>Ga0157379_10003638_pt1 | contig 13092 bp, 18 predicted proteins | sample S25metaG_FD_121802 | JGI IMG/M metagenome (GOLD analysis project Ga0157379, IMG submission 121802) | Switchgrass rhizosphere microbial communities from Kellogg Biological Station, Michigan, USA - S2-5 metaG | ecosystem: Host-associated > Plants > Roots > Rhizosphere > Soil | place: USA... | reverse complement strand
AGTCCATATAGTCTAATGTTTCCAAGAAGACAAAGAAAGATGGAGAATTCGTGAGACGTTAGACCGTTCGTCATTGTTCTTCGACTTCTTCGCCGTATTCTTCATCGTATTCTTCTTCTGCAGTCGCTTCTTGGTACTGTAAAGGTTCGGGTATCAGTAAATGAGTCGTAGGATAATTGAGTGAACAATATCTCACCTGCTGGTATTCAGCACTGCATAAGAATTAGGTGAGAATATGTCATCGCTAAAAGTGGTTGAGTACTCACATCAAGTCAAGGACATTGCTCTCCGCTGCAACGGAATTATTAGCAGCGGCCCTCGACTAATGACACGAGAACCAACCTTCAGTGAACTCCATCTCGTCCATACCCTCGTCAGAGTACCAGTGCAGGAAGGCCTTGCGTCTGAACATGACCTTGAACTGCGCCATGTTACGCTGGAATAACTCTTGCATAGCCGTCTACGTGAGTAAAATCAGTAAAGGTGTTTCAATATGAAGAGGTTGGCTCACAGTGTTGGCGAGTGCAGTAGCAGCTTTCTTCTGTCCAACAGGCGGAACGCTGCAGAGGGAAAGAGAAACATTGTCCGGAATCCATCTAAGGACTGTTAGTATGTTTAAAACTGGATGGATAATTCGCATACTCGATGAACATCGAGGAGTTTTTATCCTGGAGTTGGTGCACCGATTGCTGAAAATAAAAGGGTTAAGAGAGAATTATTCAATTCTGCGTTGCTCATACCTCAGCCTATGAAATGAAGTCAGGTCATGTAAACTGTATCTGAAGAAATATACACTAACATCTCTGGACGAAACATTTCCTCTGAAGATGACAGCAGAGGTCAAGTACTTTCCGAAACGAGGATCAACAGCGACGAGCGCATGTTTACGGTCAAATAGACTAGTGCGTTGCATCAAAATTGTGGTCACCATGAGGAGCAATAGCCAACATACGAGGCAGTCAATTCCGCAACGGAGTCGTTTTGGAAAGCTTTGGAAGACTCGGAATAGAAAGGAGAATAAGATGGTATAAGGAAGTGGAGCTAACATGGTCCTGATGTGAGAAACTGATAATGCACCAAAGACCGAAAGAGACGTACACGAGGGAAAGGGACCAAGTTGATAGAGAGCTTGCGCAAATTTCTAATAACCACTTCAATAACGATCAATAGAGGGTAATATGGCGGCCATACCCATTCAACTGTCCAGGGAAACGGAGGGAGGTGCTGACACCACAGACAGCTTGAGCGATAATCTATTTAACGAGGATGTCAACAATTGAAATGGGATAATCGATGGCACAAACCTTGTTAAGATTGCTGAAAGTGGGACTAGGAGTCTTCAATGTACGGACGCAAATCTCGTAACTATTCAACAAGAATTAGTTATCTGAACAAGATTAAATGCAATGACAAGTACTCACAGAGCTTCGTTGTCCAAGCAGACAGTCATATCGGTATTATCAACAAGCTGGTTAATAGAAAGGAGAGCGTTGTAGGGCTATGTGCATTGGGTTAGGATCCATGTTCTACTGGAATAAGACAATTCATTTACTTCGACGACGGTTTCAGAGACCTAAAGGAAAATCTACCAATGAATTTGGCGAGAGAACAATGTTACGATTCCACTGACTTTGGGAGAGGGTAAAACAGAGAAAGTGGAAAGCATTCTGTCTGGGAATTCCTGCAAGTATTAGGTCAACCAGGGCCAATGTAACCGACAGGAGTCGCTAACCTCTCTCAATTTGGACAATAGAAGAGACCCAAGGCCGGCACCGGTTCCGCCACCAAGGGAATGAAGCATTTGGAATCCTTGAAGAGCATCGCAAGCTTCTGATTGATGTCGCAAACTATCCTGGAAGCAAACTTAGAAGGGCACGGGCCAGGAGAAGGGACTTGACGAACGAGAATTTGTTCAATCAACTCAGCACCTGTAGACTGTTAGCAAACCAATCAGTGGAGGCTTGCTATAAGCATACCCTCGGTATAAACTGTGAGGATGTCATCAGTCGGTTATGAGCGGAGATGAAAGTCGAAGACTTACATCCTTTTGCCCAGTTGTTGCCAGCACCTAAACAAAGTTATACGTCATAATATGGAATAGGAAGAAGAAAAAACGTACCTGAATTAGATGTAATCATGGTGTCGGGGCGGTAGAGCGAGCCCTGCGGACCAGACCGAATCTGCCCAGTGTTGTTAGTTGACGTTCTCCAGCATCCCCAATAGCCCTACCTTGTTTATAACGCCGGACTCGAGATCGACCTGAATGCTCCGGGGCACATATTTCGCTTGAGATCCAGAGTTAACTTCCGCGAAGTACACTCCAATCTATTTGGCCACCTTGTCAGGACCAATGTATGATCCAACGAAAAAATACGAAGAGAACATACCCGAGCAGTCTGCTGAGGGTCTTTTCCGATATAGTACTATACAAGGCTTCAACTTAGAAAAGGTCTGCATCGGGTCCCATCAAATATGAGAAAAACGAACTCCATTCCGATCGAGCCCGTGTTCAGACAGTAGCTGCTCCCAGAATGCCTCTCCGACCTGATCAGAACCGTCAGTACCCTCGATAACGCGTTCGAAACGACGAAACGACGAACTTGGTTTCCAGCCTGTGATCATACACGTTGACACTTCAGATACCTATCTCCGAGACAAATAACAAGCAATCTGCTCGTACGACATACCTGTCCAACCTGAACGGTAATGATTTCTTGAGCCATGTTATCTTGTTTGAATTATTCGTAGAATTGTAGAGGTCGTGATCACTTTCGAGGGAGCACGTTGGGCGCAAGGTGAAAGTCCTTAAGTTTCGATGGATTACGTGATTGACTCAAAAGGCGGGCCCGAACGCTCATCTTCGAACTCGGCAAATTGGTTTCGCCCTTTGCCGAACTTGAGGGAAACAGACTATTGGTTGCTGGTGCCTCCGGTCGACTCATTCCATGATCAATGACTTGTGTAAACAACGGCGCCGAAGACCCAATTGATTATTATTATTTAACAGAAGTTTCAAATACAAAGTCCATGGGTACAGCTTTGTAGGGGGAAAGCAGAAAGATGTAAAAGGATAGATGTTAAACAGAAAGCATAATGAATTGATAAACGATATGAAAATGAAAACATTCAAGAAACGACGGATGAAATAAAACTAAACACTTAGCAATGAAATTTATGCAGCCCCACTCCCACTCCTCCCGTCCCCTGCAGCATTCCCAGAATTCGCAGTATATTGGTCAATCCTAAACGGCATAATCATCGTCGATGTATCCTCATTCTCGACTTCGTCCACAGTCTCGCTCCTAAAGTTTCCACGTACCACCCTCTTGAGCAACTTGCCAACACCTCTGTTTGGTTTCCTCTCTTCTGCCTGCGAAGAAGCGGGTGTCTCTTCAGGATACAGACTATTGACCAACTTGGCTAATCTCCTCATTCCATTCATTGCGTCATTCTGAACCTTCCGTGCCCGAGAATCACAGAGCGCGGAATGAAGGTATAGGGCGAGGTTGGCGAGGGAGATAGGAAGGATCGGGAGGGGAGATGATTCGGATAGAGGAATGACATATATTTCGGATTGCCCTGGAAATGCTGCGACATGCCGGTGTGTATGGGATATATAGACATAGGAATAAGGAAGGACTGTAGTATCGCCATTCGTGTACTGCCACGAATTCGTGACGGTGGAAGGAATAGGCTCATCAAGGGTGAGATGGATTACCGTACGCCAAATATTCGCCGTATAAGGAAGCTTCACGAACTGGACAACAACCCTCAGACGATGCGTGGATTTTGTCTCCGCAATCGTCTTAATATCGACTTCGAGTCGTGTCTCGTGCTGTGCCAATAAACCCAGCAAATGTCTCCAGGAATGCGCCATGATATGAAATGCGGGAGCGGGAGAACGCGATAGCGTAATGACTTCAGGAAATGGAGGACATGAGGGAAGGTCACCAGGTGCTTGACGGCGGATATCTGGAGGATCGAAACCGTATGCTAGTCATGAAAGGCATGTCAGAAACGAAACAGGGATAGAATTGCAGATTAGAGTACTCACAGACCCCTTTCATTAAATCATCTCCGTCAACCCCATCCACTACTTGGGTTCTCGATGATCCAGCAGGTGCTCCATTTGGCGGTACACTCGACGATCGTCCCATCACGTCATGATGTTCAGATATAGGTCGCGAAGCTGCAACTGCACTTGCGCTCGACGCTCGAGTAGGTGGCCGCACGGGACTTTGTGAGGAAGATGAAGAGCCAACTTGAGGTTGAGACTGTGATCGTGATTCCGGCGGCGGTCTATTCCCAAATGCTATGGGAGGGGGTACACCGTTGGGCCTGGCACTGGGACCATTGACTGGAGCACCAACGGCCTCAGAATATCCAGGTAGTCCAGGTAGTCCTGGTCCGTTGACTCGTCCTTGCATACCATTAGGTGCAACGGGTGGAGTACTATAAGCACGTCCAGGAGTAGGGTTGCCCAGAGACGAATATGCTGGCGACGGTCCGCCTTTTGTAGGTAATGACCATGTTGCCGCAGGATGCACATACGACCCATTAGGACCCGTCGGTACAGGACCCGGGGGATGGCCCTTTCTAGCTATACCTGGGTTGCCTAGAGAAGTGAATCTAGGACGAGGTATGACAATATGCTGTTGCTCTTCTGCTGCTAGCTCTCTTGCCATTTCCGCGTCCTTTCTCTCCTGCGCTTCTCTCTCCTTCCTCAATATCGACGCTTCTTCTTCCTCACTCAACTGTAGTTTTCTGGCCTCTTCTTCAATTTTCTGAGCCTCAGCCAACTCCTTAGCCAACCGCTCGCTTTCTTCTTCTTCCAGCTTCTTTCGAGTCCTCTCCTCTTCCTCTCGCATCTGCTCCTCTCTCAGTCTCCGTTCTTCTTCTTTCACCTTCCTCTTCCTCTCGAGCTCCTCTCTCTCCTCTTCTTCAGCCAGAGCTCTGACAATTCGTTCCGACTCTTCTTCAGCTGCTTTCAGCCTGGCTTCCGTCTCTAACCTCTCCTTAGCCGCCAATTCCTCTTCATCCGCCTGTAGCTGTTTTGTAATAGCCTCATCATCCATTACTTGCTGTATTTTGCTCTGCGTCAAGTCCGACACGGCCTCCAGGCCATCATACGGAGAATCGTATGGAAGAGAATACGGAGATTCGGGTTCTTTAACGCCTTCCTTTCCGTTCACCTCGTAAGATATATCCAGCGAATCTGCCATCGCTTTTGCCAAAGCGTCGACTTCTTCGGATTCCACAATGGTACTTGTCTCGACTTCTTGGTTTCTCGTTGGTCCACTCAGTGAAAACATCAATGCATGATGCAAGTCAGAATGTACTTCTGCCATTGGCGTACTAGGGCCCGAAATAGAACGAGAGTATTCCAAGGGAGGAAGAGATGGTTTTTCTGATTCAGGGGATATCCCGGAGTCAGATGGGCTCAGCAGATTGTCGAAGAATGAAGTTGAAGGGATTTCAGGCAAAATGGGCTGAGGGAAAGGGCAATAAGGCGATTGGGTATATGATGATGGGCTGGAGGTGGTAGATGCATTTGAAGGACTGGAGGCGGAAGATAGTGATAAGAAGGACGTATCAACTGAAGATGTAGTGGAGGATGGTTCTAAAATTGGATCCGGTGATTGTATTAATGCTGCTGGTAAAGGAGGAAGAGGCGGAACCTGAGATTGCGAAGTAATCTGAGAAGACCGGGTGTCAACAGAGAGGGGAGAATTCGGGCCCCAAGATGGGGAAAAATATTTGTTCTCGGCTTCCGACGGAGGACGGGGTGGCACTATTGGAGGAGGATTTGAATATCTCGAGGCATTGGTTTTTGAAATAGTATTAAGAGGCCCTGTCGTTACTGGAGCCTCGTAAGGTCGCGGTGGGACAAGAGGTGGGTGAGCCTGAGAGATATCGAGATGAGGTCTTTCTGGAATAGGTGGGGGTTGGGCCATAGGCACAGGAAATTGTGGAGTATCGTGTTTCTGTGACGATGTCGGCGATGAAAGAAGAAACGGTGTTGTCGGATGTGAAGCGTATGCGTGGCCCGTAAAGAACAAGTCATAGTGCTTGTGTGCTTGTGAAGGGCCCGGACTCAGTGTACCAGGCTGCAATGCTGGAGGGAGAGGTGGAACAGGCGGTGGAGGAGGGGCATATTGAGGGGCCGGAAGTGAAAAACCTGGATAATGGTTCCATTGCGGAAAGGGGGGAGCTGCGGTTGCTGGAACCGAAGATGAGCGCGGAGGGCGCACTATAGGTGGAACAGCGTAGGGATTTGGGTATTCGCCTTGACCCCAGGATTGTTGGACATCATTCCGATTATGAGGGTATGGAGGGACGACTATAAGGAACTGTGGTAAGAATATGCAGACACGCTTTGACTGAGACATTACCTTGATTCGGACTCTGGGTCCAGGAAGCCATTATGGAAAACGTTCTGTGCAGAAATTAGGAGATAAAGATGTAATAATTGTTCGAGACAATTCGAACATAGAGGCTGGAGGAGAGACAGAACAGTGATGCTATTGATACAACCCTGCAAGAGCCGCGGTAATTTAATTAGATCGAACAAGTCAGCACTGCCATCGAAGCTGACAAAGCCTCTTCTCAGATGGATCTCCTCAAGTTGCCGTATCTTCCTCGAGGGTACAGCTGGTCATCTTTTGTGCTTTGGCTAAGATTTTCTGTATCCTCGTCATGGATTTTTCTCGTTGACCACATTCAAAAATCGACGGCGCTCCAGCTCCGCTCATTCCTTGACACAGTCGTCATTTTAACCATGGTGACGATGTGTCTTCTCATGCCATCTGCTGTCCAACTTTTGCTCCCGTTCATGTGCTTCAGCGGTCGATGTTCTCACTTCTACGGGCTTCCAATACTTGCTAATAACTTTGAACGGCAATAGTTCATACAGGCAACCAGTTCCAGTTGGAATTGCTGAGCTTTATTACTAGCTGGTTTGAAGCTCATGGACCGGATAACTACGGATTGCAAGGTGAATTATTTCAAGGCGGATCTATGCATAAATATAGCAACCAGGCCCAACGCGATGCATACCATTTTCTTCAAGTCTCCAAATCTCACATCTCCTCCTAGGAATCTTTACTCCATTTGGACATTTTTACCTGATTTAAATCAGTTCTCGACGATTTACAGTAGAATTCTCTGCTTACTTGTGTTGTGTCACTCAGCTCAGGTTTATGGTATCACAACTCCTTCGCTAGAATTGGATGCGAACATCAGGGTTAGACCCTTTATCTGCATTGTCCTTTCTGATCATGAAATTGCCATTATCTTGCCTCGTGATTTCAGGGTATACATCTCGCACAATCCAATTCTCTCAGGCAGCCTCGTGTCCATTCCAAAGCTCACGACTACTCCTGAGTTCTGTTCAGACTATTCTAATCTATTACAGCAATTGATGCTGAGATTATTAATTGACCCATCTTTTCGAGGAGAAGACTAGGCCCCGGACGAATAATAGTCATGCCTTTACTACGGTTTGCATATTGTTTCTGAAAATACCACCATGTGGCAACCTCATCTATCAGCTTGGCATGACCGACATGATTCCCGACCAATACTTCCATGGTTATACTACAATGGAATTCTGTTGAGGCTCCATCCTCAAGCCGAAGCTTGCATCTCAACCATACTGACAACTGAGCATAACCACTAGTTGATCAAACGACGAACTGCGGCAAACATGCCCAGACCTTCAAAGCTCCCGTGATACGATGAGTATGTTTGGAGGAGTAAATACATTTTATTTATTTTATTTACACCTACATTCCAAACCGTTTTGGACTTACGAACATCCCAACAGCTTATTCTTGAACAAATTACACGACAGCATTGTCCGGGAAATTATAATAAAGAGGCCATGGGTTTACATGATAATAATGACCACGCACTCCCTCAGGATTAATCGTGGTCAAGAATTCATCAGGGAACCACCTAAAGCCACATCAATGATTTAAAAAGTGTATGAAAGAACGAAACCGTACATGGCTGAAGGGAGGACTTCTCGGAAAGTTCGTCGGTAACGATCTTCTCTTGTTGCATTGATAACTGGGTGTCCTAATCTGGGGACGACGAACTTCCCTATCTGTAATTCCTGAATCGAACTTTATAAGAATCTGACCATGGAGGAACCAAAGATACTTACTGTGTCAGTAATTGTAGAGCGGGAGACTCTTGCATATGCAACTCGGTATAGCCCTCGGTATAGGATATATTCACACCTGATTTGATTTTAAAGCATAAGATAAGTGCGTGTCGAATGCAGAGATTATTCTATTTTACCATCGATCCCAATCCTCATCATCTATATCGTGAATCAAACCGTCAGTGACAAGGATTTCGTACGGGTCCGCTGAGAGAGAGGAATTTAGATTATTCCAATAGATCAGTGAATGAATAAAATGCGTACGTCTCGTGGCTTTAGGTTTAGTTACTTCAAAGGAATATCAAAAAATCTGCCAGCAGGGAAATACAGCCAGTATACGCACCCACATAACCCAAGAAAATGACCGGGTCAGGGAATGTCGAAGCCATTATGCGAGCCAGCTCCGTGCTTTGAAGCTCACGATCAAGGGGATCCTCCTCTGTGGACACGAAATTACTTCTTTCTTATACAATAAAGGAAGGAAGGAACGTGCCTTGTCCATTATGTGCAATAACGACTGTGATATTATGGCCCCAGACGTCTAGGATTGCAGATATAGCTGGTGCGAGTTCTCCATTTGGAGATGGGAGTAGATGGTGTGTAGATTCTAAGATAGGGAACTATAAAGAGTGAGTGAGTGGCATCGACGGGAAAAGGTATGTGTAGTACTTTGGATAGCAGTACGGCGCCCCAAGTATGGGCATTTGGACCAGGTCCGATGTCAACGTACTAAATAAAGTCAGTTATGTATGTGCGAATAAAATAAAGTGTCCTTACGTATCCGAGATCCTCCGCAATTACGCGTGTCAGGTCGCGGTTTCCAAACACAATTCGCTAACCAAAATGTGAGAATCATCCGTATTTAATTCTTGCTTCCCTTACATGGACATCGGTCTCTAGAAGACCTATAACATCCAGATCCATGTCCCTAAAAATATAAGAAACATACATTATAAAACATTATATCACCAATACTCACTTGATCAAATCACGCATCCTATACTGAGAGTCCCTTCCAGCATCATCAATACCGAAATGAACTGTCCAGATACCGGCAGTAATCAGTCGTTCCGGAGCATGATGAGGGATGGGAGTTTTTGCTGGTACACGGCTAGCTACTGAGAGCATTGAAATGATAGTAAATAGTGCAAGTGCACGGTGCACTTGAAGATTGAACCAAGTGGTAGTTGTCTGCGAGGCGTTCGAAAGCCAATGAGTTCGTCGCCAGGCAGTAGCTAGTCCCAAGCAGATGGCGATAATTTGCGCAGCCACCACACTAAGATTTATCAGATGTACGAGGAGAAATTTCAGAGGGGTATAACTTACATATCTGTTCTCTCGCGCAAAAGCCAGCCAGCGGGTACAAACGCATACGCAACGGTCCATACATCTGCTAAGTCAAGCAAAATCGCAACGACCCAGGTCGTAAAGTACACCTTTGCAGGATAATGTGCTCCATAATAGGCTGTTAGACTAAGAAGTGTGGGGGCTAAAGATGACAGAAAGGTAGCGAGAACGAGGCCTGCGACATAACTGGGCCAATCACGCAAGGTAAGCAGGAAGTACGAGGAAGCAGCTCCAATGATCATCCAGAGTGGATGGTACACAAGGCTCCTGAACCGGGTCGTGGCTATTGTCACGCCTATGGCCATCGCAATCAAGGTAAGATATCCGTGAAAACCCGGGAGCGGGCCGTTTATAGGGTATCCGGTCCAGGAATATGCGATAAGAGTGTCTGGGTCTGTGATGAATCGGTGTAACGAGAATATTAAGCCGCCAAGACCCGCAGACGAGAGCCAGAGACCTAGATCAGCTGACGGGACTTCCGAATATTTACTTTCGGTGGCCTGGGGTTGAGTATTCTCCCGCTGAGAATATTCCCAAAAGGCTAAGAGCGCCAAGATAATACCTGTCTTGTTCCATCCTCCCGATTGTGCATTTGCGATTGTCCAAACAGGCTGTGTGGGCATAGGTCAATAAGCGTATCGGCGAAGTATAAGGTATATGTACGTGCATTAACTGTACGGTTGACGAATTTTGATAGTGCCGACATAATTAGCCCGAGCATAAGAACTAAGAGGTATTCGAAATCCCGCATCCAACAATTTTAAAAATAAATGCATACCGAGGCCATTCCTAGTCGCATCGGACGGTTTACTCCATTCGAGTGCCTTGAGGAGAGATCCAGATACGTTTGCAATTGTCACCACGAGGAGTCTTAACAGCGGAAACTCGATTATATATCCCGAGAGTCCAAAGAGGCATAACCCTTGCAACCATATTCGGCCCTTTTGAGATTCCAAAACGGGAAAGATAGACGGAGATCCCAGAAGAATTGGGGAGAGTGTAGCTGTTATAGAGATCTCCTGACCAGCGATAGCGAGTTGCCAGACAGAGAAATAAAATAAAGATGGTACCAAAATAGTAAATACGGACCACCATATATAAGCTACCACTATGTTGAATTGTCTGCGCATATGCCAAGGGGATTTTCACTTACCCAAATAGACATCTGCGCAGAATGAAACAGTGTCACGTAAAGAACTCGAAGTGGACAGCCTGATTTTGAAGGCATTCCCTATCGTTGAGAGGAATAAGCCGCTTGAAGAGGACGTTTGCTTTGGAGCTTCGGCCTTTTTAATAGGAAGTGGAATTGATTTTGAGGGAGCTTGCACTTCTGCTACAGGCCTTACAGAGGAGATATTAATACTCTTGTGTAGTGAACAGCGCCAACGGTTCTGACGTACCTCACAAATGGGGTAAATTCTCTTGATGGGGTACCAAGCGAAACCTGGAAGACGTTGTTAAAGGGATAAGACAATGAGCGAAGAAGTAATACCTCTAGCGCGTTAAAATCGTAGACCGTAATAGAGTCGAACCACACGTCAGTGACGATGAGGAACCATTCACAGAAGCTATAGTATGTATATGCTAAAATAGTGTGAGATACATGGGACAACTTCATGGCAGTAAATTTTTACCTCCAGGAATTCGATGCACTTTATGCTGGATGAAAAAGTACACTAGAGGAACTAAGGTAGTGAAGAATCTTGCAATGATTTTGAGATGAGCTCGGACGGGGTATGAAGACCGGCTTACAACCCGGAAACTAGTTTTCTGTAAAAGGGTTGGCCTTATGGGGCACTTCTTCCGAGAAAGCATCATACCTTCGCCCTTTTGAAACATGGTTTTCCAACGGGGTGCATAACACACCGCCAATCATCCATGGCACGTTGAGAACGATATATGCTATCATTAAGAAGTCATGGGTATCGTGGTCGTCGGAGGATCTATCTTGACAGTTAGTGGAATGACGAAGGATTACCAAATGACGTGCGTTATGTAGACCCAGCCTCCACAAGACAACGTCCGAGCAATGCCAGACAACGCTACAAGATTGGGGAGAACTGAGCCAGTCGAGCGCATAACAATCCACCAACAAAGTATAAGCGCAAATCGAGGTCCTGGTCAAATATTTAACATCAGTATGCACAGAACTCGGGCTAAAATCACGCACCAGAGGTGAGGGCGATTATTAGTTGGAAGATGCTACACATATCCTTCAGACAGGCTAACTGGGACATCTGATGAGTCCATCTCATACCTACGCTCAGGATACCAATCACCAATCCTACACCAGGGCATGTCAGAATGAGAACGGACAGGAACAATATAACGAACGTTGCGGAAACCGACGGCCACCACTCTTCAGGATAGCCCGCGACATCATTCTTGACGATTTTCCTGTAGTGAAGTCTTCCTCCGACGAGCAATGCGCTCAGGAAAGCGGCCGATGCGAAGAGAGTGTGAGCTTTTGAAACATATGAAGCTGGAATCCGAACAGACATTGAACGCGCCCAAAGTAACACGACGTCACAGCTTTGACTGCACCTTGGTTGATCGCAGCCAGTCCTCAGGACAGCGTTGGCCATGGCATCCTCGGATGTCCAAGGCATCTCTCAGCAACCCCAAACGGTGAAGCTCGCCAAGACTGACGGCAGCCAAGCTGAATCGTCCGCTCTACCTTCCACCACTAATAATTCAGGCTCAAGATCAACGCAACACGGCATCTTCGCTCGTTTACAATCTCTTCTCCCACCTTCTTTTTCTTCTTCTAATTCTTCTCATCATGTTCAAACTCTTGCGGATGTACCTAAGTCTGCTAATGCGAGTCCTCCTAAGTTTCTCAAAACGCGGATTGTGACCTGGAATATGCACGACTCCCTCCCGAAGGTGCGTTGGGATATTTCAACGTGTTTCTGTCTCTGATGCATTACACAGGGTCACTTGGAGGAGATTCTTGGAAGCGTGCCCATATACACTCCAAGAACCTTCCAAAACGACGAGGAGCGTCTAGCACTTCCAGCTCTTACTCTTGACGAAACCCATCCCTATCACATTCTCGTAATCGCAGGTCAAGAATGTCCTACTCTATCTGGTATTCCTATGGGTCTTGCTGCCAACTTCAAACACTGGGATCTGAGAGAGCGCGAAAAAGAAAAGCACAAGGAAGGTGACCCAGAGGATTCTGAGAAGTCCAAACATAGGGAAAGGAATATCTTACACCGTGCTGAAAGTTTGATACACAAACATCTGAAGCATGAAATTGCTGGTCACTTTAAATCGTCTGAAGACGTGTCTGATGATACCGTCCATAGTCCTACCACAACATCCGGCTGGAGTGCAGTACTAGAGGATTGGTACGCAAATGGCATGGGCGCTTTTCACGGCCTCAAGCCTGTAGTCACTACAAGTGCCCCAAGCGCCACTCCTGATTCCATTGGAACCCCCCCTGTCAACAGCAACAGCACTACTCCTGAATTATCCGCACCCAAACGACCTGGAACCATTGACGTCAACTGGAGAAAGGAGTCCTCACCTAACAGCAACAGCGAAGGCGGTGCCACCACATCTTCGACGAATGT
>Ga0157379_10003637_pt1 | contig 13092 bp, 16 predicted proteins | sample S25metaG_FD_121802 | JGI IMG/M metagenome (GOLD analysis project Ga0157379, IMG submission 121802) | Switchgrass rhizosphere microbial communities from Kellogg Biological Station, Michigan, USA - S2-5 metaG | ecosystem: Host-associated > Plants > Roots > Rhizosphere > Soil | place: USA... | reverse complement strand
GGGAGACGGAGTCCAACGCCAGCGAGCCGCGCGGGCTGGCACCCACTTGTATCCAGCGCTCGAGGTCTGCGGAAAGTTCCCTAGGACGGCGCGTGGCCGCGATGAGAGCCACGATGTATTTCTCCATGGCATCGGAGACCTCGACCCGGTGCACCTCGGCGCGGGCGTCAAAGATCACGTGCTGGGAGATCGGTGCCAGCGCCTCACCCGCGTCTCCGCCCTTCTCAGCGCACACGAGGCACATGATGGCCTGTTCTGAGGCGGCGTCGGGGTAACCCATGGCTACGTGTAGGAGAAACCGGTCCTTCTGCGCTTCCGGCAGGGGATAGGTACCTTCCTGTTCGATCGGGTTCTGGGTCGCCAGGACCATGAACAGCTCTGGCAGCGTGTGGGCCTTGCCACTCACCGTGACCTGCCGTTCCTCCATAGCCTCCAGCAGTGCCGACTGCACCTTCGCCGGAGCGCGGTTGATCTCGTCGGCCAGCACCAGGTTGGCGAAGATCGGCCCCGGCTGGAACACGAAGCGCTCCTGGACATTCTCCCCCAGATAAATTTCTGACTCGGTGATGTCCGACGGGAGCAGGTCGGGTGTGAACTGGACGCGCTTCAGCTCGGCCTCCAGATGCCGCGCCAGGCTTTTCACGGCGCGCGTCTTGGCCAGCCCCAGCAGGCCTTCGAGTAGGCAGTTGCCGTTGCACAACAAGGTCAGCAGGAGGCGCTGGATAACATATTGCTGGCCAATGATCGCCGTCTCCATACGGCGTTGCAGTTCAAGGATAGCTTCGTGAGGGGTCATGTCAGTCTCCGAGATTCAGGGATCGGGTCCACGCTCCACTACCACACTCTCCCTACTATACGACCAAAGTCCTATCTGTATAGGCCAAAGGTCCAATACTGTGCTCTCCGCCTCGGGGAGTATAGTCTCGCCATTGCTAGGTCCAAGGAAAGGATGAGTGTTGCAGGTCCTGCGGTAGCATTGAGTTCATGCGTCTATGGACGGAGAAGGTCTACGGCATTCCACCGGAGCAGGTGGTCGGCAGTAGCATTAAGACGAGGTTCGAGATGCGCGACGGCAAGCCCGTGCTGATGTGCCTGCCGTCGGCCGACTTCATCGACGACAAAGAGGGCAAGCCCGTTGGCATCCATCAGTTCATTGGACGGCGGCCGCTACTTGCCTTTGGTAACTCCGACGGCGACCACCAGATGCTGCAGTGGACGGCGGCGGGCAGCGGCCCTCGCTTCATGGGCCTCGTGCACCACACCGATGCGGAGCGCGAATGGGCCTACGACCGCACCTCGTCGATCGGGCGGCTTGATAAGGCCCTCGACGAGGCCCAGGCTAAGGGCTGGACGGTCGTGGACATGCAGCAAAACTGGCAGACCATTTTCCCGCCAGCGGCTGGGCGGTGATCGGCATGGCTGACATCGGTCATCGCTGCGTCCAGTCCGCGGGCCAGCGACCTCTAGCACATGCGGACACAACCAAGCTAAGTACCTGGACCATATGAAAGGAGAAACCTTATGCCAAAGTCACCTCCACTACATCGCTGGATGTATGGCCTTGGTACCGTCGCCCTGGCGTTTGCACTCGCCACGATTGGTCTACCCGAGGCACAGGCGCAGCAGCAGAAAGCCAACATCCTCGTCATTATGGGCGACGACATCGGTTGGTTCAACCCAAGCGCCTATCACCAGGGGATCAAGGACGAGTTTCTGCCCACCAATCACGGCTTCGACGAGTTCTTTGGCAACCTCTACCACCTGAACGCCGAAGAAGAGCCAGAGAATCCGGACTATCCGAAGAATGCCGAGTTCCGGAAACGCTTTGGGCCGCGCGGCGTGCTCCGCTCCTCGGCTGATGGCAAGATCGATGATACCGGCCCGCTCACGCGCAAACGCATGGAAACAGTGGACGAGGGGTTCCTCACTGCCGCGCTCGACTTCATCGACCGCCAGCACAAGGCTGGGAAGCCCTTCTTCGTGTGGTTCAACAGCACACGGATGCACGTATTCACACATCTCAAGCCAGAATCGCAGGGAAAGACTGGCCGAGGCATCTACCCCGACGGCATGGTCGAACACGACGGGCACGTGGGCCAATTGCTGAAGAAACTCGATGATCTCGGGATCGCGAACAACACCCTCGTCGTCTATACCGCCGACAATGGGGCCGAGGTGATGAGCTGGCCCGATGGCGGCAGCACCCCGTTTCGTGGCGAAAAGGCCACGGGCTGGGAAGGCGGCTTTCGCGTGCCTATGGTGATGCGCTGGCCTGGGGTGATCCAGCCCGGCGCCGTGTACAACGACATATTCGCACATGAAGATTTGCTGCCGACCTTCGCCGCGGCCGGCGGCGATCCGGAAGTCGTGGCCCGGTGCATGAAGACGTGCCAGTCCGGGAATAAATCGTTCAAAGTCCACCTCGACGGCCACAACCTCATACCCTTCTTCAAAGGCGAGATGAAGGAATCGCCGCGCAAAGAATTCCTCTAGTGGAGCGATGACGGCGAGCTGCTCGCCCTGCGTGTCCAGGACTGGAAGATTTCCTTCAAAGAACAGGAGCACAAGGGTATCGACGTCTGGCGGAGGGAGTTCACCAACCTCCGAGCCCCGAAGATCTATAATCTACGCGCCGACCCGTTCGAGCAGGGCGACGCGTCGCTGGAATACGACAAATGGATGATGGAGCGTGCATTCCTCATCGTGCCGTCGCAGGCGGTGGTCGGGCAGTGGCTCGCGAGCTTCAAGGAGTTCCCGATTCGGCAGAAGCCGGCGAGCTTCAATCTTGACGAGGTGATACAGAAAATGTCGCCGAAGTAGTAGCGCGGCAGGAAGGCAACGGCGCACTGGTGGTCGGTGTCGGCGAGAGCCATGTATGAAGGAATATTGCATGGCCCTGCCAGTGCGTTGACCTCGCTCTCTGGGCAGCGTAAAATACGCCCATGAAATCTCCTTTCCCAGGCATGGACCCATACCTTGAACATCCCTCCCTGTGGCCCGATGTGCATAATCGGCTCCTTGCGGCCATCGCTGATGACCTGAGCGAGTGCGTTGCTCCACGGTATTATGTGGGATTAGAGCGGCGTACGTACTTGCTGAAAGCCGACGATGTTGTCTTCATCGGTCGCCCCGACATTGCCGTGGCGTCAACCACTGGGGCATCAATAGGTGCCTCGCTACCCGCGACGACATCTGTCACTGTGCTAGAGGTCGATGTCCCCATGCAGGATGAGGTCTCTGAGAATTTCCTCGAAATCCACGAGGTCAAGACGGGAAAGCTGATCACGATCCTGGAACTGCTCTCGCCTGTCAACAAGCTACACACACAGGGGCGAGAGGAGTACGAGCGCAAGCGTGGATACGTCTTTCGCAGTTGGACCAACCTCGTCGAGATTGATCTTCTGCAGGCTGGAAACCCGATGCTTGTGGTAGGTGCACAGGTACAGAGTGACTACCGGATCCTCGTGAGTCGAGGCATGCAACGGCCTCGTGCCTCGCTTATTGCTTGTACGCTGCGTCAGCCGATCCCTGCTTTTATGCTCCCCCTGTTGCCTGGTGATAACGAGCCTGAGGTCGCCCTGAATCGCATTCTCCATGTACTGTACCAGCGCGCCCGCTTCGATCTGCGGCTCGACTATACCCAGCCACCTATTCCACCCCTGGCTGAGGCTGAAGCTGCCTGGGCCAGAGAACTCATCACAGCGCATGGTCTTGGGTAGTGATGCCAGTGAGTTGAGACTTTTCAGAGATGCATCATTGCCATGCCTGTGGCTCCCAACCTGACTAATCACCACAGGCCGGGAAGCAGGCGAAAGCGCACCGCCCTGGCATAGGCTGCCCACCCGACATCCTGGGCTAAGATACGCTCCTCAGCCTGGATGCGATACAAGAGCGATGCCCATCCTACCGCGGTCAAAAGGACGGTGCCTCCATTCCATAGCGCACAGTTGACGCCAACGTCCGCGATGAGGTAGGAGAGGTAGAGTGGATGGCGCACCAGCCCATAGGGCCCCGTCTGTGCCAGGCCTCGCAGGGCTGGTCGGATGCCGAACCATCTGCCCAAGGTGAGGAGACTGGCCAGGCTCATACCCGCCGCGACCGCCACCAGGATGTGCCCAAGCTGGGGCCAGGCAGGGGAGCCAGGCACGATGTGGAGGTGGATGATTTGCGCATATGGGTAGGCATATGCCACGATGCAGGCAGCCGTGGAAAGCCACGAGAGGTCCTGCGTTATTGGCGGGCGCCGGGTGAGCGTGACGCCAAGAACGATCACGTGCTGCAAGGCGTAGATCCAGTCCAGGGCCGTGAACGTGGGTGTCAAAAAAACCAGGAGGCTCAGCTCTGCCAGCGTGACACCGCACAGCACGACATCGCCGCACGTGCGGTGCGGCAAAGTAAGTCGCCGCCTGGCGGAGCTCAAAGGGCCATCGCATATGGAGCCAGCCATATCCTCGGATCCCCCGTTGCAGTAGGTCGTCTACCACGCGGTACAAAAGGTAGCGCAGGACCTCGCCTCGTACAAGGAGTGCTCGCTGCGCAGTGGCCAGTGAGCTTCTCCATAGACCAGGCGATCCTGGAATACGGCACCATAGGCTCCTCACATTGGACCAAAGTCCAATACGTGAACGACGCGACGATCGTGGTGTACCAGCCGCAGGCCATTACCTGGAAGGAGTACCGTACCCTGGAGGTGCGGATGGCGGTGGCAGTCACGCGGAAGGATACCAACAAGCCGATTCTGGGTGCAGAGGCCAAAGGCGTTGAGCTCAAGAATGACCCACCCGTCATCTTCTACAGCTCGCAGCCTACCAATCTCGTCGTCTTCGACGGGGAGCCGGTCCTGAGCCCTGTCCAGGGCACTGACCTGTCCTTCGTTGTGAACACCAACTGGGATGTCTTTTTCGAGTCTTCTACCTCTACGTACTACCTCCTCGATGGCGCTTTCTGGGTCTCAGCGCCCCACTACACCGGTCCGTGGCATCCGGTCACGCAACTCCCTAGTGCGTTCAACAATTTGCCAAACGATAAGAACTTTACCGATGTCAAGCAGCATATCCCCGGCACCGTCATCCCGGCGGCTGACCTGCAGATCAGCGGCCTCAATAACCGCTACCGCCGCCCGCTTACGGCAAGCGCTCCACGCCGCGGTCGAACGCTTTGACCCGGACGGTAAGGATCCTGCCATGCAGCGGCTGGTCTTGATAGGTCACAGCCAGGGCGGCTTGTTGGTGAAGATAATGGTGTCGATACCGGCACGAAGCTCTGGGACAATGTCAGCTCTGTCCCGTTCGAGCAGCTCAAGTTGAGTGACACGAGTCGGAAGCTGCTGCAGGAGAGCCTGGTTGTCAAGCCCTTGCCCTTCGTGCGGCGGGTGATCTTCGTCTGCAGCCCCATCGGGGCAGCTACCAGGCGGGCAACTTCCTCGCCCACTGGATGACTCGTTTTATGAAAGCCCCGGGCGATTTGCTCAACGTCGGCACAGATCTCCTGCAAGGGAACGCCGATAAGGTGAAGCTCGCGGCGCATACCAAAATCACGAGCATCGATAACATGACGCCGTCGAACCGCTTCGTCCAGACGCTGGTGACAATTCCGGTGGCGCCCCAGGTGGCGGCGCACTCCATCATCGCTGTCAAAGGCGAGGGTCCGGTCGCGCAGGGGAACGACGGGGTGGTCGCATACAAGAGCGCACATATTGATGGCGTGGAGTCCGAGCTGGTCGTCCACTTAGGGCACTCCGCACAGGGTCACCCCCCCAAACCGTCGAGGAGGTGCGCCTTATTCTGCTGCTGCACGCCCATGAGGCCTGCACACAGGTCGGGATCGCGTGTCTGAAACCGCCCAGGGAAAACGAGGAGCACACCGGGGTGGACACCCATGCCCAGGCGCACTAGGATAGGAGAGGGGGTGGCATTACGGCGGCCAAACCGTTCTCCGCCCTGGCTGCCTCAGCACCCCTGCGGCCACTCCGCGGATACCCGGACCCTCGCATGCTTCCTAGCCCCTGAGAACGCTAGGACACGGCGCCGTTTCACAGCACCCTGTGGAGGACAGATGGCAACCTTCGGCTTGATTGACTACGATGCCGCCTCGCCCGAGGTACGCGCAATCTATGATGACATCATGGCGACTCGCCACACGGACTGGATCAACAACTTCTGGAAAGCGCTCGCGCATGACCCGGCGCACCTCCAGCGGACCTGGGACAGCCTCAAAGCGATCATGGCACCTGGCGCCCTCGATCCGCTGACGAAGGAGCTGCTATATATCGCCGTCAGTGTGACCAATGGCTGTGCCTACTGCATTGCCTCGCATACAGCAGCGGCCCGTCAGGCCGGGATGAGTGCCGAAATGTTCGCCGAACTGATGGCTGTCGTCGGTATGGCGAACGAAACCAACCGCCTGGCGAACGGGTATCAGGTCGCCATCGATGAGCGGTTTAGAATCCCAGCGCCCGAGGTGGGGAACTACGGTGCGCCTGCTGCCTCCCATCATCAGCGGCAGCCGCCGGGAGGCCCTTAAAAGCTCGGCGTGGTCGCAAAGGGCGTCAATTGGAGTTCGTGCGTCCAACAGGATTTGTCTTGGGTATGGAGGTAATAAAACGCCTCTGCGATCTTTACAGGATTCATCACCACCTCTGGCTGCTGCTGGGCTCGCGGCAGTGCTCTGGTGCCTGGAGAGTCGATGAGGCCGTCGATCACGACGTTGGCCACGTGCACGCCATGCTCGGAATATTCCTCCGTCAGCACCTGCGCCAGCGTGCGCATCATTACGCGCGGATAGTATAGCGACTGCCCGGTCAGACGCTTACGTCCGCGCAAGGACGCCGAGTTATTCGAAATGAGGAACGATCCTGCTCCTCGCTTGCGCATGGCAGGCAACACCTCCTTGGCAACCAAGAACGGTCCACGGCTGGCAATGTGCTGCACGGTGTCGAACATGTCGACGGGGATGTGTTCCAGCAATTCTTTCTCTGGCGGTAGGTCACGCCCCTCCAAGTAGCCCGCGTTGTAGACCAAGACATCCGGGTGACCCACGGTCTCGCGAATTGTGGCGAATGCCTTGGATATGGAGTCGTACGACACCAGGTCCAGTTCGACAATCATGCATGCCCCACCTTGCTCTTTGATGGCTTTCTCCAGCGCAGACGCATTGGCGGCATTCCGAGTCGTCAGCACGACGACGAAGCCCTCCTGGGCAAACTTTTGGGCGATGGCACCGCCGACGCCCCAGCGCACGCCGACGGGCAGGTGGCTGTCGTCGAGCACCTGCCCGTGCGCCAGTCGGGTATTGCGGCCATCCGACTGCCATTTAGATGTCGCCCCCACCACGACGGCGACCTGTTTAAGGGTCGAGTTCATTGCGGATTCCTTGTCTCTTGAGGTCGACTGCGCAGCTTGGCCACCAGGCACGCTTACTGGCCTCGGCCATGCTATATACCGCGGTGCGTCCCGCGTACGCTTACTCAGCGTGCAGACGATTGGCATAGGGAAAGCATCCGCTGCTCCGTGGGTCATTCCCCATCACCACGGAGCCAGGCGCCTCAGTCTGCCAAAGATAACCTTACTCGATATGGCGCTCGCCGAGCAAGCCCAGATGCTCGCTGCCAGACGCCGATCCTGGTCATGCCGGACGACACCCCGGCGCATCCCTACGCCGTCTCCATGGAGATCGTTCCCCTCGCACCGCACGCGGAGGTGACAATGTACCCTTGGAAGGAGTCCAAGGACCTGATCCCCCAAGCGGTGCGCCACGTGCGTGACGTCCTCCGGGCGCATCAACCCGTGACAGCGGCTGGCTGAGTCGTTGTGGGCGCAGCCCTTCTTATCACACTCAAGCATCATCTCTCCTGCGCCCTGCGTGAGCTTCAGCGCCCTCACACGGCGCAGGGAGGCCGTCTGCATTGTGAGGGTTGTTCCTGGACGGCGTGATAAGCGAGGCGGGAGGAAGAGCCGGAGGAAAAACAAAAGAGTTTTCTCTCCTCCGGCCCTCGCTCCAGGCGTGACGTCTCACCATGACGATGGCGAGAGGACAACGATGGGCTATTGGATAGGGCCTCAAGCCACGGGCGAGCCTCTATGCGGTGGTCCTACTGCGGGAGGTGCGCCTTTGCGCTATAATGGGGCAATACTACGGGAGACGACAGGATGCCACCGGGTACGGTGGACCCAGATGACACATGGAGGATCACCCTTGTGCCACAGGTGACACCCAGCACTGGCGCATCTGCACGCGCTTGCGCCGCCTCCACACCTATGCGCGTTCCCCGACACCTTCCCCCGATGGCCGGGGCGTCCGCGACGCCAGGGCGGGGTACGGTGACTCCGTGGCGCACCCGTGCACAGACGCTCGCGCCACGGGAGCCTACGCGGGACGTCACACTCTACCAGGAGAGATTGCCATGCCGTTTTATGAGAAGGGAAACGTCCGCATCCACTACGAGGAGACCGGTGCCGGCTTCCCGCTGCTGGTCACACCTGGCGGGGGTTTGAACTCCGCCCTGCGTAATTGGTCGACTGCAGTGTTCAACGCGATGGAGGAGTTCAAGAACGACTTCCGCTGCATTACCATGGACCAGCGCAACGCCAACAACGGCGAATCGACGGGACCGGTGCAGGTCGAGCACCCCTGGGACGCCTTCGCCGACGACCAACTGGGGCTGATGGACCACCTCGGCATACAGGAGTTCTTCTTCCTCGGCTGCTGCATCGGTGGCCCGTTCGTGCTCAAGCTCATGGAGCGGGCACCCGACCGCGTCGTGGCCGGCGTGCTCTGCCAGCCGGTTGGGCACCGGCCGGAGAACCCAGACGTCATGTACAACTCCGGCCGTGATAACTGGGGACCCGAGCTGTGCGCCCGGCGGCCCGATGTGACCATGGCGACTGTCGAAGCGTACCTGCACAACCTGTACCGCGTCCAGCCTGACTTCGTCTACAGCGTGTCGCGTGACTGCGTGCGTGCGTGCCAGACGCCGATGCTAGTCATGCCGGACGATACGCCGGCGCACCCGTACCCGGTCTCCATGGAGATCGTAGAGCTAGCGCCGAAGGCCGAGGTCACGTTGTATCCTTGGAAGGAGACGAAGGACCTGATTGCCCAGGCAGTGCGCCACGTACGCGACTTCCTCCGGGCGCATCAACCCGTACCAACCACCCACTGACACTCCGGTGTGCACCTGTACCGAGAGAGGCGATGCCCCTGCCGTGGCCAGAGCAGCGGCGGGGGTGGCGCTCAGGGATCTCTCCATGACGAACGGATCAGCTCCAGTACTATGACCGGAATGTGGACGAGTACTGGGAGGAGACTCGCCTCCAGCCGATGCGCACGGTGCTAGCGACCCTCCCACCGGACCAACTGGAGCGGCTCCATCGCGACCTCGTCACCGAAGTGGTGGGCTTGGCCACGGACGTGGGGATCTGGCGCAATCTCCAGGTCAACTTCTGTATGGGCGTCAACCGATCGGGTACGGAGTAACACACGGGGAGTTCCGGTGCCCGTACCTCCTTTGCCCCATGCTGGAGAACGTCTGCCTTCACTGATATCTCACTGATCTGGCCAGAAATTACCCGTTGTGCGACGCATGACAAGGAGACCGTGCCCCATGGGCACGGCTTGTGCAGCACATACCCTTGTCAGCCTAGGCAGAGGCTGCGTGTTTCCCTTCCTTCTTTGACCGCTTCGCCGCCCTCTTTTCTTTCGGCGTCAGAGCCGGTTTCTTCTTCGCTTCTTTCTTCTGTGTGCGTTCCTTGGGCATCGCGTGCGCTCCCAATAGTGTGGAATGTTTTCTTCGGGCTAACACCTGATTATACCGCGTGGCGAGACTGCCTGTCCTCAGGCACCTGGATAAGAGGGTTTCAGCGCGTTTTGTAGGTTGGGGTACACTCTATCTTGGCCTTTGGACCTGCTCACATGACAGGGCGCTGGTGTCCCCCCCCGTGCCAAGCAATCGGCGCGCCGGGTAAAGATGGCAAGGCACGGGCCACCTCCACTTGGTAGTCTGTTGGCAGCGTATTGCCGTATGCTTTGAAGCGTTTCTGGCGGTCGCTACTATCCACATTTGGGTCCAGAGATTAATAGTGGGATAGGCTCATATGTGTGTAAACGAGTAGGCATAGCTGAGGCCCCCGTTTTTTCACGCAATTGGGTCTTATACGGACAGAAGTACGCAGCGCCTCAGCCCGTGTTGACGCGCGACAAATTGTGCTATAGTGCATGTTCGCATGGCGGACACGACCCGGTTCGTCTCCGGGGTACCCTCGTGATCCCGCACGCGGTGCACAGGGTGAGGAGTGCTGCGCTTTCCCACGGGGAGGATGAGCATGGACGAGGTCGAATTTCACCGCGAGCCCCCATCCAACACACCCACGATGGTGGTGGCGTTTGGAGGATGGATCGATGCCGGGGAGGCTGTGACAGGCGCGATGCGCCACCTGGTGCGCCAGCTCACGGCCGCGCCACTCGCCTCGATCGACCCCGAGGATTTCTTCGATTTTACCCAGGTCCGGCCGGTCGTGCGCCTGAGCGCCGAGGGGCAGCGCATCATTCGCTGGCCGCGCAGCGCGTTCTGGACCTGGCAACCGCCGGCGGGCCGTGCGGGGGGACTCCTCCTGTTTCGGGGCATGGAGCCCCAGCGGCGGTGGCGCGCCTACGCTACGACGCTCCTGGACGTCGCCGCACGCTGTGGGGTGCAGCGCATCGTGTCGCTGGGTGCGGTCCTCGCAGCCGTGCCACATACCCGGCCCCCGCGCGTCACCGGCAACAGCACCGACCCTGCCTGGCAGGCGCTCTTAGAAGCATGGGGGATGTCTCGTCGCCCGCGCTACGAAGGCCCGACCGGTATTGCCAGCGTCGTCTTGGACGCGGCGCTGCGACGCGGCATGTCGTCTCTCACCCTACGGGGGCAAGCGCCGCATTATCTGGAGGGGGCGACGAATCCCGCAGTGAGCCAGGTGTTGCTGACCACCGTCACCCGCCTGCTCGACCTGGAACTGGAGTGGTCCCACCTCGATGCGGCCGTACAGTCCTTTCGGACTCGATGTGACCAGGCCGTGGCACAGGACGCTGCTACCCAGGCCTATGTGCGGCAATTAGAGCAGGACTATGACGCGACAGGTGACGCGGTGCCGCGCCCACCGCGTGACGACTTCAACCCGGAGCAACTGATACACGAGCTCGAGGACTTCTTGCGCCAGGAGCGAGAAGGTGGAACCGAGTGAAGCCACCCACGGCTGCTCGTCGCGGGGATAGGGAAGGTCAACCAGAGCCGTACCGTCCACGCGCAGGGTTGGTGCGGCTGTGTGGGCCATGTCGGTGACCACCTGGACAGACTCGTCGCCCGCGTGCACGGGCGACGTCCATGCATGGCGCATGCTCCCCCGCACGGGCGGGATGGTCACACACGTGTCCCCCGGACCTCGTCGGCCTTAAGAGGAGAGAGGCAGCCGTTGATTTCTCTCAGATGGGAGACCACAGATGGACGTGTATGAGTGTATTCGAACCCGCCGAACGGTACGGGAATTCAAACCGGACCCAGTGCCCGAGGCGATCGTGCAGAAAATTCTCCAAGCCGGCCGGTGGGCGCCAAGCTCCAGTAACACGCAGCCCTGGCATTTTGTGGTCGTGAGAGCGCGCGAGACCATCGCCGCTCTTGGTCGGATCGCGACCCAGGGAACGTTCATTGGGCAAGCGCCGCTCGCCATTGCCATCGTGATGGCGCATGCCGGTCGCCCACAGTTGGATGCGGGCCGGGCCTTACAACAAATGGAGCTCATGGCCTGGTCCGAGGGTCTGGGAACGTGTTTCGTCGGTCTCAGAGCGGCAGAACAGCAAGACGCCATCAAGGCACTGCTGGAGATACCCGCGGAGATGGAACTCATCACCGTCCTGCCGTTTGGGTATCGGCTCGAAGGGCGCCGCGCTGGAGGGACACCCCGCAAACCAATGGCCGAGATCGCTCACCGCGAACAATTTGGGACCGCGTATGTCCCCAACTGAGCCTATGTTGGCGGTCCACGAGGGACCTCCGGCAGCAATGGGCTGATGCGCACATGCGCTCCATAGGCTTTCCCGGTGTAAATGCGAAATTTAGTACGGTGGGGTCACCCCCGTGCTCTCGATGCAATGAGCACTCTCATGAACCTCTGCTTCTAACGGGTTGATGAGACGTTGTTTATTGAGATGGCAAGATGAGAGGCCTTTCCCCACGTTTTGTATGTTTGAGCATCTCGGCCACAGGTTCTCACTCAACCTACATTTTCTGATTGTCCTCACAAACAATTATCAACAAAGGAAATGCAGCCTGACGTAAAAAATTTCTCCGGATCTTTCCGGATCTTAAGGAAAACTTGCTGGCCGAAGCCAAGCACCGCCTGGCCTCCGCTGGCGCAAAGCCTGAGCCGGTCATCGAGCCGACAAGCGACGAAGCAAACAAAGAGACCCCGGCCTTTTGGCCGGGGCCTCTCTAATGAATCAGGTGGTACACGAAAGCTCAGCAACTCATCCATTATCCAAACATGATCGGTTAAGCCCGCGGCCAGGGCTGGAGTTACAGGCTTCCACTTCTTGAGTGAGCCATTGTGGCCTTTGGTGGGGAGAGGATGGGACAAGCGTTGTCGCAGAGGGTGCGCACCGGACTGCAGGCAAGCCACCCCCGGGGAGCGTCGTCGATGGGGGCCCGTTTCTCCAGCGGCGGCCGCTGGGCTTCCTGCGTGGCGACCAACGTCCACCACTCGTCCCACTGCCCCTCGCACAGAGGCAAGGGACGGAAGCAGTCGTTCAGCCCACCCGGACCCTGCCGTCCCAACACCGATGCCCAAAGAGGGGCATCGCGGCATGCGACAGGAACAGGTCGTGCAATCCATAGAGCCGTTCCTTCTGTCCATATGACCTTGGGAGGCCAACTACTACAACTCTTCGTCCTTACCACTGTATATACTCCCACCCGTTATAGGGACACTACCCACCTTTGCCATTGACGGTATCCACACATCGCATCTGCTCTCAGCAGAGTTCAAACCTCTTCTTCCCACAAAAAGTGATCGTAGACTAGACAACATGTTAGATAGTGCTACACTATGTCAAGGGGAATTCCAT
>Ga0157379_10003634_pt1 | contig 13095 bp, 10 predicted proteins | sample S25metaG_FD_121802 | JGI IMG/M metagenome (GOLD analysis project Ga0157379, IMG submission 121802) | Switchgrass rhizosphere microbial communities from Kellogg Biological Station, Michigan, USA - S2-5 metaG | ecosystem: Host-associated > Plants > Roots > Rhizosphere > Soil | place: USA... | reverse complement strand
CCTGCGTCGCGAGCAAAAGGGTCGGGGCCAGCAAAGGCATGACATGAACGCACCGCATCGACCCACTCTCCCCGCACTTGCCCCTATGGAAAAGGGGCGGCGCTCCATCGGATAGAGCGCCGCCCCGGCGGGAGCTACAGGTCTTTGGGTTGGTTCAGAAAAACATTATCACCGCCACGGTGTCGCCGCCGGCGCTATTGCCGTCAGCGGACGCTTCGGCTGGCAGGCTGTGAATGGCAGCTATCTCACCGATGGCGGCCCGAGCAGCCGTACCGGAATCGACCAAACCGTCGCTGCAGTTTTGCGCTCAGAGACTCTGGGTCATTTGGGCCAGAAAATTGCCAAACTTTTCAAAATCAGAGTCAGGGAGAGACAATTTCTGTCCCCGAAATCCCGCAGGACTGCGCCATTCTGGCCGAATGAGAGCGCGTGCCCGTTTATCTCGAAACTGTCTGGAGGTGGACGCAGTCCAGACCGAACCGGTCTCGGGGTCCATTTTCCCATAGATATGGGAAAGTAGTGGGAAAAACGCCGCCGAGCGACATTTAGTGGTATTTACAGGCCACCGCATTTGCAGACATCTGCGGGGTCCAGGGGCAGTTTCCCATATCGCACTTTGTGGGAAAAATCGTGGCGTTGGTGGGAAAGACATGACCGAGAAAATCGCTCCAACGAAACGGAAGTGGGCCGTGCGCCCGATGCCGCTCGGTATCGTGAAGGTCCCGCCCATGGCGAGTGTTTCCTATCGCGAGATCGATCCCCTGCTTGAACCGTTGAACCTTGCGGATGAGGTACGCCTGAAGCTGTGCTCCAGCGTGCGCACCATCATGTCTAAATATCTGGGGCAGAAGATGTCATCGCAAACTCATGATGACCATGCCGCCTCGCGCAAGGCGCTTCCCTCGATAGCGAAGCATGCCAGTGCATTGGCAAAGCAGCTGGATTCGATCAAGCCAAACGTCCTGGTGGCGCTCGATGACCTTCGTGCCGACATGCCGGATTTGCGGCAACGATCGCTTTCGCACTTCAATCTCCTGCACCTCACCGACCAGCTCCACGATCTGGCTCGCGTCGCCAGCCTTGCTGTGGTCGAACCAAACGCGCGACAACGTCCAGTCCGAACGCATCTGGAAGAGGCGGTCAACGCTCTGGCCGACGCGATACACAAAGCGACCGGCCAGGAGCCCCGTCGATCGCGCAGCCAAGATTCGGTGCCGACCAGACGCCTGGTGGGAGAAGAAAGTGCGTTTCTATTCAGCCTGTTCCAGCACTTCGACCCAACAGTCTCGGAGCAGATGCTCGCCGGGATTCTTGCGAAGAGAAAAGCCGGCACATTGACCATACCAGGCAAACCCGTCCGAACATAAGACCTCTCGCCTGCCACTTATCTCCGCGGATTTTGCCGACTTAACGTATCTTCGCGGCGGCCACATTCCGATTCATATGAGTTTCCACCATTGCCGCGCCGAGTCGCGCGGTGTCCAGGGTGGAGAAAAAGCCATGTCCCGCAAACCCCATCGATCGGCCCCAAAGCGCCGGCTCCAGGTCGTCGAGCGCGCGACCGATACGTTGGTGCCTTACGCGAACAATGCGCGGCACCATCCTCGCGCTCAGATCCGCAAGATTGCGGACAGCATTCGCCATTTTGGTTTTACCAACCCCCTCTTGGTCGATGAGGCCGGGATGATTCTTTGCGGCCATGGCCGATATGAGGCTGCGCTCCAGCTGGGTATGCCCACGGTGCCGACCATATTGCTTTCGGACCTGAGCGAGGAAGACCGGCGCGCCTATATTCTCGCCGACAATGTTATCGCGGAAAAGGCCGGCTGGTCGAAGAAGATGCTCGCGACCGAGCTGCAGGGCCTGGTTGAGATTGGCTATGATCTCAGCTTCACGGGCTTCGATATGATTGAAATCGACACCGCGCTGTCGTTCGATACCGATGAGCCTGTGGATGATGACGTGGTCGAGCTGCCGGGCGAGAGCCCAGCGATCACCCGGCTGGGTGACCTCTGGACGATCGGACCGAACCGGTTGGTCTGCGGTGATGCGCGCGACCTGGCAACGCTCGAGACGCTGATGGGCGATGAGAGGGCCGAGCTCTGCGTGCTTGATCCGCCGTATAATGTGAGAATTTCGGGCAATGTGTCGGGCCTCGGCAAGCATAAGCATGGCGAATTCGTCATGGGCTCGGGCGAGATGTCCGATGCCGCGTTCAGTACCGATCTGCTGCGTCCGGCGTTCCGCAACATCGCTCGGTTCTGCCAGGCGGGTGCGATCGCGTTCGTGTTCATCGACTGGCGCGGTGCGCCGCAGCTGCTCGATGCCGCCAACGGCGTGTTTCACGAGGTCAAGAACCTGATTATCTGGGGAAAGACAAACGCGGGCATGGGCACCTTCTACCGAAGTCAGCATGAGCTGATCTACGCCTTCAAGGTCAGCCCGGGCGAGCATATCAACAATTTTGGCTTGGGTCAGGGCGGACGACACCGATCGAATCTCTGGATCTACCCCGGTGCGAATGTCTTTCGTCGCGGCCGCGACCAAGACTTGGAGGTCCACCCGACGATCAAGCCCAAAAAGATGATCGCAGACGCGATTTTGGACTGCTCACGGCGCGGTGGCATTGTTCTCGACAGCTTCGCTGGCTCTGGCACGACGATTCTGGCGGCAGTGATGGCCGGTCGGCGCGGCTATGGTGTCGAGCTTGACCCGCATTATTGTGATGTTGTGATCCGACGCGTCCAGGAAGCGTCCGGCTACGTCGCGCGGCTGGAGAACGGCATGTCCTTCGACGCGGTCGCCCGGGAACGGTCACAGTCGGGCCGGGGCCGGTGAGCGATAACAGGGCGCCCGGCCGCGGCAAGGACGGCAAAACCTATAAAGATGGCAACACCGACGAGGACGGTGGCTACGTGGTCGGTCGGGCCAAGCCGCCCGTGTCGACACGTTTTGCCGCCAATGACGGGCGCAAAAGGGGTCGCCGGGCTTCCGGCGCGACCAATCTCGCCACGGACTGGCAGAAGGAGCTCGCCGAACATGTGACCTCAAGCGAGAATGGCCGAAAAGTCCGCATCAGCAAGCGGCGCGCTGTGATCAAGCGTACGGTCGAACGCGCGATCAGCGGCAATGACCGCGCGAGCGAGATGGTGATGCGCTACGGCGAGCGAGACCAACAGGCCAAGCCTGGCGTCGCGCAGTCTGACCAGGATCTGATCGACGCCTATTTGCGGGATCGCGCCGCCACGCTTTCGCTCGATCCGGAACTGTTCGGTGATCCGGCACCGGTTGAATCACCTTCGCCCAGCGACGTCGAGGGCTCAGCTGAGGAGAGCCCAGATGAGTACTGAGCCTGTCGTCGCGGCCCTGTTGCGGCAGGACTTCGGCTTCTTCCTGCGGTTCGCTTACCGTGAGGTCGCCGGCGACGGCGATTATGCCCACAATTGGCATATCGACGCGATCATTCACCAGCTTGAGCGCGTTCGAACCGGCCAGAATCTGCGGTTGATCGTGACGATGCCGCCGCGCCACCTCAAATCGCTGACGATCTCGACCTGCTGGGTCGCCTGGCTGTTGGGCCACAATCCCGCACTGCGTTTCATCACCGTATCTTACAGCTATGACCTCGCCGAGAAGCTCGCGCGCGACTGCCTGCACATCATCGACAGCGCCTGGTTCAAGCTCGCCTTTCCGCATTTTCGGTCATCGAAGCGCAGTGTGCTCGACTTCGAAACGACCGACGGGGGCGGGCGGTTGTCGACCTCGCTCGGGGGCGTGCTGACCGGACGCGGCGCCGACTACGTCATCATCGACGACCCGATGAAGGCCGATGATGCGTTGTCCGAAGCGGCGCGCGCGACCGCGACAACCTGGCTGTTCAATACACTGATGTCTCGTCTGAACGATCAACGTGTCGGCGCGATCATCATGGTCATGCAGCGTCTGCATGAGGCAGACATGGCGGGCGAGGCCTTGGTACGCGGCGGATGGCATGAGTTACGTTTGCCCGCAATCGCGGAGATCGACGAGCGCGTCCCGGTTGGCGGCAATCGCTCCTACCAGCGGCGCCGGGGTTGCGCTCTTCACCCGGCGCGTCAGCCGCTCGACGTGCTTCAGCGGATCCGCGCGGAGGACTCGCGGGTGTTCGCCGCACAATATCAGCAATCCCCGGTCCCGGCGGAGGGTAATTACGTTCAGCCCAGCTGGTTCAAATATTATGATGAACCGCCCGAGGGCGGCATCATACTCCAGAGCTGGGATACGGCCTCGAAGGATGGGGTCACCCATGACTTCTCGGTCGGAATCACGGCGCGCCTCTATCAGGGTCGCTTCTACATCCTCGATGTGGCTCGGGAGCGTCTGAACTTTTACGCACTCCGCACGACGGTGATCGCGTCCTGTCGCAGGTTCAACGTGCAGCGGCTGTTGATCGAGGATGTTGCCAGCGGAACCCAGCTCATCGATATGCTGCGAACCATGCCAGTCAATGGCGTGATCCGGCCAATCCCTTACACGCCCAATGCGGACAAGAGGACTCGCTTTGCCGCGCAGGCCAGCCGGATCGAGGCGGGGGATGTTCTTCTCCCGCGAAACGCCCCATGGCTCGCGGACTTCGTGACCGAAATCGCGGGGTTCCCAAACGCGCGACACGATGATCAGGCCGATGCACTCGCACAACTCCTTCGCCACGGTGACGTTCGCCAGTCACGTCTGGGGGTGGGAGGCCTCCATGTTGGTCCACCAAGATAGGCTCGCACGATGAATGCCTTGCTGTGCGGCAGCTTGGTGTGCGCTGTAGCTTGACCTGCTTGCCGGCGATAAGGGCCCAGTCCTCGCTCCAGTCGAACTGGAAGGCCTCGCCTGGCGCAAAAACCAGCGGCACGAATGTGCCGCGACCACTGGTCTGCTGCTCGCGCTGGCGCTCGGTCTTCCACATCCGCGCAAAGGCTGCGACGCGCTCATAGGAACCGTCATAGCCCAGCACGACAAGGTCGGCGTGCATCTGCTTCGCCGTGCGTCGTTGCTTGCGTGACTTGCCTGCCTCGATCTTCAGCCAGTCCGACAGCTTCTGCGCATACGGGTCCAGCTTGCTCGGCCGTGCCGGAACCTTGAACCGAGGCTCAACCATGTTGGCGCGGAGATACTTGCGGATCGTATTGCGCGATAATCCAGTGCGCCGTTCAATCTCGCGGATCGGAATATGCTGCCGGAAATGCCAGCGGCGGATTACGCTCAATAACGCCATGTCGATCACTCCATGCTCCCCCGACCCAACAGCCAGGGGAAAGATCAGAACATAGGTCACTTCTCAGTGAAAATTTATGCCCCTCCCGGGTCAACTCTCAGTGACAATCAACACAGCGGCGTTTCGGCGTGACGCGGATGGCTGGGGAATATTTGGCGCTCCACGAGTCCCTTGTCGAAGCGGGACCGCGCGGCGGCGCACGAAACGGAACAGAGCGTCCTGATCAGGGGACCGACCGCGACAGTTCCTCACGAAAGGCAGGATGAGCGATGCTAATCAGTGCGTCCGCCCGCTGGCGCAGCGACTTGCTCTTGAGATCCACCCAGCCATATTCGGTGACGACGATATGCGTGTCGTTGCGAGGCGTGGTTACCGGCCCATCGAGCACGGATACGATCCGTGAGACCGTCCCTCCCTTGGCCGTCGACTGACAGGCAATGATCGACTTTCCCCCTCGCGAAGCGCACGCACCGCGTACGAAGTCGAGCTGGCCGCCCGAACCACTATATTGCCGGCCCATCATATGCTCGGAGTTGCAGGCACCGCCGAGATCAATTTGGAGTGTCGCGTTCACAGACACGACATTGTCATTCTTGGAGATATGACGCGGATCGTTCACCAGCTGGACGGGCGCACTGTACATGGACGGATTGTTATCGAGGAAGTCGTAGAAGGGCCGGTTGCCCATGGCGAACGTGAAGACGCTGCGGCCCCGGTAGGTAGTCTTGCGCTGATTGGTAACGGCGCCGCTGACAATCAGATCGGCGAGACCTGGAGTCATCAGTTCGGTGTGGATGCCCAGATCCCTGTGATCGACGAGCATGGCGCAAACCGCATTGGGCAAGGTCCCGATGCCCATTTGAAGGCAGGCCCCATCCTTGATCATGTCGGCGATGGTGCGCGCGATCACCGCGTCCTCCGGTTCAACGGGACGGAAACTGGTTTCGAGCAGAGGCGAATCATTCTCCACGATCGCGTCGATCTCCGAGATGTGGAGTAGCGACTCTCCGAAAATCCGCGGCATGTTCGGATTGACCTCGACGATTAGCCGCTTGGCGCTTCGCGCTACCGTCGACCCATAATCGTTGCTCGTTCCAAATGTGAACCAGCCGTGCTGGTCCATCGGTGACACCGTCGTGATGAAGACATTGATTGGCACCTGCTCCGAAAGCAGCCGCGAGGACTCGCTGAAGGCCACGGGCACGAACTCTACAACCTTGCGGCCGTCGGCTTCGCCTCGCCTGATGAGTGCGCGCTCCACCGGACTCAGGAACATGCAGTGCGGTCGAACCCGATCGAGCAACTCGTAGCGAAGAAGCGTCCCTCCCGCAGATTCAAGGGAATGGAAGTACCAGAGGTTCAATTCGTCAAGTTCGCGAGCCTCCACCCGATCAGCGATTGCCCTTAGCAACGCCGGAGGTTCCGCCACCGCCATGCCCATGGAAATATTTGACCCATTGGTGATCGTTGCCGCAGCCGCCTCTGCTGAGAGGAGCTTGGAACGATATTCGGTGGTGTTCTTCATAGGAAATCATACCCCTATTTCATGCGCTAATGCCGTAGGACTGCCTCGCGGGGTCATTCTCCAGCAGGGTCGGTCGCCGCCTTTTGCCTGCGCAGAAGCTCCGTCAGATTGCTGATCGCTTGGGTGAGAAGCAGGACCTCCTTTTCGCGAAGCTCATCCACCTTCTGATGGAGGAGCTCGATTTCCAGTTCAGCCTTGATGTTGATCTGGTGATCGCTCTTCGCCTCCTTTCGGTCGACGTCCTGCATCCGGTTCTGGCTCATCATGATGAACGGCGCTGCGTAGGCGGCCTGAAACGATAGAGCGAGGTTGAGGAGAATGAACGGATACGGATCCCACCGCTGCACATAGGCGGTGACGTTCAGAACGATCCAGAACACCAGGATCGTTGTCTGGATGAGGATGAAGCGCCAGGACCCCATGGTGGCGGCGACTTTGTCCGCGATTTTTTGGCCCTTGGTAAGGTTGTCGGCCGGCATGGCGGCAGCGTCGCCGATACGCAGCCCGCGGCGCAGGACGCGCAATTCGGCCAGTAGCCGCTCTTCTGTTTCGTGCAGTTCCCGTTTGGGTACGTCCATAACCTATGCCCCTCTGTGATCCAGTAAGATTGCCCGTCGATCAGCGATGAGCCGGAGAAGCGCTGGCCGTGGCGAGGTTGTAACAGAAGAGGGCCGCAGAATTGATCTTAACGAAGATGGACCTAATCGCTGAAACTCGTCTTCCTCAGTACCAACGATGGATCATCCTGCGTCTCTACCCGCCCGGCGGTTCGTTGTAGAAATCGACTCGCATCTTCATGGCGCCGAGTGGCTCGACGAAATGCGGTTGTTCGGGCAGCAGTGGCGCCGACGTGCCGGGGTCGAGCAACATTGTGGAAAGCGGCTCAAGATAGGTCAGCTTCACCCGGCCTTCCAGCACGCGAATCATTCCCCAGATCCCGGCCTTTGTGTTGTGCCGCGCCCTGAGTGCTGCCGGCAAGCTGGTCTCGTCGAACACCGGTGTAGAACGATAGGGCTTCGCCATATCAGGCCCGCACATGGATGTCGTCGACATGGTTTGGATAAGGCGCAACACCTGCATGATCGGCGGGCAGTCCGGCGAGTTCATTCGCAAATCCATGATTGACGTCGCGGTGATGAGCCTCATCAGCGCGGACCACGAGCACGACGTCGCGCAACGTCGCATCGTCCGCGAGCTGCCAATAATGGCGCGCGACCGCTGGCGCCGGGCCGTTGGGAGACCCGCCCTCGTCCAGTTCTGCGAGGTAGAGCGTGTAGCTGATCACCGCCTCTTCCTCGAAATAGCCGACCACCCGGTGCGCCGTCTTGGCGCTGATCAGATAGAGCGTGAAGAAGGCGAGGTAGAAGATCCACTGGACACCGAGGATCACCAGCCGCTCGAACATTGTTGGCTTGGCCACCTCGATAAAGGTCATCAGATGCATTCGCTCGTTCTCCGCTTCCTCCATCAGGATGCGGATCCAGCCCTTGTCGTCGCACATCCGGCGCAAGCAGCGCAGATGGGTTAGCGTCGCGCCGACCATGCCGGGCACGGCTGCGACCGTCTCCAGCACAATAGCGCGGTGGCCATAGCGCTTGGCGAAAAAAGTATCGGCTGTGAGCCGCAGGACCTTTGTGAAGGCGAGCGCGACGCGGTCGGACAAATCGAGCGCTTTGTGATGCACGCTGAGATCGATGAACGGAGCCGTTTGCATGAGATAGTATTCCTTCCCGTCAGGCTACAACGCGACCTGGTTTCGGTTTTGAATTGAGTTTGATGAACAAAGCGAGCTGCAGGCTCTCGGCGATCCGTGCGGCCTTGGCCTGGAGCGCGGCGGCAGCGTCGGGCATCATGACTTCAACGACATCCTGCCCCAGAGCATCAGCCAGCGCTGGAAAAGTTCGGGGGTTATCATAAGGCGCCACTCACATCTTCAAGGCGTGCGATGACAGGGTCTTGGATAGGACTCGCTCCAGTTCCTGCTGACTGAAAGGCTTCGAGAGCATTGGGGAGCCATGATACTCGGCGTGCAAGCCGGCCTCACCGTAACCGGTCGCGAAGACGAACGGGATGTCGCGCAGACGGAGTTCGCTCGCCACGGAATAGCTGGTCACGCCGTTGAGGTTCACGTCGAGTATGGCACAGTCGATCGCCGCCGTGGCAGCGAGACCGGTGGCTTTGGCGACACGCGCAGCCATAACCACGCGATAGCCGAGGTCGGTCAGCATGCCCTCGATCATCATTGCCAGCAGCATTTCGTCTTCCACCACGAGAATGCATTGACCCTGGACGTCGGGCGAGTCGTCGAGGCCGCTTTCCATCATGTCTCCTCTGCGATCGAGGCCAGCGGCGCGTCCATGATGCATCGGACTCCCGCAGGATCGTAGTGGACTTCGACGTTACCATCCAACTCGAACGCCAAACCGTCGGCGATCAGGCGGCTGCCAAACCCCTTGCGAAGCGGCTTCTCGACGGTGGGGCCCCCGCTTTCGATCCACGACAGATGGAGCCTGCGTTCGCCTTCGAACTCTTCGCTCCGCCAGCTCACATCTATGTGGCCGGTGGCTACCGACAGCGCTCCGTACTTGGCCGCGTTGGTTGCGAGTTCGTGAAACGCCATCCCGAGCGCAAGTGCTACCTTTGGCATAAGCTGGATATTCGTACCCGACACCGTCCAACGCATATGCCCCGCGCTTTGGTAGGGTGCCAACTCAGCCTCGAGCACGTCGCTGAGCGCAGCGCCCTGCCACTCGCTTCGCGTCAGAATATCGTGGGTGGTCGCCAGGGCGATGAGCCGCGCCACGAACGCCTCGCGGAAAGCTTCGGGCGACGGCGTCGTCCGCAGCGTTTCCATTGCGAGCGATTGCACGCTGGCAAGCGCGTTCTTCACGCGATGGCTGAGTTCGTGAAGCAACAGTGTGCGGTGAGTTTCGGCGTCCTTTCGCTCTGAGATGTCCCGAGCGGTCGCGGCCAGGGCGGCGACTACTCCATCCGGGCCGCGAATCGGAACGACCGTGAGGTCAACCTCAACATCGGTTCCATCCCGCCGGCGCTGGATCGTTTCAATCGGCCCCGCGACTTCCCCCTTCAGCGCTTGCGCAATCAGCTCGGCTTGCTGATCCGGTCGATCGGAGGCAATCAGGAATGAAAGCGGTTGGCCGGTGGCTTCCAGTGCGGGGTAGCCGAAAAGCCGTTCGGCACCGGGATTCCACGATCGTACGTTGCCATCGAGGCCGATGCCAATGAGCGCGTCGTAAGCAAATTCGACGATCGCGGCGCATTCTCTCCGGGTCTCTTCGATTCGCCGCCGCTCCGTGATGTCGACAAAGGTCATCACGACGCCGTCAACGACGCGGTCGACCGTATGGTACGGCCGGATGTGCATGATGAAGGCTGTGCCGGCATTGGCGATCTGTACCTCGCGCTCGATAACGGTCAGATTGCGCAATACCGCTTCAACGTCCGCTTTCAGGTCATCATAGGCCAGGCGGGTGACGATCTCGGTAATCGGTCGGCCGTGGTCGGTGTCACGTAAATGGAAAACGTCCGTGATCGCGGGCGTGAAGCCCTTGATGCGCATATGACTGTCGAGAAAGATGGTCGCTATCTGCGTGCTCTCGAGCAGGTTCTGCATGTCGCTGTTCAGGCGGGTCAGAAGGTCGTTCTTGCTGCTGAGCTCGGCGTTGACCGTCTGAAGTTCCTCGTTGATCGATTGCATCTCCTCCTTCGCGGTTTCGAGTTCCTCGTTCGAGGCTTGGAGTTCCTCGTTGACCGACTGATATTCTTCCGCGCTTGATCCCGTCTCCTGGTTGGCGGCTTCCGCATCATCGATCGCGGCCTGGAGATGCTCCTTCGTCCTGAAGAGCTCGTCCTCCAGTGCTTGTACATTGGCGTCCTGAGGCTCCACCGAGCCCTTCGCCTTGCGGCGTTCAGCTATGGAGCCAAGGTCCTGAAAGGCCACGACACACAGGCCCGGACTGGAGCCATCGTCCGCAATTGGCTCGACGATCACCGTGACCGCGCGGCTGTAGCCATCGATCTTTATATTCACTCTCTCGTTCACCACCGCCTGCCCGGACGCGAAGGCCTTCTCCACGGCGGCTCGCACTATCGGACGCAATGACTTCCGCAGGATCCCGAACAAACTTAGCGTCGGCGCACCGGCGGAGGGCTCGAGATAGCGGCCGGTCTGCCCGCCCGAGAAACGAACAATTTCATTCTGCCGGTTGATCACCAGATAAGCCGGGGAATGCCTTTCAAGGACGTAGCGGGCGCCCTTCTCGATAGGGTCTTCTGTCTGGACGAGCGCCCGCGCTGGCGATCGGGGTGGCTGCCCCTGGGCCAGCTCCGTCGATCGATAATCGAGTAGGCGGGTATTGGTTGCAGTATCGCGCCGCCGGAACAGGCGATGCTTGGCGTCGATTGCGGCGAAGAGTTGGGCGCTGCGGATAACGCCTTCGGAGGGCCCAAGGAACAGCGTGCCGCTGGGCCGCAGAGCGTAGTGAAAGGTGCGCACCACACGCTCCTGAAGGTCGGGATTCAGGTAGATCAGCAGGTTGCGGCACGAGACCAGATCGAGCTTCGAGAAGGGCGGATCCTTGATGAGGCTGTGAGTCGAGAAAACGCACATCTCTCGGATCTGCTTGACCACGCGATAATTGTCGCCGTCCTCGACGAACCAGCGTTTGATGCGCTCCGGCGATAGGCCGTCGACGGTCTTCGAGTAGCATCCGGCACGAGCGACCGTCACGGCGTTTTCGTCAATGTCGGTGCCGAAGATCTGCACGTTGGGCGCGATCCGGCGACGGTCCATCTCCTCCTTGACCAGGATCGCGAGCGAATAGACTTCCTCACCCGTCGCGCAGCCGGGGACCCAGATGCGAACCTGATCGTCATCCCCCTTGCTCGCCAGCAGAGCTGGCAAGACGGTCGCTTCCAACGACTTGAACGCGAGCGGGTCCCGAAAGAACTGGGTGACGCTGATCAGCAGTTCCTGAAACAGCAGCCCGAGTTCAAGCGGCTCATTCTCCAGACGCTCGATATAGGCCGGAACCGTGTCGATCCGTAGCACCTGCATCCGGCGCTGAATACGGCGCACGAGCGTATTCTCCTTGTACCGCGCGAAATCATGGCCAAGACCAGACCGCAACAGGGCGGTGATTGCCGCGAGGTATTTCGTCGTGTCTCGGGGGCTTCCCAGCCCATCTTTCCGACCGGAAACGGTCGTCAGGTGCCGTTGGTGTTCAATGAGCTGCGCCGCCATGTCCTCGACGGGCAGAACATAGTCGACGAGCCCTGTCGCTGCGGCGCTCTCCGGCATGCCGCTCATTGCCATATGATCATGTTCGGACTGGGCTAGGGTGAACCCGCCATGTTCCTTGATCTTCTTGACGCCGAGGCTCCCATCGCTTCCAGTGCCGGAAAGCACGATACAAACGGAATTTTCGCCTTGGTCTTCGGCCAGCGAGGAAAAGAAGGTGTCGATCGGAAAGCGGCGCTGCCGCGGTGGCGCCGGACGTTCGATCTGTAGAATGCCGTCGCTGATCGTCAGCGTTGCGTCCGGCGGAATGATGTAGACGCCGTTAGCGGCGACCGGAGTGCCGTGCTTCGCGTCGACGACCGCCATCGGCGTTTGCCGGCTGACGAGCTCCGCCAGCAAGCTGCTGTGGTTGGGATCGAGATGCTGGACCAGCACGAACGCCATCCCGCTATCGGCCGGCATATTCGCGAAAAACGCCTTGAACGCGTTGAGGCCACCCGCCGATGCGCCGATTCCCACGATCAACGGAGTTTGCGGTGGCGCTGGCTTCCGGGATCCGACGGGAGCACCTGGGCCCCGCCGATTCTGGCCGCACCTTTCGTCCAGACTGTCGCGGTCAGCTGGATCAGCCACAGGCGAGTCGGGATTGGTCTAGACCGGGCATAATCCAAAGGTTGTAACGCAAAAGCATGCGAGCTTGGACCTCGAATGAAATAACGCGAGATGCTGCAATTTTCACCTTGTCATCTCGACAGTGTTTCCCATTGGGAGCAGTAGCAGTGATTGCCTGCCGCCGGTAGAATCAATTTACCTTGTATTAAATATAATACTTCATGTCGCCTGTTTCTCGTAATGTCGTTCGGCATAACCATGAAAATTATGTTTGCTAAAGACAGGCGTACAGCATCCAATACATGGCCTTAATTGATCCAAAGTGGATGATTCAGCAATCTCGAGCCTCCGGCGACCCCTGCTGGGGTCATCGATTCTACACGGAGATGATCACCTTCAACGCCTGGGTCTCGGCGGCCCGGCCAAAGGTGTCATAGGCCTCGAGAATGTCGT
>Ga0157379_10003630_pt1 | contig 13099 bp, 11 predicted proteins | sample S25metaG_FD_121802 | JGI IMG/M metagenome (GOLD analysis project Ga0157379, IMG submission 121802) | Switchgrass rhizosphere microbial communities from Kellogg Biological Station, Michigan, USA - S2-5 metaG | ecosystem: Host-associated > Plants > Roots > Rhizosphere > Soil | place: USA... | reverse complement strand
TAGCTACCAAAAATGAAATGAGAGAACACAATTCGCCTAACGCTCAGCAGACTCCGGAGGGCTTTTGTGCGCTGAGGTGGCGAATTGTGAGCCGATAGATGAAGCAAACCGAATATGAGGCTCCAGGTCCAACGGTATGCGGGGTGCTGTGGGGAGATCCGAGAATCAATGTTATAAAACGTAGTTGAGTGGATTCATGATAACCCACCTGAAGATAATGAGACAAGAGGCCGAGTCAGGGCTGATAAAACAGGGATACAGGAGAAAATAATTTGCACAAGTCCTCCAATATGATGCGTTCACAACCGTGTTGAAGCGACATGGAAGCAACCAGTACGGCTGGAAGACAACCAATAGCGATCTTAGTGAGACACACCACCGTTATGGAAGGAACAGGTGTAGAACGGAAATCACAAGGAGTTGAATTTTTCTCTAACATCAGGACATTCCACGATCAATGTCGTGGGGCGCCATGAAAGGGAAAAGTAAAGGTGGGGACTGCCAAGACGCGACGTTGGTGAGAAATGCCATGCGTGTTATAAATTATATACTCGAGAGAGGGGTTTTTTGCCACATCTTGCCACACCCAAAAAGATCAGCGGCATTAGGGCGACACAAAAGACGCATTGAAATGGGTGTATCGTGAATGCAACTTCTTTCGAAACAACAGTACACGAGTTTGACGCGTCGAAAATCTCTCTAAACGTGATATAGGATATCGATAGTAATATCTGCAGCTGTTAAACGGCCGTTAGACTTGTAAATGCAAGTAAAAGAAAGTCTGCCGTCTACCTGAAGAAAATGGAGCCTCGATATGGGTTTGATAAGTCACGAGTGGGGCTTTGGAAAGGAAAAAGGTAAATGCAATATGTCCACCGCACCTTGTACTCGATGACAGCGTCGCGGCAAAACCGTCGTCTAAGCAATTACAAATTCCCACTCTTGAACAGACAAGTATTCAACGAAGAGTTCCCGACGTAGCTGCTTTTGCCAATGCGACCCAGATGGCCCGCAGACCTGTTGATTCCAGCATGAGTCGTGTAACTCATGTTCGCATGTTCAAGCCCTGCTGTAAACTACGAATCGATATGTTTTGGCGTCCAGCCAGGTAAGAGATTGATAGGAGAGATACAAAGCAAAGACGTCCGTTTTTCGGGAGCTTTGTTATTGCGGGTGGTTTGGCTCCGTTTACATTTTTTTTCCGAGTGTCTAATTAGCTGACTAAGATCCACGTGATTCGCTGTTTTTGCGCCTTTGCCTCGATTTTGGGATTCACTCCGCTTTTGTTCGTTCCACCACTCAAAACCCCAAAGGCCCAGAATCAAGCATGTCGACAACACAAGGAAAGTTGGTAGAGACCCCAAAAGGTATTATTTGATTACTCTAAGCCCTCTGTGAAGAATGCTACTCAAAATCACCCATGTAGTCCTAATCGGTGTCATCGGTGGTAGTGGATTGTACGATTTGGACAACCTTACTTTTGTGTGAGTATCTTGTCGTTATCCTTCTTCCCACTTCAAACTGAGCTTCTTCCTTTCTTCAGTACGAAAGTGAACCCTGAGACGGTGTGTAATACTCTCGATATCGGACACAACCCACTATAATCACCTCTACCTAGCCCTGGGGCCACCCAAGCTCCCCCATTACAATCGCCTCTCTTCCTTCGGGTATTCACGTCGCCTTTGTAGCGCGCCACGGCGCAGGCCATGTCCACTCCCCTTCATCCGTACCAGCTCGCGCCAATATCGCCGCACTCAAATCCCTAGGTGTCAAAGCGGTCATCGCCTTCTCTGCAGTCGGATCTCTACGAGAGGAAATTCGCCCAGGAGATTTCGTTCTTCCAGATCAGATCATCGATCGGACGAAGGGGATCCGGCCATCTACCTTTTTCGATGACGATGCTTGTGTTGTGGCGCATACGAGTTTTGGAGATCCTTTCGCCAATAAGTTGGTCAAGTGGCTAGCACCAAAGATTAAGGAGGTTTTGGAAGGACGTGGTGTCGGATTACATACGGAGAAGACTGTCATTTGCATGGAAGGTCCGCAATTCTCAACACGGGCGGAGAGCAAAATGTATCGCATATGGGGCGGCGACATTATTAATATGAGTGTTCTACCGGAAGCGAAGCTTGCTCGTGAAGCAGAATTGAGGTATGCACTATATTCAGGTTTATAATGATTTCAGTATCTTATTTTACTTTTAAGCTACGCCCTTGTTGCCACTGCGACTGACTACGATGCATGGCGGGAGAATGAAGAAACCGTCACAGCAGCCGAAGTATTCAAAATCCTCAAGACCAACGCCGATACTTCCCGCCATGTCACGGCCCACATCCTAGAGGAGCTTCACGCTGTCGTCCAAGCAGGGGATATTCTTTCCGAGGTGGAGGGTAGCATGAAATTCTCCATCATGCGCGACCCACAGAGTGTCCCCGAAAAGGGAAGGAAGAGATTGGCTTATATCCTTCCCCAATATTTCGCATGAGCAATGATTTTGTTTTCTCCTTTCTTGGGTGAAATGTTGTATTTTCTATAGATATTCTTGGAATCGTTGCGTAACCTTAGGCTAACCGTTCGTGTTTATCTAGAATACATGTGTTGAATTGAACTTGTTGGTTTTTGGCTCTCGCCTCCTAAAATCCTATTACTCCCAGCGCCTTGGACTGTTCTTTATACGAAACCGTCTCGTTCAAATGAGGGAACGGAATATCGGGCTTCGGCCTGAAATGACGCGATCAGAATCACGATTTCTGCCCTCAAATCCCTCGACTCACACTCCAAGGAACTCAACCAATCGGTCCCACCCTTCCCCAATTTCATAAACCAACAGCTGTTCTGACGGGATGAGTTTCTTAATTCTTTCGTTATGCTCCAGGATTTCCTCCTTGGCGTGGGTCTCCAAACGTCCCTTATGATAAACATCTGTAAGAGGCATCAAATCCTGGCTCCAAAATTAGGAAAGTGTGCCTAGGTGCTCACCAAAGTATGTACTCGCCCAACGGCTCTTCCCCTCCATTCCCTCAGGAAGTCCATTCTCCTGTACAAGACGACGAGCCTTCAACACGGTTTCTCTCAAGCTTCGCTCCCACTTTGCCGGATCTCTCGTAGTCTGAAACGACGTCTCAGAATTTTCAAATAATGACGACGCAAAACACTCTACCAAAATAAATTTCGCAGCAGGATACGCAGCATAAACAGCCTCGGCCTTCGCCGCAACTGGAGAATCAACAACGGCGTGGTATCCTTGAAGTATTTTGTCGAAGGCTTCCGGAGCGTCATTTCCTATCAATCTCTGTCTTAGAAGACTAAGATAGAGGAGATATACTTGCAGCAAACCTTCAATTATTTCGGCCCAAGCTTCCCAATCTGCCGATTCTGTAGGGCTTCGCATCGGATGATATGCTGGGCAGAATCCAAGAATTTCGAGTGCGCCCCAGAGGCTCATTGTCTACATTCAAAGAATGCTATCAGCAATGATTATCCGGAGAGTACTGTAGAGACTCAAGTACCCCAGTGCGTCCTAGCCCAAGTCCCACTACCTTAATAGGTGCAGCATTGGGTCTAGCTGTCGAATTCGGAGAGGTACTCATAGATGGGTAGATGGGTAAAGTGCTTCCTCCCCCCTCATCCATATAAATGGTTTTTATATCCTAAGCTACCTCTCCATATCATGTGAATTTCTTCCACGACACATCTCCTGTTAAACTAATTAAAGGCAGTCAGCAGATGCCCAAACATCTCACGAGATTGCCGTCGAGTCCTGAAGAAATTAGGGATCTTCTGATCACAAGCCTGAGGAGACTGGATATCGATACCTATTATCCTGTGTCAGGAAGATTCTCGGAATTAATCTTTCATTTGTATAAGAGATTTCAGGGTGTTTACAGTATTTGGAGGGGTTTCATTTCAAACCAGGTTGCCGTTGGATGGGATAGACCAGTTTTATGTCCGAGATTTATCCGGGCGTCAATATCCATAGAACAATGGTAAGTCAAATACTATCTGACACATTTGCCTGTCCTACCAACTTCTGAACGGGTCGTATAACCTTCTCCTCATACCAAGCTGTGTCATTTAAATGAGGGAATCCTTCAGTTGGTTTCTCCCTAATGTGTATAATTTACTAATATTCGTTCCATGTGAACAAATAACCACTTACACTCCCAAGAATTTGACGAGCCGATCCCATCCCTCCCCCATCTCGTAGACAAGGAGTTGGTTTGGAGGAATTATAGATTTAATCCGTTCATTATGGGCTAACAACTCCTCTTGTGGATGATAAGGCAGACGTCCTCCATGATAAACATCTACAGAGAAACATGAAAATCTTACACAAGGTAAGAGAGGGAAGTGATCTACCTAAATATGTCTCCGACCATCTCAAAGCGCTCCGAAGATGGGGTGCAACCTCTACTTCGCTTTGACCTAGAATGTCGTAAGCAGCAAGCACGGTTGCTCTCATGCTCTTTTCCCATTTGATTGGGTCGCGGGTTGTCTATTACGATAGAGGCTGCTTTCAGAGGGATAAATAATGTATAAAAGCCAAAGACGTACTAATATGAATTTGGCGTCTGGATAAGCCATATATATTTGTAATGCTTTGACAGCCACTGGGGAGTCAACTACGGACTGATATCCCGCCAGTACAATGTCGAAAGATTCAGGAGAATCTTGCCCTATGTAGATAGAAGAATAAGGAAGCCCTTCTAATTACAGGAAGTTTCACAAACCTTCGATTATGTCCGCCCATTTTTCCCAGTCATTTTGTGAAGGTGGGGCCTTCATTGGATGGTAACAAGGTCCAAGACCTAGCGTATTTAAAGCTGCCCAGAGACTCATTGTCTTCAGGATAAGGGAAAAAGGCTTTGAGCATATCTACTCGCAAGAAAAATAGATAACGAGACATACTCCAGTACGACCCAGTCCCAGTCCCACCACTTTAATCGGGGCTGCATTCGAACGAGGCGGGCCTCCTGAAGGCAGGTGCATGGTGTTGGTACAGCCAAGAAATCTCGTACATGTTTTCTTCTTTTGTAACTCTCCACAAGCGAGAAGGATACACGGTTACGCAAATCTGCCGCATGCAAAGGCGCAGGGGCGGTCGAGTTAGGGAATTACTTAATTCCCTTTTGTTCGACTTGGTCGACAGAAGTCTTCCCGGCTGGAGCTTAGATACCGGAGGGTGGCCAAATCAGTGGTATCTTATATATTTATCTGTTACGAGAATCAGCTCACAGCAATTGCAAATACATCCGTGTGCGCATATCTGCTTGTTCTATTTGTCACTGACGATTACCCGAATCTTTAAGGAGAGTGGCTCAGTGCCAATCTGTTAAAAGCGCCCGAATTCGCGGTGGTACGTGCTTGAATTGATAAGGCGCGGTAAGGAAGGCGATTTTCTTTCTATTGTAGTGTGTGCCATGAGGAGGAACTCCGAAAGAGCGTCTCCAATGACGAAGCCATTAAGTTGGGCTGAGGGCTTATAGCGTTCGAATCAGGTTTGTAGAAAAACCGCATTTTCAGGAGAAGATTCCGGGTCGGATAATCTATCCGAGCATTGAAGGGGGTTCGCTTGAAAATGGATAGTCCTCTTGATCTCTGTGGGCACCAGGTTGCCTTCATATGTACAAGGTATCAGTTAAGCCTAATACACGCGACCATCCGAAGATTAAAATTACTCACGATTGAACTTCTAAAACACAAGCGTTAGGTGCGACTATTCCTTGAACTGGATTTAATCTCAACGGCAGTTTCAGTGGGGGTAAGAGAATATTACAATTGAAAAAAGGTGTAAAATATTCAATAGCATGTCAAACGTGATCGAATCAAAGAAACCTTCCTAGGTAGCAGAGGCATCCCTTGTTTCAGCTGAGTCCAACTCCATAGGTTTGAGGATTTTCTCTTGAAACCAAGCCATCTCGTTCCGATGGGGGAAAGGTTCGTCAGGTATAGGACTGATTGTTGGAGTGAGAGGCAATATAGACTAAGAAAAAGGATCAACGACTTACACTCCTAGGAAGTTGGCCAATCTCTCCCAGCCTTCTCCAAGCTCATAGACAAGCAACTGCTGTGCAGGAATAATTCGAGTAATTCTTTCGTTATGAGCGATTAATTCACTCTGTGCATCCGTCACAAGTCTTCCTCCATGATAACCATCTGAGGCGGAAGTACGGCTATCAGATAGTGAATTTGGAATGATGAGAGCTTCCGTCACCAAAATACAATTTCCCCCATTTCAAAGCCCCTTCGACGTAGGGGGGAAGATCGGTGGCGTACCGACCTCGGTTGTACGCTATGACAGTGGTAGACTGAATACTCCTTTCCCACTTGGTGGGATCTCTTGTGGTCTATACGAATCGGAGGTTAGCATTGTGAGCAATCAATGCGAAGAAAACCAACAAGTATATATTTCGCATCGGGGTATGCCGCGTATACTTCGGCTGCCATTATGGCGACTGGAGAGTCAACGACAGAATGGTAGCCAGAAAGAATTTTGTCGAATCTTTCGGGCGTAGAATCACCTACAAAGTATGGTCGATATGATAAGTCGACTGGAGGGTACAATTGCGAACCTTCAGCGATGCTTGCCCATTCAAACCAATCACGACTTTCTTCGGAATTCTTCATGGGGTGGTAACATGGACCAAAACCTAGCATCTCCAGAGCAACGCAAAGACTCATAGTCTACCGTTTAAACCAAGAAATAAGCAAGGGCTGCCGAAAGAAAATTATGGATGGGCTTACACCTGTCCTGCCTAGTCCAAGTCCGACGACATATATCGGTACAGCACTAGTTCTTATGATGGCGGAAGACATTATCGAGATTCCGGCGTTTCTGAGACATTTACAGGCTTCAGACGTGTCTTATAGCGCAAAAAGTATCAGGTCAGATGGGATTTGAAGCGAAGATATCCCGCAATATTGGAACTGTTGAGGAACGCGCTAGGCTCCTCCAAAGAGGTACACTTCACGTCTAGGCCTTCGACTAATTTGGTGCACTTAGGAAAGTCATATGGTTCAAGGTGTCCCCCGACATCTTTGTTCTGGAGACTCCAGACAATATTCCATGAATGTTTGAGTCAGAGAGGTGAAGATACCTATATGTACAACGTCAGTTATTAATTATGTAATAGTGAGCGCAGAGTTACCAGCCAGGATTAGGTTAAATCAACCCATGCAGCGTGTCACCGAGGTTTATCCGACCCCATTCAATAAACATTAAGACGTCCGTTCGGTCATGGAGGCGAGTCAGTGATAGGAGGTTAGCTCTGTACAGTCATAGAGAACGAGAAGTGCCAAACTAGCTCTGGTGCAGATAATCCACTACTGACGCTTCTGTTATATGACCTCAGGATTGCTAGGACATTCGGCCTGCGTTCTCATTTTTGGGATTTGAGCTAACAAATCAAATTTAAGCCGATATGCATCCCAGCACCAGTGCTTTCCTTATATTTGGTCTTATTACCATCAGGGTAGCAGTGCTAGTACAATCCATCAACCAGTGTAGTGGGTTTTGATCAGAGACGCCTCACAATGAAACAATGATGATAGAGCAACTGTGGCAACTCCAGGATTTAACAAACAAGAACAGGTGTATAGATAATAATACTCGGATTTTAAATCACACAGAATTTCACGCTAAAAGGGAAGATAATATTTGAATCATTGGATGTAAGGTAGAATACATAAAATAAGTAAAATAAGGATACACGGTATATGGGAGGGTAGTGTGCTTTATAACTTTGACTCTACTTCTTTTTGTTTAGCCCCAGTGATTGCTTTCATATCTTCCTCATGATTCGGGTGCCACATCCATTCGACGGCATCCCTACACACTTTGGTTAGGCCCAAATGCTTCTCCTCATCTGCATGACAGAGTGGACCAGGCTTCGGCTTCTCTTCCTGTAGCTTCTTCATGACCTTCCTGATCTCTCCACTCTTAGACACTGCGTTCCATAGATGTAAGACATGTGTTGGCTTCCACTCGTCTGGGAACCGCTCCTCCTCCAACAGAATCTGAGCCTCCTCCTGCGCTACTTCTCTATTTTCGCCGAAGCCAAAGATCTCGAGGACCATCGCGAATTCGGCTCTCCCAATCTCTGCGTATAACGGAGCGAGTGGTAGTGCGGACTTTCCTTCGAGCTCTACCCGGGCCCTCGCAACATCCTCTGCTGTGAGCACGCGCTTCTCACCACTTGTCGAAGTGACATGGGCCTTGTCCAAAAGTGAACTATGTAATCGTTCGTGGTCAATTTCCAAAGGGGCATAGGTTTGGCCTTCTTTGATGTCATCGCGCGTAATACTGGCGTTATGCTCGATGTAACCGTGCTTGTCTGTTTCATGAAGATCGAACGCAGCGAGACTTGGGCGCCTCATGAGGGTGAATGTTCCTACAGCCATGAAGAGAGCGAATCCGTGGGATAGACCCAGTCCGTTCTGCATTGCATCGACGATTTTACCGAACGTGATATTCCTGCCATCCCGTGGGAGGAACCCATGGTTTGCTAAAGCGTTCAAAGCGGGGCAGGGTGATCTGCTGGCGTTAGGAGGGGGTTCGTGGTAGATATGCTCGTCCGCCTTTGGAGATTGGATTGAGAAAGAGAATGCAGACTTGGGAGAGGTAGGACTGAGGAGAAAAGAGTCGGTCCTGGACGTTTTCCTTTGCCTGGAAATGGTAATAGAAGACATAATGTAAGTTGGGGTGCGTTTGTGCATTTCAGTGACAGATATTCTTGCCTTTTAAGCTTTCTTATCAGGATCTCAGTAGACGATGAATTCCTGGCGATGCTGCCATAGCCTTGATGTTCGGATAGAAAATGAACGCCCTTCCCGGATGACCACTGCTACCGAGCGTCCCATCGTAGATGCTATTGGCTAGACCAGGAATGACTCCCACGAGGAACTGGTGCAAGTGTTCTTGTATCTATGTGGGGCGACGCAGATGCGGCAAGCTTTCGTCGAGCTGCCACAGATATCTTCTCACAGGATGAGTAAGTATAGGATTTGATTCCGATTTGCCTGGTATTCGGGGTGGCAGAAGGAGAGGCAAACGGAGATGAGATCGATCAAAGTGTTAAAGACCATGAGATCATGTGCATAGCAAGTGTGATGCGCGGGATCAACAATGCCAGCAACCCAAAGCAGAACCAGTTCTATCGAAGATAACAACTCACGAGGCTCAGGTTCGCGGCGGTGGTCGGCCCATCACGGTCAACCGTTGGTCCAGTTAGGCTTAGAATAGGTAATTGTCCTATTTCAAAAGTGAAAGTAAGACGAGGAAATCAACAGTTTCGGGTACACTCATACATTCCCAAAAGAAATATTATCCATGACGTAAATGGGAGTGTTATTGGCATAGCTGCCCGCCAAGAATCTGCGAACAGCCCTCTGCCACCTATTGAAGCCCATTGGCTTCGATGGTCTGATCGACAGCAGCAACGGGTGATGCCATCAATAAGGCCTTCCTTCGGCCTCGGTAACCAGCAGAGATCTCCTCGATGTTTACTATCATAGAATTCATATACACCTGTTAGGCAGGAGCTAGCTTTAAGCCCTTCTGTGGCTCCGTAAACCTAAAAGAAAGCACCTCGCTACCAGAAGATATTGTGCCCAGTGGCAAGTGCTACCGTTGGGACGTCTTGACAGCTAACATTAAGATGAATTATCGTGGAATCCGCCCAATGTCAAGAAAGTGATAACAGTAAGACAGTGACGATGGTCCGATTCAATGAAGATGGAATACGGCGCATCGATAAGATTTGGGAAGAAGAGCGGATCCCAAAGGAGGCGATCCAGCCGCCGCAACACGTCAACCTCCGTTGAAAGTGGTCTCCCATCAAGCAACTTGTCAACCAAGATGTGCGAGGTACAGGCCGAAGATGAATTGCCGAGGTGCCAAAGTCAAGGAGCCTAAGGCACCGATAAGTTCTAGGCGATGCCGACGATCCTTTTGAGTATGTTAAAGAAGGGGTGGCGTTGGAAGTCATTTGAAGATTTTATGTTTTATTCATAGTGAGAACGGGTTTCACACAAATCTTAAATTAATTTCCTGGGTAACGGCGTGCAGGCATCTCCGGAAAAGATTTCAAAGTCAATGCAACCACGTGTGTACGGGAGAACTTGGATTGGATCGCCCAAGATAAGACATCCATTTGCTCCCTGCTTCCGTGCTCCTGACCAGATAGTGAAATAGGAAATTCGAGAATTCATATCAGAGTATGACATTACTTCCTCAAAGCCATAAGTCCAACGCTTAGGTCTAAAATCAAAAGCATACATAGCACCAGCGACTACCCCTTGTTCCCTCTTATGCCGTCTATGGAGTCGAGATCATGAATAAGGTAAGGTTGGAGGAAATTTTGCTAGAGAAGAAGTACGGGATCTGGAGGAACCAGGACGCCAGGGAAGGACGGCAGGCATAGAGCAAGACTCGTCCTTGATGACGAGAGCGCACTGTAGAGACCCACAGAATCCCTCAGGTTCTCCAGAGTCCTACCTAGTTCGAAATTTCCAGAAATATAATAATAAACCATAGGTGAAGTATACCTTTATATTATATCAAAATATTGTGGTCACCATTGTTGAAGGAAGTTGAGGGGTAGACAATAAAGTTCGCCAGTTGGCTCTTTGAAGTTCGTATCATCACTAAGGTTTTATATTAGAAAGGGGAGCACTCCGCCTTTGGGGAAGGTAAGCCGATGTTTTGCTTTTCACCGCGTACACAGCTATGATCGGATGCCACCCTGCAGGGGTTCGTCAGATAATTTTGATCAGAGAGACAACCAGTCTGAGGGGTTGTTGTCGAATTGTCGCTTCCGTTTCTTCCGCTGGCTAAATCCAAGCGAGTATAATAGTAAACCATAAGGGGAAGAATACTTTCACACTCTATCTCAAAGTCTTGAAGTCATCGTTGTTAAAGGAAACCGAGGGTGTTGAGATAAAATGTGCTGCTCGAATAATGAACATAAAATAAGAAGTAAATTTATGTTTGACTTTGGGAAGCTGGCGAGGCAAACAGATACTGTATGTATAGCATATAAGCTACTTAGAAATGGAATATATGTGCTGTGCAACCCAAAGGGTACTAGCAAAAAAGCTGGTGTAGGTTCGTGCTACACAGCGTGGAGCGGAACTCACAGCATGACCTGGCTGAGCGCTCGTAATCTAGCAGGGGGGTAGGGAGATAAAGACCACCAAGAAGCTCCTGAACCGTCAGCAGGGGTTTTATGTCGGAACAATGCAGCACCGCAAGAATTTAAACACTCGGGTAGAAGATGAGCTAACGTCTTACTTTTCGCTGCGTACAGGGCTATGACCAGATGCCACTTTCTGCCATCCTGCAAAGGTTCATCAGATAAATTCGATCAGACCGACAATTGTCGAATTGTCGCTTCCGTTTGCTGAGCTGGCCAAATCCAAGTTCCGGATCTAAACATATAAATAGAGGCATTGTTCTTGACTAAAACTGTAAAATCACTGAGGTCGCCAAATGCCAAATTGTCCGACACGACAGAAGCAATCATCTGTATTAACTGAACCAGAAATGATTAGTAGTCTTGTCACCTGTGAGTCCTCCCGAGCGGTGTTGAACAACGAGAAGGATTAAAAACCCCGAAGATGAGACACTTCACCAGGAGCTTGACGAGGCGGGATGAGGTAAAATGCTTTAAACTCAGTTCGATATATTTCCTGGATTATTCGGGAACCTATCACCGAATTCAACCCCTGCTTTATATACAGATTGACGTAAACAGGGAACTCAGACTAATTGCGCTCGCTTCGCTGTTCATACCACATCTGCGATGGATCCTCCATCTGTATCGTCTATATCCACCGTTGTAAGGAGCTGTGATCTGGGGGCGAAAGAAAGGAGAGTTTGCCCTTCAAATAATGAAGATAGCATAACGTCTCGGAGGAAGCGTTTTCGGACGCTAAGTAGGAGTCGGTTTGCCAGAATAGAAGGGATAACGGAGCGCCACCTGTATAGTATTCAACTAACTGACAACTCAACTGAACGAAAAAGTTCTCACCGGATAACAACCTCGTACAGGCTCAGCGGTGCGGTGAACCATACGATAGTATTTACAAGATAAACCAGAAAGACGCTACAGGCTCATTAGGGATATCCATAGGGAAATTAAACTAAATATCACCTGATAAAATAAAAAATGCTGAAGAAAAATCGGAAAGAAGTATGCAATAGTATCTCGGATTCAGTTATTACCTGTCATAGATGATATCCGCTACAGCAGGAGAACAATCACGGTCACGAAACATATACCAAGCTTTCCAAATCATCGCAGTGCATAGAATCGTCTCTACAACAAGCGGGAAAAACCATACATAGCCCGCGGGGCTACTGGTAGGAATCGTAGTGGCATAACAACCAGTGAGCGGTGCTGGGGTTGCGGCCGCTGTCCGCACAAAGTCGCAGAGTAAAATAAACGGATCTGGTAGCACAGCAGCACAGCACAATGACTCACTATGAGGCATATAGATATATCCAATAAACAGGACTGTCACGACTGTGGAAATTGACAGAAATGCTAATGGGCCCGTTATTCTCCAATTTTTGCCCCAGACAGCATGGATCTGGAATAAGCCATCATACCATGGAATCGAATAATTCGGAGATTATTGACTGACCCTAAGGATCAGAATAGCTACAGAATATTAGGGCATTGTTGTATACCTGGCACCAAAACTCACTCTGACTGACGAGGACTGTATGAGACGAACTAGAGGGAAATGACGATAAGCCGTGCACACTGAGTCTCTCCTACTGGTCCACTTTAATTCTCACAATGCCCAGTGCCATTTCAAATAATTCGCACATCTGCTCAAAGTTAACCGTGATCCGTTCTAGCGGGAAAATTTGCCGTACATCTGGGGACAAGGAGCATAAGTTGGCATTTCGGGAGAATCATCAAACCAAGATTAAAATACGATAGAGATAAACACTCACCTCGTCCGTTAAGAAATGTCTGAATATTACTATTTTCACATGAAGGGCAGGATGACACAAGTTAAGGAAAGGGACCCACTGATAACGTCGATCGCTAGGCCTATTAAACTAATATAACGATTCTATATCGTTTTG
>Ga0157379_10003629_pt1 | contig 13100 bp, 9 predicted proteins | sample S25metaG_FD_121802 | JGI IMG/M metagenome (GOLD analysis project Ga0157379, IMG submission 121802) | Switchgrass rhizosphere microbial communities from Kellogg Biological Station, Michigan, USA - S2-5 metaG | ecosystem: Host-associated > Plants > Roots > Rhizosphere > Soil | place: USA: Michigan... | reverse complement strand
GCCATCGCTGACCATGATGACGATGTTCGAATAGGTGCCGACCTGGCTCGTCGACGGCGTACCCGAGAGCGTGCCGGTTGCACTACTGAAGGATGACCACGTGGGCGCATTCTGCACCGCGAATGTCAGCGTCGTGCCACTCGGCGCATTGGTCTTGGGCTGGAAGGAATAGCCGGTACCGGCCATGACGGACGTCGGCGGAGTGCCGGAGATCGCAAGGGCTGACGTGACTTTGATGGAGAACGCCGGCAGGGCGGCTGAGACCATGCCATCGCTGACGCTGATGACGATGTTCGAGTAGGTGCCGACGTTTGCCGCACTCGGCGTGCCGGTCAGCGCGCCCGTCGCACCGTTGAAGGTCAGCCACGCGGGGCGGTTGGAGACACTGAAGGTCAGCTTGTCGCCATCTGCATCGGAGGCGCTCGGCGTGAAGCTGTAGGCCGTGCCCGGCCTGGCAGTCGTGGCGGGCTGCCCTGCAATCGTGGGCGGATGGTTTGTCGGGGCGGGCGTCGCCACCGAGATAGCGAATGCATCGAGGGCACTCGTCTGCATGCCATCCGACACGCTGATGACGATGTTCGAAAATGTCCCGGCCTGGCTGGGTGTCCCTGATAGTTCGCCGGTCGCGGCATTGAACGAAGCCCAAGACGGCTGGTTTGCGACCGAGAAGCTCAGCGCCGCCCCGCTCGCGGCATTGGTGGTCGGCTTAAAGTCATAACTCGAGCCGACGGCCACTTCAGTGGGCGGGTTACCGGCGATCGTCAGCGGTGCCACCACCTCGATCGAAAATGGCACGAGAGACGTCGTCGACTGGCCGTCGCTGACGCTGATCGAGATGTTCGTAAAGGCACCGATGCTTGCCGGCGGGGGGGTGCCCGTCAGTTGCCCGGTACTCGTGTCAAAAGTTGCCCACTCGGGCATGTTGGAAATCGCGAAGGTCAGCGCGTCGCCGTCGGCGTCAGACGCGCTGGGCGTGAATACGTAGATGCTGCCGGCAATAACGCTGGTCGCCGGCGTCCCGGAGATCTGGGGGGCTGTATTGGTCGGGTTCGTCGGCGGCCCGGTAATGCCGGACGGGGAACTGTCAGGTCCGCCACTCACGCCGACGGCGCCGCAGGCTGCCAGCGTAAGAGCGAGGGCAATACTCAGGACACCGAGGCCTAGGCGACGAAGGGTCTCTGAGCGGGAGTGAGCCATGCCTTGCAGTTCTCGCTTTAGCGGCGTCTACAAACGCAAGGGCAGCAAGGGACCGAATCGGAATAACGGCAGCGCAGTGTGGGGCCGCGTTGCCGGTAACTCCGCTATCTCAAGCGAGCGACAAAAGACTTGAGACCGGAAGCTTTGCGTCCCCACCTTGCGGGGGGTTTGCCCTTTACGTCGAGCGGCAGTAAAGCGCTTCAACTACAGGCAGGCAATATGTCTCCGTGCGCAGACAAGGTGCGCCGCGTGTTGGAAATACTATGGAAAGTGAACTGCCGTTAAGACAGACGCAGTGTTAAATCGCATGCGCTGTAGATCGGAAGGCGCAGCGACTGCCGATCTGAAATCCGCGCGCGATGGGAGACGCTCCTTCATACCCCCACGTTTCCAGCGGGGCCCGGTGCCGAGGATGCACCTGGACCTGGTTCAACTGAAGGGTGCCGCTGACTAAGCCGCGCTGCAACTATCGCCGTTGTCCGGCGGGCTAGCGAAGTGGGTTACGGAGCACCCTTGGACTGCCGTCGGGATCGCCCAGGGCACAAATCAGCCTCCACCGAGCTCGGGAAGTGACCGCGGGATTGCGAAACGGAGGCGACCCGATCGTCGCCTCGGATGGAGCGCTATTTCTTGGTCCGGCGCCGACGGGCCAGCAACGCAGCACCCGCGCCGGCGCCCAGCACGGCCAGCGTAGCGGGCTCAGGGACCGAGGTTCCACCGTCGCCACCCCCCGGTGGAGGGGGACACAGGAGCTTGCCAATGATCGGCAGGCCGCAAAGCCAGCTGCCGCCGCCGCCGCCGCTCGCGTAGGCCGGGGTCGTGCCCATCGCGCCGAGGGCAGCCATGGCAATGACGGTCAAGGCAAAGTTCTTCATTAATCCGACCCCGCTGTAACTGGTACCCTGAGTAAATGCAAGGACTGGGCCAAGCGCGCAATCGCTTGATTCCGGACTGCCGAGTTTACGTAATAGGTGATTACTTCCACCTCAAACGTAAACTATTCCGACACCAGTGTGCGATGCGTATTCGTGCACTGCATCACAAACCGCCCGAGCGTCGGGGATCTGCGACAAGCCATACGATAACATTCACCGTTGATCGGGGGAACCCAACATTCCTAGAAAAACCCTCAAGGAATCTGTGCGCGCTTCTGCACCGCACACCACGGTGCTGGTCGGCGTACTCATTGCGGTGGGAGTCTTTGCCTACTGGCCGGGGGCCGTTGCCCTCTGGAGATACTGGATCGACGAGCCTTCGTTGGGAGGGCACGGGATCCTCGTGGCCGCCCTGGCGCTCTGGCTGCTTGCCCGCGCGCGGGACCGTACTGACTCCGAGCCTGTGCAAGCCGCGCCTTGGGCGCTGTTGCTGCTGGTTCCATGCAGTGTGGCCGCCCTCGTATTCTGGAAGGCCGGCCTCCAGGCGCTGCAGCTGTTGATGCTGCCCGCCGTGATCTGGCTGGCGGTACTCGCGGCCTTCGGCACTGCTGTCGCGCGTTCCGTCTCAGTACCCATCGGGTATCTCTACTTTGCGATGCCGGCATGGAACATTCTGAGCGTGCCGCTCCAGGAACTCACGGTCCACGCAGTTGCCTTGGTCGCACCGCTGGTCGGGCTGCCAGCGACTGTTTCTGGAGCTTCATTCGCCTTTCCCAACGGGGCGCGGTTCGTAGTCACGCTTGCCTGTAGCGGCGTGGGGTTCCTCGCCCAGGCGCTCGCCGTCGCGGTGCTCTTGGGGGAGCTCGAGGAGGCGAAGTTTGCGCGGCGCGCCGGCCTTTTCATCAGCATGGCGCTTGTCGCCCTCGTTACCAACTGGGTCCGGGTGATCCTGTTGCTGGCCATCGGTTACTCGAGCGGGATGGACAATGTGATCGTTTCACAGCGCCATCTGGAATTCGGTTACGTGCTCTTCGTCATCGTGCTGGTAGCGTTCGTATGGGTCGCGACGCGGCGGACTCTGCCTGAGCCTGAGGCACGGGCCCCGAGGTTGGAGGCGCCTGCTGCTACAGCGTATCTTGTGGCAATTACTGCCCTAGTGGCCGGTCCATTGCCGATCTTATTGTGGGAGCGCTCAGACGATGCCGACTTGACCCCTCGCGCCATGCGTATGCCACTCGGTGAGAATGCCTGGCACGGCCCCCTGCCAGTGGCGGATGCGACATGGCGCCCGGTATTCGTGGGAGCGCATTCTGAGCAGCATGTGGCGTATGAGGACCGTGAGGGCCACCGGATCGAGGCAGTCGCGGTGGGTTATGCCGTGCAGCAACAGGGCCGGGAACTGGTGAACGAAGGGAACTCTCTGCTCGGCCAGGGAGGCCTGTCAGTCCTCGCCATGGCGTTCGTAGACGTCGGCGAAAGCACGTATCGTGAGGTTGTCGCCGTGGACCTGCAAGGCAACCGGTCGGTCATCTGGTCGTTTTACGATATAGACGGAGAATCGTTCGTAGTCCCGATCGTTTCCCAGTTATGGTACGGGATACGCGCGCTTACGAGTCGACCCGATTCTGAGCTGTTCGCGTTCAGGACTGCATGTGCACCCTCGTGTGCGGAGGCGCGCGGTGTACTTGAGAGTTTTTTGCATGGCATGGAACCCGGCTTGCGCGGTGATGCATGGCGGGCGGCGCGTGATTCGAAGAGCGGGACACGGGCAATGAAGTTCCAGAGTGAGCCAAACGGTTTGGAAGAGCCCTTCGTGCAGCGGACGCGTCTCACCAGGCCATCTGACGGCCGGTTGCTCGGAATGCAGCTGTGAGCCCAATACTGAATCAGGTATGGGACGAAGTTACCAGCGCTTGGCGCTACCGCTGGCTCGCGCTTGCTCTGGCAATCCTCATTGCCCTTGTCGGCTGGCTGGTCGTCTTTTCGCTTCCGGACCGCTACGAGGCGATGGCGAGTGTGTTCGTGGATACGCGCACGTCCTTGAAGCCGGTCCTCCAGGGCCTTACGGTGGAACAGGACGTCGACGCTCAGCTGAACTTCGTGAGGCAATCCTTGCTTGCGGGTCCTGAGCTGCTGCGCATCGCGCGCAATGGCGGCGTCCTCCCCGCTGGCATCAATGAGCGTATGCAAGAGCAGCTCGTTGCCGCCATGAGCACACGGATTGACATCAGCGTCCTCAGCGCCAGCGGCCGGGAAGAGGACCGCAAAACGGCAGGCAGCATCTATCGCGTCGTCTATCAGGACCGTAATCGTGATCGCGCCCTGCGAGTCACGGGCCTTCTTATGGACACCCTCGTCACTGAGACCCTCGGCGGCAAACGTGAAGGATCGCAGAACGCTCAGCAGTTCCTCGAGACCCAGATCCATGATTATGAGAAGCGTCTCAGGGCCGCCGAAGACCGCCTGGCGGCGTTCAAGTCGCGACACATCGGGCTGATGCCCACGGAGCAGGGAGGCTATTTCGCGCAGCTACAGAAAGAATCTGATGCCGCCGCCAGCGTGAGGACCAAGCTTGCCGAAGCACAGTCGCGCCGGATGACGTTGACTAAGCAGCTCCACGGCGATGTCGCGGTGGCGGCGAGTTCCTCGACTCAATCCGGATCGGGTGGAGGGAGGGGAGGCGCCGGCCTCGATACGCTTTCGCGCATCGATGAGGCCCAGGCCAGGCTCGATGAGCTGCTGCTGAGATTTACCGATCGACACCCCGACGTCCTGGCGGCGCGGCAGACGCTCGAGGACCTCAAGAAACGCCGCGCGGCAGAGATCGAAAGCCTGCGTCAGGGCGACGCCGCAACCGCCGCTGCCAGCCGCGCCAGCAGTAATCCTGTGTATCAGAGCGTGCAACTCGCACTGAACCAGGTGGACGTGGATATCGCGGATCTCAACACCGCGCTGGTCCAGCACGAATCGAAGGTAGCCGAACTGCGCCGTATGCTGGATACCGCACCCCAGGTCGAGGCCGAGTTCGCCCAGCTCAACCGCGACTACGACGTGAACAAAGCCCAGTACACCGCCTTGCTCGGTAACCTGCAAAAAGCACGACTCGGTGAGCGAGCCGATGACGCAGGATCGATTCGGTTTGAGGTCGTGCAACCGCCGACCGCAGGTTTCCGGCCGGTCTGGCCGAAACGGCCGCTGCTTCTTTTCATGGTGCTAGTCGCTGCGCTTGGAGCCGGTGCTGCCTTAGCGTACGGTTTGAGCTACCTGCATCCAGTCGTCTCATCGCCAACCGCCCTTACTCAGCTCACGGGGGTGCCGGTATTGGGGCTCGTCAGCGTTGCCTTTCCCGAGCGTAGGCGACGGGCAATCCGTCGCGACCTGTGGCGAATCTCGCTCGTCACAGGTTGCTTGGTTGCAGGGTTTGCGGTGGCTGTGATACTCAGTCTGCAAGGCTACCGGCTGAGCATTACGGCACTGAAACACATGGTGAACTCGTGAGCCTCATCGAGAGCGCGCTGGAAAAACTGCGGCGCGGGGCTGAAGCCGAGTCGCAGGTTCGAGCTCCGGTGCTGCGTTCGACCAGCGCCGCTGCCGCACCCGTCGTGAACGTGCCCGCGGTGGCTCCGGCCTCGACGGAGAAACCCGCAAGTCGGATCGTACTAGACCTCAGGGCGCTTCGCAGTGCCGGTTACCTTCCCGAAGAGGAGCTCGAGCGGCGGTTCGCAGATCACTACCGGCAGCTCAAGCGACCGCTGGTCGAGAAGGCGCTGGCGGGAACGCCGGAGATGCGCCTCATCCTTATCTCGAGTGCCCTGCCCGGAGACGGCAAGTCGTTCACCAGCATCAATCTTGCTTTAAGCATGGCGCGTGAGCGGGACATTTCGGTGCTGCTGGTCGACGCAGACGGGCCGCGAGCACATACCAGTGAAGTCTTGGGCCTTCGTGGCGCACCTGGATTGCTCGATGCTCTTGCCGATGAGACGCTTGACGTGGAGTCACTCATCCACGGCACGGATGTTCGTGGCCTGGACATACTGCCTGCCGGCAGATTCAAGGAAAACTCGACCGAATTGCTCGCAAGCGCGCGCATGAGTCAACTTGCGACGCGCCTTGCCGCAAAAAACCCAAAGCGGTTAGTGCTGTTCGATTCCGCCCCCCTGCTTGTTTCAAGCGAGGCGCGCGTGCTGCTCCGTATCCCCGGCCAGGTCGTGCTCGTGGTGCGGGCAGGTGTGACACCACGACAAGCCATCCTGGATGCTATCGGGCACGTCGATCGGAGCAAGCTTCAAGGACTGGTTTTGAACCAGACGCCCTTCAAACAAGCGGGTGGATACTACGAGTACGCGAGCTACGGCGCGCCCGGCGATGACGATCCCGGCACCGCATAGACTGGGGGCGTTACACCACGGACGTGAAGAGGTTCTGAATCAACGTCGCGCAGTCCGAGGGCACACTCGTTCCGCTCCTATCGGTTATGAACCAGGAGGTGGCCGCAGAATACGCGCAATAGGCAGAACCCTCCGGGCCGCCAGTACGTGACTTCGGAAAGTTCACACAAGCAAGTGCTTGTTGGCGGTTCGTGGCTAATCGCTGCCCGAACGTTCGATCGCCTGATTGGCATAGTCAGTATCTCGATACTGGCACGGTTGCTCGCGCCGTCTGATTTCGGCCTGGTAGCCATAGCGGGCACAGTCCTGTCGGCAATTGAGCTTTTCACCGCCTTTGGGTTCGATTGGGCGCTAGTACGTCTCAAAGAGCCAGACATCGATGACTTGAATTCCGCCTGGACGCTTCGCGCGCTCTTTGGTTTGGCTACATTCGCCGCTCTGGCGCTCATAGGACCGCTGGCGAGTGCTTTTTACCGTCAGCCCTCTCTCAAGTGGGTTCTTGTCGTGTTGGGGGCAACCAGCCTCATTAGTTCCCTGGAAAACATAGGAACAGTCTATTTCCGTCGCGAGTTCGCCTTTCACAAGGAGTCTCTTATCAGAGCGGCGTCGAAACTTGTCGGCTTCTGCGTAACAGTCGTGATCGCCGCACAGTACAGATCCTATTGGGCCTTGGTTGCCGGATTCTCGTCCATTCGCTGTACCACCGTCGCGGCGAGCTACATTTTCCAGCCTTTCAGACCGCGGCCGTCGTTGAGAAGAGCCCGAGAATTGTTTGGATTTTCTTCGTGGCTGCTATTAGGAAATGCAATTGAGTATTGCCGCGAAAAGTTCGCGGATCTCTACCTTGGGCGCGTCTACGGGACCTCGGCGAACGGATTGTTTGCGGTCGCCGGCGAAATTTCAATCGTCCCAATTACTGAGATAGCGTCTCCTATAAACAGGGCGGCGTATTCTAAATATGCTGAAGACGTTCGAGCCGGACGCAGCCTGGGCCCTTCGTACGTAAGAATCGCGTCACTAATTTGGATGATTTCATTGCCTATGGCCGCAGGGACCGTTGCAGTCGCCCCTGAAGTGATTGCCTTATTACTCGGGCCGCGGTGGCAAGACGCCCAGGTCGTACTTAGATGGCTGGCCATCGGCACGGCATTTACAGTCATGACGTCCAACACACACTACGTGTACTGGGCGCTGGGGTACTCGCGAACTGTCGCCGCCCTAGGGATGGTTGGCGCGGCAATAATTGTTCCGACCACCGTTATCTGCTCTCACTTTGCCGGTTACGCCGGGGTTGCCTTCGCGTTCGCGCTCGCAAGCGCGCTCCTTGTACCTATAAATTTTACCGTGCTGCGCCGACTCGCAGGAATAAGCATTACTCAATTAGCGCATCGCGTTTGGCGAGTTGCACTCGGGACGATCGTGATGAGCATAGTTCTGCGGGCGGCGTTCCCTCAGTCTGGACAAGTCGCTGGCACCACCGCCCTCTTTCTACTTGCCCAGAAAGTTGGTCTCGGGGCAATTACATATGTGGTTGCGGTATGGGGTACATGGCAGCTAACCGGTGCTGCTGACGGTCCGGAGCAGGCGGTAGAAGACTTCTTTCGGCAGGCCGTGGCCCGCTGGAGAGACGGTAGGGCAAGTAACACACTTTAGGTGGTCGGTACGCGATCGCGCCGCGGTCTAGATGACACGGGCATTTGAAGAATCGCAATACGACGCGCGGGCAGGACTGGCGAATCACGGGCTTAGATCCCGCACAAGAGCCTTTGCCGCTTATGGCACTAGGGCGTAGAGAAGCGATATGACTGACAGACAGGCTTCTTCAGTAGATACGACGCTGTACCATCTCGCGGAACTTCGGCTTGTCGAGGATCTGCACGACCCGCGACGATGCGTGCCGAAATACGATTGCAGGGGCCTGGATGTCCTCGACGTAGGTTGCGGCTTGGGTCAGACTCTCGTTGCGCCCGAATTTCGCGGAGCGAGAGGACTTCACGGTATAGACATTGACAGGCTCGCGATAGAGACGGGCATCAAGATGTTCCCCGAACTTGTGCTGAGTGTTGCCTCGGCTGAACACATTCCATATGAAAATGGTCGTTTCGACTTGGTTTTCTCGCGCGTCGCGCTGCCCTATACGAACATTCCTCGCGCGATGACGGAGATCGCACGGGTGGTGCGACCCGGCGGCAGGGTGTGGTTATCGCTGCATTCTTGGCGAACCGAAATGCGGGAAGTCCGCGTCGCAGTCAGAAGCCTTGCGGCTCGTCGACTAGTAGACCGCGCCTACGTATGCGTAAACAGCCTGTTGCTGGGCTCTTTCGGACGATGCATTCCGCGGCCGTGGTCTGGGACCTATGAGTCGTTTCAATTTGCAAGCGGATTGACCAGAATCTTTCGCAGATTGCAGTTCCGCGACATCATCGTTCACCGGGCGCGGCATTTCTATATTTCCGCGCAGAAAGAGCCTGGCGCCACTAATGCCTGAGAGAACTCCGCCACAACGTGCGATCGGGATATTGGCGTACCATTTCTATCCGTCGCGAGAGGTCGGAGCCAAGCGTATGACCGCCTTGGCAGTCGCACTCAAGGAGAAGGGCGAGAACGTCCTGGTCTTCAGTGCATTTGATGGGCTAGGGAAGCTGGCTTCCGACGACCGAAATTTATGTGGCTACGAGATTCACGAAGTTGCCGACCGCCCTAACAGAATGCTGAGCGCGTTGGTCCAGTCGAAAGCTTACCTTCGGAAGCTGCGTTCGCGATGGAAACCTGAAGATAAGGCGACTCCTGCTTCCCTATCGGATGACGAATTTTCTGATAAGACGCGGTCTGCGATGCATCGATGGCTATTTAATGTTCTTCAAATTATCGATGAGAAGAAGTCGTGGTCGTGCCGCGCAGGCTTAGAGATCGTTCGGATGGGATCGAAACGTCAACCTGATGTTATCGTCGTGTCCGGTCCCCCCATGTCTTCCCTTCTCGCAGGCGTTCTGGCAGCTCGGCGAATGCGGGTTCCGGTGGTTGCGGATTTGCGAGATCCGATCTTTGGCGAGTCTGAACAAAGCGTTGCCGGCCATGGTGTTCCGGTGCAATGGGGTCGGCGCGTAATCGAGCAATACATTCTTCGCCATGCGACTGTTGTCATCACCACGTCGCCAACTCTTCGTGACCGGCTTCAACAGCGGTATCCAGACAGTGCCGATCGAGTATGTTGCATCTACAATGGCTTTGACGGCGAGCCCCTACCTGCGAGGCGTAATACTAATCACAGGTTGATGATTGTTTACGCCGGAGCTCTTTACCTGAATCGCAATCCATTTCCGTTCCTTGAGGCTCTTGAAGATTTGTTGGCAAACGCAGAGGTTGATTCCTCTCGAATAGAAGTTGTGTTTGCAGGGGAGTGTGAGCGGTTTAGAAATGTAGCTCTTTCAACGTGGCTCTCCGGGCGCCGTCTCAGTAGGATTGTCACAATCCGTGCACGCCTTGATTCGCACGAACTTGGGCAGCTATATCGGAACGCTACGCTTCTCCTAAACTTCGCGGAGGGGCAGCGCATGCAACTACCAGCCAAGACATTTGAATTGCTTGCTCTGGGCCGAGAAGTTCTGATGTTGTGTGAGCCCGACAGCGATACCGCGAACTTGGTTCGAGGAATTGAAGGTGTCGAATGCACAAGCTCAGCCGACGGTGTAGCTTTACGTGAGTTTTTGCGCCGTGTGTATCGCAGGCACGTAGTGGAAGGCACATTGATTGCGCCCGCCCCTGATGAGATTTCGCCATTTTCACGGGCGAGGCAGAATATGCGCTTTATCGAGACGATCACAAGTGCCAGACGCCGGGTAACTTCGCTCGGCACTCTGTAGACCGAAGGGACTGGGAATTTCATGAACTACGAGATAGTTGAACCAGGCCTCGGATTGGCCTGCGCATCAGCGTGGAACGCTTGCTTAGATTCTTCTAGGTTTGCCACTCACTACACCGGGCCTGAATTTCTTGACGAGGCGTACTTCAGGGATAAGCGGCCTTTTGCGATTTTGGCCACGGATGCTGCAACGGTCAAAGGAGTAGTGACGGGCTTCTTCGAGAATTACGACATGCGGTGCGGCGACCCAGGCAGCCCACACCTCTGCATTCGTCATGACGCAGATGTAGTAGCGGTCAGCACTACGCTGGCCGCCGCGTTGCGCGCTCACGCCGGGCGGAATACCGCGTTTATTAGCGCGTCTTCTTGGGTGGAGATACCCGCACTCCAGGTAGCCGGATTTCGGGGGAAAGTTGTCAACCCGCCGCTATGCACCATCTTACTCGATCTCTCAAAGAGCAAAGATGAGCTATTTCGAGCATGCTCAGAGACAAGGCGGAATAAAATTCGCAGGGCGATAAAAGCCGGCGTCGATGTGAGAGAAATGGATGTCGAGAAGGATTTTGACAACTACTATCAGTTGTATCGTGACTGGAGCGAGGAAAGGAACGTGCCGTATCAGCCCTACGGCTTACAACGATCTGTATTTGAAAAGAAGGGCAATCGCTTAGCGCTTGTGGCTCGACATGAGGGTCGGATGATCGGTGTTTCGACGTTTCGTTACAGAAGGAAGGGACTCGTGGAGTATGCGGCAAACGTCTCTCGACGAGAGGAAACTCGCGCGCGTCAGAATGATCTACTGCTGTGGCGCGGAATTGAATGGGCGGTGGAGCAGGGGTGCTTCACCGGATTCAGCATGGCGGGTTCCCATTTTTTCCTACAAAAATTTGGCGGAGTCACCCAAGTAACTTGGCAATACAGCCTAGATCGCACGATCCTTCGTAGCCGTCATATGCGTGAGAGCGCGCGGGACGGCGCAATGCGGTTCTACAAACGGCTACCTGCTGGAATTCAGCAAAGGGTGAAGAAGGTCCTTCGAAGGTCGGGAGGCGAGGCGGACTGATGTAGGTCAGATGACGCCGCAGGTCATGGTTTCAGCGAAGGGGCTTCCAGGTTACCATTCGTTCGCCCTGCAGATACCTGAGGGTCGCAATCAGTGACGCGACATTGGTCAATAAAAAGTAGTAGGGACGGCCGAATAACCCCAATCCACGTCTGCTACCTTGCAACAGGAACCCGATTGCTCCGGCGACGAACAGTACGGTTTGCGCGATGAGCAACAGGAGGTAGGGCACGTCGTCGATTAAGGCCAGGTTCGCTACGAACGCACAGAGCCAAAGCATCGGTGATGTATATCTAAGGACTTTGTGCGACCAAAGCTGCCACGAAAAGAGACCATATTTAAGCGGGTTAAGGAACCGCCTTTCCCTAATCAACGCATTGAGACTACGGGTCGCAACTCGCACGCGCATGGAGAGTTCATGACTGCCCTGGTCAAGGGTCTGTTCATAACAGATTGCGTCTGGCGCTAGGACCGTACGCAGTCGCTGCTCCTGCATTTTCATCGCGATGACGAAGTCGCTAATTAATTCCGGGTTAATCGCCCGGTACGCGGTTCTGCGCACTGCGTAAAGGCAACCGCTTACTCCAATCAAAGACCCGAGTAAGCTTTCTGCGGCTCGTAACCTTAGCTCGTAGCTCCAGTAGGCTTCGCCGCCTCGGCCGGTCACGTTGTCGATGTCTGTTACGTAAACGAGACGACCGCCGACACAACCCACTTGCGGGTCTGCCAAATTCTCCACAAGGCGCTTGAGAGCTCCTTGGTGGAGTCGAGTGGTCGCGTCAGTAAAGACCAGCAGCTCTCCAGAAGCGGCGGCAGCGGCGGCATTTTGGCAAGCAGTTTTACCGACGCGGCCGTCGAGTCGTAGCACACGCACTCGCTGAGGATCATACGCTGCGGCGATCTGTTCTGATGAGTCGGTGGATCCGTCGGATGCGACTATCACGTCCACAAGATCGCGCGGGTAGTTTAACGCCGCAAGATTGTCGAGCTTGGCGCTGATGCATTTTTCTTCGTTGTAGGCCGTCACGATGATCGTTACTGTCGGCAGGGCGTTGCCAATGACTACCCGCTTCCCAAAGCGAGCAGCAAGAAGTCCTGCGAGCGCCGGGTACAAGACGTACACGTACACTAGCAACCAACAACAGATCCAGAATGTGGTGACCGCCATGATCCAGCTACTTATTCTTCTTCTGTCCAGGTGCCAAGGAATGGCCCGCAGATCAGCTGATGATACTACTCGTGCGAACTCTATCTGATGTCACGTAACGTGACCATACTTGCCAATTTCATGCGGAGTTCCTCGCAAGGCCATGTTTCTAAAAGGAATAATAGAACTTCATAGGGGTCACTCCTGGTTGGGCGGCGAGACAATTGCGATTCCGTCGGATTTTGGGCTCGTTTCACGCTTTTGTGTACTTAGCCCCTAGCGGTTGAATGGTGCACTGCGATTGAGATCAGTGCTCCGGCGTTCCGCTTTCCTTTTATTAGCCATGTGAGTGAATCTCCCCGGGAACATGATGTAGGTTGATTTGGCCGAGACCGATAGCAGCCTTGAGACCACTGGGTGTGAGAGCGGGGGCTGCAGATCGCTCATCGTGTAGCCCAGCGTGCAATTCTGCCCCTGACCTGCCAGGCGACTTTCGTCCCAGCTGATCTTTGGGAAGATGGGCTCCGCAGGAAGCGGAGGGGGTCATGAAGAAAGCCCGTTTTCAGCG
>Ga0157379_10003624_pt1 | contig 13109 bp, 10 predicted proteins | sample S25metaG_FD_121802 | JGI IMG/M metagenome (GOLD analysis project Ga0157379, IMG submission 121802) | Switchgrass rhizosphere microbial communities from Kellogg Biological Station, Michigan, USA - S2-5 metaG | ecosystem: Host-associated > Plants > Roots > Rhizosphere > Soil | place: USA... | reverse complement strand
CCTGCTGCGGATCGGCGGGGTCGTGGTCGCCGACGGGCAACCAGATCGTCTTCTCGTGGGCACCGCCGGGCTTCCAGGTCCACAGCACGATCTGGATGGTCCACAGCGACGGCACCGGCCGACGCGAGCTCCCCATCCCGCAATCGTTCTGCGGCGGCCCGACGGACGATCCCGACACCCGCGGGTGTGTCAACCCGGCCTGGTCGCCCGATGGCCGCAAGATCGTGTTCCGGCAGACCACCCCCGGCTTCGGGGAAGGGGGAGACCTCTACACGATCAACGCCGACGGCACGGATCTGACCCAGATCACGCACGACGGCGACGTCGAGGCCGCCGACTGGGGCACCCACCCGCTCGCCACCGGCTGACGCGGCCACCCTTCGACCGACCACTTGCGGAGAGCCCGTGGCCCCGGGCAAGGCGCCCGGGGTGCCGTGAGGTCAGTCGCGCGGCCGTCTCAGAACCTTCGCCGCGCTGACGCGGCCGCCCCGCGGCGCCAGACACCGCCATCCACGGATGCGGGCGGGGTGGACCGCCGGCGAGGGCTTGACGGCGTCCGCATTGCGCGAATCTACTGTCACATGGCTTCCTATTCCGTCACCGTCACCGCCTCCTACAACGCGGCTCGCGCCCCCCGCGACACGCTCGACCGGCTCAAGGCCTGGGTCGAGATCCGTGACGGCCGCACGCTCACGGTCGATGACTCGATCGCGCCGGTGCGCTGGACGATCACGGCCGATTACGTCGTCGAAGCCCAGAGCGCACGCGACGCCGAGGCCATGGCGGTCGACGGATTCGTGGCCGAGTCGTCGCAGGCCGACATCACCGCGCCCGAAACGGTGCTCGCCGCCACAGGCCCCCTGGCCTGATCTCACCGGCGTCCGGCGCGCGGCGCGCGCGGCGCGGGTGCCGTCCGCCGACATCCCCGCCGGAGGGGACGGTTCGGCGACCGGCGCGTGGCGCCGGTCGCCGGGCGGCCGATCAGACCGGCGTGACGTTGACCGCGTTGGGGCCCTTCGGACCCGTCTCGGCGTCGTAGCTCACGCGGGCGCCCTCGGCAAGCGACTTGAAGCCGTCGCCGCCGATGCCGCTGTGATGGACGAACAGGTCCTTGGTCTGATCGTCGGGCGTGATGAATCCGAAGCCCTTGTCGTCGTTGAACCACTTGACGGTTCCCGTGGACATGGCGATTCCTCCTGAGTTGGTGCGGTCAACGCGGAGGGTGCGGTGTCACACGCAACAACGGCGATGGGCGGCACGAAGTGGCCGAGCGCAGGCCCGGCCCGAGCCAAGGACTATAGGAGGTCCCGAGCGCGAACCGATCGCGCGCCCGCTGCCAGGACATAGGGAAGCGGCCTCAGACCCTCCGTCGTCCTGCGCCCTGGATGGCGAAGACGTGGCTGCTCGGTCGTCGCGTTCGGGGGCGGGCAGGTCGAGGACGAGCGCTCGAGCTCAGGTCGACCACGCCTCGGCACGCGCACCGAGGGCCTCGTCCATCGCGTCGGCAACGCGAACGCGCAGGAGCGCCGACCATGTGGCACAGCTGAACACGAGGTCGCCGTCGACGGCGGCGATGGCGACGCGCGGCACGCCCGTACGGTTCAGGGCCGCGTCGACGGCCGAGATGACCTCGTCGACCCGGCCCGGCTCCGCCGAGCGCAGGCGCAGCGTCGTGATCGGCGAGCGCCCCGAGACGCCGTCCGCGGCCTCAGGCACGCGCGCGCCGGCGGATTGCGGCGTCGAAGCGTTGCCGCGTGCGGAGCGCGCGACGCTCGAGCGCTCGAGCGCTCGGGGTGGCAGGGTCGCCGTCCGGAGCGTGCGTCTTGTAGTCACGAAGACGGTCCGCGGCGGCGCGGGCGGCGGCACGAAGGATGTCGACGTGCCGATCGGGTCTGCTGACAGGGTGGGTCATGCGGGACCCTTTCTCTCGATGTGCCCAGTCGCATCACGGAGTGTAGGGCGTGGGCGTCAGGGCGCGGGCACGGCCGCGCGACGCTTGACCCGTGGGCCCCGAGCGAGGATGCTGGAACGACATCCGAATGAGGACGCGACGGTGCGACAGTGTTCCGAGCGTCCGGGAAGGGCAGCAAGATGCCCGTGGAGCAGGAGTTGGCCCAGCTGACCGCCGAGGCCCGGTACGCCGAGGATCGCGTCACGGTGTATCGGCAGCGGATGTACAGCGGGCGGGGCGAGCCGCGTCGGCTGGCCGAGCTGGAGCGGATCGCCGCCGGCGCAGGCGATCGGCTCGCCAGGCATCGCGCCAAGAGCCGCGACGAGACCGGCCAGCGGCCTGCCGCGCTGGCGCAGGCTCTCGAGGACGTGGCGGATCGTCTCGACGCGCCGGGCGTGTCGTCGTCCGACCGGGTGAAGCTTCTGCTGCGCCAGGCCGAGCTGGGCGATCTGCGCGACGAGCTCGCGCTCCGCGCACGGCGACGCGCCGGGGAAGATGCCCGCGGACGGGGTCCCCGATGACCCCGTGACTCCGCGCCGAGCCCGCGGCACGGCAACCGGACGGTCTCAGGGAGAGACGCCGGCCTCACGCAGCGCCACGACGTGTGCCGGATTGATGGCGACCGCGGCGCCGCTCGTCGCCGCCACGAAGCGCGCGAGCTCCATCATGGCTCCCCGGGCGGCCGAGACGAGCTGCTGCTCGACCTGGTCGAGCTGCCCCTCCACCTCGACGCGCTCGCCGGTGCTCAGCAGGAGCTCGGTAATGGCGGGACGGTCGGTCACGCGTGCATCCCCGCGATGCGCCGGGGCGCGGTGGTCGCGAGCACAGGGACGGCGGGGGGTGAGACCGGCAGGCGCCGGCGCCGCTGCCCGGTCACGGCCCACAGGACGTAGCGCACGACGCCCGTTGCCCCGGTGGCGGTCAGCGGGACAGCGCCCGCGCCACCGAGCAGGGTGACGGCCAGGCGACGGCGCGCAGAGCGGCGGTTCGTGGACACTGCTTGCCCTTCCTCCCTCACGATGTACACGACAGGAGGATCAGGGTGGCGGCCACGTCAGGTTGCCCTCCGGGCCTCGGAAGGCTACCAGCCGCACGGAGGGTGCGACGCCCTGTCACGTCGGTCCCGAGGGGTACGTGGTGGTCGCTGAAGCTGTCGCGTACCTCGCGCGAACCGCTGCTGGCGGCACATCGCTGGCAACGGTGGCGCCCTGACCGCCGTCGCTGAGGTACTCGCACCCGAGGACACGGACGGCTCGTCAGCCCCGCGCTAGCTCTTGCGGCAGACCGCCGTCCACGTCGACGGCTGGCCGTAGCGCAGGCCCGGCAGCACGCGCAGCAGGTTCAGCGACGTGGCGCGGTGCAGGCGGTAGTTGGCGCGGTCGTCGCCGACCTGCGGCAGTCCGGGGTCGTCGGCCGGCGGCGCGGCCGGCTCGCTCCCCGCCCCGCGCAGCCGGCGCTTCACGCGCACCGGGACGACGGCCTTGGCCAGCGTCGCCGGGCGCGCGTCGAGATCCAGCGGATCGGGGAAGTGCCACTGGAAGTACATCCGGATGTCGGAGAAGTGCCGGCGCAGGACCGTCTCGAACTCCTTGCGCGTCCACTCGCGCAGGTGGTGCGGGTTGCCGCTGAAGCCGCCGTCGAAGAAGTCCGCGTTGGGTGAGGAGACGAGCGCGAGGCGCGCGCCGCTCATGTTCGCCAGCAGCGCCTCGGGATCGCCGACGTGCTCGATGCCCTCGAAGCAGACGGCGACGTCGAACTCGCGCAGGTCGAGCGGGGCGTCGGCCGGCGCCACCTCGAACTCCGGGCCGGCGTAGTGCTCGCGCGCGGTGGCGATGGCGTCGGCGGCGATGTCGATGCCCTTGACGCGGACGGCGCCCGCCGCCTCCAGCAGATGCGAGCCGTAGCCGTTACCGCAGCACAGGTCGACGACCGACCGGCCGGCGACGTAGTGCCCGGCGAAGAGGTAGCGCGCCAGGTGGTCGCGATAGCCGCCTGACGTCACGGCCGCCGGCTTGATGCGCTCGCCCGCCCCGTGGGTCAGGTTGTCCTCGAACGCCGGGTTGCTCGAGCCCTCGCCCACGCTCATGGGGTCACGCCCCCACCCGCGGCGCGTCGGGGGCCTGAGAGGTCAGGGCCTCGGTCACCAGCGGTGAGGGATACCAAGCGATCTCCACCATCTCCGGGTTCGCGACGATCAGGTGCTCGTAGGTCCTCGCGATGGCCGCCCGCAGGGAGCGCAGGTCGCGGAAGTCGGCGGCGTCCAGAGGCTCGAGCATGCGCAGGTCCATGCGCGTGCCGTGGCGCTCGGTGATCACCGGCAACACCTTGGACCTGGTCCGGTAGGCCAGGGAGGCCGGCCCGCTGGCGAGGGCGACCGACCGGCCGAGGAACGGCGTCGCGGCCGAGCCCGGCACGTCGAACGCGATGCCGACGGTCTCGCCGCGCTCGAGGAGCTCGATCAGCCGCTCGGGCGGCGCGTCGTTGGGGATGAGGTGCTCGGCACCCAGCGCGCGCTCACCGTAGGCCTCGCGCAGGTGGCGGTGCGAGCGACCGACCAGCCCGGGCGGCAGCTCCTTCCAGAAGTGCGCGCTGGAGACCATGTGCGGGCGGTAGCCGTGGCGGCCGAGGATCCCCGGGATGGCCCACGAGCCGCAGAGGTGGCCGAGCACCATCACGCACCCGCGGCCGTCGGTGTGGGCCGCGTCCCAGTTCTCGCGGCCGATGATCCGCGAGTGCTTCAACAACCACGGGCGCCAGAACAGCTCGCGCAGGCGGCTGCGCTCCCGCAGGTGGCGCCGTGCGACGGCGTGTGCCTCGTCGCGCCGCGGCGTGTACTCGAGCAGGTCGATCATCATGCGCTCGGCGTCGAGGTCCTCGACCGGGTTGCGCCGTCGGCGCAGCGGCGGCTCGATGGCCGCGACCAGCGGCACCGCGAGGCGCGCGGGCAGCAGCCGATGCGTGAGCGGCGAGGCGTACATGCCGATCATCCGCTCCCGCAGTCCGTGGCGCACGGGCGGATCATACTTCCGCGTCCAGGGCCGGATCCGCGGATTGCCCGCTCAGAGGCTCGGGGTGGGCAGATCGAGGCTGTCGATCAGGAACTGCGTCGCCCGGCGGTTGACCCGGCCGGCGTCCGGGCCCGGCGCGAACGGGTCGTGACCGCCGTTGAAGTACAGGATGGTCTTGGGCTCGCGGGCCGCGGCCGCGAGCTGGAGGGCGTCGCCGGGCGCGACGATCGGATCGAAACGGCCGTCGATGATCATCACGGGCCGCGGCGAGATCCTGCCGACCCAGCGCTCGAGGTCGTAGGGCCCGAGGACGTCGACCGCGTGCGCGAGGACCGCGGGGTCGGTGGTCGCGCCCGTGACGTAGTCGGGGAGATCGTGGACCGCCTGGGCCGACAGCGGCCGCATGAGGATCTCCTGCTTGTACGTCGCGCCCACGGCGCTCAGGATCGCGGCCTTGATGCGATGGTCCTGGGCGGCGAGGTGGGTCGCGACGGTGCCGCCGAACGACGTCCCGAGCACCGCGATGTTGTGATGGCACTCGGGCCGCTGGTCGAGCCAGTCGAGCCCGACGCGCAGGTCGGCGACCGTCCCGAGCAGCATGGAGCGCACGCCCTCGGGTGCCTTGACGGCCGCCTTGGCCTGGTCCAGGCTGCCGCGGGCGCCGAGGTTGCGGGCGTCGATCGAGAACGTCGCGAGGCGCAGCTTCGCCAGCCCCTCGCGGAGCGCGGGGACCGCGTCCTTGGCCGCTCCGAAGCCGGGCACGAAGATCAGGCAGCCGAGCGGCTTCTGGGCCGTCGGGACCGCGAAGAGGGCGGGCACGCGGGCGCCGTCGACCGAGCTGTAGGTGAACTCCTCCGTCCGCAGCGGCCCCTCGGTCGCGGTCCTGCCCGGCTGCACGTCGAGGGCGACGCCACGGTGGTACACCGGGCCGGGCGGGGCCTTGGCCGCCTGATCGGCGCTCTTGCCGCCGCACCCCGCCACCGCCCCGAGAACTGCGACGAGCAGGGCGATCGTCGCGAGGCGGGTGCTGCGGCGCATGCTCCGCGAGGATAGACGAGGATGCTCGCGCCCCTGGTCCCTTCAGCCGTCGCCGTGGCCGAGACCAGGGAGGAGCTCGTCCACGCCGAGCTCTACCCGGTCGAGCAGCAGGCGGTGGCCCGCGCCGTCGAGAAGCGCCGCCGGGAGTTCGTCACCGGCCGCGCGTGCGCGCGGCTGGCGCTCGAGCGGCTCGGCGTGCCTGCGGGCCCGATCCCGCCCGGCCCGCGCGGCGAGCCGCTGTGGCCCGCCGGCATCGTCGGCAGCATCACACACTGCGCCGGCTACCGGGCGGCCGCGGTCGCGCGGACGACAGCGCTCGCAGCGCTCGGCATCGACGCCGAGCCCGACGGCCCGCTGCCGCCCGGCGTCGTCGAGGAGGTGGTGCGCGGCCGCGAGCGGGCGCTCCTGGCCGGGTGGGACGGACCGGTCGACCTGCCGCGGCTGCTGTTCTGCGCCAAGGAGGCGATCTACAAGGCGTGGTACCCGCTCGCGGAGCGCTGGCTGGGGTTCGAGGATGTGGAGGTTTCGCTCGGTCCCGGGACGGGCAGGTTCCGAGCGCAGCTGCTCGTCGACGGCCCCCACGTCGGCGATGCGCCACTGACCGCGTTCAGCGGACGCTGGGCCGCGCGCGACGGGATCGTCGTCGCGAGCGTGGCCGTGCCCTGGCCATCCGGACAGGGCACGCGTTGAGGGCATTTCGGGGCGTCGCTATCTTCCTAGGCGAGTGGTGGGCGTTCACGGACTTTCGGGCTGACGGGGGCGGCGCATGGCGGCGGGCCTTGCTGACGCGATCGCCGTCGTCGGTCTCTCGTGCCGCCTGCCCGGTGCCGCGGACCCCGACGCGCTCTGGCGCCTGCTGCGCGAGGGGCGCGACGCGATCACCGATGTGCCCGCCGAACGCTGGGCCTTGCAGGGGATCTCGGGTGAGGACGGCGTCCCGCCGGGCCTGCGCCGTGGCGGCTTCCTGGACCAGGTCGACCGCTTCGACGCGCGGTTCTTCGGGATCGGACCGCGTGAGGCGGCGGCGATGGACCCGCAGCAGCGCCTGGCGCTGGAGCTCTGCTGGGAGGCGCTGGAGGACGCGGGCCTGCTGCCCGGGGCGCTGGCGGGCAGCGCGACCGGGATCTTCGTCGGCGCGATCGCCGGTGACTACGCGGAGCTGACCAGCGGCGCGGTCGCGCGCCAGACGTTCACGGGCACGCAGCGCAGCATCATCGCCAACCGCGTGTCGTACACGCTCGGCCTGCGCGGCCCGAGCATGACGGTCGACACGGGGCAGTCGTCGTCGCTGGTCGCCGTCCACCTCGCCTGCCAGAGCCTGCGCGCCGGCGAGTCGACCGTCGCGCTGGCCGGCGGGGTGCAGCTCAACCTCGGACTGGACCGCGCGCTCGCGCTGGCCCAGCTCGGCGCGCTGTCGCCCGACGGGCGCTGCTTCACGCTCGACGCCCGCGCCAACGGCTTCGTGCGCGGCGAGGGCGGCGGCGTCGTGGTCCTCAAGCCGCTGGAGGCGGCGCTGGCCGACGGCGACCCGGTGTACTGCGTGATCCGCGGCAGCGCGGTCAACAACGACGGCGGCGGCGACGGCCTCACCGCGCCCGAGCAGTCCGCGCAGGAGGACCTGCTGCACACCGCCTACGCCCAGGCCGGCGTCGCGGCGGGCGACGTCCAGTACGTCGAGCTGCACGGCACGGGCACGCCGCTGGGCGACCGGGTCGAGGCCGCGGCGGTCGGGGCGGTCCTGGGCGGCCCGGGCCGGTCGCTGGCGGTCGGCTCGGCGAAGACCAACGTCGGCCATCTCGAGGCCGGCGCCGGCATCGTCGGCCTGCTGAAGGTCGCGCTGGCGATCGAGCACGGCGAGCTGCCGCCCAGCCTGAACTTCGAGCAGCCCAGCCCCGACATCGCACTCGACGCGCTCGGCCTGCGCGTGCCGACCACCGCCGAGCCATGGGCCGACGCGTCGCACGCCGTCGCCGGGGTGAGCTCGTTCGGCATCGGCGGCACCAACTGCCACGTGGTGGTGCAGGCGCCGCCGGCCCGCGCCGCCGCGCCGGACGCGCCCGCGCCAAGCGGGGCTCTGCCGTGGGTCGTGAGCGGCCGGTCGCGCGCCGCGGTCCGCGACAGCGCGCGCCGGCTGGCCGACGACGCCGTCGCCGCGCTGCACCCCGGCGAGGTCGCCGGTGCCCTCGCGGCGACGCGCACCGCGTTCGGCCATCGCGCGGTCGTCGTCGCCGAGACGGCCGACCAGCGCCTGGAGGCGCTGCGTGGGCTCGCCGACGGTCGGCCCAGCGCGCTCGTGGTCGAGGGCGAGGCCGACCCCGAGCTGGCCGCCGACCGGCCCGTGTTCGTGTTCCCCGGCCAGGGCGGTCAGTGGGCGGGCATGGGCGCCGAGCTGCTGGAGCGCTCGCCCGCGTTCGCGGCGGCGATCGCCGACTGCGACGCCGTGATCGCGCCGCTGGCGGGCTTCGCGGTGGCCGACGTGCTGCGCGACGCGGGCGGGCCCGACGGTGTCCCGTCGCTCGAGCGCATCGAGGTCGTCCAGCCGGTGCTGTTCGCGATCATGGTGTCCTTGGCCCGGCTGTGGCAGGACGCCGGGGTCCGACCGGCCGCCGTCGTCGGCCACTCGCAGGGCGAGATCGCCGCCGCGCACATCGCCGGCGTGCTGTCGCTGCAGGACGCCGCGCGGATCATCGTGGTGCGCAGCCAGGCGCTGGCGCGGATCGTCGGCGCGGGCGGGATGCTCTCGGTCGGGCTCTCGCTCGAGGCGTTCGAGCAGCGCAACCGCGAGCTGGGCGACCGGATGACGGTCGCAGCGGTCAACGCCCCGCGCTCGCTGGTCGTCTCGGGCGACGCGGAGGCCATCGAGCAGCTCGCGCAGCGCTGCGAGACCGACGGCGTGGCGGTGCGCCGGATCCAGTCGACGGTCCCCGGGCACTCGCCGCCGGTCGAGGCGGTCCGCGACGAGGTCCTCGAGCGGCTCGCCACGGTGGCCCCCCAGGCGGCGACGCTGCCGGTGTACTCGACCGTTACCGCGGAGCGGATCGACGGCGCGGCGATGGACGCCGAGCACTGGTACCGCAACCTGCGCCAGACGGTGCGCTTCGCCCCGGCCCTCGCCCAACTCCTGCAGGACGGGGCAAGGACGTTCATCGAGATCGGCCCGCACCCGGTGCTGACCGTCCCCGTCGAGGCCATCGCCGAGGAGGTGCTCGGCGACGCCGGCCGGGTCGCCGTGGTCGCCACGCTGCGCCGCGACCAGGGCGGGCCGCAGCGCTTTGCCACCGCGCTCGCCGAGCTGCACGTCCGCGGCGGCGCGGTCGACTGGCTCGCCGTCCTCGGCGGCCCGCCGGCGCGCCGGTTACGGCTGCCGACCTACGCCTTCCAGCGCGAGCGCTTCTGGCTGGACGGCACGCCGCGCGCCGCCGTGGCGGTCGCCACCGCGGGCTCGGAACCCGAGCCCGAGCCCGATGTCGCACCGCCCGGCGACGGGTCGTTCGCCGCGCGGGTCGCCGCAGCGGCGGAGGCCGAGCGGCCGGCGATCGTGCTCGACGCGGTTCTCGGGGAAGCCGCCGCCGTGCTCGGCCACGCGTCGGCCGCTGACGTCGACGCCCGTTCGACCTTCAAGGAGCTCGGGTTCGACTCGCCCGCCGTCGTCGAGCTGCGCAACCGCGTCAACGCGCTCACCGGTCTGCGGCTGTCGAGCGCCGCGCTCTTCGACGTCCCGACACCGGTCCAGCTCGCGCAGCGGGTCCTCGCCGACCTCACGGGCGTCACGGGCCGTACTGGTGGCGCGCGCTCGCCCGCCCGCGCGGGCGAGCCGATCGCGATCGTCGGGATGGCGTGCCGGTACCCGGGCGACGTCGCGTCGCCGGAGGACCTGTGGGACCTGGTGGCGTCGGGGCGCGACGCGATCGGCGCGTTCCCCGCCGATCGCGGCTGGGACCTGCAGCGGCTGATCGACCCGGACGGATCGGGCCTCGGCACGAGCTACGTCGACCAGGGCGGCTTCCTGTATGACGCCGGTGACTTCGACGACGAGCACTTCGGCATCTCGCCGCGCGAGGCGCTGGCGATGGATCCGCAGCAGCGCCTGTTGCTCGAGTGCGCCTGGGAGGCGCTCGAGGACGCGGGCCTCGATCCCTCCGGCCTGCGCGGCAGCGCGACCGGCGTGTTCGCCGGCGTCATGAGCCAGGAGTACGGGCCGCGGCTCGCCGAGCCCGACGACCGCTCGGCCGGGAACGCGCTGACGGGCACCGGGACGAGCGTGGTCTCGGGCCGCGTGTCCTACGTGTTGGGTCTCGAGGGCCCGGCGGTCTCGGTCGACACCGCGTGCTCCTCCTCGCTCGTGGCCCTGCACCTGGCCTGCCAGGCGCTGCGCGCGGGCGAGTGCGACCTCGCACTGGCCGGCGGCGCGTCCGTGATGGCGTCGCCGGGCGTCTTCGTGGAGTTCTCGCGCCAGCGCGGCCTGTCGCCCGACGGGCGCTGCCGCGCGTTCGGCGCGGGGGCGGACGGCACGGGATGGAGCGAGGGCGCCGGCGTCCTGGTCCTCGAGCCACTCTCGGTCGCCCAGGCGCGCGGCCACCGGGTGCTGGCCGTCGTGCGGAGCACGGCGACCAACCAGGACGGCGCGTCCAACGGCCTGACCGCTCCGTCGGGCGCCTCGCAGGAGCGCGTGATCCTCGCGGCGCTGGCCGCCGCCGGGCTCGAGCCCGCCGACGTCGACGCCATCGAGGCCCACGGGACCGGCACCGCGCTGGGCGACCCGATCGAGGCCGGCGCGCTGCTGGCCACCTACGGCCAGGACCGCGAGAACGGCCCGGCGTTGTTGGGGTCGTTGAAGTCGAACATCGGCCACACCCAGGCCGCGGCGGGCGTCGGCGGCGTCATCAAGATGGTGCAGGCGCTGCGCCACGAGCAGCTGCCGCGCACCCTGCACGCCGACGAGCCCTCGCCGCACGTCGACTGGGACGCGGGCGCGGTGCGGCTGCTGAACGACCCGACGCCGTGGCCGGCCGGCGCGCGCGTGCGGCGCGCAGGGATCTCCTCGTTCGGCATGTCGGGCACGAACGCCCACGCCGTGATCGAGGAGGCGCCGGCGGCGGCGGCCCCGGCGTCGGCGCCCGCGGGCGCGCGCGTCCTGCCGTTCGTCGTCTCCGCGTCGACCGAGGACGGCCTCGCCGCCCAGGCCCGGCGCCTCGCCGAGCACGTGGCCGCCCACCCCGACCTCGAGGCCGCCGCCGTCGCCGGCTCGCTCGCGCTGGGGCGGGCCCAGCTCGGCCACCGCGCCGTCGCCGTCGCCGACGACCTCGAGGAGCTGGCCGACGCGCTGGCCGCCTTCGCCCGCGGCGAGCACGTCGAGGCGATCGCCCAGGGCGTCGCGCGCCGCGACCGGCGCGTCGCCTTCGTCTTCCCCGGCCAGGGCGGCCAGTGGGAGGGCATGGCCGTCGCGCTGCTGGACGCCTCCCCCACCTTCGCGCAGCACCTGCGCGCGTGCGGGGACGCGCTGGCCGAGTTCGTCGACTGGTCGCTGGAGGACGTCCTGCGCGGCGCGGGCGGGCGGGCCGGTGTCCCGACGCTGGAGCGCGTCGACGTCGTCCAGCCCGCGCTGTGGGCCGTCATGGTGGCCTCCGCGCGGCTGTGGGAGACCTTCGGCGTCCGGCCGTCGGCCGTCGTCGGCCACTCCCAGGGCGAGATCGCCGCCGCGCACATCGCCGGCGCGCTGTCGCTGCGCGACGCCGCGCGCGTCGTGGCGGGCCGCAGCCGCGTGCTCGCCGACCTGCTCTCCGGGCGGGGCGGGATGGTCGCCGTCGCCACGAGCGCCGAACGCGTCGCGGCCTACCTCGAGCCGCACGAGGGCCGAGTCTCCGTCGCGGCGGTCAACAGCCCCACCTCGGTCGTCGTGTCCGGCGAGCTGGACGGGCTGCACGCCGTGATCGCCGCCTGCGAGGCCGACGGCGTCTCGGCCAAGCTGCTGCCCGTCGACTACGCCGCGCACTCGGCGCAGATCGAGGCGATGCGCGAGCCGCTGCTCGCCGACCTCGCCGCCGTGACCCCGGCCGCCGGCGAGGTGCCGCTGTACTCGACCGTCACCGGCGCGCGGCTCGACACCGCCACGATGGACGCCGAGTACTGGTACAACAACCTGCGGCAGACCGTCCGCTTCGACGAGGCCGTCCGCGCGATGGTCGGCGACGGCATCTCCGCCGCCATCGAGACCGGCCCCCATCCCGTCCTGAGCACGCAGGTCGTCGAGACCGTCGAGGCCGCCGGCCACGACCCCGACACCATCGCCGTCATCGGCTCCCTGCGCCGCTCCGACGGCGGCCTCGAACGGTTCACCCGCTCCCTCGCCGACGCCCACGTCACCGGCATCGACGTCGACTGGACCCCGCTGCTCGGCGGCACGGCGCGCGTGCCGCTGCCCACCTACGCCTTCCAGCGCCGACGCTACTGGCTGACCGCCGGCGGCCAGGCCCGCGACCCCAGCGCGCTCGGCCAGGCACCGGCGCAGCACCCGCTGCTCGACGCGTCGATCGCCCTGGCCGCGGGCCAGGGCACGCTGTTCACCGGCCGGCTGTCGCTCGAGCGCCACCCGTGGCTGGCCGACCACGTCGTGTTGGGGCAGGTCCTCCTGCCCGCCGCGGCGTTCGTCGACCTCGTCCTGCACGTCGGCGGCCGCTCCGAGGTCCCCGTCGTCGACGAGCTGACGCTCAGCGCGCCGCTGGCGCTCGTGGCCGGCCAGGCCGTGGCGCTCCAGGTCGCCGTCACCGACGCCGACGACGACGGCCGCCGCCGCCTGACGATCCACTCGCGCGCCGACGGCGCGGACGGATGGACGCAGCACGCCGCGGCGACGCTCGCGCCCGAGCGCGCCGGCGACGACGCCGCGCTGCGCCACCTCGCCGGCCTGCCCTGGCCGCCCGCGGGCACAGCCCTCGGCAGCGACGCGACCTACGAGGACCTCGCCGACGCCGGCTACGCGTACGGGCCGGCGTTCCAGGGCCTGGGCGGCGCGTGGCGCAGCGGCGACCGCGTCGTCGCGCAGGCCGCGCTCGGGGAGGGTCAGGAGCAACACGCCGCCGCCTACGGGATCCACCCGGCGCTGCTCGACGCGG
>Ga0157379_10003622_pt1 | contig 13110 bp, 17 predicted proteins | sample S25metaG_FD_121802 | JGI IMG/M metagenome (GOLD analysis project Ga0157379, IMG submission 121802) | Switchgrass rhizosphere microbial communities from Kellogg Biological Station, Michigan, USA - S2-5 metaG | ecosystem: Host-associated > Plants > Roots > Rhizosphere > Soil | place: USA... | reverse complement strand
TGTCGCGCGAACCAAGCATAGAAACGGGCTTCCCCACCCGGTCACCTCTCGGAATGCGATTCCGAGTCGTCACCATCACATTACCTTTCATCCATGCGGATCTGCTGGCCATTAGAGCTTCACGGACCGAAAAAAAGAATGAAGTGACCAACCATCGTAACGTTCGGTAATGATCCCAGTTTAATTATCTAGGTCGCCTTACCTGACTATCTATTCACCAGGAGAGATTTTATTCTTACCTAAAACTTGTCCTCGGTGCCCTTTTACACAGGAGCTCAGGGCCGAGTGCTACAGGGTCATTTGCATCTCCACCTTGAAAGTAGTCAATTTCTGTCTAGCGCTTATCTTTACGAGGCGCTCTGTGCTATTTCATCCTGGGTCAATTTCATGTAGCATGTAGGCTGTCCGTTCAAATACGGGGAGACCAACCAGGGCCTTCTCCTCACCTCAGGATCCGTTAACTATTATAACCATTCCCCTCGTCAGACCTCACTGACTCATCTCGACTCCACTCCTCTTTGCTGCGCCGGAGTGCCATTCCATTGATGTCCGTCTCCCAGTCGAGGCGGAAGAAACTGACAGCGTATTCAACTGGTTATATATGTCGGAGATGGACCGCCCTTCTAGACTTCCTCCACATGGTCCTGTTAACTGTTAAAGTTATGAAAAACATTACAACTTATCTTTTCTCGCTACCAGAATAACTAGGCAGGGGATCCTCTTCTGGTTAAATGAAATGTTGACTTACATGATTTCTCCCGTCTCTGTTCCCGTCTCTAGCCAACCTCATCTTCGGCATTCCTACCAATCAATATAGACACCGGTGCTATATTCGGGATAGGTGTGGAGTTTTTGTCTTCCTCGACTTCAAAGGTGACATCAGTTAGTGAGTATTGTTAACTGGGGCTGGTATTTATGGTTAAATTTCACCAAATTAATTCTTCCATCTCTGTCCCTGGCACTATGTAGAACCCTTCTGTCTCCTACATCGTCTCTAGTTCTGGACAATTCTGTTGTGGCCATTCCTACGAACAGTTCCAGAAAATAGTTGATTGAAGCTAGTCCGATATACAAGGGAAGGTTCTTTACCTCATTTGCTATGCTGAAGATGGGATTTTCTGTTCGGCCGATGCATTTCTAGTCACCACACTGGCCATTCGTCCTTCCTTGTCTGGATATTCCTTGACTGACAGCGCCTGCGTGGCGTCCGACCCTTGAAGCGTTTGCTCAAATTTCCTGTTGTTTATCCTCTTACCTCATTGTTCCAGTGTCTTCCTTGAGCTCGCTTCAGATTTAGTGTAGGTATCGAACCTCGCTTACTCTCGGTGTCGTGCCTAGAATATTTCGCAAATTTCTTGTAGGTGATACTCTATCCCGATGCGGAAAATTTTAATTGAACGACAATTCTTACTCGCTATTCGGAGAATGGTTTCCTGGTTCTTACTCCCCTCTCAGCTGTTGCTGTTTAGATTTAGAATAGGGACCATATTAACGTATTTGGATCGGACTGGCAATCATTATAACTTTTGCTCACCAACCAGCAGATACGCATGGCTGTCCTTTTTTCTTAGCATGGAACTTTTGGCGTGAATCCAGTTTCTCCAGTACCTCTGCGCCACTATGCAAGAAAGGCTTGCTTGCTTCCTCTTCCCGTTTCACGCCTGTCTGCTGAGGGTACCGTTTCCCCTTCGGGCCATTTCTTTCGATATTCGGAAGATGCTGCTTGTCGCATGACTGGAACCATCTTGTTGTCGCTTCAAAATTACCGTCAGGGCTTCCTAACTTCCTCTCTTGCTTCTCCGGCAAATTTACTTAAGCAAGCCTCGTTTCCTCTTGGAATGTCAATGCTGGAGCCAAACTCTATCGTCCTGTGGTTTAGGTAGGTCAGTCACTAGCACTAAATCTTTAACCCTGCTCCTCCCAGGTCTCCTCCATCTATGATGAAATCACAACCCAGCTAGGACCTGAAGAGATCCATCCATCCTCCAGTGGAAGTGGAGTATCTGTCACTCTGCGACTCTAGATGGAGTCTGCGTACAAAATACAAAAGTCAGAAGAGTATTCCCTCCGTTTCTTCCCACCCCCAAGGCCTCCAGATGGCACATTTCAACTCGAATGGGCCTATTTCTCTGTCTCCTCATCATGGAAATGAAAGGTCAAGAATCATTATTGAACATCCATTCCCCGTGTCTTGTCCATGGAGACCGTCTCCGACACGGAGATATACCATTTAGCGTGTCTCTCTCTTACTGACAGAAGAAAGGAAGTACAGTACAGAAGATACCGTTCAGTCACAGTGAGGTAAACCGAAGTCAGCCGACCAGTACACCTCTACACTTCATTATACCAATAGGTGCCTGTTGCTCTCAATGCACTATGCCCTTAATTATGCAGAGACAAGGTAAAGTCTTATCGATCGTTCCGAAGTCCCTGAGAGGCGTTTAGAAGCTGTTCTTCTACAGATTCTTTCTGACGATTGTCGGGAATGCACTGCACTTAGCTGTGCTTTGGGTGCCGAATCTTGTTGCACATAAGTTGGTTTTCTTATCCCCCAGCAGAAGATTCCTGTGTTGTAACGCTGCTCCTGTTTTCTTATTTTCCGGCATCGTACGAGAAGAACACACAACGGAAAGAAATCAAATTCGAATAGGCATAATTATCAACTGAATTGATACATTCTGGGGACTGTGACTATAGAATTCAATATCGAATTGGGAGAAGATGTGTTCAACCATTTCTTCTGGGCTGTCCGAATTTGACGCTCGAACCCTTGCTACCTCCAAGATCTTATTCCAAGCATTGTATTTCGTGGCCGTGAGACGATCCAGAGTCCAAAGGCAAAAAGGACTAATAAATTATGGGTGATTCCTCTTCTAGTATAACTAAGGACTGCTCTAGTTAGTTCATAGCCTATTAGCCGTGCGTAATGATAGACAGGGGGCGTTTACCTGCTAGCTGGGCTATATAGTGGTAGCTGGGCTATATAGTGGTAGCTAGTCTATATATTTTATGTCCCGGAGTCAGGTAATAATTTATACAGTAGCTGTTTGTTACTAAGCTGTTTTTTAAATGAACAGAAACATTTCGTCTGCTTCGCTGTGATGCACAGCTGATTGAATGGACCGTTCTTGACGATTAGAATCCAACATCTCATCGGAACGACGGAAGAACGACTGAAGGGTCCACAGCACTCGACCTCTCAGGACTCCACTACCTGAGGGATCGGCAATTATGGAGCTCTTCGCGAGGGAAAATACACAAGGAGCGGCTGTGGAAAACAAAATTAGGAGAAATAGCGCTGAGCGCGCCGTCAATCTTGCATAGTTTCAGTATAGTGGCCAGTCACAATGCGATTCGATCGATTCAAGTCCCCTTTCGGGATAGACGCGTTCTAATTACTAGACACTCGAACTCCCTCCAGAGATGATGTAATTCGATTAGGATAACATGAGTGTCGGCCATTACGACCTGGCCTGAAGTGCACAAGGTCCTTTTCTATTCAAATCGCTCCGGATCTGGCTTGGAATAATCCATTCAGACTTTTCGAGGTCATTTCGAAGTGAATAGCACCTCAGCGCGAGATCAAGAGTATCATGCAGTTTGTTTGATGAATCTTCACCGACACATTCTCACCTGCTTGGAAGGGATCCGCCGGCTAAATAAATGCATTTGACGCCCACAGCGCCACCGTCACTCATCTTTGAAAATATTATACTTTGACCGTGTTTATCTCTAGCTTCTGGTGAAAATATATCTGTAAATTCCCGGCTCATAAGAATTACAGATGTCCACTAGCCGACACCGTAATTAGAACATTTTTACGTACGAATCAGCCACATCACCCTGGAGGCAATAAGTACAAAGGGAGTGCTGTCTTGAAGAAAAAGGTGCTGTCAGATAGGAGTACCCACTCCTCCTCTTTAAGCTTCATCCAGAGAAACCTGCCGTGACTGATGGAAGGTCACGGACGGGGGCACTCGTTATGGATGAAATAATCCTGTACCTCCACTATGAAAATATTGAACTTGAAGACGAATAAAAGTGGTCTAAGGGCTCTCATAATCTCCGTCAGCAACGCGTGGTGCATTATTTGAGCGCAACTATCTCACAGATGCCTCTTCTTTCGATGAAGTCTCTTCTGATGCCTCCTCGGAATGTCGGCATATGAATTCTATTGATTTCAGACACCACCAGTTCTTGGTGGTAGGTCATTAGGTATAATCATCTCGACCGATGGCCCTTAGGTCCCTGACCCAGTGGCCCAGAGGCAAAAATAAGCTTCGATGTCAGTCTTGCGAAAAGAACGTGCAAATGTCAGTACCACGTGAGCAATGCAACTTGACTTGCCTCGTGAGTCAGTCTCCACAAGAAAAAATGCATCCTGGAATATAAAGTCCGCAGATCCTGTTATATTAGAATCAGAGCGCTATTGGATGCGGCAGGGTTCCTTAGTGGTAATTGGAAATAGATGAAATGCCCTCTTTCATTCCTCCGAGGGAACTGGAATCCCTCAGGTCAAGTAAGTCGATCATTGGCATCTTTATCTAACAGATGAGAAATTAACAAACATACTAATTCTTCCTAGAACGGATAAGTTTGCAATACTTACGTCGAGGGACAAATTGGTAATACAGGGTGAAGGAAGATCAACGGGGTAAGTCTCGACAAGCTCAGAGAAGATGAACTCGCCTTGGCAAAAGGTAGTATTAAAAATTCCTGTCTGTAACAATGCATTGAAAGCGAAAATATAATAAGTGGTATGATACTCCCACGTATGCCAAGAAGTGGAAACCGAAGCGAACAAGAATGTCGAAGTTAGTTTTGTCCATAAACTCCTCTTCCTTCGAGGATGCAGGGACAGAACATGGCGAGGCCACACGACGACAGGTAGCACGAGGTAATTGTCCCATTAATGGTCGAAGAAATTGTTGAGTCCGCTTTTCGTAAGAGTGCCATCGATCCAGGTTGCTCTCCATCTGGCACATCAGGACACATGCTTGTTCTTCATATCAACCCATCCTGAATGCAAATGGAATCTTCTCTAAACCCGTGCCTTCAACTTCAGGGAACTGTGGGGACCAGGGGCCTAGAGGACTATTTGTTCATCTTTGAAAACCTCGGCTTTCGGAGGGAATCATCAGCAATTTTCACATACCAAAAATTAGGGACTTATTCTATCTTACCTGGAGCGCTGGGGTTGTCTTAGCATATGTATGGCATTTTTCGGGGAAACCTTTGAATCCCTCTAAGAAGGAGAATAACTATGATACCATCTGTTGAATGCGAATGGATTTGTACCCCATAATAGAGTAATTGCGAGACGGCATAACTTGAAGTTGGTCTGGCAGTGGCGCGGAAGGGTGGACCGTTGCCATTCTATGACCAAGCCTATCAATACGTATGAAGTATCCTTCCCACGCTCTATCGAGACCAATCCAGTATTTACCGGTCTCTTTGGAGGCAAAGCCAACTGTACAAGGCAAAGCGATCTGGCAGAAGACCAAAAGTCGTCCGAAAAACGGGCCAATCTTTTAAACGATCTGGCGATTCCTCTTCTTGTTGCCGAGCTTCTACCATCAAGCACATTTGTCTTTGCGGGCACTCAGAAGGCAAAGTTGTGGACTAAGAATTATGGTGAAAGGGTTTTATGCGTCGAGTCGATACTTAGCCTGAGGGATCTGTGGTATCAACCATCGTTGTCAATAGCGAAATTAATAATCTCACCCTTTCCACCGTTTACCTCTCCATAAAATGGTTCAATATAAATGAGTTTAGATTGAGCGTTTTTCCAAATCAGCACAAGGTCCAGGTCCAGTCCCAATAATGTTAGGCACTAGAAAATAGTGGTCAGTGTAATTTCAAGAATCTTTAACTTTAATCATATTTTTGCGAACAGCTGACCCCATGCACCACCTTTTAACATGATCCCTTTTCATCCTTCAAGCCGAACCATGTTTCTTATAGCAGGACTTTTGCTACGCAAGGTCATTATTGGTTTCTGGTTGTCAAGCTTTATGTTAGAGAGAAAACCTTCCGCATATCAATTACCAATCGTACATGTGTCGAGCGTTTACCTCCGAAAGTAGCGGAACCGTACATCCAAACAATCTAAGTATATAGTCATTTAAACAATTAAAGTAGATTAAAGTGATCCAGCATTTTGGGATACGATTTATGAGCGACCTTCTAGACCTCACATTTCTCCAAGTTCTCACGTGGCTTTTCCGTAACAGTATTTTCCGTGGCTGTGACTTGGATGCCCAAAGCGATCTAGCATAAGGTAAATGGCTGTAAGAGAAGAGAAATCATTGGTCATACCAAGCAGGCGAATCCCAGACAACAGACGCAGACGATCCATATCCACTGCGTAGAGAATCAGGGGAGAAGTGGGATAAATTATTCAACCAGACTTACAGAGATCGATGAAGACACCGCGTGCAAGACAGATAATCTTAGCGACAAAGGTTGTATGTCGACCAACCGACGCAGATCTGTAGACGCCCCAGCCACTGACAGTGGCGATCCTGAGGGCATCGTGCGAGCAAGTCTACTGGCGAAAATGGCTCCAGCCACAGACTATAATAAACGAAGGATATTAGTTGACCGGTTATTAAGGTAGGAGAGCAGTTCTCTACCAATCCAGATGTCGCTCCGATGAATCTCACCAGGAAGAAGGCACTGGTTGTGCGGGAGCGGTCATGAGCAGACATTCCAGTGGTGAGAGCAGCGAAGGGAGCATGGAATAGCATTCCAACACCTATGCCTGCAATCAAGGGGTAGAGTTCCTTTGCGGCAAGATTCGATTTTTCATCAAGTAAGATGAGGAGACCTAGTGACGGAAATGAGTCTCTTTTCATAATATCGTGACAAAACATTATACCAAAGCCGATGACGGACAGAGAAAGGCCCACAATTATAACAATTTTATAACAGGTTGTATCCTTAGTCCTTTTGGAGAGGTAGTCGTTAAACTGAGCGACAGGTACGGAAGCCAGGGCTCCACCCAATGAGTAAGGAAGCATAAGTACACCACAGATTAGCGGGGCAACGCCTAAGGCTGCCTGTATTGTATTTAATATTAAGTATAGGCATGGTAAACGATGGCAGAGAAGCGCACCTGGTAGTAGAGGGCCAAGTAGAATGTGCCGGCATTGAAAGCCACATTATGTAGAAAGGAAATGGCCAAAATAATAACTGAATGATTTGTTGGTATCTGCATTAGAAAATCGAAGAACCGACAACACCTTCCGTGCGACTCCTAAACAAGGCAGGAGGGAATACGGCCACGCGAGAAGTATAAGTCTCATACAGTATCCCTACGGTCAAGAGAATGGGTCCTATGATTAGTAAAGCCAACACAAGAGGGGAACTCCCTAAAGACGAGGTGTTTTCGTTAGAAGGTGGCACGCAACCGAGGTTGATTACAACGTACAGCCAGATCGTGAGGTGAAGCTGAAACCTAGAACAGTAAGAGCTGTCCCAGAAACAAGAAGGATGCTTTGATGATTATCAGCGTGACTCCTTGGACTACCAGTATGCTAGAACGTACACTCCAGCAAAATCGAATTCTTGTACTAGCTCCTTTTTCATTGCAGACCACGTAAAGTCTGAGAGTGTGCGTTCAAGCTTGAAAAATCGTAAAGACCAGGATAGGAGAAGTAGTGCAGTTATGCCGACGGGAATATTCATATAGACTATCAAGAATAAAAATAAAAGATCAGCCACAATATAGTATCTAGTATAAAATAGCTCACAAGCCCAGCGCCAGTTTAATACTTCGGAATTTTGGCCTACAAATTCCAAACTTAGAACGAAAAATCCATTCATAAGGCAGCACTTACTGAATATCCCTCCAAGAAGAGGGCCAGCTATTGCTGACGCGCTCCATGTTACACTCAGTGCCTGTGACCATTTATGCCTCTCTTCGGAGGTTACAATATCACTGGTGAGCACCCAGCTAAGAAGAAAAAAGTCTCAATATAGAGTAGTGATAAACGACGGGCGACATACACTGAATTGACAATCCCTCCAGCTCCCATACCCTGTACGGAGCGAGCACCGATCAACCAGGTTGCGGTCTATATCGAATAAACAGAAATAGGATACAGAGGAAACAACCTTGCTCACAGTTGCAAAACCGCATAATGTTGAACCGAGAACAAAGATAAAGATGCTGGAGAATAAAACAGCCTGATCTTGTTTATCAAACGGACAACGGAAATATGGAGTCAGCTTGCCTTGCGGCCAAAAAGACGAGAGATTGGAGGATAGATAGGCTGACACGCTGTCTGCGCAAGCATATATGATACCCCAACCCACGAATACTGTGTTGCAGATGCCTTCAAGTCTGCGGCAATTGTTGGTAGACTGGTGGAGACGATGGTCTGGGAGTTCATAAGTATATGAATACATGCAGTAAGGGAAAACTCACCGCGTCCGTGGTTGCAAGAAATAAAGCTAAAGCAGCTCTAATGAAACACAAAGTGTTATTGATCAGAGTAGCTGAATGAATAAAAGAGACCAAACCCGATATGCGCGACGAGGAGATAGACAAATCTAGAATGACGTTGGGGAATAGCATCTAATGTGTATATGATGAAGTTAGACAAATGTAGATACAAAAATGTATGAACAGACCAGAAAGCTCGGGGCACGAGCTATCTACTTTTGTTTCATGGGATGGAGAGTGAAGTGTAATAGTGGAAGGGGGAGATGTGTCTAAACCACCAGCAATCGAAGAGCAGGGAGTTATGGTAAGACTGGAAGACGACATTGTCGATAAAGGATTTGAGAAAGAGAGTAATGGGGGAAAGAGGATGGAAAGAGGACATGGTTTTAAAGACAATGAAAACAATGCCAGGTGGGTAGAGGAGGGACGTGGTTATAGAGGAAGGAAACCAAAATAGGAAAAAGGTGCATGAATTACGAAAGATTTGTTTAGTACCCGGCAGGGGATTTGAGAAATCTACGGCGACTGGGAAAGAATGGAAGAAGACCCTCCGTGCCATGAAAGGAATTCCATTACCTAAATGTCCGCCATCAAGAGCCTAAGTCGTTCCGGGAACCTGGTCCCTTCACTCAAGCTCCTCCAATTATTTTCGCTATCCTCTCAAGAGCAAAATAATAATAATTTCTTTCTATCTTGTCGCTTTCGTGCGCCGGTCAGCCTCGTGGTGCTGATCTCCAGTTTGCGGCCCTGTATCTACACATTCCGGTGTAGAATCAGAAAAATTCAATATCCAATGAGCCCTTTCAGCCTATCCCATGCACCCGAGAGCCAGTCCTTCGCGGGTCTGGCACTCGAAGAAAAGGAATCCATACCATGTTTGTTATTCCCTCCACTTCCACCGCCAGCTGATCGTGAATTAACCCCATCTATATCATCTGCATACTCTTGAATTAATTGTCGCTGCCGGGGTGTCAATGATCTGCGGACAGTCGCCATTCGGTCAGTTACATCACTCTGGTATTTGTAACATAATCTCTCACCGAGGTATCTGCACTGTAAACGCAACAAACAGATCACCCATTGCACCATCTACTACCGATTTCACCCCTCGTCCTTTCAACACACATTCTTCACCTTGTTGCGTGCCTGGTGGTACACGGACGTCGAAGTCGCCGTCAAGAGTCGGGACCCGCACTTTTCCACCCAAGATCGCCGTGTGCATAGGTACTCTCGCATCATGATAAAGGTTCACGCCTTGGCGTCGGAATACTTTAGAGGGAGTAACGTTGACGCGAACCAGGAGATCGCCTCGTCTTCCTGACCCAGATATGGGCTCGTCACCAGCTTTGGGAACGCGAACCGCCATTCCGTCTTCGATACCTGCCGAAAGATTGGATCTTACTGTCAATTGATAAGAAACATAGTTACTAACCTGCTGGGATATCGACTGTCTCTGTTTTTCGAGTTTTCACCTTGCCTACTCCAGAACAAGATCCACATGCGGATCCTGGAGGCACAGTTGTGCCCTGGCCCAGGCATGTGGAGCAAGTAGCCGCCATTTGGAAACCACTTTGGATGACATATGCGCGAGTTCCCGTTCCGTTACATGATGGACATGTTGATCTCTTTGCGCCGGATTTCAGACCACTGCCGGAGCAGGATTTGCAATTGACAACAGGCGTAACAGTGACTGTTCTTGTAGTTCCTTTGCAGGCCTCCAAAAAGGTAATGTCAATCGAAACGCCAATATCGTCGCCGCGATAGTGGGTTTCGGCTGTTTTGGATCGCGCGCGTTTGAAAGGTGACCCGAAAAGGGCTTCAAACATGTCAGCGGCTCCTCCAGTTGCTTTCCCTCCACCGAAGGCATCAGCAAAGTCAGCAAACCCAAACCCTCCTGCTGCGAATGGGTTGGCTCCAGCGAATCCATCTGAAAATCCTTCCTGCTGAGAAGCAGAGCCATAACGGTCGAATTGGGCACGCTTTTCTTGATCATTTAGAACCTTGACATATATAGAATTAGAATAATTAACTCTTGCGGAGAAATGAACTTACATCGTAGGCCGCTTGGATTTCCACGAAACGGTCATGTGCGCCTTTTTCTTTATTGGTATCGGGGTGGTATTGTTTTGCTAACTAGAGATTGATTCCAAAATTCACAGCTTTGTATGTGAAAAGTAAATCACTAACTTGGTAATATGCTTTCTTAATTTCTGAGGCAGAGGCATCTTTCTTCACACCGAGCACTTCATACGGATTCTTGGGGGTTGAACGAGCTACAGCGGAAGAATGAAAATTCTTCTTATAAAAGATATTAGCAAAATGGCAAGTTAATTAATAACTCCACATACTTTTCGCAAACAGTGGAGGTAGGAGGTTGTGTAAGTATCCTTAGAACCTCCGGACCGCGATCCTTGGGCTCTTGCAGTTGAGAAAGCATGACGAGCTTCGGACTGCGGAGATTGTGGTTTATGAGAACGCGAACAAGGGCGTTTTGAGACTATAAAGGTTAGAGGACGCTGAGCAGGTAAACGAGGAGGCATGGAAAGACGGCGAATCGAGATGGAATGTTTACTTTTTCCTGTCATGCCGACAGCGCCTATTCGCTGCTGAGTCATCTGTTCCCACAACAACTCTGGGTGATGTCATTTGTGGCCTTTCTTCAGTCCTTTCTGGGTCAGACGAACTGCATCGTGTACAAAAAGTGCAAAGACAGACAACAAACACCACCGGTCCTGGGCAAAGAACTTCTTTCACAAAAATAACTCAGATAAGTCCCTGATAAATACTTATTCCTTTGTTTGCTTTGATTGTCGAAGTTGTGTAACCTCGATCATTGTAAAATGAAGACGTTTGGAGACTTAGCAGGTCGTGCGACTGATGGTGGTCATTGGTATAAGTTTTTTTTTTATCAATTGCTTATATCCACGTGTATCAGAAGTTGCCCATCAACTCAACTTGTGCGATACTCGTACCGAGGTGGATTTCATTTCGATGCATCAGTCCCCTTCCTGGACCCATCGATGGTTTGTCGTTCTATCGCCCAGTGTAGTCAAGCTCCCAAGAAGAAAGTCGATTGCCTTTTTGGATGCTCTATCAGTGGCTCCGACTGCAAAAGGGTATCTTTACCTACTAGTCTAGAGCGCAGTCCTACATGGTATCCGCATGGCGAGCTTTCCACCACGATTTCCCATAGGAGACCAACACTTCTTCACCCTTGCGAATCTTCGAAGCTCCACTCCAGATCGATATTCTCAATTCTCCAGACGTCGTTCGTTCTTCCTTGAACAAAGCATTTGGTCTGCCCTGTACACCTCTGTAATCGTTTACGAACCGTCCTTCATTTCCTTTGTTACTGGCATCGATGCCGATATTAATGCCATCTTGTGTTCGGAGCAATGAAAGGTCATAGTCTGAGTTTCGATCCTCGCAATGCACTTCGCCAAGATAGTCACATATGTGTGTGTTGGGTGGAATGGTGCGGCAGGCGTACAGACCGAATTGGCCAGCAGCCGGGTGGTTTGTCGCGGTGATACGGCGGATCGAGACCTGGTTACTTGGTGGAGTGTATAATGACGGTTTGCTGCCTCGGATCTGGGCCACGATGTGCGGAGGCACTGACGATGTATACAGTGGGACGGTGAGATAAGAGATATGAGATGGCCAATGAGCCGGCGTATTCATCTTGCTTGACTTTAAAATCATCCTCCGAGTTGAGTTATGTCGCTCGACGTAGTGAAGTCATACGCGAAATCAGAAGCTGTTGCGGAGGCTGAATGATTGTGCGTTTCGTGAACATGGACGTTAAGACTTGCACGCCTGCTGAAATGAAATATTGTGTATTTTTTCTGCCAATTCAGTGCAAAGTCGAAGGGAAACTCCCACTGGCAGGAGGAAACACTTATGTCACTGGCGCCCAGTGTCTGAACGGGAACAATCGATAAGTCTACGGTCATTCGAAGAGATGAGTGCCGAATGCTTCTGTTCTTCATGAGGGACTCCAGGCGAAGAAACGACCGGTTATACTGGTAAGTTGCGTCTGTGGAACAGTCTCCGGATGCGAGCTTCGGAGGGCGTAACGGCGTGTAGACCTAACTCTTTGCAGGTGGAGTAGCCAGAAAACGTGCAAGTATTAATCGGTGTCCTCACATGGACCAAGTGAATAGAACCACGACCTTCGCAGTAGTAGAATCTCTTGGATTTCGTTATAAAAATGGAGGAGAAAGAAGCCGCCCTTGCATTCAACGGCTTGGACATGTTCCTGTCACCATGAGTAAACAAAAAATAATGTCTCTTGGGCTTGGAACAGAAGGACAACCCCAGAGGAGTCATTTTTGCGATGTCGGATTGCCTCTAGACTTTGTGTCGTGCAGGTAGGATGCATCGACGCAATTAGATTGCAGACGCCCAAGGCCTCTGAGTGAGCCGAGCTGCCGTCACCACGAGAGTTTCTATCCTGAAGCTTAGGTAGTTACTTATGCCTTCAGCGACGCCTTCAGTAGCACGGGTGTATGCGGATGTGAATACCAGGCTGGGACCGTCATGGTATGACTATGGTACGCTGTAAAGATCCTCGTTTCGTTTTGTTTGTTGACGCAAACTGTGCGTGGCTATATCTTCTCAGACAACCTGCAGGTCCAATGGGGCAGCCAGGATCACTATGA
>Ga0157379_10003619_pt1 | contig 13114 bp, 9 predicted proteins | sample S25metaG_FD_121802 | JGI IMG/M metagenome (GOLD analysis project Ga0157379, IMG submission 121802) | Switchgrass rhizosphere microbial communities from Kellogg Biological Station, Michigan, USA - S2-5 metaG | ecosystem: Host-associated > Plants > Roots > Rhizosphere > Soil | place: USA: Michigan... | reverse complement strand
TTCACCCCGAGCGCCGAGTACGCCTTCCGGCACCCGCTGATCCGCGCGGTGGCCTACGAATCGCAACTGAAATCCGATCGCGCCCAATGGCACCGGCGCCTGGCCACCGCGATCCAAGAGCGTGAGCCCGGCTCGGTGGAGGAGAATGCGGCGCTGATCGCCTCACATCTCGAGTCTGCCGACGAACTGCACGCGGCGTATGGCTGGCACATGCGCGCCGGCGCGTGGTCAACCAACCGCGATCTCCCCGCGGCCCGGATCAACTGGGAGCAGGCACGTCGCATCGCCGACCGACTACCTGACGACAACCCCGGCACGTTGTCGATGCGCATTGCGCCCCGCACCATGCTGTGTGCCACCGACTGGCAAGCCCGAGCAGTCCAGGGGAGCCGGGGCCGCTTCGCGGAGCTGCGCGAGTTGTGCACTGCGGCCGGAGACAAGGTCTCGCTGGCCATCGGCATGACCGCGCTGGCCACCGACCTCTGCTACGCCGGGCGCACGCGTGAGGCATCGCAGCTGGCGTTTGAACAGATGGCGCTGCTCGAGTCGATCGGCGATCCCACCCCGATCATGGGGGTGGCGTTTGTGGCGTTCGTCAACTGGCTCGGCGTCGGTGAATTCGGCGCGATCTTGCGGTGGTCGCAGACCATCGTCGACCTGGCCGCCGGTGACCCCGCCATGGGCGCCGACTTCGGAATGGGATCACCGCTGGCGATCGCGTTGGCATGGCGCGGCACTGCTCGGTGTTGGCTGGGCCGTCCCGGATGGCGCCAAGACCTCCACGACGCCGTAGCGATGGCCCGACACAGCAACCCGGAAACCCTTTCCGGTGCCGTCGCCTGGACCTACGGTTTCGCGATGCAGTATGGGGTGCTTCGGACCACTGACTCCGCGGTGCGCGCGAGCGAGGATGCGGTGCAGACCGCCCACAGAGCCAGCAGCGATCGCGCACTGGGCTTGGCCGCGTACACGTTGGCTGTCGGGCTGCTGAATCGGGACGCCGCGGCCGATCGTCACCGCGGGCTGGAGCTGATGATGCAGACCCGCGACCTATGGCTGCGCCAGCGTGCCCTCTTCCTCATCCCGGTCACCGACTTGTGGGCGGCCCGGGAAACGGCCAGGCGCGGCGACCGCGATACTGCCATTGAGGTGATGCGCCAAGCCGTCGACGAGCTGCGCCAGGCAGAAAACCTCTTCTATGGCGTTTGGGGCACCGGCCTTCTGGTGGAGACACTGCTGAAGCGCGGCAGCCGGCACGACGTGGCCGAAGCCCAAGAGGCGATCGACCGATTGCCGAACCTGCCGGACGATGATTCGGCGATGCTCGAGATCACGCTGCTGCGGCTGCGCGCGCTGCTAGCCCGGGCCCGCGGCGACCACGTTGCCTACCGGGACTTGGTGAGTCGCTACCGCGCGATGGCGGAATCGCTTGGCTTCGAAGGCCACATCGACTGGGCCGAGGCAATGATCGAGGGTGAGGATTAAGCGCGCTCTGCGGGGCCTTACGAAGTGATGTAACGCCAGCCTGCCCCCGCCACAGGCTGGCGCTAGACCAGGTCAAATCATCAGGAACCGTCGGCGTCTCCACCCGAAGAGTTGCTCCCAGCCGGGGACGAATCGGCTGATGACTTTGCGCGCGAAGAGGATTCGCCAGTCCCCGCCCCGTCACCGCCAGCGGCGGTCCGGGCGGTCGAGTGGCCGCCGTTTCCGCGGCGCGCCAGATCGCGCAGATGCCCGCCCAACTCAAGAGAATTGCGCACCATCGGCCGAGGCGTCGCTGAACGCACCGCTGCCTTTGCAAGCTTGGATATGGAGACACCAGATGGGCGCTCGGCGCCATTGGCCGCCGTCGCTCCTTTCGACGCTACCTTCTTCGTCGACGTCCCTGTGTCCGTTGACATCTGCTGGGTTTCGGTTACGAGTGCCGTCGGCGTCGCCGATGCGGAGACATCGGCCTTCTCGCTCGCCCGTGCCGTATCAGAGGCCGCCGACAGCGTCTGGAGTCCGGATCCGCCAAGGATATCTTTGATTGCAGATGCAACGCGGCCAACGGAGGTCACGACGAGACCCACAACGCCAAGAACGGCAAAAAAGCCGATTAGTACGGCGACTCCGATCAGGGCGCGGACATTCGCCAACAGATTCTGCGGGTTCGCAAGTAGGTTCCGGATCGCCGGAGCGGCGTTGTCGAGCTGTTGAACCGTTATCGTCGGATCGGTCACCCCTTCACCAATTACGGGGGTGGTCTTGGTCGGGAAGCTGATCGGCAGCACGGCTCGTACGAATGTGAGCGGAGTGGTGATGTCGGCGCCGCCGATGACCGCGGATGCGCCGGTGTGGGCTTGGTTGCCTATGAACTTGTCCAGAAGCGCGGCAGAAGATGTCGCCGCTGGCCGAGCAAGGGCCGCTAGCTGCGCCGCTCGGACTTCAGTCGTCGCGCCGTTGAAGTCTGGCGGGACTGCGACGAGGCCCAACGCGAGGGTGCTGGCGCTGGCGATGGCGCCAAAGGCGTTGAGGTTTGAGCGAACAGATAGGTATGACGAAACTTTCTCGCCATGCCCCGATGCGACCGATGTTCTTGCGAAGCCCATCATCTTCATCTTTCCTTCCCCGATGTCCCTGCGAAGCGGCAGCCACTAGATCCGCTGTCACGCTCCGCAACGGGAATCGTCGCTCACCCGCGATGCAACGAGTGCAGTAGTGCGCTACTGCGATCTGCAGCGGCTCCGGCGCAGCACCACTTAGTCGCGATCGTGAGATCTCAATTGTTCGATCCCCATTCAGAGGTCTCGGTCGCGGCCGGCACCGCAACGACCGCCTGCTGGTCGCTGTCGACATCAGGAAGCGGAACCTCTTCACCGCATCGAAATCTAGGTAGAGCCGCGCCACGGCCAACGCCACTCGGTGTACCGCCATCTGTGCGTCGAACGACGGCGCGGAGATCGTCCTAGTCCGCCCGTCGGAGTTGCACGCCGTGCTGCGGATCACCGCCAGAATCCGGTGGCCGTCTTCCAGCGCGTAGTGCAGGCGCTTGAGCAGAACTGCAGCGCAAGTCGATTCGACGCGCGCCGCAGCCACCGCCGCACTCCTCGAGTAATTCCTGGATGCCGTCATTCAGGACCGGATGCGGACTGACTTCAAGGAAGGTCCGATAACCGTGTTCGTACGACCACCGGACAGCTTGTTCGAACAACACCGGTTGCCGAATATTGGCGAACCAGTATTCGCCGTCGAGGATCGACGTGTCCAGCCCAGCGCCCGTGACCGCGGAGATAAACGCGATATCGGCGGTTTGCGGCTGCAACCCGGAAAGTGTGTCCCGCAGTGTCTCCCGCAACGATTCAACCTCACTTGAATGCGAGGCGTAGCCGCCGGGAATCCGCGCGGCCGGCACATCATCCCGGTCGCACACAGCCATGAGATCCTCCAACGCCGCTGCGATCCCGGTGACGACGGTCGAAGACGGACCGTTCTGCGCTGCAACGGAAATTGACTTACCCCATGGTGAGATGAGGGCGTAAACCCGTTCAACGGGCCGCGCGATCGAGACCATGCCACCTGCTCCCGCGATTGCCCTGATCGCCTTGCTACGCAATGTGACGACCTTCGCAGCATCCCTTAAGGAGAGGGCGCCTGCCACGTAGGCGGCAGCGATCTCGCCTTCCGAATGGCCGAGGACGGCGTCGGGCTCGATTCCCTGCGCTCGCTGCTGAGCGGCCAGCGACACCATCACCGCGAACAATACGGGCTGTACCACGTCGACCCGGTCGAGCCTCGGAGAACCGACACCGCCCAGCACGGCTGCAAGGAGTGACCAGTCGACGAACTCAGCGAAAGCGGCATCGCACAGCCGCATCTGATCGGCGAACGCCGGTGCGGTGTCCGGCAGTTCGACCGCCATGCCCTTCGGCTGTGATCCCTGGCCGGGAAACACGAAGACGGTTGCCCCCGTGGCATCGGCCCCCATCAGTCTTCCCTGCCCTGTGGCCACCGCGCCCCGGCGCGGTGGGCATACTCATCTGAGCTGCTGACCCGTTGAATGACCCGCAGGGTCAGGTCGTAGTCCGTAGCGACCCGGCCGATACCGCGTTCGCAATCGACGCACAGCGGCGTGCCGTCCTTGGTCCATTTGTGGCCGGCTACGTGCGGGGGGATCGTCGTCGTAGCGCCGCCGTCACAGGCGAACTTCGATCTAGTCATCGTCGCTTCTCCATCTCCCATGGTGGAAGAATCATCAATCGAGATCCGCGCGACGAGCGCAGTAGCGTGCTACTGCAATCCCTCGCGAAGTTGGTGCAGTAGTACCTAGCCTTGCGTTAGCTCCGATCCACCGACGTGGTTGTCGGTGTCGGGGTGTCGGAATGAGGAAAGTGCCCTCTGAGCTGGGATGATTGTAGTTACCACACAACAGTCCGACCAGCAACGAAAGGCACTCCGGTGCAAGTCTTGCAAAACTTCACGACCGATTCTGAAGTGTTCGACGATGACAATCTTGTGTCGCTGGCCGGGTTGGTGCCTGTGCTGGCACTTGCCGAGCAGACCGCGTTGTCGGAGCTGCTGGCGGATAAGGTCCATATCGCTGAACCGAGGATGAAGTCCGGGTCGGCGAGCCCGGCGCCGAAGCCACGGTGATCGCGGGAATGTGCGCGGGCGCGGACAGCATCGACGATCGGAACCTGTTGCGGGAGTTCAGGCCGCCGAGAGCTTTAAGAACGGGCGCCGCCCGGCGAGCGGTCGACGCAGAACTGGCTGTAGTTGACGAACCGGCCGATTTCCCGCTCGTATTGCGCTGTAGGGGTAATGCGATTCTCTGACTGCTCGCGCTACGCGGTGAAGCGGTAGTCGGCGAGCGGGAAGTGGCGGCTGCGCCAGTACGCCTCGACAGTGCTGGCCGGCCGGAGAGGCACATCGCCATTGTTGTCGAAGTAGTAGCTGTTGGCCAGCTTACAGCTGTCCTGCCAGAAGATCTGACGGTGCCGCTTTCGCATCATCTCCGCGAAGTAGCGATCATTGGCCTCTTGGCTCACCTGGACCCGGCTGGCGTGCTTGCGGCGCGCGTGCTTTAGACACCGGACGATGTGGTGCGTTTGCGACTCGATCAGCGCGAAGTAGGACGACCCGACAAAGCCGTACGGTCCAAACACGGTGAAGAAGTTCGGGAATCCGGGGATGCTCACGCCCTCGTAAGCCTGCCTCCGGTGGTCATCCCAGAACCGGCTCAAGGATCGGTCACCGGGCCCGTTGACCGGGTACGTCAGCACGTCGCGCCATCCCTGGAACCCCGTTGCCAGGATCAGCACGTCGGCCTCGTGGGTGTCACCGTCGGCCGTCGCTACACCTGAACCAGTGATCTTGTCGATCAGCTCGGTGACCAACTCGACGTTGTCGCGGTTGAAGGTCGACAAATACGTGTTGTGAAAACCCGGCCGCTTGCAGCCGGGGGCGTAGCGCGGCGTGAGCTTGTCGCGGACCATCGGATCATCGACCTGCTTGCGCAGATACGCTTCCCCAGCCTTCGCTGAGTACTTGGCCATCGGGTTGATCGTGAAGTACTGCGCCGCGAGCGCGAACGTCAGCTCGACGTAGGCCTGACTGATCAGGCGCTGAACGGCCTTGCCGCCGGGGAATCGCATCGCCCAGCGCACAGCGCTGGGCAGCGGTACATCGAATTTGGGAAAGCACCAGATCGGCGTGCGCTGAAAGACCGTAAGGTGCTTGACGATTGGCGCAATGGCGGGAACAACCTGCACAGCGGAGGCGCCGGTTCCGATGATGGCAACGCTCTTGCCGGTCAGATCCTCGTCGTGATCCCAGCGCGCGGTGTGCATGGTCGGACCTGAGAATGAATCGACACCATCGATGTCGGGAAACTTGGGCGTGATCGTTATGCCGCAGGCGTTGACGAGGAATCGCGCCGTAACGACGCCACCGGGGTCGATCCAAATGCGCCAGAAATCCGACTCGTCGTCGAAGTCGGCGCCGAGCACCTTGGTGTTGAAGCGTATGTTGGATCGTAGCTTGTACTTGTCGACGCAGTGTTCGGCGTAGGCCTTCATTTCACTGCCGGTGGCGTAGGTCCGCGACCAATTGGGGCTTTGTTCGAACGAGAACTGATACGAGAACGACGGAATATCAACGGCGATACCGGGATAGGTGTTCCAGTACCAGGTGCCACCGGGGCTATCGCCTGCCTCGATTATCAGGTAGTCGTGCAGGCCGGCCTTGTCGAGCGTGACCGCGGCGCCGATGCCGGAGAACCCGGCACCGACGATCGCGGTGTGATAGTCCGGTGGCGTCGCGTCACTCATCGGTCGCGGGTACCTGAGCGCCGGCAATCACGACGCTGAGGTAATCCACGCAGGATCGGATGCTTCGACCCTGCTGAAGCGGTACATCCGGAACGAGTACTTCTCGCGTTGCATTGCGCGGTAGAACGGCGAGCCTTGGATACCGACGAAGGCGCGGGAAATGGGGCGCAGGTATCTCGGTACGCGGTCGATCAGCTCCAGTATTCGCTGCGTATTTATCTCCATTCCGCGCAGCACCTGCGCATTGATATTCTCGTGCGAAACCATCCGCATCGGGGCGCCGGCAAGCGCCGTCTCCCACTCGGCGACGCTTTCGCAGGGCCGAAGATCGGCGTATAGGAAATCACCTCCCGGTCGCAGCACGCGGGCAACTTCGGCGAGGAAACGGGGGAAATGAGGGTAGGCACCCGAAGATTCGATATTGATCACCGCGTCGAAGGATTGATCGGGGAAAGGCAGCCTCTCTGCGTTACCGTGCACGAAGTCCACGCCGACCAGATTGTGCGTCTTTCGACAAAAGGCTATGCCTGCCCGGTTTAAGTCCAGCCCCGTGTAGGAAGCTGGGCGCACGGTGCGCATGAGGTAGGAGGCTCCGCCGCCGTGACCGCAACCGACCTCCAGTATGCGCTTGCCCTCTAGGTCGGCCTGGGCCGCGACGCGATGGTAGAGCTGGATGTGGAACCGGTTCGGCTCGTCTGATTCCGCTAGCGGCACGGCCATCGGTGGATCTTCCTCGTAGCCAACGTTGAGGAACACCACGTCATCGGCACCAACTAAGTGGGTTTGGGTGCGATAAAACAACTTCGAGACGAACCGATTCATACCCAAGAAGTAGGTAAATTCCATGAGAAACTCCAATTCACTTTGCGACAGTCATGTTCTCAGTGTCCGGATCGTCGATCCGGCGGATGAGCATTGGGAGGCCGGCAATGGGTGCAGGCGCTGCGTTCTTAGTCCATTGCAACGTATAGCCGGGACGCAGCTCGATTCGATAGTCAAGAAGCAAATAATGGACTACGACCTTGACCAGCATTGCCGCGAAATGCGTTCCGATGCATTTGTGTGCGCCCGCACCGAACGGAACGAAGGCAAGACGGTGCGACCTGTCCTCACGCCGTGCTTCGCTGAACCGCTCGGGATCGAATGCGTACGGGTTCGTCCACAGGCCAGGCCAGTAGTGATTGAGCCACATGACACCAACGACCATCGTGTCTTTGGGCACGAAGTACCCCTGAATCGATGTGTCCATCACCGTCTTTCGGATTGCCCCGGGAACCGGAGCCAGCAGCCGCAGCGATTCGTTGATGACCATCCCGAGCGACCGCATGCGATTGAGCGCATCCAGATCGAGTCGACCCCTGCCAATCTCACTGATGGACTCAGCCCGGACCCGGTCCTGCCACTCCGGATGGAGTGCCAACTGGTACAAGACCGCCGTCGAGGTGGTCGCGCAGGTATCCGTGGAGGCCATCATGAGAAAAATCAGGTGGTTGACGACGTCGTCGTCGGTGAACTGATTGCCGTCCTCGTCGCGGATGCGGCACAGAGCCGCGAAGAGATCGTCGCCGCCAGACGCCCGTTTCGCGTGCACTCGGGTGTAGAAATACTGCTCGAGCACGCGCCTGCCTCGCACGCCAGCCGACCACCGCAGTCCAGGAACCGGAAACCGAACCACAGCCGTGGCTGCGCGCAAACAGTCGGTGAAAGCCTTCGCCATCATCTGGCTTTGTGGGCCGGGTTCGTCGCCCATGAACACGGCAGTCGCAATATCGAGAAGTGTGCGTTTCACGTAGGGGTAAACGAGCAAGTCATCGCCGGACAGCGCCGCCGCAGCGGCCCGGCCGATCACGTCCATCGAATCCAGGTAGCCGCTCAGGCGCTCGCGCGTGAATGCTTCCTGCATGATCCGGCGATGGAAATGGTGTTCCTCGGCGTCCAGGAACATCAATCCACCCTTGAAGAAGCGGCCCAAAAAGAACTCAGCACCTTTCTGGGAGAAGGCCTTTTCCCTATTGGCGAACACTTCCTGCGCCGCTTCCGGTCCAAAAGCCAGTACGATGGGCATCCCCAAGCCATGCGACCACGAGATCTCACCGTAGGTTTCTAGCCGACGCTCCATGAACTCATTTCCGAGCGCCGCCGCTGTGAGGGTGTGGCCGAGAATCGGGAGGCCTTTGTCGCCTGGAATCGATTGCAGCCCACTATTCTTCGGCCCGAGCGCGAGGCCGGTTGACACGGTATTCCGATTCAGCAGCCTACGAGCCGCTGCCGCCCCAACTCGGCTGGCAAGCCCTGTCGTCCGCCGACGTGCATCGTCGATATACTGGCTGGCAGTCATAGTTGCCATCTCCGGTCACCCGCTTTCACGATGACGCCAATTTCCGGGTAGGCCGGTACGACGAGGCAGATCTAGTTGACGCGCTGATGCCGACCGCCATCAGAACATCCATCATCCGATCCGGCACGATGCGGCGCGCCAGGGTGCTGCTCCACGAGTCGACGCCCACACGGTAGCGGGCCTTTGGGCGCTTGGCGGCCAACGCCTCGGCGACGGCGTCGGCGAAGTCCGCCGTCGTGGTCTTGCTTCCTTGTGCCCGAACCTCATTCATGTTCAAAAACTCGATAAAGCGTGCACGGTAGGCCTCAACGACCTCGGCGGGGGCCACAGCAAGGATCTCCTCTGCGGATTCGTGTATCTTTCGCCAGATCGGCGTGCCGACGGCGCCTGGCTGGATGACCGAGACGGACACCCCCAGCGGGCGCAGCTCGCGCCGCAGCGCATCGCTGATCCCCTCCTTGGCGAACTGAGATGCCGCATACGCTCCGAGATACGGTGGCGCGACGTTACCGACGCCGGAGCTGATGTTGACGATCCTGCCCCTGGATGCGCGCAGCAACGGAAGGAAGCGCTGCGAGACGGCAAGTGCACCAACGACATTAGTTTCTAGCTGCGTGCGCACAACATCCATCGGAACGCATTCCAATGGCGCACTGATGGCGATACCGGCGTTATTCACAACAGCCCACAGTCCGGTGTCGCTACACCGGCGCTCAACGAGCTTGCCGGCTTGCGCGATGGACGCTGCGTCGGTGACGTCGAGCATCACCGGGATGAGCTCGCCCGTCGAAGACGACAGCCTGGAAAGTTCGGCGGCACTCGATTCGGTTCGCACACCGGCGAATACCCGATAGCCGAGCTTACCGAGGTGGATAGCGGCAGCTCTTCCCAGCCCGCTCGACGCGCCGGTGACAACTACCGACTTCGACCGCGCCGGCGTCACCGTGACGGAACGCATTGCGCACCCAGTTCGTTGATCTGGCTTGGTGCAAGAGAATACCCGCGCCGGTGCCTGCCGCGGTATGGAGTCATGCCGCGAGGCAGCCACCAGTTCCACCGCCCCATTAGGCGCATGGCCGCTGGGACCATGACGAGCCTGACGACTGTGGAATCGATTGCGATAGCGATGGCCGTCGCCAACCCCGTCTGCTGTACTGTCACCATCGGGACGGCCAGGAACGCCGCGAATATCGTGACCATCAGCAGCGCCGCCCCTGAAATCAGCGGCGCGGTCTCCACAAGCCCGTAGGTGACGCTCTCGGTATTATCGCCGGTCAGCTCGTAGCGTTCCCGGACGCGGCTCAGCAGGAACACCTCGTAATCGGTGCTGAGGCTGAACAGCACAGTGACAAGAAGGATGGGCACGAAGTTCTGTACCGGCCCAACCGATTCTATCCCGAGTAGACCCGCGAGGAAGCCGTGTTGGAAGATGAGCACGACAGCGCCGACGGATGCGCCGACGGAGAGCAGGTTGAGCGCGATCGCTTTGCACGGCAACAAGAGCGAGCGCAGTGTCAGGACCAGCAGCAGGTAGATGATCACAAGCATGGTTGCAATGACAATCGGACTGGCATCCGAAATATGTTGGGTGGCTGACAATACGACGGCGGCCGTACCGCCGACAGATACTTGCCAGTCCGCTGCAGCGGTGCGCTTCGCGACAGCGCGAACCTCGCCCAGGAGTGTTGCGACGTTGGAGTCGCCTGCGCCCTCGTTCGAGAATATGTCGACGGCAATCGTTTTGCGGTCAGCCGACACGAACCGATTGATGAGCGTCCTGGAATCCGCCGGCAGAAGTTGGAAGTTGGTAGGTTCGATCGCGGCGAACGGGTCGGCGGGCATCACTGTGTGCAGGATCGGAACCGGCGAGGCTACTCGTACGACGTGGTCCAGCTGCCCAAAGGTGGTGGTCATCGCCGCTAGGCGTGCGAAATCCTCTGGGCCGGAGAACGGTTGGTCGGCTTCGATAACAACTAGTATCGGGTCGACGGCGTTCTTCCCATACTGCTCGTCAACCAAATCGTTGCCCTCGCGCACCGACGAACTCCTCGGCAGAGCCGAAGCGTCGGCGCTGCCTGTCTGCAGTCCAAGCGCTGGCACCGCGAGGGTAAGAAGCGCGACAGACGTGATCGCCAGCGCGGCAACCGGTCTGGCCATGATGGTTCTGGCAACTCGCCCCCAACGGCGGCGGGCCCGCTCCCGGGTGGACGGCAGCCACGGCACACGCCATGCCGCAGCGCGAGGACCGAGCAGGTACAACACCGCGGGTAGGACGATAAGACAAGTGATGACCGCCACCACGACAACGACGATCGCCGCCACTGCCATCGAGCGGATCAACGGCAAGTCGACGATGAGCATCGTCGACAGTGCGGCGGCGACTGTGGCTCCCGACGCAGCCACGGTGCGGCCGGCGGTTCGCATGGTGTTCGCGAGCGCGGCAGCTCGATCCAGGCGCGTCAGTTCGTCGATGAACCGTCGGATCATGACGAGGGAATAGTCGACGCTGACACCGAGTCCCAGCATCGTGGCGATGCTCTGAGCAGCGACGGTCAGTTCGGCGATGCCGGCTACCCAGGTCAGTACCCCCATCGCTATAACGATCGCGGTCACGCTCACGACCAGCGAGAGCAGCGCCGCGGCGACACTGCGATACAGGATCAACAGGATCGCGACCACCAGCGGCAACAAGATCATTTCGATTCGGCTGAGAGCGGCCGCGCCAACCTCATTGATGGCGCCGACGGAGGCCGCCTGCCCCACCAGATGGACGCGCAACCCTTCTGTGTTGAAGACAGACAACCCGCGTTCGACCTCGGGAAGAACCCGTTTGGCCGTGCCGTCGTCGATGCCGAGTTCCAGCGTTGTGAGCGTTGTCCGGGCATCGCGGCCAAGGAACTCATCCTTTTCTGGCCCTGTCAGCGAACGCCGATCGGGCTGACTGCGGATCTGCAGCCTCGGGTCGGTAGTGACCTGCTGGATCACACCCGCGACGCGGTCTTCGAATTCGGCCGACGGCGCACTGAATTTGTCGTCGTGCACCAGCAGCGCGACACTCGATGATCCACGCCCGATAAAGCCGGCGTCCTGCGCCCGCTCGGCCCGCGCCTCTTCTGAGCCTGGCACCGTCCAGCCGCCACCGCTGAGCCGACTATTCAGATGTGCAGAGTAGAGCCCGAACAGCACGAGCAGGACCGACACCACCGCGACTATCCAGCCGGCGTACTTGGCCAGCCACCGCGCGAGAACGTCCAATGAAATCACCTCCTTGGATAGTCGATGGGTTTGTCAAATCAACCTCAGCGCGGATGGCCACGCGCAGCGGCGGATGCTCAGCTGCGAGGTTGGTAGCTGCTCGCGTCAGCATCCCGTCGGTAAGGTGACCCGTAAGACGCACGCGATCAACAACATTGAGAGGCGCAATCTGGTCGGTCATCCAGTACCACCGTTCGGCGGGGCCGAGTGAGCGTCGTGTCCTGGCAGTCATCGTGAGGACACCCCCAGATCGAACTGCATCGGACGGATGATGCGTCGTTTGAGGATTCGAGTCGGGACGCAACGCACCCCGAGGTTTTGCACCGCTCGCAGCACTGGGTTTTCGACCTGCTCCAGCCGACTCAGTCGACGTGAAGTTCTTACCAGCTTGCGGGTGCGGCCACGCCGTACGTCTTCGTAACGTCTCAGCGCGACAACGGGATCAGGCACTGAGGCCAGAGCCTGCGCAAGCACATATCCATCCTCGATCGCGGAGCTGGCACCTTGACCGATGCTGGTGAGCATCGGGTGCGCCGCGTCGCCCATCAAGCTGATAGGGCCTCTGCCCCAACGGTCGAGGAACGGCCGATCCTGCGCAGGCACGCTAACGATCTCGTGTGCCGGTGTTCGCCCAATCACCGCCGTAACTTCAGGTGCCCACCCGTCGAAGGCGGCGAGTATCTCCCACTTTCCGCCACACCACTCGTGAGCCTGGGCGGCGGGCATATTCTTCGTTCCCCACCAATAGGCCTTTCCCCCACCGATATCGATCAGTCCGAACCGCTGCCCCCGGCCCCAGTAGTGGCCACAGTATCCGCGCACCATCCGCGGATGGCTGAACGGTGTAGTGGCAAGCCAGCATACGTAGCCGTACTCGGTCGGTGGTAACTCACCGGCGAGCTTGGTCCGAACGATAGACCGGATGCCGTCCGCGCCGATCAGCAGATCTGCGTGCGTCATTCGGCCGTCGGCACAGGTGACTCTGACCCCTGCGTCGCCGATTTCGAGATTGATTACCTTGGCGCCGTACCGGACCGACGGGTCGCCGGCTGACGCCTGCAACGTCCGCATCAGATCGTTGCGGTGAATGCTGACCACCGGATCGCCGAGCTCGGCGATAATCGCCGGAACCGGCAGCGAGCGAATCAATTTGCCGCTGGCGGTGCGCAGCTCGAAGCATTCCAGAGCTCGTCCGCGGTCACCCGAGGCCAGA
>Ga0157379_10003617_pt1 | contig 13116 bp, 15 predicted proteins | sample S25metaG_FD_121802 | JGI IMG/M metagenome (GOLD analysis project Ga0157379, IMG submission 121802) | Switchgrass rhizosphere microbial communities from Kellogg Biological Station, Michigan, USA - S2-5 metaG | ecosystem: Host-associated > Plants > Roots > Rhizosphere > Soil | place: USA... | reverse complement strand
GTCGAACCGGCCACAATCTTTCGACCGGACGACAATTGCTCCGCGCCGCCGGTCACGCCGGACGACGGAGCGAAGAAGTCTCAGGCGAGGTCGAGATCCGGGAGCGAAGGGTTCAGATCTTTGGAGGTGTGCGCGGGAGGGTGAGCACGAATGTCGTGCCGACGCCCTCAGCGGACTCGACCTCGATCCGGCCGTGCATCGCTCCCACGCAGTCTTCGACAATCGACAGCCCAAGGCCGAGGCCGCCGACGTGCACGGCGTCATCGCGCTGTGGATGTGCGCGCGTGAAACGCTCGAAGATTCTGGTAACCGAGTCGGGCGGGATCCCCAGGCCGTTGTCTCGCACCCCAATCCGGCACCAGTCGTCAGTGCTGTCGAGCGCGCCGATTTCGACCCATCGAGCCGGCTTCGCTTCGTCCGAGTACTTGATGGCGTTGGACAACAGATTGACAAACGTCAGTTCAAGGCGGCCGACGTCGATCGTGAGCGTCGGCAGTGCGTCGAGCACCCGGATCTCGACACCCCGCGCGTCCGCCATGTCGCGCAGTTGCCGCGCGGCTTCTGCGGCCACGGTTCCGGACGAGACTTCCTGCACAACCGGATTGTCCCCATCGTTGTGCATCCGGGCGACGCTCTCGAGCTTGTGCGTCAGATCGATCAGATGCCGCACGCTCCGCTCGACGGTTTCGAGCGTCCGCCGTGTTCGCTCCGCGTTGAGCGGAGCCTGGCCGAGCAGACTGATACCGAACTGCAGGGCCCCGAGCGGTTGGCGCCACTCGTGCGCCGCCATGCGTGTGAACTGTTCGAGCCGCTCACGCTGATCGTCGATCGTCTGCATGTAGAGCGTGACAAAGGCTTCGACGGTCGCCTGCGACAGGACGTCTACGGCCTGATACAGCCGCGACACCAACAGTACCGTCTCCCCTGGAGGCTGCACGATCCCGAGTCGCTTCATCTCCTCAACGACGAACGTGACGAGCACGCCGCTCAAAACCTGGTACTCGCGGAGGACCTGGTGCAGCGACGCGCGTTGGGCATGACGGAGCGACCCGAGTTCCCGGGCCTTGTCCAGAATCGCGGTGTTGGCCGCGATCGCGCCTTCTTCCGGGTGCCGGAGGTACGCGCTGATCTGGAGGATCAGCGCCGGCACGTGATCCAGCAGGCTTTCCGTCGGGAAGATCTCGCGCGCATCCACCGGCAGGAGATCCAGGAGGCGTTCGAACCAGCGGTTGGCCAGCGTCCGATGTTCGACGCGTATCCGTTCTGCAATCACGTCGCCGAAGTCGGTGAGAATCATGGATATCACCGTTGAGACAGGGCCGGTATCGGGACACCCCCGAGCCGCTCAACTGAGACGATACGTCGCGGAAACCCCTGAGTCTAGCTTACAGATTTTCCCCGATCCGAGGTCATCAGCAGCCGTTAAGAGTCTGTTCGTCCTGACACTTTGTTGACGTTCCGCGCACACAAAGTACGGTAGCATGTGCTGCTTTCTGAGACCGCCCCCTGCGCGAATGGGAGCGTGCCCTCGCCGAAGCTACCAAGGGTGCGGACATGGGCCAGGCCAAAAGGGCAGGGCATACGGCGAACAGGGCCGGGCAACCCTCAGTTGTCACATCCAATCCGCAAACTGCCCCGCCAACGCTGCGCTGCCCCGACTGCGACAGCCTCCTGACATACGTCGACACAACCTACGGCGGCGTTCAACCGGCCGAGCGATGGGACCGCTTCACGTGTCTCCACTGTGAATGCGGTTTCGAATATCGCCACCGCACGCGCATCCTGAAAGCAAGCGACTAGTCTTCATCGTCCTTCTCAACGCTGACGATCGGCACTCCGTTCCATCGACGTCACTTCTTCTTCGTCAACGGTTTTGGGCGTCGCGACGTTGTCCTTCCTGACGCCTTTTTCTTGGTGCCGACCCGCTCTGGCAGGTTCTTGCGACCGGTCTCGCGGTTCCATTCTTCGAACGTCCGGTGAGAGATTTTCCCTTCCACAAGCAGTTGGGCAAACTTCCGCCGTTGCGCCTGACTTTTGAATGGCATGACGTACCTCGACGACACGTGCGTGACCGCGGCGAAAGAATCCGCCGAAATGAGTTGCCGCCCTTCAGGAGCGGGCATCGTGATGTCAGCCGGTTTCGGCCTGCCCTACGCCAGCGCGATCGCACGCCGAAGACGGATGGCATCGCGTGGCGCATGACCCGCAGCGTCGTTGTTGAAGTAGGCAAAGATGTGGCGTCCGTATCGCATCTGCCCCGCGAGCCATTCGGCCCAGTCCTCCAACACACGATCATCGTAGCGACCGGTGTATCTGGCCGGTCCGTGAAAGCGGACATAGACGAGTGGGCCGATCGCCATCTTGCCGGTTTGCGATCCGGTCATGTCGTGGAGGCAGAGCGCGACCCCTGCGCGCTCGAGCAACGCAAATACTTCGTCGTTATACCAGCTGGGTTCGCGGAACTCGAGGACGTGTTGTCGGCGCTTCGGCAGGGCGTGGACGAAGGCGGACAGCCGTTCGAGATTGGCTGGCCAATGCGGAGGAAGCTGGTACAAAACCGGGCCGAGAGTGCGCTGCAGCCGTCGTGCTCGCTGAAACAGACGATGCAATGGCTCCGTCGGTTCTTTCAGCTTCTTCATGTGCGTCAGAAATCGACTGGCTTTGACGGCGTACAGGAAGCCCGGCGGTGCCTCCTTCCGCCACTCAGCGAAGGTCGACGCCTCCGGCAGGCGGTAGAACGTGTTGTTGATCTCGACGGTATCGAATTGAGAGGCGTAGTACTCGAACCAGCGCGACGCAGGCAGCTCCGCCGGGTAGAAGACGCCTCGCCAATGCTTGTACTGCCAGCCGGAGCATCCAACGCGCGCGCGGGGCGAACCCGGTTCAGATTTCGATGCCATGGGACACTGGAGCATGCAGCATCGACCACACGGTCACGTTCTGACGGCAGACGAATGCGAACGTCACCCGTGCCCCTTGGTGCGCTGATTGAACGTTCAGGCTCATGGCGTTCGACGCAGTCGATCAAACGCAAAGAGGGTATGGTCGCGGGATCGGCCGTCCTTCCATCGATCGAGCAGCAGCCGAGCGGCCAATGATCCGAACGTCATGCCGTTGCCGCCATACCCGAGTGCAAACCAGTGGCGAGGGTAGCGGCGGTGCGGGCCGATGTACGGAAGACTGTCGGGCGTCATGGCAAACATGCCTTCCCAGGCGAATTCGGTCTTGATGGTCGACAGTGCGGGCAGCCGCGTTTCGAAGTACGAGCGGAGTTCGGCAGACGCACGCGCGAATTGCTCGTGACGTCGCTCGCCGCGGCGGACCTGATGGTCCGCCCCTCCCAGCAGCAGCCGCCAGTCCGGCGTCCACCGCGCATAGTGGTACGGTCGCTCGGTGTCCCAGATCATCACGTCGGTGAGACCCAGCTCTTCTCGCTCCGCTTTGGTCATCGGCCGCGTTGCCAAGACATAGGTGCGATCCATGCGAAACCGTCCCGCGAGTGGCCGAAACTGCGGCGTCGCGTAGCCGGTCGCAATGATGACCCGCTCAGCTTCGAGAACGCCCCGGCGCGTGTAGAGCCGCACGCGATTGCGTCGTGCATCGATTCGTCGCACCTTCGATCGTTCGAAGATGTGCGCGCCCGCTGCCGCCGCCGCGATCGTCAAGCCGACACACGCTCGATATGGATCGAACTGAGCGCTCCGTCTCGTGCGAATCGCCCCTCGGCCTGGAATGGCCGTCAGACGCCGGAGATCGGCGGATCCCAACCACTCGGCGTCGAATCCTGACCTCGTTCGCAGTTCGTACTCACGGCGAAGCCGCGTCACGGCCTCCTCGCCGGTCGCGTAATAGATGGCGTCACAGTCCTTGAGATCACAGGAGACTCGCAGCCGTCGCAACAGGCTCACGAGCGCATACACGGAGTCACGGCTCATCTGCCAGATGCGACGGCTGGCGTGGAGTCCATAGCGATCGGCGAGCTGGGTCAGCTCCCTGTCCGGCTCCTGCAACAACAGGGCAGAACTCGCCGCGGTGCTGCCCTGGCCGACCACCGATGCTTCGAGCACGGTCGCGGAGATGCCTTCAGACGCGAACGCATGCGCCACCAGCGCGCCGGTCATCCCGCCTCCGACGATGGCGACACTCGTTTCGCGGGTACCGGTGAACGTCGGATACCGGCGGATCACTCTTCCGGCACGGTCCATCCACAGCGAACGACCACTCCGAAGGGATCGCACCGTCGCGTTCATCAACAGACGGACGCAGGGTCCGCCAACCAGGCCAGCAGCTGCTCGAGTGGCCAGCAGTTGATGATTCGGTCCGCAGGAATCGACGCCAGACGCGCGTGCGCCAGCGCGGTTTCCGCATACGCGAGCTGTCCAACCGTATGCGCGTCGCTATCCAGCGCGAAGAGGCAGCCAGCGCTGAGGGCACGGGAGGCCAACGTATAGTCAAGGTCCTGACGTGCGGGATCGCCATCAATCTCGATGGCGATGCGTCGTGTCGCTGCCAATGCGAACACGGCGTCCCAATCGGCCACCACGCCGGCCCGTGACCCCGTGATACGCCCGCGCGGATGCGCGAGAATGCGAACGGACGGGTGCGCGATGGCTGTCAACAGACGGGCGGTTTGGTCCTCGATTCTCCTCAGGCGGGAGTGCGGTGCCGCCAGGACGATATCGAACGTGGCGGCCTCGTCGTCGGACAGATCGAGACGGCCGGTGGCGTCGATGTTGGCTTCAACGCCCTGGATTAGCCGGAACGGAGCGTCGCGATTTTCGTTGACGGCGTCGATGGCCCTCCGCTGCTCGGCCGCTTCGGCCATCGACATCCCACCCGCGATCTTCAGTCCGTAGGAATGATCGGTGACGGCGGCGTAGTGATAGCCCCGCTCGAGACAGGCATCGGCAATCTCCTGCACGGTCGGATTTCCATCGCTCCATTCGGAGTGCATCTGGAAGTCGCCGCGATATTGCTGGAGCGTGGGTCCTGCTAAGGAAACGTCCGACAGCACACGACGAACTTCGGCCCGGCTGAGAAAGTGGTCCCGAAGCCGACGTCGACGCTCGATGTCCGCGCGGTTGCCACTCTGTTCCACGGCGTGCTCGACCGTCGGTGACTCGCCGTTCGCCAGCACCTCTCGGATGATCCGCGAGGAACCTGGGCCAATCCCCGCGATTTTTGGCAAGTTCCCGCCGGGCCCGAGCAGATCGGTGAGCGGAGCGTCCAGCGTAAGGATCGCCGCGGCCGCGCGCTTGTAGCCGAACATCTTCTGTTTCGAGGATTGGGCAAACGCCATGTCACGCAGGTAGCCACCGATCACGGCGTTGATGTCCGCGCCGATTCGGCGCAGCGGAGCCGCCCAGTTCGGGGCCGTGTCGAGGTGTTTGCCCGGCATCGTGATTGCTCTTACCGATGTGGTTCGTGAAGACGGTGCGTTTCACCGGCTTCGATGCGCTCTCCCGTCAGCCATCCTTTCGCCAATTCGAAGAGCACCACAGGTTTGGGTTTGTTGACCTCCAGGAACACCGCGGCATGGACGTCAATCCCGATGAGTACTATCCGGGGATCATCGGCCGTACCGTGGCGGGAATCACCTTCTTCGCCAAACCACCCCTTCCAGTCGGGCTCGTACAGCTCGCGGATCTTCGCGCGATCGTTTGAGATATGAGCCAGGCCAGAGGCCGACACCCACTCGTAGGAACCGGACTTGTAGTAGGCCAGATTGACGTGCGGGTCGTGGGCGATGTCACGCAGCTTCCCACTGCCCTCGGCGGTGACGAACCACAAGTCAGCGCCATCGGCGCGCTTCTGGTTGGCCATCGCGCGCGATTCCAGATGCCCGTCGGGCCGCCGCGTCGTCATCATCGCGACCTTGATGTCGTCGATGAGGTCATAGAACGTTTCGAGTTCAGTCTTCATGATCGGGTTTCCTTTGGGCCCGGCACGCGGCGACGCCGATCTCGCCGCGAGCTGTGTTTGAAAATCAATCGGGTGGAATCGGCGACATTGCCATTCAGCACGCCGCTCATTACACGCGCGGTGGGTCGGTGTCTCTCGCAAAATGCCGATGCCTGGCGATGGCCGCAATGAATGCGCCGCTCGCCTTGCTCGCGTTCGCTGTCGCGATCACACCGGGATCCGGCTGGCCGCTCGGCAGCGAGGTATCGATTCCGGACGCGGTCAGCAATTCCTCGCCGGCGCCGACGGCGAGAATCGGCTTGCAGTGCCGGTATTGATCCTTGATGAATTCCAGCGTGTGCCCGTCGGCCCGCAGGGCCTTGACGGCCTCAGCCCCGTCCGGAAGGACCAGGGCGTCGTACAGGACGGCGGGCGCCGCCTCCAGGCTGACGTCGACTTCGATGGCGTCACCGGCGGTTGGTTGCACGGCACCGAGCGTCGACGACACAAAGCGAGCCACCGCGCCCTCATCGGTCAATCGCGCAGCAAGCGCGACGAGCGCTTCGCCTTCGCATCCGTCCGCCACCAGGATGGCAATCCGCCGCGTGCGAATACTGCCGTCGCCGGGGCGTGCCGTCAGGGACAGCGACGGTGACGCCGTGACTTCCGGTGTCACGTCGCGCTTCAGCACCTTCGGCATCGGCGCCGGCAATTCACGCATGCCTAAGCCGGCCGCAACGGATTCGGCCAGCTCACGAGCCACGTTCATCAGGCCCGACACCATCCGTTCCCGCACCGCCGGTGTCTGTACTCGCGAGAGCTCAAAACGGAACGCGTTGATGATGTGCTGCTTTTCGACGTCGGTCTGGCTGTTCCAGAACAGCGTGGCCTGCGTGTAGTGATCCGCGAACCGTTCCGCCTTTCCACGTACCTTGTGATCGCCGTCCTGCCGCGGCTCAGGAAACGAGACGAACCCCATCTTTCCAGCCTGGAAGGGACAGCCGCCGGCGAGCGAATTGGGCTCGTACGAGACGCGGCCGCGGTGAATGGCTTGCCGGTGCATACCGTCGCGCTGGTTGTTGTGGACCGGCGCGATTGGCGCGTTGATGGGAATCTCATGGAAGTTGGGACCACCCAGCCGCGAGATCTGCGTATCCACGTAGGAGTGGATGCGGCCGGCAAGGAGCGGATCGTTCGAGAAGTCGATGCCGGGCACAACGTGCGCGACGCAAAAGGCCACCTGCTCGGTTTCCGCGAAGAAGTTGTCGGGATTCCGATTCAGCACGAGCCGGCCAACTGGTACAACCGGCACGAGTTCCTCGGGCACGATCTTCGTCGCATCGAGCACGTCGAACGTGAACGCTTCGGCCTGCTCCTCCGTGAAGATCTGCAAGCCCAGCTCCCACTCGGGATAGGCGCCCGCCTCGATCGCTTCCCAGAGATCGCGGCGATGGAAGTCGGAATCGGCGCCAGAGATCTTGACGGCCTCGTCCCACACCAGTGAATGCGTGCCGGCTTTCGGGTTCCAGTGAAACTTCACAAAACGCGATTCGCCTTTCGCATTGACGAATCGATAGGTGTGCACGCCGAAGCCTTGCATCATCCGGTAGCTGCGTGGAATCGCGCGATCGGACATCGCCCACATCAACATGTGGGTAATCTCCGGCATCAACGACGCGAAGTCCCAGAAGGTGTCGTGCGCAGTGCCCGCCTGCGGCATGGCGAAATGAGGCTCAGGCTTCGCCGCGTGAACGAGATCGGGGAACTTCATCGCGTCCTGGATGAAAAACACCGGCATGTTGTTGCCGACGAGATCCCAATTCCCTTCGTCGGTGTAGAACTTGACCGCGAACCCGCGTACGTCACGGGCGGTGTCGGTGGATCCCCGCTCACCGAGGACGGTGGAGAATCGCACGAATACCGGCGTCTGCTTCCCGACCTCTGCGAACAGCGATGCGCGGGTGATATCCGTCAGCGCTTTCGTGCATTCGAAGAACCCATGCGCGGCGGAACCACGGGCGTGGACGATGCGCTCGGGAATGCGCTCGTGATCGAAGTGGGTGATCTTCTCGCGGAGGATAAAGTCCTCCAGCAGCGTGGGACCGCGGAGCCCGGCCTTCAGCGAGTTCTGGTTATCCGCGATCGGCACGCCCTGATTCGTCGTCAGCACACGGTCGGTGGAGTCGACGCGCACGCGATCGAGCGGGCCCACCGTCGGGTTCTGGCCAATGTCGGGGCTGCCGCTGCCGACCTTCGCGGAGCCGTTGAGCTCAGAGACGGTACTGGCTCCCGCTATAGGATCGTCGGGTGTGACCGACGCGCCTTCCGGCGGCGCGAGGGCGGCCTTCGGGTCATATTCCGCCGCCTTGTTTGGGTTGAACGCGAAGGCTGATGCGACGTTCTGCGTCGCGGCCGCCTTTTCGGCGGCGACGTCGCCGGCTCCTGACGCATCCGGGTCCGCGGGGCCGCTGACGGTGGCCCGACTGTTTCGTACGGCGCTCTGTTTCTTGGTCGCCTTCGATGAACGCGATGATTTCGCCATGGCCTCTAGTGGGAGACAGACTCGCCGGTCTAATGAGCATTTTGCGTACCACCGAAATGCCCTGAGCGCTGGATCTCGGTCCGATCAGTGCTCGGAAGCGTGCCGAATCGTTTGGAGTTTCTGCGATCGCGTTCGTGAAAATCTCGGAAGCACTCGCGTGCGCCTCAACGAAGTGGCCACCTGTGAACACGTGTTGCAGCGGACGTTGCATCGATCAACGGACAGCAGCTTGCCGACCCACGTTGGCACGTAGAAACTCACGATGAGAAGGTCGTAGACACACGCAACGACAGGTCAAGAAGGTTGATAGCGATCCCCGCAATCCGCGCGTGAAGACGACTCAGCCGAATCAGGCTTGCTGTCGTAGCAGGATGCGTCGGGCTCAGTCTTAACGTTGTGGTTGTTCGATGGGTTCAGATGATTTGAAAAAGTGCGCTGGTCTTGCGATTGCTACGAATTTGTTGGCCAACACAAGGCCAGGAGGTTCTCATGGGTCAGCAGAATCAAGGCGACCAGGACAAGCAGCAAAACAATCCCGGCAAGTCGAACAATCCGAATCAGCAGCATGAGCGCGGCGGTGGCAGCCAGAGCGACAAGGGTATGGGCCAGGGGCAGGGGGGCAACAAGGGCGACCAGCACGGTAGCCAACACCAGGGCGGCTCTGGCGGACAGAACCGTTAACAGGCCTGCATCCGTCCGTCGAAATGCTCCGGCGACCAACTGAGGGAATCACGATGTCGCGAGTGTCCGGCCTGCACAACCCGTCCTCCTTGAAGCCGTCGGCTGGACATGGGAAGCGCACCGTCCGCGTCGTCATCGAAACACCGAAAGGGAGTCGGAACAAGTACGCCTTTGACGCCGACGAAAAGGTCTTTGTCCTCAAAAAGGTGCTCCCGACAGGAATGGATTTTCCTTACGACTTCGGCTTCGTTCCGTCGACGCTCGCCGAAGACGGGGATCCGATCGACGTCCTCGTGCTCATGGACGAGCCTGCGTTCGCAGGCTGCGTCCTCGAATGCCGACTGATTGGCGTGATCAGAGGCGAACAAAGGGACGGCAAGAAGAAGACGCGCAACGATCGGATCGTCGCGGTCCAGCAGGACACCCACAGCTACTCGGCCTTCACGCACATCAGGGATCTCGGCAAACCGTTCGTGCGCGAGCTCGAGGAATTTTTCGTGAACTACCATCGACTGTCAGGAAAACAGTTCAAGGTGCTCGATGTCCAGGGGCCGCGAGAGGCCCGACGCCGCATCGATCAGGCCCGGCAAACGTATAAGAAAAAGTAGCCATCTGGATCGAGGTGTCGCTGCCGGCATGGCGATGCCTACATCTACGATCATCGGACCGCCACTGGCGCGGAGGGCAGCATACGTTGAACGATGATCGAGCAGTGCGGGCAGGCGACCGCGTGGATCTGCAACTCGCCGTGGACGTGGGCGGCTGTGACGTCGACGACCATGGCGCGCTTGCAATAGGGACACGTGAAGCGCCATTCGATCAGCTCATCCTGCGCACGAGCCGGCGCGGGCGGCGGCGGTTTGGTGGGCACGAATTGACCGTTTACGTACGCTTCCAGCAGCTGCAGGATCAGATCGCGCAAGGCCCAGCGCTCGATCTGAGCCTTCGTGCGAACGCGTCGCCAGAGATGATCTGGCGGGTGCCGCAGCACGAACTGCGCAGGCATACGCCAGCGCGCGTGCATAAGCCAGGCCGTCGATCGCCTTATCACGCACCGCCTGGATCCGATCAAGGAACTGCACAGCCGAGCCTCGCTCCGAACCGGAGATTCCGGCTCGCGCCGGAGGGACCGACGCCCTCGGGGCCCTGGTAAGCGTGTTGCTGGCTTCCAAGGGCATGGAAACGTCATCTTCCTCGCAGAATGTCGCTCCTTTGGTCCCGGCGCGGCGGACTGTGCCCAGCGATCCTCGCATCGACGCTCCTGGACGCGCCACGCTCTGGCAGCTCGCCCGCAAGTCGGTGACCGCCTGGTCCGACGACTACGCCTCGAGCATGGGCGCGGCTCTGGCCTATTACACGCTGTTCTCGCTGGCTCCCTTGCTGATCCTCGTGATTGCCGTCGCTGGTCTGGTGTTCGGAGCGGACGCGGCCCGGGGACAAGTAGTGGCACAACTGGGCGGGTTGATCGGTCACGAGGGGGCTGATGCCGTGCAGGCCCTGCTCAAGAGCGCAAGCGAGCCGGCAAAGAGCACGATCGCGTCGATCGTCAGCATCGTCACCTTGATCATCGGCGCAACCTCAATTTTTGCAGAGCTGCAAAGCGACCTTGACCGCATCTGGCGCGCACCGGAGATGGTCAAGCCCTCGGGAATCTGGGGCTTGTTGCGCACGCGACTCCTGTCGTTCGGGCTGATTGTGTCGATCGGCTTTCTCCTGCTGGTCTCGCTGGTCGTGAGCGCCGGCCTGGCCGCACTTGGAACCTGGTGGGGATACTGGTTCGGCGGCTGGGTGATTGCGCTGCAGATCGTGAACCAGGTGGTAAGCCTGATATTTGTCGTGGCGTTGTTCGCGCTGATGTACCGCATCCTGCCGAGTGTGCGTGTCGGCTGGCGGGACGTCTGGCTGGGCGCAATCGCGACCGGGGTGCTGTTCACGATCGGGAAGTTTGCGATCGGCATGTACCTGGGGAAGGCCGGTGTGCAATCAGGCTTTGGCGCGGCTGGTTCGATCGTCGTGTTGCTCGTGTGGGTCTTCTATTCGTCGCAGATTTTTCTGCTTGGCGCGGAGTTCACGTGGCTCTATGCGCACAACCACGGCACGCGTGCGGGCGCCTCCGAACCCTTTCGCCACAACGCGGCGAGAATCTCGTTCAACAGATCGACGATCTGATGAGGCGCCACCGATCCGCCGTTCAACAGGTTCGTGACTTGCGACGTTGTGCCTGACTCTTGAAAGGCATGAGCTCTCCCGAGATCGCTTCGCGTGGCCCAGAGATTCATCGTGCATTCAGTGTGTGGCCCGCCGGACAACACTGATCTGACCATTACGCTCGAGCACCGCCAGCAGCACGTCTCGAATCTCCGCAACGTTCCCGTTGAGCCGCAGATCCTCGAGCACGTCGTGCTCGCTGAGGCGATTGCGGCGTGCGGCCTCATCATCGAGTGCGCCGTCTCGGACAATGACATCGCTGCGGCCCTTGATCAACAGGCCGACTGCGTGAGATCGCCGCGACCACGAAGCGAGTACACGATGAAGCGTCACGAGAACGAAGCTGCCGCCCAGTGTGGGGAAGAATGCGGCCGTGCCGTTGACCGCTCGGGCCAACATCGAGGCGAGGATGAATCCTAAGACCGCATCGAATGCCGTTTTCTGGGACAGAAACCTGCGGTCTCCCCATCGAACGATCGCAAGTGTTGCGACGAAGACAATAAGGCCGCGCAAGCTGATCTGAATGAACGTGAGATCGGCTGCGTTACGGCTAAGGCCAAGAGTCGAGGATAAGTCTGCGACGAAGTGAGACATCTGGCCTCCTGCGAAATCCGCAATGTCCTTCTTCCAGCGCCCGTGGTGCAGGTGCGAATGACCTGCCAATTGCCTTTTTTATGAGAACGGCCGGTGAGCGGATCAACTGTTGAGGACGAGCCCCGCGGTTTCGATGACGGACACCGCGCGCGGATCCGAGGCGTTGTCGCTGCGACGTCTGTCGTCTCGAACCGTCGTTGATGAGATCCCGTTCGGCGCAGCTGACCTTGACGGTGACGCCTGCGAATCTTAACCTCGGGCATCTTCGAAGGCACTCGCCGGATCGTTCTTTCGTCGTCGACAGGCGACAACACAAGCATCTTTGGTGGTTCCCAACATGATCCGTGTCATTCCGCATGGCCTTCTTCTCAGTGCGCTTCTTTTCTCGGGACCGCTCGCGGTCAACGCTGTCGGCGCGCCGCCGGCATTTGCTCCACCGATCAACTACGCGACGGGCGGCCTCGACACCATCTTTCCCAACACCGGCGGGCCGATCTGGGTGAGTGTGGCAGACGTCAACGGCGACGGTCACCTGGATGTCCTGGTCGCCAATTGGTGCCAAAGCGTCAGCGCCTGCACGAAGAGCAATGTCGGGGTGTTGCTCAATCGCGGCGACGGAACGTTCAACGCAGTCGTGCCGTACGACACCGGCGGCCAGCACGCCTTCTCGGTTTCCGTAGTGGACATGAACGGCGACGGGATTCCGGATCTTGTCGTCGCCAACGGTTGCGGCAGTGCCTTTCAAGTGCCCGGTGGTTGTCCCGAGGGCCTGGCCAGCGTCCTGCTCGGCAACGGCGACGGGACCTTTCAGGCAGCGCGCACGTTTCCGTCCGGTGGGGCGCTCAGCGCGCTGCTCGTCGCGGATCTGAACGGCGACGGACATCCCGACGTCGTCGTCTCCAATTGCGCGCCGACTGGACAACTCTGCCCGTCAGCGGCCGGCAACGTCGGCGTGCTGCTCGGCAACGGCGATGGCACGTTACAGGCGGTGGCCATCTACGAGTCCGGCGGGCTCGCCGCCACCTACGTCGCCGTTGCCGATGTCAATGGCGATCAGCGGCCCGATGTGCTCGTGTCGAATCAAAGAGTCTGCGATAACTGTCGCGGCAATCTGGGTGTGCTGATGGGTCGCGGTGACGGCACCTTGCAGGCGGTACAGACGTACGACACGGGCCTGTTCGCTCCGGCGT
>Ga0157379_10003611_pt1 | contig 13128 bp, 13 predicted proteins | sample S25metaG_FD_121802 | JGI IMG/M metagenome (GOLD analysis project Ga0157379, IMG submission 121802) | Switchgrass rhizosphere microbial communities from Kellogg Biological Station, Michigan, USA - S2-5 metaG | ecosystem: Host-associated > Plants > Roots > Rhizosphere > Soil | place: USA... | reverse complement strand
ATGCGATTTGAGCATGCTGGCGGTCACCGTCTTGCGGTTGAGCCGCTGCTGGAGATCGTTGAAAGGAGCCACCTCGCCCTCGCGCATCACCAGCAACTCGCCGTCCAGCACCATCCCCTCCGGGATCGCTTCCACCACATCGGGAAACGCACCGGAGATATCGTCGCCGGTGCGCGAGAACAGCCGCGTCTCGCCGCCTTGGTGGGCGGCCTGCACGCGGATGCCGTCCCATTTCCATTCGGCGGCAAAGTCCTTGGGCTCGATCGACGCGAGCTCCTTGTCCTCGATCGGGTGCGACAGCATCAGCGGCCGGAAGGTCGCGCGCGAGCTGACGTCGGGCCGTGGTGTCGACCCTGAGAGCCAGGCGAACAACTCCGTATAAGGCGGCCGCAGCCCGTGCCAGACCTCCTCGATATCGGCGAGATCGACGCCCGACCATTCGGCAAGCGCGGTCTTGGCGAGTCGTGCCGAGACGCCAACGCGGAGCGCCCCCGTCAGAAGCTTGAGCAGCGTCCACCGGCCGGTGGCATCGAGCGTATCGAGCCAGCCGGCGAGGAGCGCTGGGATCTCGGCAGGCGGCGTCGACTGAAGCGCCTCGACGATGGCCGCAAGCCGCGGCGGCTTGGCGCCTTTCCCGCCTCCCGGCCAGATCAGGGCGATGGTCTCGGCCGTGTCGCCGACATAATCGCGCGACAGGTCGAACAACACTGGATCGACGCGCGCGGCAACGAGATCGGTGAGTATGCGTCGCAGCGGCAGCCTGAAGAACAACCCGTCGGTGAGTGCTGCGAGCGCCAAGCCGCGTTCGGGGTCCGGGGCCGAGGCGAAATAGCCGGACAGCAGGCGCAGCTTGTCGTTGCGCGACGGCGTATAAGCCAGCCGGTCGAGAAGCTCGGCGAAGGCTTTCACTGGTCTTCGTCCTCGCGACCGACGAGGGCCAGCGCGCGGCCCTTCCGGCCTGTCGTCTGGATATGGTGCAGCAGCGCGTCCTCGCGTCCATGCGTGACCCAGATCTCCTCGGCGCCGGTCTCGGCGATGGTCTCGGTCAATTCTCCCCAGTCGGCATGGTCGGAGATGACTAGCGGCAGTTCGACGCCCTGTTGCCGCGCCCGCGCGCGCACGCGCATCCATCCCGAGGCGAACGCCGTCACCGGATCGGGCAGCCTGCGCGACCAGCGGTCGGCAATCGCCGAAGGGGGAGCCAGCACGATCTCGCCTCGCATCTCTTCGCGCTTGGCGCCGGTCGCCGACTTCAGCGGCCCGAGGCGCACGCCGAACGACTCGTAAAGCGCGCAACACTCGGCCAGCGCGCCGTGCAGATAGATCGGCCGCTCGTAGCCTGCTTCGCGCAGCAGCGCGATTACCCGCTGGCTCTTGCCGAGCCCGTAGGCGCCGACCACATGAGCGCGTTCGGGAAATTGCCCGTGCGACCGCAACAGCTTCGCCACCTCCTCGCGCGCGTCGCCATGCTGGAACACCGGCAGCGCGAAGGTGGCCTCGGTGATGAAGAGGTCGCAAGGGACGAGCTCGAAGGCGGGGCAGGTGAGGTCGGCGCTTCGCTTGTAGTCGCCCGATACGACGACGCGCGCGCCCTTCCACTCGATCAGCACTTGCGCGCTGCCGAGCACATGTCCGGCGGGGAACAGCGTTACGGTCGCGTCGCCGATGCTGATCTTCTCGCCATAGGCGGCGGCTTGACTGCCTTTGGTCGCCGCGCCAAGCCGCGTCGTCATGAACGCGAGCGTCTGGCGCGTCGCCAGCACATGCGCGTGCCCCGGCCGGGCATGGTCGGAATGGCCGTGCGTGACGACCGCGCGCTTGGCGCCGCCATAGGGGTCGATGTGGAAGCCGCCTGGCCGGCAATAGAGCCCCTTGCGATCGACCGTCAGCCATGTCTCGAAGCGTTCGGGTTTCATTTCTTCCTTGGGTTGCGGGGAACAAAGCACGGCTTTGCTAGCTCACCACCCATCCCAGATTGCAGTGTATCAAGTTGCACGCGAGCGGGTTGATAAGCCTTCCGTAGCGGTTGCAGCATAGTGGACGCGATGCGGCGGGCGAGTGCTCGCATTGCGGGAAAACGTCGAAACAGGCGTCGCGGCTTGGCTTCGCGCAGGCGAGGCAGGGGGAGTTCTGTTGCTCGGCCTCTGCCTATCGGCGTCCGAGGGGCTCGCCGATCCCGACCAGCCCCGCACCTAGTACTTCACCGGCTTCGAGGTCAGCGACAACTACGCTAGCGGGTATGTGGGCGCGGGTTATGCCTTCGGCAAGGCTGGATGCGCGGCGCCTGGTTTTCGCCTACGCGCCGTCGGCGCTTACGGCCGCTATGATTATCGGGGCTCACTCTTCCTCGACGACGCCGCTCAGCCCATCACCTTCGACGGGCAGGATGACTTCGCCGCGGCGCTGATCGGTTACGAGCGCCAGCAGTCAAAGCGAGGCGCGGCAATCGGTCCCCCTCAAGTAACATGCGGCATGCGCACGAAAGGCGGTCCCGGATTTGTGCAGCTTTCTCGCTTCATCAAACGCAGTCAGGCGTGGCACGAATTAAGCCTTCCCGCCCGATGCGCCCTGATTGAGCTTCTTGACCGCTATAACGGCATCAACGACGGCATGATTGGGCTCGGCTTGCGAGGGTTAGCCGCCGCCCTGAAGTGCTCACACGGCACAGCCTTAAATGCGCTGAGAGAACTAGATGACGCGCGCCTGGCCCATCCCATCACCGGCGGTCATTGGCGGGGCAAGCGTGCGACCGAATGGCGGATCACTTTCTATCGTTGCGATAAGACCGGCGAGCTTCCTTTCAAGGACTGGAAGCCACGCCAAGTGATCAGCCACGAAAGCACTAAAGGTCAGCCACGAAAGCACAAGCGATCTAAGTGTCCAGCCACGAAACCACATATTCAAAAAAGCTCAATGAATGGCTCCGCCAAGTGGTTAGCCACGAAAGCGCATATAGAATATACACCACCACCAGAAGCGAATGAGGTTCCCTCCAGAGCGACCGCCGAAGCCCCGCCGATGCAGGGCGAGGGCGAGGCGGGGCGGCGTGCTTCAGTCTCTCAGCAGCCGTTAGAAGAAAATCTTGCCGTTGCAGCTGCCGTGAGCCGGCTTATTGCGGTGAAGCGCATATGAGCGCCCCCATTCACCGCAATCGGATAGAGCGCAACCACCTGTTCTGGAAACAGTGGCAAAAGCCGGAACAGCGTGGTGGCGAATTAAAGAGCGAGTGTGAGGCTGCAGATCAAACCAAACGCCAAAAACGCGATCAAGCTTCCCCGACAAAACCCGCGCCATCATTTCTAGCCAGTTTCGACATTGCAGACCGGTGCCCTACGCGAACTCTCCCCGAGGCAAAGCACCGGGCCTAACCAGCCGATCGCACAGCTGGCTGGCGAAACAATGCGCAAGGAAGCTGGCGGAGTTCCGGCGGTCACGGGAGACAGTGAATCGAACCTTACTTGGAGTGCCGATAAAGCGGCCCCGACGCGCCAGCCGGGTGGAGTGAACACGCCGGGGCCTTACCGGCCAAGCGCCAATGCGCGAACACTCAACCGGCAACCAGAAGAACTTGCGACGGAGTGGGCGTGTTCCGCGGCCCAGCCCTTCGGGGGGAGGGCACGCTCGAGTTGCGATTCGGACTTCGCTCCGGGACCGCGTGGGGTTTCACGCCAGATTTTTTTCCCGGCGATTTTTGCAGCTCGGAAAAACCCATGCGCCATAACAAGAAGCGGTCGAAATCGCAAAGTTTTTTTACTCGAAGGTTTACTGCCAATCGGAATTTTTTGAGATGAGCAGACGACTGACGAAAAAGCAGAAGTCGGCAGCGCGCGCCAACTTGGATGGGGCTCGCGAAGTGATACTCCGGAACAAGGCAATGAAGGCCGCGGGGTTTCCGAAGGGTACTGACTTCGATGAGGCGTTGCGGGTCATGAAGGCTCGCCTGCAGGCGCGCATCGACGCGCGTGACTTCGACGGAATTTTAAGGGCCGATGACGATTGAGTGCCCCCACTGTCGCGGTACTGGCCGCCTGGTCGCCGGCGACGACGCCCCCGGACGCGTTCCGGACGCCGCGCAGGTCATGTCTTAGACTGATCAGACACATGAAGCACTTGATCGGAGCGGCAAATTCGTGAGTTGCCGTAGCGATGACGGCTCGCGCCGATTCAAAGCGAATAGCGCTTTAAGCCAACGAGCACGAGGAGTGCGACAATCCGCACCAAACATAGACTTGCCACACAGTGTGCTTTTTAGGAGCTTACCGCACAATCGGCGCCGCCGGGATACAGCCCCTTTGGGAGGACCGGATAAAGGGGGGCAGTTGCTACAAAGCAGCATTTGCGACTCTGCCGGCCGCCCGTGATAAGGCGCATCGCCACCGTTGGCGGGCTCACACTCGCCTCTCGTGTCACGGGCTTCGTGCGGGACGTTATTATGGCCGCTGTGCTCGGCGCCGGTCCGGTCGCCGATGCTTTCTTCGTCGCCTTTAGACTACCCAACCATTTCCGCGCGATCCTCGCCGAGGGCGCCTTCAACGCGGCGTTCGTGCCTGCCTATGCGCGGACGCTGGAGCAATCTGGGCTGCCGGCGGCGCGGCTTTTCTCCGACCGCATCGCCGCTGCACTGCTTGTCATCAATCTTTTTCTGCTCGGCTTGGCCCTGGTTTTCACCCCCTCGGTGGTCAGTCTACTTGCGCCCGGTCTCGACCAGGACCCGACGCGCTACGATCTGGCCGTGACGCTTACCCGAGTAACATTCCCCGCTCTGCTGCTCGTATCGATGCAAACCATGATCTCAGGTGAGCTGAACGCCAATGGCAGATTCGCGGCTGCGGCCGGCGCCCCGATTCTGCTCAACATCTGCATGGTCCTGACCCTAAGTGTCGCTTATTGGTTCCCCAATGCTGGTCTCGCCGCGGCTTGGGGCGTGCTCAGCGCAGGCGTGGCGCAAGTCCTACTGGTGGGAGTGGACGCCCGAGAGGTCCGGCTTCGGCCTCAGATTTCGCGTGCCGCGGCTCGACGGCCCCACCCGCCGCTTCCTAAAGGCACTCGGCCCTGCCATTATCGGCGCGGGCGGCGTTCAGCTTGCGCTGTTTGCCGATACTCTGATCGCGTCCTTTCTGCCAACTGGCGCGCTCTCCGCGCTGTATTACGCTGATCGCATCAACCAGTTGCCCATCGGGGTCGTGGGAATCGCTGTTGGCACTGTGCTCTTACCGGAAATGTCGCGGCGGCTCGCGGCCGGCGATGTTCGCGGCGCCGCCTCGGCTCAAGCGCGTGGCATCCAATTGGCGCTTCTGCTCACCGTGCCTTGCGCCGCTGCAGCCATTGGCGTGCCGGAGCTCATCATGCGCGCGCTGTTCGCTCGCGGCGCCTTTACCATCGCCGACGCCGCGGCCGCCGGCGCGACCCTCGCCGCATATGCCATAGGACTGCTGCCCTTCGTTATGCTCCGTAGCTTCACCGCGCCGTTCTACGCCCGGGGTGACACCCTGACTCCGGTTAAGGCTACGCTGCTTGCCGCGTCCGTCAATGTTGCGTTGAAAGTAATTCTGATGGGGCCGCTTGCCCAAGTAGGCCTCGCCTTCGCCACCAGCGTAGGGGCATGGATCAATCTGACCTTGCTTTGGTTTTTCGCTCGTCGCCAGGACCTCGCTGTTTCCGGCGCGGGGCTTCGCCCGGTGCTGAAGCTGTTGGGAGCGGGCGTAGTGCTGGGGATCAGCCTATACCTTGGCAATCTCGCAATTGCTCATGCCTTGGCCGCAATGCCCCATTTGCGAGAGGAGACCACGCTGGCGCTTCTAATCCTGCTCGGCGGAGCGATTTATGCCGTGGTCGTTTTGTTGCTGCTCGGTCGCAATTGGCCGCATAATTTACTGAAGAGCGTGGGCGCTTCAGCCGATAGAGCCTTGCCGCCAAAACGCAGTCCCATACCCTCCGATCAAGGAGGAGCCTACACTGCAACCCAAGAGACGCCGGCTAGCCGCGACGACATTCTCGAGCGGCTGTAAGGGCCATTTGATCTGAACTCCGGATCAAAAAAGGTCGAATTTTCTTAATCAGCCAATGTCCGCTCACACTGCCACAGCAGACTTTAACGAGGCTCGGTCCCACGTCCGATTTTGACCCAAAGCGGACATTTCGTCTTGTGCTGCTCAGAAGCATCTTATTTGAATTCAGGCTCGCTGGGGTCGACAGCTGTGTTGGGCGTTGAGTCCTGGGCCAGCCAGGCGAGAAAGAGCTTGTAGCCAAGCGCCAAAACGACGGCGCCTATAAATAGGCCAATGATCCCCGCATTGAGGAATCCGCCGATGGCGCCCACAAAGATGACCAGCATGGGGACGTCCACGCCACGGCCCAGCAGTATGGGCTTCAGGACATTGTCCACTGGTGCAACTAAGACAGCCCAGATCAGGAAGCTGACCGCGGTGACCGTGTCCGCTGTTGAAAACAGATAAATCACTACAGGGATCAGCACGATCACTACACCCAGTTGGATCACACCGAAAACAAGGCAGATCAGGGTAAGCAGCCCCGCGGCCGGGACGCCAGCCACCAGAAAACCCAACCCCGCAAGCAACGCCTGTATGAGGGCCACTCCAAGAATTCCACTCGCCACACTGCGCACGGTCTGCTCAGCAACGCCCACGAACTCCAACCCACGCTCTCCCGCAAGACGTTCTGCGACGACACGCGTTGCGCGGCCTGCGGCTGCAGAATTGGCGAGCAAAGCGCCGGCGATGAGAATCGCCAACACGAACTGGAATAGCGCAAGTCCGGCGCCTGCAGCGGCACTTAGAAGCCAGGCTCCGAAACCTTTTAGGAAGGGACTGGCTTGGCGCAGCGCCTCCTCTAAGTTTTGGGAAGCAAGGGTCCAGGCTTTGGCGATGGGCTCACCAATCAACGGCCACCCGGCGACCCTGTCCGGTGGCAGTGGGATGAAAAGTTCTCCGCTCTGGAAAGAATTCACAACGTTGCGTGCGCCGCTTGCCAGCGAATTGCCGAGGAGGACAGAGGGCACGACCAACAAAACCAGCATTAACAGGGTGATCAACACGGCGGCCGTGATGCGTCGGCCACCAAGGCCAGATCGCAATTTCTCGTAACCGTGAAAGATCGCTACCGCGATAATGGCGCCCCAGACGATGGGCACTAAGAACGGCCGCGAGATTGCGAAGCACCAGACGATAAGCCCGGCGATCGCACCTATCCGGATCGCCGCCTCCACAGCGCGCTTCATAAAGACACGCTCGCTCGTTGAAGGTTCCGGGGATGTCATGAGGGGGCGTCAGTGAAATCGGTGCGGTCGGCATCGCCCCCGAACGACCAGATGTGGTTGGCGAGAATGCCGACCGTCCATCCACTGCCCTGCCAGGCAAGAACCCCGGTCGGACCCCCGCCCCATTTCCCGGCCCCGAGTAGCTCATCGGTTGCGGTCGGCAGCAGAAAGATTGGCCCGGCTCCCAAGGTAAAACCATTGAACGTTCGGCTCGGTGAAAAATAAAGGCCTTCCGTGGTGTCGCGCAGACCGGACTGCGAGCCGGACCCGGGGAAAAGATTGTTCTGACTCAACATCACTGGAAGGATCGTTCGCGAAATGACATACCAGTCGGGATTGAGCTTGATCGGCACGACTGGTTGGATGTTCACAAACCATTGGGTGCCCTCTCTCTCCGGACCGAGGTCCCCATTGTAGTTTCCGAAGAACGGCACGCTGATGAGGGTGGAGAGTGGGTTGGCGAGTTCTTCTGCCAGAACTTCGCTGTTATCTTCCGCAAGCGCTGCAGGAGGTCCCCAGAAGATCGTTGCAAGCGCGACACAAGCAGCTAACGCCTGCTTCGAGGCTGCTGTGTGAGAATCGCTCATGCGCATGGCCAAGTTCAGTTTTTGACTCGCAACCACGAGTGCGGCGGCGATGTTGCGCTGCCCAGTACCGAGCGCCATGACCCGTTTTGTATCGGCACCAGATCCACCGAGCAACCAACCAGTCCCGAGACCCAATGCGATAAACAAGAGTCCGGCAAGGATTGCTCGGGTGCCAAAGACTTGTACCACTTTGTCGATGTTCGCTGCGGTGATCAAGCATACCAACAGGATGAGGCTAATGTTGGAAATCCAGTCGAGCACGGGCTTCACGAGCAACAGAGCCACAATAGGCAGATAGCCCACGGTGACAATCATCAGCAGCACCATCACGCCAACAGCAAATGCAAGATTGCCCCGCGCTAGTTCAGCGAGCTTCGGCAAGAACGGCGCTCCAGCCGCACAAGCGAGCAGCAGGAGCCCAATGCCAAAGGGTTCGTCTCTTGCGCCCCGCTTAGTGCATCAGCGCTAAATTCCGCCAGAAGTTCTCTAGGCTGTCTGTGCCACCGAAAAGTGTGGTGAAATTGGTCGAGTCCACTAGCACGATGTCTCCGGCGCGCTGATCCTTTGGTGGCATCCAGAGCAGGCAGTTGAATTCTGTGTTGCCTGCCGCGCTGAAGGGGTGGGGGCGCTCAAGGTCAATTGGCTGGCGCGCAAGCATGTGTACCAACTTGGTGTCGTTGGTCGTCAGCTCATAATGCGGAAGGTGCGGATGGAAATTGAGAGTGGGCACATTTTCGAGCAGGCCCAAGCGGTCAACATCCCGCAATGCTGTGAGCGGCGCGATATCCTTCGTCCCCTTCACGACCGCGGGTCGGAGGCCCCAGCGGTTATGCACGGGTACGTCGAGGGCCTTCATAAGCGAGCGAGTGTATTGTCCAAATCGCTGCTGGCGAGGAACCAGGCGGTCGCCGTGGTGCCTGTACTCAATCTGGCGCTGCTCCATGTCCTGCGTGAAGCCCACATCATGATGCGGTGCGAGAAGCAGGCACGTGCCCTCACGCCTCAGCCACTCGCGGATCGCGTCAACTTCTTCCTGCAAGACCTCCTGTTCTGAAACTAGGTGATCGAGGCCGAATACCATCATCGTGTCGGTATCCGCCAAGACACGTTCGTCTATCAACTGCTTGTACCCTATCTGGTCGATACGTTGGAACACCGCGACCGGATGACCGGTAACCTCGCCAACGATGTTTTGGAAACTGAGCGTCGAGCGGTGGAACAGTTCGAGCGTTCCTGCGATCCCCTGCAGGAAATTCGCCGCGTCCCACTCCGGCGTTTCATACTGAGGCCAAGCGACGCGACGAACTTCTGTCATCGTCGAGAAGCGATTGTCCATAACCGAAGGATCGCGGTTAGATTCCCAGGGATAGCTCCAGGTCCAGTAGATACTAACCCTTCGCTTGCCACCCGTGTATTTGCGCGGCACGTGGGTTTGATTGTAGGTCCTTGGAGCTTGAATGGTGGTCATGCGCTTATCTCACCTATTATTCAGTCGGCATCGCGGAGGGTCGCGAGGTATCGAAGCGCCTTGATTCCAGGAAGGAAGAAGTAGGCGCCTCCTCGCACTGTGGTGAAGGCGGGCAAGCCGGTAATTGTTTTGCGGATTGGACGTTTAGGGATTTTATATTCGAGCGTACCGTCCTGAGCACCGATGATCGGGTCGCGTTCGTTAGCGAGCTCGTGGAAGTTTCGGTCGTTGGCCCACACATTTTGCGCAAACTCGAACTGTCGGATTAGGCTCGCACAGATGATGAAAGCCGCTATGCCGCGGTCTGTGCCATCGTCGGGAGCGTCTTCTGGTAGAGGCAAACCATAAGTAGCCCCGCGGCGTATCATGCGGCGCCGATTGATATTTGCCGCTGTGTCTCTAGGGTTCATTCGGCGCATGTGCGAACCGAGGGGAACAGCATACCCGTGTGGATCGGTCTCCTTGTAGTTGAAGTCGTTGTTTCGCTGCATGTCAGCGCCCAACGCAGGGTTTTCCGCGTCTGGCGCCAGCACCAACGGAGCACCGCTTCTCCATCGACCCATGAGCTTCGCTGCGATGAGTTCCTGCTCCTCGGGAGCCTCGCCGTGCTGGCGCAGGAAGTCACGAAACTTTCCGACATGCTCCTGTAGTCGGCGATAGGCCATGTAGCTGCCGTTTCGAGACAAGATTTCTGGTTGCGGCAGCTCTGCGGGCGGTCCGTTCTCGTCTGGATAGCCAAGGATAAATTCCCCTGGTTTGAGCGGCTGGCCTGAGCCTGGTGTTGGTATGTCGCCAGAGCCTTCAATGACCGGCTGCGAGAGCCGGTCGCGGTAACCGAAGTGGTCGTGTGCGGTGTCGAATGGCGGGATTGCTAGGAGGTCCAGAGACGACAACACCTCAACGCCTTCGCATTCCGCCAGGAGCCTTTGATGCTCCGCATTGCAACGCTCCCGCTCCCCTTCGTCCCGGGCAAATAGTATGGCGATGGCGTGAAGATGCGGGCTGGCAAGGTCCCCCACCCAGTTGTCAGGATGATTCAGGCCAGTGTCACCGAGGATGTCGGCGCGTGCGGGCATGCCCTGCTTAAACTCTTCTGGGAACGTGGCGAGCGATGTCTCGTCAACGCCCAGTGCTTTCAGACCATTCCAAGTGAACGCCAGCGTTACCCAACGCTTGCCCTCATCGACAGAAGCCAGAACCTCTGCCGCTGAATGCACTGTCTTAAGAAGCTCACTCAGCCACGCTCTGCCACCCGAGGCGCTCCGAAACGATATAAACTCATATCGTCCGGTGAGCGCCGGCGTCCGTGTCAGCAAGATGTGCTGGATATCCTCAAATTCGAGCATGACCCCACGCATTCACTGCGTTTTCATTGCATCTGGTCGAGCATGCTCGAGAATGCGGCCTTCAGCTTGAGCGCCTTCTTAATCTCGTCCGCACTCACGTATGGGTATTCCCCGTATTCAAGGAAGCTGGGGCACTGATGCTCACGGACGAACTTGACGAATTCCTCCGGCTTGGTCTTCCAATCTTTGGGGAACCCTTCCAGGTTTTCGAAGACCGTATCAATGCCGGTGGCCCCGAAGAGAGACACGGCATCCTCAGTATATTTGTCGAAGTCGGTGTCAAAGATGCCCTGATACATGAAATAGGTGTCCCCCTTGATCGGAAAGAGGATCCAGCGCAGGTAATGTAGCTTGAGCACCGCAAGACAGTCAGGCTGAGACGCTACGGTCTTCTCGATGTTTTTGGCATATTCGTAGAACACCTCCTCCCGACCGGGGATAATTTTTGCGAGAATCGAAAAGCCGTAGCAGGCCGGAGTCTTGGGAAAAATCGGACCGTATCTGCCCTGTTCCACCTTAGCCTTGGAGAAACCACCTTTCGGTATCGCCATCGCCGCCGGTTTGGTCCATGCGCCTTGTTGCATCTCTGACATTGCTGCGTCCTTTCTTTTAGGGAGCGTGAGTGACATCCCGGTTATGTGATTGCGCGTCGTCCCTTCGAAGGCATGGTCGGCTAATGATATTTTCGAAAGCCTTCGGACTCCTCAAATGCGAGTCCTATTGAGGACAATGCTTCTCATCGTAACGCCGGAAAAGACCGCAGCATACCGCTGCGGTCTTGCACGCTAAAATCCGGCAGGCGCTACCAATAGCGATAACGGTGATGAGAGTAGCCCCGATGATTGTAATAGTGGCCGTTGTTGCGGTAACGGTAATAGCCGCCGTGGTAGCGGTAATTGTAATAGCCGCCGTGGTAGCGATAATTGTAATGGTGGCCGTGATAATTATATCCCGCGCGCCTATTATGTCTGCGGTTGACGCCGGCAATGCTCCCGGGCGTTAGCGGTCGCCCGATACGGGCTTCCGCCTTGTCTACGGAAAAAGACACACCTTTGTCTTGAGATTGACGAAGCGATATTGGAGCAGCGCACAGCACTGCTGCTCCCACTAGAATGCCTATCATACTTAGCTTTTTCATCACATCCTCCTCCTAAAACTCAGATTTTCGGAACTAGAAACACTCTCAGTGCGATTAGGCTGACCAACGCTGCTCGGAGATTTGGAGGGGTCACTAGCCACCCTCGCTGTGATGCAGTCGGGAGCGCGATCCCCGCACGTTTGTCCGATGGCTTGGATTTACAGGGGAAGAAAGTACGCCGTGTACCTCGGTCGCCTCTGCGCATAGCCTTGTCTGTTCCAGCTCGCCGAGCACGCCGGTGATCAATTCGTTCTGTGTCCTCAGCAAGAGTTCGATTGCGCGGAGGCGCTGCACCATGTCCTGAAGTACGTTGTCCATTTGACGTTTTCCTTAGAGGTCGCCGTAGGTGAGGGGCGACCCTGAAGGCCGCCCGCCGTAGCTGTGTTGTCTATAGCCGCGGTCTCGGTCGCCTAAACCGCCCGGTCAAGTTTCTTAGTTGCCTGTGACGACGCCACGCCGGACATTGCGTCGGGCTGATGTAGTCGCACAGCGACCAAGCGCTTCATTCCAGCGCATTCCCGCACCACAGTTGCTGCGGACTTGCGTGATTAAGCCGTCCGATTGATGAAGCCGGGGAAGCGACATAGCCTGCGCCGGCGATATCAACAGCATGGCGGCCAGAAAAAGAAAGCTAGTGGTAGCAATAGACGTTTTCATGTGAACCTCCTGTTTGTGTTCAGGCACTTTCAGTGCGCAGCAATTGGAGGAACAACGCGCGTCTCAATGGCGCGGCAAAAGCAGACTCTGCACGGTGAGATTTCAGTAGGTTTTTGCCGATTGCTTTCCCAACTCAGTGTCGCTGGCCTAGTCGCGGAAGGCACCATCATCCCTCAGCATGCCCAAACGGCGGCGAACGCTTGGTCCATCGCCGCAAGCGTCTTGGGATCGTAAATGTCCGCTCGGAAATCTGGAGAGGTCACTGGTGCCCTCGCTGTGATTCAGGCGGGAGCGCGACCTACTCTCTCGGCCACCAGTGCCCATTAGTACTTACTGATGGTACGCTAGCGTACGCGTTCCGCCGCATTAAAACAAGGTTAAGATGTGAGGAGGTCGTAAGTGGAAATCGGGACTGGGGTGTAGCATGCCCGCTAGTGAGTACCGCTGTCGGTGCCGTGCTGCGTCATGTCAGCGTCTGGCTATAAGCGGACATGTCGAGCGACTGGCCACACGTCAGCTCTTGACCCATAGCGGTGGCTTTGACGCTAATGCTCGTCAACGCTCGAAACCGTCGCCTTCACCTTTGCAGAGCTGTTTGACGTCGGCTTCGGCCTCCTCAACCGAGCTGTACCGATCTTTGCCAATCTTAGTGGCAT
>Ga0157379_10003609_pt1 | contig 13129 bp, 9 predicted proteins | sample S25metaG_FD_121802 | JGI IMG/M metagenome (GOLD analysis project Ga0157379, IMG submission 121802) | Switchgrass rhizosphere microbial communities from Kellogg Biological Station, Michigan, USA - S2-5 metaG | ecosystem: Host-associated > Plants > Roots > Rhizosphere > Soil | place: USA: Michigan... | reverse complement strand
CCGGGCTCGAAGCTCATGTCCGTCAGCCGGCCGCAGCACCTCGCCATTGCCGAAGCGGTCACGCGCGGGCTGGTGCTCCATGATGTCACCTTCATGGAAGTTTGGGAGGCGTTGACACTTCTTGAGCCACCGATTGCCGAGATCGCGGCCCGCGCCCGCACTGCCGAGGATCTGTTGGAAGTCGGCACGGCCGCCGCGCAGTTTGCAGCGGACAACGTGGAGACGGCGACGGCGGTTCACCGTGCGGCGCAATTCTTCCGCACTGTGGGGCGCGCGGCCCACAACCAGGTACTCGTGCTGGCGCAAGAGCCGCTATTACAGCTGCTCGAGCCCTCGCTGGGCGTGATGATCGACAAGGTTCCTCAGGCGCGCTCGCGCATCATGACCGCACAACGCAAGCTCAGCGAAGCATTGCAGGAGCGCGATACTGATGGCGCGCGGACCTGGATGGCACGGCATATCCGCGACTTCCGCAAGGGATTTGAAATCGCAGGAATCGATTTGCAGCATCGTATAACCGGCAGCTGAGGTAAATTGTTGTCCGCGTACCATTGAATTCACATAACGCGCCGGCTATGTTCTCGCCCCCAACAACACCACAAAGAGCGGGGGATGAGGTCGTTCGTATTGTTGCTGTTTGCCTTGGCTTGCGGCCCGCTGCTGGCGGCTCAGGCGCGCGCCGGCTGCCTGGAGCCGCTCGAAGTCGGCGAGTGGGCCAATGTTAGACCGGACACCCGCGCCCTGGTGAGCATCGATCTGCGGTTCGTATGTCAGGACAGGGTCCTGAACGGCGCCCCCTACCCGCCCGGCCCCGCCTGGTACGTCCACGCCGTAGGCAGGTGCGAGCCGGTTGACTGTGACTGGCATGAAGTTGGGGCGCAGAGGCTTGCAACGGCGCACATCTTCGCCATGTACGAACAGGAAGGCGCGCGCCGCTACGTATACCTGCGCATGTCGCAGGCACGGCCCGATCTGCTGTGGGCGTGGATCTACACCGACTTCAAGGACCCAACACGTACCAACTACGGTGAGTACGCTTGGTTCAGGCGAGTCATACAGTGACGCGTGGGGTGCGCCTGCTGGCGCTGCTCGTGGGGATCGTTGGCTGCTCCGGGAGGGCCGAGCCTGCCGTGGACATGATGGAAGCTGATCAGGATCATCGTCCGGGAGCGGCGCCGGTAGCCCGGCCGCATGAGCCGGCCCCGCTACCGGAGGAACCCGAGGCTCCTTCGGCCCAGCAATAAAAAACGTGCGAGGTGGAAGCACCTCGCACGTCCTAACGCCGCGGCGACGAATGAGGGGGTCAATCGCCACTGCGAACGTGGCCTCACGCGAACACTAAAGCCGGAGTCGTCATGCTCGACGTGAAGCTCACCGCCGGGATATATAAAGCAAAACACGTGCCAACTCATGACCCCGGTATTCGTGCGCTCCAGGGCCTTGGAGAACGGCTGCTAGTGAAGTTACTGCACCATTCGGGTGCGGGGCATCCCTGTCAGGGCGCCACGGTTATCCAATCCATCACGCGGCCGGTCTGCCGGGCCAGGATGCGCCCAAAGTGGGGCTGCAGCCGGTCCAGCAGATCGAGCGGCAACTGCTTGGGGTTGTCGGGCGGAACGTATTCCGACCATTCGTCGGTGTAACCACCGCCCCATTCACGCGCGCTGAGTGCCGCACCGTCCGGCTCTATGCCGATCAGAAGGACCTGGGTCATATTGAAGAGCGCGGGCTTCTCGTCCGTATCGCCCGTCACAAAGCCCCAGCCACGCAGGTAGTCCGGCAAGTTGCGCCTGACGGCGCCCCCGGCCTGCGATGAGTTGTTGAGAGCGGGCGCAAGTACGATCAAGGCATCGAGGCGCTCCGAGGCGGCGAGCTGCGCAAACTCCTTCGCGGCCTCGCGAGGCAGTTTCTTTGCCACCGAGTTATTCACAAAGAAATCGTCCCGGTTACGCATAAGGGCATCGCTCGCTCCCATGGCCACCGGGACGAGCTCGAGCTGGGTCAGGCGCTGGGTGGCAGCGTCACTCAGCATGGAATCCACCTGCCAGTTCACAGGCTGCGTCTTGAAGAAGCTCTGTGCGAGCACCTTGCTCGCGTGGAAGTGGGTTACCTCGGGATCCATCATGTTTACGACGCCGACGCGCGCCCCCTTATGCAGCAACAACTGCGTCGGATCTTTGGCCAGGGCCGGTGGGCCGGCCAAAGCGCAGGCCATCAGCAGACAGGCAGCGAACACCACCTTGGTCATGCGTCCCCCATTTATTTTGATTTGCAGCCAAAGTCTACGTCGGTCGCTGGCCTGTAGATAGCCCTCCGCCGCACTGAAAGAGGGCGCGGAGCGCAGTTTCCGGCTGCTCAAGTTTCCCAGGCCGGTGTCGCTATCCTGACCGATGTCCCGATTGACGAAATACATGCCCGCGGTGGTGGGCTACAGGGAAAGGCTCGCGACGCTGCAGGGAGCCTGGGATAGCCTCGCCCTGCTTTCCCACCTGAGTGATGACGGGACCAACCTCAGCAACACCCGCGAGGCGTTCGAGTCACTCGCAGCCGACCTCGTCACTCATCTGGAGACCGAGACACATAGGAAGGCGCTGCTCGCAGCGCGCGCCCGTGCGCAGGTCGTCATCGACATTCTCGTGCGCAATCTGTTCGAGCGAACAGCCGATGTAGGCTTCCTTGCCGCCGACGACGCCATCAGAAGTTACGCCAGCAATGCCCTGGCGTTGCGGTCCTCGGAAAATTCGGGCGGTGCCGCTGTAGACGCGGCCACAACCACCCTGAACTCGGACACGCGGACGATGCAGCGCCGTCTGGCCGAGTACGTATCGAAATACTCCGTCTACCAAAACGTCATCCTCCTGTCTCCCATCGGCGAGGTCCTTCTTCAACTGGACGGCGGCAATGCCCCGCCAGTAAGCCGCGATCCGCTGATCTCCACGACCGTTGCAACAGACGGCTACGTGGAGACCTTCCGCCGCAGCGACCTCGTACCGGATGGCCGCCGGGCATTGATCTACTCGCATCGAATCACCTCGGACCGGCAGACACTCGGAGTGTTGTGCCTGTGTTTCCGCTTGGAAGACGAGTGCGAGAGCATCTTTGCGCGCCTGCAGAGCGAGGCCGACTGGACCGTGCTCTCATTACTCGATGCCAGCGGCGAAGTCATTTTCAGCAGCGATGCCTGGCAATTGCCCGTGGGCGCGAAGTTGACGGGAGGCGGCGATGCCAGCGGCGACATCCTGCGCTTCGCCGGCCGCGAATTCCTGGCTGCCACCTGCAAGGCGCAGCCGTACCAGGGATATGCCGGCCCCGACTGGCGCGGACACGTGATGATCCCGCTCGAACGCGCCTTCGAGACCCATGCGGGTGGAGAGCAAACCGCGTGCGCGGCTGACGTGCTTGCGGACTTGCGCGCTACGGCCTCGAAGTTTTCGGCGGCCTTGCGCGAGATCCCGCGAAAAGCCGATGCCGTGCAACGCGACCTGAATCGCTCCGTGTGGAACGGCAGCGTACGGCTGTCACTCGGTACTGGCAGCAACGGCACCTTTGCCAAGGCGCTGTTGCGCGAGATCAGCAACATGGGCCGCAAGACCAAGGAAGTGTTCGAGCGCTCCATCGAGGAGCTGCACGAGACCGTGGTCTCCGCAGTCATGCACGACAGCCGCTTCCTCGCATCGCTGGCGATCGAGTTGCTGGCACGCAATTGCTACGAACGCGCGAACGACTGCCGCTGGTGGGCTTTGAATGCAACTCTAAGTGGTCATCTGGCGGAAATGCCGGACTGTGATGCGGAAGCGGCGACCCGCGTCCTGCGGCACATCAACTCCCTGTACACGGTTTATCACGCCATCGTGTTGTTCGACTCGCAGCGGCGAGTCGTCGCGACGTCGCGTCCCGACCAGGAAGAGACGTTGGGTACGGTCCTCGAGGACTCTTGGGCCGCAGACACGCTGGCACTCTCCGGTACTCAGGCGTACAGCGTTTCGCAGTTTCGCCCCAGCCCGCTTTACGGCGGTCGCTCCACGCTGATTTTCGCCGCGGCGGTCCGCTCGGCCGAGGGCCGGTGCATCGGTGGAATCGCGGTTGTATTTGATACCGCGCCACAACTTGCCGCGATGTTGCAGGATGCGATTCCAAAAGACGAGCGCGGCCAGCCACAGGCGGGCTGCCTCGCGCTGTTCCTGGATCGTGAGCTGAACATCCTGTCGTGCACGGATCCGGGGGTGGATACAAGCAAACTCGGTTGGGTCCGAGAGACTGCGCACGCTGGAGATGCGCGCATCCTGCGCCTGGGCAATGAATATCACTCGGTGGGTGCCAAGCGCGACACGGGCTATCGGGAATTCGAGGGTCTGGGCGGATATGCAGTCGTGTTGATGCCCATCGGGACGATTACCCAGCAAGCTGCCGCGCGCGCCCCACTGACACACAAACCCACCGCTCGCCAGGAGCATGGCAAACAGGACAGCATCGAGTTCGCAACCTTTGCTGTTGGCGAGAACTGGTATGCGCTTCCAACGGCCAATGTGATTGAAGCCGTGGATGCCCGCTCACTCCAATCGCTGCCCAAGACGCAGGCGTGGTGCGCCGGGTATCTCATGTTCGGGGGCGAGCCCATTGTTGTAGCCGACACTGCGCGCCTGCTGGGCACGACGTACATCGAGACGCCTCGCATGGTGGTCGCCATCCGTGCGCCGGGCCAGAAGCGGCCATTCGGTCTACTCGTGGAGTCACTGGGGGACATTCCCGAAGTGCCCCGCGAAGGGCTTCTGTCTATCAATGGGCTACGCGCTGAATCAGGCTCCGCGCTGGTCGAGCAAGCCATCGAGATCGGCTACGGCGCGCCCGCAGATCCGCGTGATCCGTTGGTGATGGTGCTGAACGCGGCACGGCTGGCCGCGCTGCTGCGCGGCGAATCGGTCGAGGAGATGGCTGCCTAGCTCGGCGGCTCGAGCGCGCCAAACGCAGCGCAGCATCAATTCGTTCAGCGGCCGCGCGCCGCATCGGTTTATCCTTCCCCTCGCAACAGGGAATTGCGAGCGATCAGTCCATTGCCTACTCCTTCGCAACCGTCCGCCGTCCGTGGCGAGATGGCGACACGATTCAGGGAATTCGACTGGGGCACGACGCCACTCGGTCCAGTTGAGCGTTGGCCGGAGAGTTGGCGCAACGCGGTCAACATTATTCTCGATTCGAGCTTTCCGACCGCGCTCGGACTGGGCGACGAGCTCATCTACTTCTACAACGACGCCTTCATTCCGCTCGCAGGTCCATCCCGGCACCCGCACGGCTTGGGCGTTCCAGTGCGGATTGCCTGGAAGGAAATCTGGCCGCAGATCCTCGAGCCGCGATTCGCCTACACACTCAGCACTGGCGTACCCACCGGCGAGGCCGATTTGCTGATGCCGCTCGAGCGTAGCGGGTATCTCGAGGAAACCTTCGTCACCTTCTCCTTCGCGGCTCTCCGCGATGAGCTGAAGGTGCCCAACGGGATCTTCTGCACCGCGATTGAGACGACCCCGCGCGTCATTGCCGACCGGCAACTTGTGTGCCTGCGCGCACTGGCTGCGCAAGGCTCGTTAGCGGAGACACCCGAGGGCGCGTGTCACTCTGCGGTCGTCACGCTCGAGGCCAACCCGCGCGATCTACCATTCGCCCTTCTCTATCTTGTGGAGCGTGGCAGCCGGCGGGCTCGACTTGCCGGATCGGTGGGACTTGTGACGGTTCCTGACACCGTACCAACGTTTGTCGATCTGACGACTGGCAACGATCCATGGCGTCTGTCAGTTGTGGCGGCGACGCGGGCAGCCGCCTCGGTTGACCACGTGCAGGCGCTGATCGGTGGGGTCATCCGGGTGGCGGATATGAGCCCAACACGCGCCGTTGCGTTACCCATTGCCAGCCGCGGGGAATCGGACCTGGCTGCCATATTGGTTGCAGGCGCCAATCCCATGCGGCCGCTGGAGGAATCGCGAACGTTTCATAGCCTCATTGCAGGTCACCTGGAGACCGCAATTTCCAACGCACGCGCGAAACAATACGAGCGCGAGCGTGCCCAGGCGCTTGCCGACCTCGACCGCGCGAAGACTGTGTTTTTCAGCAACATCAGCCATGAGTTGCGCACGCCTCTTACTCTATTGCTCGCACCGCTCGATGAGGCCCTCGCGCGCGACAGGCTCGACGACGTTGACCGCCAGGCTCTCGAGATCGCGCGCCGGGGCGGCAGCCGCCTACTCAAGCTGGTCAACTCCCTGCTGGAGTTCTCGCGGATCGAGGCAGGCCGCATCGAGGCCGCTTTCGAGCCAGCCAACCTGGCGGCGCTCACCACCGATCTCGCCAGCATGTTCCGCTCGGCCTTTGAGCGCGCGGGGGTTACTCTCACGATTGACTGCGACCCGACTCCCGAGCCGGTGTACGTGGATCGTGACAAGTGGGAAAAGATCGTTCTCAACCTCATTTCCAACGCGCTCAAGTTCACCTTTGCGGGCTCGGTACGGGTCATTCAGCGTACGCAGTCAGACCACATACAGTTGGAAGTTACGGATAGCGGTTGCGGGATGGCGCCAGAGGACCTGGCGCGGGTGTTCGAACGCTTCTTTCGCGGCAGGGTGCTGCAAACGCGCACTCATGAAGGTTCGGGCATTGGACTGTCCCTGGTCCAGGAGTTGGTGAAACTGCACGGCGGAACGATCTGTGCGCGCAGCGAGCTTGGTCAAGGTACGACCATGACCGTACGGATACCGCGTGGCGCGGCGCATCTGGACGCCAATCGGATTGTTGCGCCACGCCCCTCGCCTGCTTCCCCGGCTGGCTGGCATTCGTTCGTCGAAGAAGCCTTAGGTTGGTTGCCCGACAAAGCACTCGTGGGTGCGGCCATCGATTTGCCCCGGAACCGTTCACTGCGCCATGAGCTGCTCGCGGACATCCTCGTGGTCGATGACAACGCCGATATGCGCGCCTATCTGTGCCGCCTCCTGGAGCAAAGATGGCGGACGGAAGGAGCTACCGATGGGCTCTCGGCCCTCGAGCGCATTCGACGGCGCGCCCCCGACCTCGTGATCGCCGATGTGATGATGCCGCGCCTGGATGGCTTTGGGCTGCTGCAGGCGCTGCGCGAGGAGCAGTCAACCGCGCAGATCCCAATCATGTTGCTGTCCGCGCGTGCCGGCGAGGAAGCTTCGGCCGAGGGTCTGCGCGCCGGTGCCGACGACTACATCATCAAGCCTTTTTCCGGCCGTGAGTTGATTGCACGAGTCGAGGCGCGTCTCGCGCAAGCAAGGCTACGCGCAGCGGAACGGCGCGGAAGGGATGCCGCAGAGAAAGCGAACCAGGCCCGCGACGAGTTTTTCGCGATGCTGTCGCACGAGTTACGTACGCCGCTGATGGCGGTGTTAGGTTGGACGGCCCTACTCAAGGGGAGCCGGCTCGGGCCGGAAGACATGGCGTATGCAGTGGATATCATAGAGCGCAATTCGAGGACGCAGCGGCGGATGATTGACGATCTGTTGGATGTCTCGCGCATCGTCACGGGACGTTTGCGGATCGATGCACGGCCAGTTCCGTCGCTGGCACCGGTCATCGCCATGGTCGTTGATTCATTCCGCCCGGTCGCCCACGGCAAAGGGCTAACTGTAGTCACGGACCTGGCAAACGATGCCGGTCCGCTCAGGGCGGATCCAGAGCGGTTGCAGCAAGTGGCGTGGAATCTGCTTTCGAATGCCATCCACTTTACCGCGCCGGGCGGCAGGATCGATGTCAGCTGCGCCCGTCAGGGTTCCCAGACGGTGTTATATGTGCGGGATACGGGTCGAGGTATCAGTCCTGAAGCCGTTCCTCACATTTTCGAGCGTTATTGGCAGGCAGGAAGCACGCGTCCGCGGCGCCAGGGTCTTGGGTTGGGTCTGGCAATCGCACACAAGATCGTCGAGTTGCACACTGGCAGCATTGAAGCGGCGAGCGAGGGAGAGGGAAAGGGATCTGTGTTTACCGTACGCCTGCCGATTGCCGAACAGCTCCAAGGTATCGAGCCGGGCCTCGCAGTGGGGCCGGCCGACTTCGAGCCGCTCGCAGCGGCCAGCGCACGCATCCTGGATGCCGCAACCGCGGCTGCCGAGCGGGATCCGGACTCGGTGATGGGTGGGGCATCAGCGCTGCAGGCGCTCGGCATGACGACACCGCTCACGAGCGCTAACAGCGACTGGAACCGCGGCAGCGGCGACCGAGCGGTCAGCGAGGGAACCCCCAGCGGGGGTGACGTCCCCAGCGGGGACTACAGCGATATATCGCTGCGAATTCTGCTCGTCGAAGATCACGATGGAATCGCCCGGGCCTGCCAGAGGCTGCTCGTAAGCCACGGTCACTTTGTCATCCGCGCCGCGGGAGCGGTCAGTGCACTCGCTGCTGCGGAGCGGGAGAGATTTGACTTGCTCATCTGCGATCTGAGCCTTCCGGATGGCAGCGGAGTCGAGCTCCTGCCACAACTGCGTTCATGCTCACCGTGCCGCGAAAGAAGCATTCCCGCGATTGCGATCAGCGGAAGTGTTTACGAGGATGATATTGCCCGTTGTCTGACCGCCGGGTTCTCGGCCCACGTAGCGAAACCGTTTGACGAAGATCGGTTGCTAGCCGTGATCGCAGAGGTGATGGCACAAGTGCCTGCGGCGAAAAGCGTTGCAACCGTTGGGAACGGGGGCATCCCTGCCCCCGTTCCAGCCCGTCTACGGTGACCTATAGAGGCACCGCCGCCGTAGGCCACCTCACGGATTGCGCGTCCCTGGCGCATTAGCTGACTGTGCGATCGACGAGCCCTCGAACTACACACACGGGTCGCTGTGACACAGACCCCCATTGCCATCATGCGCGCACCTGTCAGTCGCACAATTGGCCCCTGGTCCAATACGCGTTGCCACTACTGGCGACTATGTCCAGGCTCAGGCTCAGGTTGAATGTTGAGATTGCGGCCCTGCGGCGGTTCGCAACCCGGTACCGGCCGGGTGTCAACGCCTACGAGGGAGGCGAGATGAACGAGCTCGAAGATCGAGCCCGCCTGCATTTTCCGCATGACGCGCGCGCGGTGAACCTTGATCGTCTTCTCGACGATTCCAAGCTCCGCGGCAATCTGCTTGTTGAGTCTACCCACGACGACTTTCTCAAACACCTGGCGCTCGCGGCGTGTCAACCTGCTCAGCCGTTCGCAGACCGAATGGCGGGTACTCCAGGCGGCTCGTTCCCTGGCATCGACTCTGAGCGCTTCTTCCACGGCGGCCAGCAAATCACGGTCATTCACGGGCTTCGTCAGGAAGTTGAGGGCTCCGGCGCGCATCGCGTCCACGCTCTTTGAGATATCACCGGCACCTGTCAGAAAGATGATGGGCCGATGACATTCGGATGCCGCGAGGCGCTGCTGCAGCTCGAGACCGTTCAACCCCGGCATTGCCAGATCGAGAATGATGCAACCCGCCGAGAGTTGCGCCTCGCCGCTGACGAGGAACTCGTTTGGCGACCCGAACGGGCGAGTCGTGTAGCCCGCCGCTCGCAAGAGTCGCCCGAGCGCACGCCGCACTTCTGGATCGTCGTCAACGATATACACAACGGTCGGAATTGCATTCACTGCGGACGCTCCTTGCGAACGCCGGAATTATTTACGGAGTCATCCTTTGAGCCAAGACCAACCCTCGAACTCGCGCCCTCCTGCAGTATGGCGCCAATGCGTCGGACTATGCTGGCTGCGCGCTTGTCGTCGGTGACGATGTCATCGAGGATGGCACGGAACTCCTGCAAATCCAGCTGACCTGATGCCAGGAAGCGTTGTGCCGCCTGGGCGTTGCTCAAGATGGCCGTCAGAGGCTGGTTGAGCTCGTGAACCAGCTCTCCGGTGCGCTCGTCAGTGCCCGCGCGTTGCTGGGCGAGCAGCTCCAGCCCGCGCCGGCCGCGTCGCCACTGCGCTGCGAGCGCGGCGATCAACACCAACTGAATGACCGCCACCGCGGATAGCAGCGAAAGAGAGTTCGGCATGTAACACCACTCTCATCGGACGGGAACAGTGGCCCGCCGTTCCTATTGACTCATTGTCGAAAGTCGCCGGGCGCGCCTGGCCGGCCGCGCCTGGCCCCGGGCGTGCAGCCTTAGGCGCTTTTGATCAGTCCCTGATTGTGCAGCCGTGGGTGCATACCGCTCAAGAGGCGCACACGCTCATAGGAAGAAATCCGGCAGAAGGTCTTCCTCACGCACGCCCTCGTAGCGATAACGTGCCAGGTCGGTCTCGCCCGCACGGCGCAATACCTGCTCATCAACGCAGAAATTGCCCGTAAATTCACGGCTGTTGGCACACAGAATCAGGTAGGCGGCGTCCGCCATGATCTGCGGCTTGCGGACCCGGCGACGCTCGTTATTGTCATATTGCGCGAGGGCTATCCTGAGGGCGGCCGTGTCAATGACCGTGCGCGGCCAAAGTGCGTTTACAGCGATTCCCTGGGCCCGTAGCTCGCCCGCCAGCCCGAGCACGCACAGACTCATGCCGAATTTGGCGAGCGAATACGCAACGTGCGGGGCAAACCAGCGCTCTTCCATGTTAAGGGGCGGCGAGATCATCAGGATGTGACCGTTGGAGGAGCGCCCCAGGTGGGGCAAACACAACTTTGAACACAGGAAGGTGCCGCGCGTGTTGATCTGATGCATCAGATCAAAGCGCTTCATGTCGGTATCTGGCGTCAGTGTGGGACTGATTGCGCTGGCATTGTTCACCAGGATGTCGATTCCACCGAAAGTTTCGACCGTGCGCGCAACCGCCTGAGCCACCTGTTCGTCGTCACGGATGTCAACGGCCAGGGGAAGCGCCCGGCCACCGGCAGCTTCGATTTCAGCCGCTGCGGTGTAGATAGTGCCGGGGAGCTTCGGATGCGGCTGCGTGGTCTTTGCGGCGATTGCGATGTTCGCGCCATCCGCGGCGGCCCGCAGCGCGATTGCGAGGCCGATTCCACGACTCGCGCCAGTGATGAACAACGTGCGCCCCGCTAACGGGGCCGATCCGGACTGGCTCATCGCTGCACCCCTTCCCCGCCCGGCAGCCGGCGGGCCACGCTCAAAATAACCAAAGTGAATTAGGCTATGTCCCGGAAAATCCACGGATTGCGGCCGGGTCCGCTAATATTCTGCCCTATGGAAATTCGACAGGTGATTTTATCTTGGCTGCTATAGGAACGGAGCGGGTCCTCAAAGTACATCACTGGACCGACACACAATTCACGTTCACCACCACACGGGATTCGGGCCTTCGATTCGAGAACGGTCAGTTCGTGATGGTGGGACTCCATGTCGATGACCGCCCCTTGCTACGGGCGTACAGCATCGCCAGCGCGAATCACGAGGAGCACCTGGAGTTCCTGAGCATCAAGGTGCCGGACGGTCCACTCACCTCACGTCTGCAGCACATCCGTAAGGGCGATGCCGTTCTGATCAGCCGCAAGCCCACGGGAACGCTGATACTGCACGACCTGAAGCCGGGCAAGCGGCTCTACCTGCTGAGCACCGGCACGGGTGCCGCCCCATTCATGAGTGTCATCAAAGACCCTGAAGTCTATGAGCGCTTCGAACACGTTGTCCTCGTGCACGGTGTCCGCTGGGTCCGCGAGAGCGCGGTCGTAAAGCACCTGATCGAGGATCTGCGGCATCATGAATTTCTCGGCGAGCTGATCCGTGAAAAGGTGCACTACTACCCAACCATCACCCGCGAGCCGCATCCCAACTACGGCCGTCTGACGACACTGATTCAGTCGGGCAAACTCTTTCAGGACCTTGGCCTTCCGGCACTGGACGCCAAGGAAGACCGGGTAATGGTATGCGGCAGTCCCGGGATGCTGGCGGACACTCGCGCGCTCCTGGATGCGCGTGGATTCGCGATCTCCCCGCACATTGGCGAGCCCGGGGACTATGTCATCGAGCGAGCGTTCGTAGAGAAATAACCGACTCGGTAAGACGGGTCCGCGTCGCCGATTGCCGACACTCGGTCGGGCGACGCAACACGCGGGCAATCGGCGAAGGATCCCCGCGCCCGCCTGCAACCGCATGCAGCACTCGTAGCCAGGGGCCGTGCCCGCGGCAGCATTCGCAGCCAAGGGACCGTGCCCGCGGCAGCATTCCTAGCCAAGCGACCGTGCCGGCGGCCGCCCGAGACCAAGCACTCCTGGTTCCCCTGATGCCGCAGCTCCGCTTGCGGTTGGTTCCGGTTCGCGTTCCGCGAACTCGCCACGGACCGTCAACTGCCCCGTTCAGGTAACGTTGTATTGGGATAACGTAGATTTCACGTGCATAGACGAGACGTTATTCCAACGGCATTCAGCCGTCGTTCAGTCAACGATTGCAACGAGGTCACCATGGGTAAGAAAGCGCTTCGCCTCACTCCAGCCCGGGCCGCTCTGGCAGGACTTGCGTTGGCGATCCTGCCAATGACCTCCTTCGCGTTCGTTTCGGTCGGCATCTCCGTCAACTTCGCGCCGCCCGCGTTGCCTGTGTATGTGCAACCGCCCTGCCCTGCGGTTGGTTATATCTGGACGCCGGGTTATTGGGCCTGGGACGACGGTGACTATTACTGGGTGCCGGGTACCTGGGTGTTGGCCCCCGCTCCCGGATTGCTATGGACGCCGGGCTACTGGGGCTGGGGTGGCGGTGCGTATATGTGGCACGCCGGCTATTGGGGCCCGCACGTAGGTTTTTACGGTGGTATCAATTACGGGTACGGCTACACCGGTGTTGGCTTCGAGGGCGGTTACTGGCGCCATGGGGCGTTCTACTACAACCGGTCTGTTGCAAACCTGGGCGAAACTCACATCACCAATGTTTACAACCGGACGGTGGTCAACAACATCACGGTGAACCGTGTGAGCTACAACGGTGGTGAAGGCGGCTTGCGCGCGCGGCCGAGCCCTCACGAGTTGGTTGCAAATCACGATCGCCATGTTGGTTTCACTCCGGTGCAGCGCGATCACGAGCACATGGCTTTCAGCAATCACGACCTGCGCGCGTCGGTCAATGGCGGTAAGCCTCGCATTGCGGCCACTGAGCGGCCGGGTATTTTCTCGGGCAGAGGCGTGACTGAAGCGCGCGCTGCCGGCGCGCCGTATCACGGTGGCGG
>Ga0157379_10003608_pt1 | contig 13130 bp, 9 predicted proteins | sample S25metaG_FD_121802 | JGI IMG/M metagenome (GOLD analysis project Ga0157379, IMG submission 121802) | Switchgrass rhizosphere microbial communities from Kellogg Biological Station, Michigan, USA - S2-5 metaG | ecosystem: Host-associated > Plants > Roots > Rhizosphere > Soil | place: USA: Michigan... | reverse complement strand
TGGGAAGGTGATCCTCTAGAAAATCCAAACATCCTTTCATTTAGTATGGAAAATAAGGTATATCGTCGACTGATTGTGTCACATTGTCCAATTAGATTTTTGAAGCTGAAATTGATACAGAATGCTTCATGTATGTTCACTGTGGGGGTGGCCCTGGCGGTAGAGCACCGATGAATGCACTTAGCGGCCAATTTTCCGGCATGATATCTCGTGGTGGCTTGATTTTGAATCCAAATAGAAGGACAGAGAGATTCATTCTGTTACTCCTGGGTCATGTAGGTTAGGTCCTCGGATATTCTTCGAACGGTGTATTAATCCACTTGGTGTCATAGCCCATGGGAATAGAGCATTCCTATCTAAAAGAATAGTGGCGGTCAAATAGCCGCTTTGGAGGTCTACTATTTTCTTCAGATGTTCTTTAGCATGTATCCCCATTTACAAAGTGCACCTTTTTCATGAAGTCTGGACCGTTAATCTAATGGATGCATTATAAATCAATCCATCATGTCGAGCGGTTCATGTGGAATGCACATGTCCCCCACATCATATCTGTAGTCCACGAACGAAATCAAGATATAGATTGGGTAAAGCACGTGGTTCCTATTCACATAGAGTCGAGGATGCTTAGTGATCCATTGCTGGTATGTGAATATCACCTCCTGACCCAACCGTATTGTTAACGAGCCTCATTCTGGATTCTCTTGCGCACTTCCAATGGTTCTTACAATACAGATTTCGTCTATACAGCGTCCCCAACTCATCCATATGCGGTGAGCTCTAAACTTCTCTTCCTGTTTGCTTGGAAGCGATTCACATGGCGTTCGAGTTCCCGCCGTCGAAAATAGTGTAAACGTGGATGACCTTTGTTCAGAAAGGCTTAGTTCAACTGATACAGGTGGCATTCAATTCTCGATATTTTTCTTGAGCGGTCTACTTCTTTTAAACGAGTTAACTACTAAAGAATTTAGTGTTCCACTGAGGATCCTGACGGATGTCATCCCCAGTCTGGATGGATTCAAGCTCTGTTTAGCAGCTGAATGACGAAGACAGCCCTTGGTATTCCAGCGGGAACCAACTTCACTGTCTTCAGCCTTGGCGTTGAAAGCAAGTTCTGCGCTGGGGGAGACATGTATGTGAATTTAAACTTGTTCTCTCTCTCCAACGAGTAACGTCTTTCGCAGTATACGACCGCACCGGGTCTCGTCTGAATCACTTCTCGGAGACGGTATACTACTGCGTAGGTATAATTATCACCTTCGTATAGATGTTCCACCCGAAGGTCTCCGATCTTCGTAGATTATATCGGAGAACAGCATGCAATGTGCCTATGGTTTGGTATTTTATCCGAAGTATGGGTTTAGTTTCTGATAAAGTGATCTATGAAATATAGAACTTCCAAGTTCAGTTAAAGCTTCTTAGGAGTCCCCACCAAAACCAATTCTTAACCGCACAGGACGTACCCTGGATCTCTGTGCAAGTGCCGAATGCCACAGTACGAGCAGTTTGGGTAGGTGCAGGGAGTTTTACGTACATCCCGATCCCCAAAGCTGGGAATATGGTAAGTTTGAGCTGAGTCCAAGAATATCGTATGATTCCATTTACCTCTCTGAGATGACCCATGATCAGGCTGCTTGCCAAAAGTATAGTCGGTCCCCGGGTACCCAACAATGTATTAAATTTACGCCCTATTTGACGAGAGCGTATATAACACTACGAGCTTAAACCATTCATGCTGCTAGAAGAACTCGGCAAATATTTCTTGTCCGAATACACAACGGCGTCTCCTTAATGTCACGATGATAGTGCTTGATCTGCAATCAATGTTTGATGAAAGGAATATTTACACGTAAAATATGACATTGAGGCAGTTATGGTGGACGTAAAATCCTCATCCGATTCCGACCCTGAATATTGGTCTGGACCCTCTTTTGCTTTCAAGGGCCAAAGCACATTCCATTCAAGGGACATCAATATGGCGTATCAGTTTACTTTCCATAACTACAGCACATCCACATATCTGGCAAGGATATGTATATATATATAATCTACCACGAGTAATTTACAAGGCATTTGAAGTCGAAGTCTAAGAGTTCTGTTAAGGACAGACTGTTAAATATCCGCCAGGAACACTTACATTCCAAGTTAAACTTCGATTCTGGAGGTCCCCCAAGCGTGAACAGTACCGAGGACTCGATGTAAGATAAAATCGGCGAGCGGAGACCCGCGTGTCCTGGGTACATTTAACCACGGTTTACTTTGGAAACATTCTTACTATAACCTAGATATAAAAAATAGTCCCTTCTATGTTCTGGGACGATCCGCGCGCATTGCTGGCAACCTTTTGCAGAAGCCAGGGCGTTAACGGGGTAAATCCACCACTCAGAAATGTGTGAAAACCTGAAGGGGCGCTATTTAGCGGAGTCGCCATATGGAAGCTGAGAGTCGGGGATAAGATTCGGGGTTTATACGTTGAAGCTCAAACATATCCTTCATGCCTCAGTCAGACAAACCTCCAGACTTCTAACTCATTCAAACTCACAGCATGGACCAATATCCGAATGGATTGTAAACGTTCCCAGCGTTCGAAATGATCAGAACAAGAGCGTCGCCTCCGCAGTTTGGGCAACGGGTCGAGTATTCTCCACAGGGTAAAGAATGATACGTGGGGTATAGATTTTCGTCGTATCTATCTAATGGTGATTCGGCTGGGATAGAAGCTTTGACATGAGTACGTCTTCCCTCTTTTCGTTCCGTCATTTGATTTTTGAAGTGATCTCCATAGGCATAGTCCTTTGTAACTGGCTTTGGGTGCTGCGGGTCAAATGATGCTTCTCAATTAGAACATACTTGAAGAAGACCGCCCAGCTATGTGTGCCTCAGGTAGATGCTAGTCCAAGGACCAGGTCCGTTTACCGCTCGAACACATCTCGACTGCTGAAGGCCCTCCTAACGATTTTCTGTGCAAAACTCAACTCTGGAGTTTGCTGATCCAACTCTGCGGCAAGTGTCGGGGATGCCAGCATTATCTATTGCATGTCAGCATCGCTTTTCAACTATTATTCAGATCCTCAGGACGAATCATTGTCCCAGCGCCTGCCAGTGAGTCTTTTATTAACTTGGATTGTTTTGAAGCGAATTGCTCTGTTATTCAACGAGCTTATTTTATTTGATCCATTAAACTTTGTAGGAACTTTAGCTTTCCTATAAGGCGCTGAGAAATTTTCAAAAATATTTACCTTTAATCGAGTGTTTCTTCGACGCCTGCCAAATACGGTGTTAAGTACGCAATGATACTGTACACCATGCCTATAAATTTGGAAGTGTGTCCGTGCCCGCACCTGTTGGACGTAGACGATCAGGAACGGCTCCCCAACGACGACGATTGCTTCGGGCTACTCTAGTTGTCCGTACCGCTCGCTCAGCAGGCGCTCGATGCTCAACAACTTGCATAGCCAGGCGACATGTCGTCAGGACCGTTGGTACTCGATCAGGCCGATACATCCATCGCAGCGAAGTTAACTTCATACTCGCAGGTCTCGTGGTATGGCCTCCGGGCCATCATCCGCTCGCGCAGTGTTTAGTCCATCATGTAGATGTCCTGTCTGGAAGAAACATGACCTATGGTTTCTAGTGGGGTCGATCTTGTCAAACGACATTTCAGCTCTACGGTAAGACCAACGTACCTTTCTCGTCCCGTACTCGAGCCGTGAACCTTCCTTCCTGGGCTACCTTTACTACCCTCAGTATGTTCACCCAGCTCTAGACGTCCATAGAAATCATGGAGGTACTTCTGGTCGTTTCTGGACGCTCGTAGGAGGCGGCGCTTCTTAGCAGTTTTCCCAGACGTTTCTAGACTACGTGGTTTCGGTCCCTGCCGCAGGTTCACTCTGGCGCTTTTGTGCCCTTGTACAACCTCCATATTCCCTTCTCGCAACCTCACAATCCGGCGACTATTCCCTGCTAGTCTGGATCCAACGCCCCCTATACTTCTCTTCGCTGTCGGGACCACAAGGGATGTTCGAGGCGGCAAAGAGATATCCCCTGCAACGTTCAAGGGGCATCCGCAACATCTTCGACTGGGGTTCAGATGTGACAGTGCCGTTAATTATAAGCGGGGTTTTCTGGACGGCTCCTGGTATGTGATGGTCCATAGCTCTCAAATGAACGCTGACGCAAGTTTCAGAAGGTCGAGAGAACATCCAGCACCTCGGACACGTTTGGGTAAGTCTTCATAATGAGATCTAGACGCATGGATTGGCACGAGAAGCAGACAGGTGTGGCGAACAGAATCTCCCAAGGATTTGACATTAATCTTACAAGATGAGCCAGTATCTTTGGAAGAAGGGTGTTGGAAGAGGCGCGGGTTTTCATACACTCTATTCGGGAATTACAATCTTCCTGTGGCGACACTCACCCCAGATCTGCAGTTATATCCTGGATTTCAATCTGGCCCTAGTCTGTCAGATTTCTCTGAATCCAAAGCGTCGTGCGGGATACATCTGGGTGGCGTGCGTGATCCTCGATCCTTTACAGCGTCTTCCTGCAATTAGAAACTACACTCGGTCTTCGATTATAGCGACACCAGAATCGACTAGGGTTACTAGACATATATGTTGATTTTAACGTGCCAATTTGCAGCGCTGGATTCCTAACGACTTCAACGTTAATCCTTAAATCGACGGTCATTCACTTTCGTCGCTCTTCATACTGTCGCAAAAATACATTTTACCTGACCGGCTGAAGGTCCTGATTCAGCCTGATTTGGCTCAGATAGAACTTTCCTTCCTCCGTCAGAATTTGTTTACAGCCTTTTTGGCATAATCTAAACACTTTTTGTCTCCTGGTCAGAGTCTTGAATCATATCAGGCTAGATCAGGAAATTTGGATTTTTGCGACAATACCGGAGAGACGCTTTCACAGTTCAAACATCCAGTATTCATTTCTCTCTCCCTATCAAAAATGCTGTCCGTGACTTCCCACCTATCCTACCTATATTTATGGAGTCATATATAAAGTATTTTAAGCAAATGTCACGTACGGAGGGAAAAAAATCACAATTTTGGCACGAGCATTATCATGTTCTCCTTGCTTATATCGTGTCGATTGGTTTGAATTGCGAATTACTACATAAGCTATTCATTCTCGGAGACTAGATGACTGACTATCTGTAGACCATAGAAGACTTGATATGTGAGAGGTATGCCTTCCACAGATATTGAGTTTGGAATATAAAGAATTGGCTACTCAATACCCACGCTGCAGGCTACAAAGGATGTTCACATGGCGACTGGAGCAAACGATGTGCTTAGCGGCTCCATTCGCAATATATTCACCCCTTCGAATTGCAAGTTGTGCACAAAGAGGAACATTGGTGTCGCTGTGGCGGCGGACCCAGATCGGAGAGGGAAATGCCTCGATACATTCAATATATTCCCCTGAGGTCTGACGGACTCTAAAAATTGTTACTTATCGAAAGGAATTAGGCTCGTCGATACCAGGATTCCTGGGGCTGAACTGAATATATTTGTGTACACAGTCTGTGTACTGGGCGAATGGAAAGCGTGCGCTTCTAGCAATCATAAAGTTACGGGTACTGGCGTTGGTGACAGAATTACCTATTTGATCCCTTTTGGAATGCGTCCACGCTCCATCCCCGTCATTGGCCTCAAGGCCACCATACCAGGAAATGGCTCCTGAAGACCCAACCCATTTCGGATCCAAACGAGACGTTCTTTTCCAAGTTCCGATCTCTCGGGGATCGATCTGAACTCCCGTCAGGCGGGAGGCGAGAACCTGCAGTTGTGACCACAGGGGAGAAATCATCACGGAGAGTATTTCGAGGTCCGTATTAGTTTGTGTTTATTTCGTGGTCCTATGGAGGATAGACACCATTTGAGATAATTGGGTATCAGATACCCGGTTTCAGACGCAAGCATGATGATCGGCAGCCCATCTTGCGCCAAAGACAATCTAATAAGATGCCGGAGCCTTTCCTTTCACCTATTTCTCGGAAATTCCTATGGTGAATTACAACCGCGAAGTCGTACGCTATTCTTGGAATACTTTAACCATATCGGCTGCAACTGAGCTCCTTCCAATGGGAGTCAGTAAGTAAACCAATTTGCTGTAAGCTTGACATAGTTTTCTCTTAAAACGCCTATTGCTGATTTCTCCCTCATTTTTGCCAAAGATGACATAAATAAACTCCTATTTGAACTATCTATATAAACGCGCTTACCCGTAAACCTGGTTCAGACTAATGAGGTTTGAAACTATTGCAGCAATCACTTATGTTGAAGAGTTAAACGAGGTCCGGGAAAAACCGCACAGATAGACAAGAAAACGGCATTAAATTTGTGAGCAATCGCGTCACTGTCATTTTCTAAATGCCGCAGACCACCCGAACGCCACGGACGGAATATGTGATGAAGCCCTGTACAACTCCTTATGCTCTCAATTTAGTGAGCTATGCTGAGTCTTTATTTGATTCTGGTTGAAACTTAATCCGTCCTAAGCTTTCAGAATGTTTCCTATTCGTAGACATCTCGTGGAAGAGGACAAAGGCCATTCGTTTGTCGCGGCCGGTTGCGTATTAATGGAAACTGTGTGGGAGCATTACAATCCTATCATCGATAGTCGCCTAACGTAAAGGTATGCCTGTTTGTTCGAGTTTGACAACCTACGTTTCCGTTTTCAACCGAGTACTGTCTGTTGGATAACGCCCGAATTAACCTTTATAGGCACACGCACAGTGGCGAACGTGTTTCAAGAGCGGCCGTGGTCATTTCGGACCGAAAACGAACTTTGAAGGTGAATCTCTTTCATGCACATCACATGAATCATACGTCTCTTTGATTCGAAGCAGGTACGTCCGGAAAGATCACCTTCAAGCCCACAGGCCACCGCGAGGCCTGGCGTTAGCCTATCGTGGAGGAAGTGTACCACGACAGCTCTCCTATCTTGCACCATCGATTATTTCCTTGATGGTTCTGGCACTCCACCTTGCTGGGAGACAATCTCTCGACATCAATGCCGTACAGGTGACGAATTGGTGATATAACAAATGTTTTCATGGCACAGTACTCGGCTCCTGGAGCTTCTTTCCTTTCTTCAAAGCTCAGAAATGATCATATGATTCTCATACCCGAGGATGCCACCCCTTGCGTTCATCCAACAACTCCTACCAAGATATGAGATTACGTTTGATAGAGACTCTTTCATCGTGGACCTATCGTGGACCTATCTAAACGCAGCGCTTCAGGCCAATTCAACTTTATCCTCATCCGAAGCCATCTTCATCAAGCTTCCATAACTTTTAACTATGCGCTTGGGCCCTTTCGGAGATGGAGCTTCATCATTCTAGTGGTGGTCTCGGGGAAATATTTACTACAAATCTCGCAACATGTCTTTCAATGGCTCCGGTTCACGGATGCGGATTCAGAATCAGCACCAAACCCCAAGTTATCCGGATAACATCCGACATCTGATTCTCCTCCACTCAACGTGGGTTGAGAAAGAGATGATGATTCAACTGCTCAATGGTTCAACAAATGATAGCATATGCGGAGAGGGGAAAAATAGGACGAGACAAAGCGTAAAGAATTTAATACAAGTGAAGATTACCATTGTCGCCCATCATAGTCACGCGGAAACACGCCCTCATAGTCGCTCCGCATGCCCATGCCCATGCCCCCCTCAGGCCCTCTTTGGTGTGAAACCGCCTTACTAACAACAGTTGCGTGGATATTTTCCAATGCACCTGTCCATTTGGAGAGAGCAGTATACCGACGTTTCGCCAAGCTTTGTCTGCAAAAGGATAACTGAGCATACAGTATCAACACGCATTTAAAGATGACAAACTGTTGGTCGAGTTCTAAACGCATGGCGACTTGATCAATCTTTCCCTCGACCTTTCCTTCTAAGATGAGCCCGATTAGTAGATCTTCGACTTCGGCTACTTCCACGTTAAGTTGCTGTTGGGTATTGTGTGTTATGATAAGTGACAGATGTCCAATAATTCGCATACCTTGGCCAAAAATGACAGTTCGAGTCTCGTATAAGGCTTAATAAGATCGATAAGATATTGCGTCCGTAAACTGCGTAACAAGTCTCCAATATAGGAACGGATGAAGGGATCATCCATGATCGTTGCACGATTATCTGCCGCAGCACAGACGATTGGTTAAGTCATGTTTAATTGGAGCGGACTGCATTACCTCGAATAATCTTTTCAGCTTCAAGAACTTCGCGACGCTGGTATGCACCCACAAGGTCAGTCATAGCTTTAATCTCAGGTTTGGTCTTATATCTGGATAAAATTCAGCGAGAGGCAGTCTTTCATTTGGCTAGTCTAATACATACGGTTTAGTCTCTTGACTATCGAAGGGATTGACTTCGCTACCAGTCAACATATTGGCTAAGACGAGGTACTTCAACACTTGGATACGCTGTGGGGAGCCAGCTTCGTCGTAATTGCGGAAAGACTCAAAGAAGTCTTCACTAGCGCGATTCCATTGCTCTGTTTAAGAATCATTCCCTTCTATTCCGACCGAATTCCGAATAAAGACTCACTTTCACCCATCCACATTTTCCCGCCACACTCCTTGATAACTCCCATGATCCGAGGGTGAGGAATCGCTGAGCGAACCTCATTCGTAGCATTATATATTTCCTGTCAAGAATAAGTAGTTGGCGATAGAGCAATGAAATGGTTTGTACCTTGAGCTTCTTGAAATTGCGAGTCTCGTTGTACATTTGGATCTCAAGGGCGTAGATTTCGAGAAGCTGAGTTCCTTGAGATTGGTCCTGTTCTCCATCCGAGGGTTGCGACGTTGAGCTATGAAGATCACGAAGAAGCTAAAGTAGATTTAGCGACTGGAATACGTCTGTGAAATATGAGACTTACCTTTGTCAAGCGCCCATATTCTTGACGATCTAACCAAAGCTTCGCAAGTTTCAAATTGGTCTTGGTCGATAGCCTCTACATGATGGTTAGTCCCATTAAATGGAATACGTCGTTCCAAGAACGAACCTCATTCTTTGCGTCCTCTAGGGCCGACCTCGTTGCCTCGTAGAATCTCTCCAAGACATCGACTTCCACGGGCCCTGCCTTGCCGCCACCAACGTAATCCAATATCCCGTTGATGGACTTTTCTGCATAGTTGCGAGTAACAGCAGATTTGGTGTATGTTAGCAAGCTGGTGTATGTTACTAAAGCCTCGGCTGGACGACGGAGAGCTAGGAAGAGAAGTTTGGTTGCCTGTTTCAGCGCCTTGAAACCCCTAACATAGTATAAACAATATGCCTTTATCCAACAGATGCAAAACGAACCAATCTCCTTTCTCTGTTTCAGCATCTGCAATTGCCTTGAAGGCCTTCAAAGCGCCTTCTGGGTTGTCCTCTTTCAATGCTACCAGAGTGTCAACAATGCCAGTTTACAGCACGAAGCTCTGATGGGCCCTCACCTTTCGCAGTATAGTATTGATTCTCGATGTCAGCACCTCCAGAATCGTTTTCCTCTTCTTCGTTATCGGAATAATCGAATTCATAATCCTAAGATGTGGCGAAGCCTTAGCTGGATCTTGAAGGCTATAAAGCCAATATTTGGCCTACCTCATCGTCTTGCATGTAATCAGCATCGTCATCATCCATCGTTAGGGGTTAATCGAGGGAAATAAAACGAAGAGGTTGCGTTGAGTTTGTCGTCAAACGCGTCAGTGCGAAACCAGCATGGGTCCACGGAACATATCAGGGGTCCACAGGCACCCACTGTTCAGATGCCTTTTGCCCCTTCCCGTATAAAGCCTCAAAATGCTATCCCCGTTCCTCAGAAAGGAACACAAAAGGAACCCTTAAACGATCGCGAAGACTCCACAGAAGAAAGACCGACCAAAAGAGCTCGAACTGAAGAGTCCAAGGAACAGGAGTTGCCAGATGCCACAGCGGTAGACCAGGAGAATACTACTGTGGAAGCAGAAGAAGAAGATCTTGAGGAGGAAGAATTTGCTGAAGCAGCAAACGGACAACCTAGAGCTGCTGATTTGTATCTTGATACGGTGTGTGTTATCAACCAATGGCTCCCGATACTTCCTAACATTGTTTAGGTCAACCGAGCAGCTCTAGACTTCGATTTCGAAAAAGTTTGCTCTGTATGTGTATCAAACATCAACATCTATGGTTGCCTTGTCTGTGGCAAATACTTTCAAGGGCGTGGCCCATCGTCCTATGCGTATGCCCACAGCATCCATGATGACCACCACGTCTTCATCAACTTGGAAACCACTAAGGTGTGTCCCACTTCCTGCCTGTGGATAGTAACCTCATAGATTTTTTTATCAGGTGTACATACTCCCCGATAATTATTTGGTCTCAGATCCCTCGTTATCGGACATTGAAGCGTATCTATCGCCCAATTTCTCTCCAGCGGACCTGAGGGCCCTTGATCAACCGGCACATCTCTTCAAACCATCATTTGACCTCAATAATAACCCATACGTTCCAGGTTTCATCGGGTTGAATAATATCAAACGACATGATCACATTAACGTGATCATCCACATGCTACTGCACGTTCCTCCACTGCGCGACTTCCTCATACTCTACCCTCAATCACATAGTAATCCGCCAAGTAAATCCCCAAAACCCATTTTTGGAAAGGAGCCTCAGAAGAACCCCGAACTTCTTCTACGCCTCTCTCTTTTGGCTCGCAAACTCTGGTCGCCCCAGCTTTTCAAGTCTCAAGTATCTCCTCATGAATTCCTTCAAGAGGTCAACCGAGCTTCGAAGTCCAAGTGGCGGTTGGAAGAGCAAGGTGATCCTGCGGAATTTCTAGGCTGGTTATTAAACCGTATACATGTGGATATGGGAGGGTCGAAGAAGAAAGGCAGTAGTACGTACACATGTCGTACTTGAGTCATTTTCTGATCCGTCGATATAGGTGTCATCTATACCACATTCCAAGGTGAATTGCGGCTCGAAACCCAACAGGTCATCGTTCGACCTGACGAGGGATCCAATCAAAAGCCACAGTTTGACATAGCACGAGGTGCATCATCTTGCTACTCGTAGTTCCCAAATCCATGCTTATTTGCACTTAGATATCAAAACAACCGTCTCACCCTTTCTTTATCTGGCAGTTGATCTTCCTCCACCTCCATTATTCCAAGACTCTGTGGAGAAAAACATTATTCCTCAGGTTAGTCTTGCCTCCGTTTTGAGTAAATATGATGGCGAGACAACACAGGTAAGGCCTCCAAACCTTTTTAATAAACTTACTAATGTATTTCAATAGGAATCATTAGGTCAATTGAAACGATACAAACTGCAACGGCTCCCTCCGTATATAATCGTGCATTTTAAGCGATTTACGAAAAATAACTTTGTGGAAGAGAAAAACCCGACAATCATTAACTTCCCTCTGCGTGGCATGGATTTCAGAGAGTGTACCTAATATTTCCGTTTTATTATCACGTTTCAAACTTAAACTGACCTTGACAGATCTTGACGCTCCGGCGGGACATCCTCCTGTGATTTATGACCTGCTCTCTAACGTTACGCACGAGTCCGTGGCTGGCACGACTAGAGACAAGGTAAACACAATTTGGAAAATTCATTTGCGTGCTGGAGGAGGTGGCGGTGAGGGTGAAAAATGGTTCGAAATTCAAGATTTGATTGTGAGGGAGGTTCGCAAGGAAATGATTTTCCTTGGTGAAAGCGTATTACAGGTATGCCGTTTTTTGTGATGATATGATGACATACTCATTGGGTATCAATTCAGGTTTGGCAACGTAGGGATGCTTAATCATCATAGAGAAATATAAAAGCAGTCTCAAACTGTGCGGCGTTTGTATATTACCGATATTTTTATGCTTGCATGTTGTCATCGTGAGGGGGTGTTTATTTACTCAATGTGCAAGGAACAGGATAGATTATTGGAGGCTTCAGAAGCACTGTCAACTATTTATGGCTGATGAGCCTGGTGACATCTGCAGCATATTTGACCCCTTAACTGGGGCACGGTTCGTCAAGGAAATGCATATATACCACATACCCATTCCCTTACCTGCTGGAGGGCATATCCACGCTTCTCCGTGTGAATCACGAAGCCTGTCGATAACGTTATCCTTGCTCTTAAGAGCCAGGGATGGGAGCTGTCGCCGGCATATTTGACCGAGCAGCCTTGTCTGTGCTCGTTCCAGTCGCCGCTTCGCTTCCTTCGCTATAGCTATTCTTCCTGATAATGAAAATGTCCGTAAGAAGATGGATTGGGCCTCCCAAAGTGGCTAATGGTTACTTCGCTTGTCCTTCGAATACAGGACGAAAGATATACACTCCAGATATAATTCCTTGAATATATCAACGACCGCTAGAAGTATACGATGTTTGATATTTACCTGTTACCCCAGCCACTAGAAGTGGAACAAATCGCTCAAATCGCGACATGAGACAGAAGAGCACGCCGTAGCGCTCGAGTGGGGATGATGATTATGTAATAGCAGCTATATAATCGAATCAAAATATTGAATAAAAAAAATCCCTTAAAAGATGACGTCTTTCATTTCAATTACTTCTTGTGAGGTCCTTATTGTTTAGGAGATGATTAATTAAGTGTGGGATAGCATATGTAGAGTATCTACACCCCCTTCAAGCATATAGCAAGTAGAGTACATACTACACAGACGAAAAGGATCTTTTTGCCTGGGAATATTTGCAATAAATACTATTCGTTTATTACACCAAGTGCGAGGAGCACCTGTCTAGCAGCCATATCTTTAGCCTTCCATTTCTGGGGGGCAGTGCCACTGCCCATTAACTGACCGTTGACTGAAGAAAATTAAGGCCAGAATATAGCGGCCAAGATATTCCTTACCATAATATGAAACCGTCCACGTAGGGGTATGACCTGGTCCCGACGATGTCTCGTTTAGTTGCAAGGCGTGAAGCTGGTGCATTGACTGAAAATCTGGTGGGTCATTCCCCCAATGCATGAGCCATTCGATGAAGATCACCGGAGTAAATGGACGTACAATTATTCAGTAGGATAACTATGACGAATATCAGTACACAAAGTTTATCATGACTAGGACGACGTACTATGCCGGTTTGGATTTGGGGCAGACATAGTGAAAACT
>Ga0157379_10003607_pt1 | contig 13131 bp, 15 predicted proteins | sample S25metaG_FD_121802 | JGI IMG/M metagenome (GOLD analysis project Ga0157379, IMG submission 121802) | Switchgrass rhizosphere microbial communities from Kellogg Biological Station, Michigan, USA - S2-5 metaG | ecosystem: Host-associated > Plants > Roots > Rhizosphere > Soil | place: USA... | reverse complement strand
GGCGCCGGCCGGCGTGACGGCGGACGTGCCGCCCGACAAAACGACAGACGCTCGTCGACCGAGCCGGGCTCCGCGCGCGGCCCCGGCAGACCGCGAGCCTGGCGTCAAGCGTAATCTCGATACCCGCGAGAGCTTGCGATACTGGGCAGCCCGCCTTGGCTCCCTCGGCGTGTCGCGCAAACGTCGCTTGGTCGACGCCGGGCACTCTCGCCTCGCAGACGAGGCAGCTCTTGGTGATCTTGAAGCCCCCCGCGTGCGGCTCGACGGTGACGTGGGCGGTCGCGTCGACATACTCGGGTCTCAGGCCCGCCTTCCCCAACACCAGCGACAGCGCCATCGCGAAGCAGGCCGCGTGGGCTGCACCCAACAACTCTTCGGGATTCGTGCCCGTTCCTTGCTCGAAGCGCGAGGCGAACGAGTAGGCTGCCTTGAATACCCCGTTTCCAAAGTCGATCTGGCCCTTGCCATCCTGGAGGCTTCCCTCCCAACGTGCGTGTGCTTCACGTGTCGGCATGACGGCTCCTTTCTCGAGATCGGTTTACAGGCATCTGCAATCTGAATTTCGTATGCTGGACAACAGTCGTCGGTAGCTTTGCTGCGCGAGGAGCCTGTCGCCCGTCGAGAAGTATGTCGCTTCGATCGGTGTGTCGATCCAGAGTACGAGTGGCACCGAGTCACGCTGGCCGCCCATACGTTCGATATGCAGGTCGCGCGCATTTGCGGGCGCAGCGCCGCCCCCTTCCAGAGTGAACTTCTTCTTCCATCGAGTCTGAGCATGTGCGCGCTGAAGTGCCGGCGGCTCCGTACGACTCAGAACACTGTTCACTCTCCGTTGTGCCAACCCAGAGTCAGGACGAAAGCGCTGTCAACCGCGGCCTCGACGTCGTGCTGAAGCCCGGGCTCCAGCGCGAGAAGCCGGCCGGCAGGTAGCTCGACTGTCCGATCAGGCAGGCGCAAGCACACGCGGCCGGAGAGAGTGTGAATCGACGCTGATTCGTTCGCGCGGTGCTCCGCAATGCGGCTGCCCGCTTTCATGATAACGAGCAGCACGCGGAGATCAGGAGCGTGGACCAGTGTGCGCGCCGTATGGCCTCCTCGCTCGTAGACCCCTTCCTGTCGCATTTCGTGGTCGATGGCTCCGAGGTCGAAGACCGCCCCACACTGCAATGACCCTGGACTAGGCATATATTGCTCTCCTCTGATCTCACTTCCCCGTTTTCCTGGGATCGAGAGCATCACTCGCGACGGATGATCGTAAGCGTTCTTTGGACGCCGAGGACAGCCGATCGTCGCGTCGACGGCGTGCGCGAAGCTCCGCCACGATCTCCGCTTGCGTGGCCGCCGGTAGCACGCGGCTGATCGTGGGGGAACACCACCGCTTCCTCGAGCGCGAGATGCTCGGTCAAGTCCTGCCCGAGATCGCTCGCTGCTACGGCGAGCACAGCCCGTCGCCGCACATCGCTCGGACTCTGACGAAGAGCCGCCGACGCGTTCAGGAGCGAACGGAGCTTCCGCTCATGGCCGATGTGCTGCTCGTGCATCGCGTGAAGCGCGCGGTCGATCTCAAGAGACCGACCACCCAGGCGCGGGAGGACACTCTCCTCCTCGTCGGCCACGTGAAGCGGCAGGGCTTCAACGAAGTAGCGCTCGACGCGAAAGCACGCTTCGACGATCTCGGTTTCGGGCGGATCCGCCTCCTCGGCCGCGGCCCGCGCGAGCGCGACGAAACTTCGGATGCGTTCATGGCACTCCAGAAGCAGATCAACGAGATCGCGGGCGGCCGACGGCTTCTGGCCGATCGTGATGAGCATTCGGGTCTCCTTGGCGTTCAACGTGCGCCCTCAACGAGAAGGAGAATCATTCGCAGAACGCCCTCCTTTTCTTGTCTGAGACCACCGCGCTTCAAGAGACGGCGAGTCAAAGGATAGAACGTAGCCCACAGCTATACAGACAGATCTGTACACAAGAGAGCGTCCTACTCCTGCCGAGTCAGGGGCAACGGCCCGACGTCGAGCCCTGCCCTCGCCAACGCTCGGCGTGCAGCGTCTAGCACTCTCGGACCGGCGACATGTGGTGCAACGGGCACGTCGGGCACAGCGCGCAAGTCGGCTAGTAGCGCGGTAGCCTCGTTCGCCGCGACCCTCTCGCAAGTCTCGTACACCCCGCCGGGGTCTTCCTCCAGAGGATTGTGGATGCTCAGGACGACGCGGAGCGTGGCGACAATGTCCGAAGTTGGCGGGGGGACGAGCAGGGCCGCGATCGCCCCATGCTGGAGGCGAAGGGCGGCGGCGACCGGTAGAGGCTCACCGCCGCGCAGCCGCTGCGTCGCAGGTAGGAGGATCTTCTCCTCCATCCCGATGTGCTTGAGCAGTCCGGCGCGAAATTCAGCGTACGCTGCGCGATCGATCCGCTCGGGGTCGACAGTGGCGCGATCCAGCAGCGCGTCGAGCCGCCGGTGGTCAGCGGCGAGCAAACGATGGATGGACTCCGCCATGATACCTCCTATCGGCCGCACTGATCGGCAAGTCTGTTCATTCTGCATAAAGCCAGTCCGGCTGCTTGAGGGGCTGACGCGCGTCGTAGGCAACGCATCCACTCGCCGGATCGAGATCGACGATCTTGGGTAAGAAGAGGAGACGTGCCCGTGGACACGCGGACTGAAAATGCTCGTGGAACTCGCTCTCGAAGCAGCGGATCAGGCTCTGGACGAGGACGCGCTCGCCAATGGGCAAGGCGCACCGGTTCCCCTCGTCGACGGTACCGCAGCGAGCGAGGATCGTCTCGATGTCGGCCGCCGATCCCTCGCCGCCCTCGAGGCGCTCGAGCAAGCGTGTGATCTCGCCGGTGCCGAGCTTACACGGCGGGCACTGTGCGCATGACTCGACGTAGAGGAAGCGAGAGAAGACGTGCGCCAAGGCAACTACACACGCCGAGTCGTCGTAGGCGATGAAACCACCAGAGCCTAGACCGGTCCCCACCTCCCGTAGTGCATCGAAGTCCATTGGGGTGTCGAGTTGGTCGATTGTTATGACAGCATTTGAGGCGCCGGCAAAAATCGCCTTCAGCGATCGCCCCACGAGCGACCCACCACCAAACTCCTCGACGAGTCGCCGCAGTGGTGTTCCGAGAGGAAGCTCAAAGCAGCCTGGCCGCCGGATGTCGCCCGTGATCGTGAAGATCATCGTGCCAGGTGAATCGGCCGTCCCGATGCGACGAAACCAATCCGCACCGTGGCATAGGATGTGGGGGACGTTGGCGAGCGTTTCGACATTATTGACGAGCGTCGGATTGGCCTCGGGCGGGTGCCGGAAGAGCCCTTCGAGGTAGGGTGCTAGGACGCGGGGCAAGGGCAGGTTCCCCTCGATCACCTCGAGCAGCGCCTTCTCCTCACCGAAGAGATACTCTTCCGGCCCTAGCACGACCTCGATTTCGAGCCCGCAGGTAGACCCGATCAAACCGGCCCCACGTAGTTCATCGAGCGCCGTTCGCACGCGAAGGATCTCCGGCACGAACGAGCGCTTGAGGCAGATGAAGGCGCGCGCGGCGCCGACGACACGGGCGGCGATCGCGAGCCCCTCAAGGACCTGGTACGGATTGATGCGCAGGAGATGTCGGTCCTTGAAGGTTCCCGGCTCTCCCTCGGCGGCGTTGCAGCAGGCGTAGCGCGGACCACTTCCGCCCCCGATGACGCCGATCCACTTCACCGCCGTCGGGAAACCGGCGCCGCCGCGGCCGCGGAGTCCCGAGCGAGCAATCTCCTCTACTATGGCGTCACGGGTCGAGTGCCCAACGTGTTGGAGCCCGACGAGTCCCCCCCTAGCGACGTACTCCGCCAACGACGCGATCGGACGGCCGTCAACAGGGAGAAGGCGACGTTCCTCCTTCATGGCCCGGTCAGTGCTGCAGCAATGCTCGCACCTTGCTGGTGAGCCACGGTGGGAGCTGATCGAGTACCGTAAGCGTACGCTCAATGGACGCGCGCGTGCGCCAGTCGCTCCAATGCCGCGGCGCCAACACCTTGAGAATCAGTCGTTCTGCCATCGCGCTTCGTGACCGAGGGACCATGAACATGTACTGTATATATATCTTTCCACCCGGAGGCAACCCCCGCACGCGACCGCTGGGGACCTCCGGACAGAACAGCAGCGCTCCGTTGGAACAGCGTCAGGTCAAGTGGATCGAGATGGCGAAAATAGGACACAGCTGGCGCTGCAACGTGCTTGGAGCCACGCCCGCGGCGCCCGAGCCCGCGAACGCGCTCATGGTGTAGTTCGCCGAGGGGGCTGTCTGGTTCGCCCGCCATCAGTGGGCTGGCGGATGACCTTCTCCGATCGCTCAAAAGGGGCCCCTGTGCCCGGTCAAAGAGCGCTAGGTGCTCCGAGCCCGTTTGCCGCCCGTGACTCGCCTGGCACTCATTCCTGATCGGATGGGGCCTTTGCTTTCTCCTCCAACTCCGAGATTCGTCGCCGAAGCGCACTTTCCAACTCGTATCGGGCGCTGCAATTTCGGCCCACGGCCAACGCGCCGGTGACCACGCCGGCTGCATCCTTCACCAGACCGAAGCTAAGTTCCACGTACAACTTGCTCCCGTTCTTGTGAACCGACCGGGTGATGAGCGGCCGATTTCCGGATTTGGTCCGACCGCTGTCGATGGCCTTACGGAAGCCTTCCCAATGGGCGCGTCGAAGTCGCTCCGGAATGATCACGTCGAGGCTGTCGCCCAAAACTTCTGCGGCGGGATAGCCAAAGAGTGCCTCGGCGCCGCAGTTCCAGACCCGAATCGCGCCGTTGCAGTCCGCGAAAATGATCGCATCCGGAGCCTGCTCCACGATGGCCTTGAATAAACTCAAATCTAGATCCTCACATCCGCGGTCCTTGTGCATCGACAAGCTCCTTTCCGGAAACATCGCAGATGAGACATGCACGCCAATTCCGACTACGGATCACCGGCGAACGCCCGTACCTGAACGATTGGTGCATTGTCCCAATGTGACGGTAAGTCCTCCAGGGCACGACGGTCTCAGCCCTTGCGCTCGGCACCAAGAAGATGTACTCGTTAGGCATGTTACGCCACTCCCGTCGATACGGCGCGGTGGATCGTTGAGTCAAGGTTGCCATGAAGCAGGAGGGGCTGGGTGATCTGCTGCAAGCTGCACGCCATGCCGTCCACAGTGAGCGTTTCCGCGTTGAGTGGCCTTGGCCACCAAACATTCGCAATGATGAAGTCGGTATCGGGGCCCGAGTGCTTGAGGTAGCTTCAAGTTGCGCGCTCCCGATGGATAGATAGGACGGTCTCGAATCCATGCAGCTTACCCGCTACACGGACTACAGCTTGCGAGTTCTCATCTACCTGGCGGTGAACCAGGAAAAGCTGGCAACTATCGAGGAGATCGCCGATGCCTATGGAATCTCGCGGGCTCATCTGATGAAGATCGTCCACAGGCTCGGGCTTGCCGGTTACCTGGAGACCGTTCGAGGCCGCGGCGGCGGCTTGCGGCTGGCACGTCCCCCCGAGGAGATCCGTGTTGGTGCGGTGGTCCGGCACGCCGAGGAATCGATGGCACTCGTGGAATGCTTCGATCCGCAAACGAGCCATTGTCGAATCGAGCCTGTATGCCGCCTCCAGACCGTTTTGAATGAAGCGCTCGAAGCGTTCCTGCAGACGCTTGACGGCTACACCGTCGCCGATCTGGTGGTGCAACGGCGGAAGCCTCTCGCCCGACTTTTGGGGACAGCGTGAGCTAGACGCCCTGCCCTCGACCAGGATGGTGGTAGCTCTTACTATCTTCTCTTGCCCTCTGCACAGACCACGCCTAGGCCTCGGGGTGTGATCGGCAAGAGGAGAGCGCGGCCGGTTGTCATCTGCGATGCCCCGTGCAGCGCGCACTCGAGCACGCCAAGCTTCTAGGGCGGCCGTGCCGGGAGACAGGATGCGAGGGCATCATGCGCGGCTTGAAGATACTGGCACTGCGTGCGCGGGTGCCAAGATTGTTACCCGACGGGGAGAGCTGAGGACGTCGTGCAGAGGGTGCGGGTGGAATGTCACCAAAGCCTGATCCTCGTCCACGGATACTCGACGATACTCGACTATGGCGCTGCACGCGATCAGTCCGTGCCAAAGGGTCGCTCGCCTTGCTCGTCATCGGGCGGTACGCCATCAACTCCACGGAAAGCTGACTTCCTTCTCAAGTCAGTTTCGCCGCTACGAGCCTTGAGCTCCTTGCACACACGTTCGAGAAGATATATGACCGAGCGATGTTATAGCAGTTAGAGCTGCCGCGCTCAGTTCCGGCGAACGAACGGCTCGAGGAGGGTCGAAATGAGCGAGACGCCGCCGCGGGGACAGGCGCTGCCGTCCGAATTCAGCCCCGTTTCAGCGCTCGGAGTAACCTTCGTCGCCTTGTCCGTCGATATCTTTACGCCAGGCGCCTACTATCCGCCGATACTGTACGTGATCGCTCTCGCGCTCTGCATGTCGGCACCTGACCGCCGCTTCATCTGGGGCCTTACGCTGGCCGCCCTGGCGCTGACGTTTGTCGGGGGCCTCTGCTCCTATCCGCCAGCGAACCCGAACAGCCAAACCACCGAGTTCTGGATTAATCGGGCGATCGTCGCGAGCGCGATCGTGGGGATCGCTACCATCATCCATCGCCACATCGCGCTGGTTGAGGCGTACCGGAGGCGCAGCGAGGAACTAGGCGTTGCGACGAAAGAGATTGAGGGCCGCCGTCTAAAGGCCGAGGAGCTCAGCTCCAGAAAGACACGGTTCTTGGCGGCGATCTCCCACGACCTCAGAACACCCGCGAACGCGATTCGGCTACTGGCGCGAGTTATTCGGGAAGTACGCAGTGACCCCACCCGCGTCGATGATCTCACCGTCCGTCTCGAATCGAACACCGTCATCCTCATCGACATGCTGACGGATGCACTCGACGTCGCCCGGTTCGACTCCGACGCGCTCATGACACCCGACGAGAGAGACTTCCCGCTGGCAACGGTCGTCGAATATGTCGTCACCATCGTGCAGCCGCTCGCCGAAGCGAAACGACTTCGGCTGGTGGTCGAGATCGCAGCGGGGCGCATTTCTTTGCGCGCCGACCATGGACGGCTCGCCCGCGTCATCGTGAACCTGCTCGACAACGCGATCAAGTTCACCGATGCGGGTAGTGTCTTGCTCAGCGCCACCAAGACTGACGACGGGGGCCTCCGTCTCGCCGTACGCGACACGGGACGTGGTATCGAGCGCGGTCACCTCGGAGACATCTTCGACGAGTTCGTCCAGATCCGCCGCTCTGACCGCGATCGTGTCGGTGGGAGAGGTCTTGGCCTGGCGACTTGCAAGCGGCTAGTCGTCGAGATGCAGGGGCGACTCGAGGTCGATAGCCTCGTCGGGTCTGGAACGACGTTTGCGATCCTGCTCCCCGCGTCGCGCGTGACGCAATCGCCTTGCTCGCCGCGCCTGCTAAGCTTCGAATGAAGACGGGCCCCTCCCCCAAGATCTTCCCTACGATGGACGCATCTCGACATGGCGACGATCTTCGCCGGCGCCCCTCGCCTCGGTTGTCTGCTTTCGAGATGTCCCCAGCAACCCTTCGCCTTGCTACCGTTGCTGGGCGGCTGCACAGCGACATTCTTCGTGTCGTGTCTGCTCACTTGACGCCGTCGCACAGAGTCGGACGTGGATCGCCTCCGGGCGAACCCGGCACCAGGTTCCAATCCTTGACGACAGCGGTCTGATCGGCGTCTTCACACGGCGGGGTCTTCGCCAGGCACAAGCATCCGGGCGGCTTGCGCATCCCGAGCTCGGCCATCGGCCCGACCATCGTCATGACTGTTCCTCGGGTGAGGCGCAGATCGCATGGTGAATCTTCAGCTCGGCCGACTCCCGGCGTTGGCTCGCACCCCGCACCGGCTGAACGGCATGCTGGCGCACGGCGATCTATTGAGCGCCCATCAGCCGCGGCTCAGCGAGATCCCTCACGCAACGCGAGTCTTACAGGCGAAGCGCACCGCGGCTTTGGCCCGGTGGTTGTGGCCTCACTAGAGCTCGAGATCGCCGGCGGCTTCCGGCTGGTAATTCACGCTGACCACACGAGATGTCGGCTCTTCGTGCCAGGCAGGGGCCAGCCAATCGACTGACCGACGGAGAGTCCCAACAGGGCGCCGCCCACAGGGGCGAGCACCGAGACCCTGCCTTGATCGACGTCGCTGTCCTTCGGATAGACTAGCGTCATCTCGCTTCGCTCACCGATGTCGAGATCCTCGAACTCGAGGCGCGACTTCATCGTTACGACCTCGGGTGGAATCTCCGAAGACTCCACTACCACCGCGCGCACCAGCTCTTCTTCGAGCGCCGCGCGGGCGGCGTTGTCGCGCCGAGAAACGTGCGTTTCGAGAAGGTGCGTCAGACGCTCGAGGTCCGGACGCGTCACAAATACTCTGCGGTTCGAATCCATAGTTGCACACTCACCAGCTGGGGTGGATGAGGCAAGGTACCCGCTGACGCGCCTGCGGCGATGCTTTGAGGAAGATCGCAGCGAGCTTGCGCATCACGCATTGGGCACTCTTGACAGATACATATAGCCCGGCTATATCTTTGCCGGGATGCGCGATCCCTGCCGTGGCGGGGATCGCCGAAACGCACCATTGAGATGTCATGGTTAGCTCAAGGAGCTGAGGCGCTGTCGCAGAAGCGACGAGAGCTTGCGCCCGAGATCGAAAGCGCGTTTCGCGAGTTCAGCCGGAAGGTTTTCGCGGCTGGAGCGCTGGACGCAAAGACGAAGCAGCTCGTCGCTGTGGCGGTGGCTCACGTGACGCAGTGTCCCTACTGTATCCGAGGGCACACCCGGGCTGCTCGACACGCCGGGGCGGCGGAGCAGGAGGTCATGGAAGCGATCTGGGTCACCGCGGAGATGCGCGCTGGCGGTGCCTTCGCGCATTCACTGATCGCGCTCCTGACTATGGAGACCGACGAGAAAGCGTAGCACCGGGTACCCGCTGCGGCCGCTCGGTCTGGGTCCGCATCCGCGCCAGAAGGGGGAATGATGATTACCGCCACCCAACGTTTGGATCTCCCCTCCGGAACGTTCACGTATCACTCTCTCCCTTTGCTCGAGCAAAGAGGTATCGCGAGCATTTCTAGACTCCCGATCAGTCTTCGCATTCTCCTCGAGTCGGTGCTGCGCAATCTGGACGGAAGACGTGTACGCGACGAAGACGTCGAACAGCTGGCGAATTGGCAACCTGAGGCTCCGCGAACGGCAGAAGTACCCTTCGTCGTCGGGCGCGTGCTGCTGCAGGACTTCACGGGTGTACCGCTCCTAGTCGATCTTGCCGCGATGCGCTCGGCAGCGGTCCGGCGCGGCTCTGACGCGAAGTTGCAGCTGCTCGTACCCGTCGATCTCGTCATCGACCACTCGGTCCAGGTCGACTATTTCGGCCGGGTCGACGCACTTCGGCTCAACATGGAAATGGAGTTTCGGCGCAACCAAGAGCGCTATCGGTTCCTCAAGTGGAGTACCGACGCATTCGATGGTTTGCGCATTGTGCCGCCAGGGTTCGGCATCTGTCACCAGGTAAACCTGGAGTTCTTGGCGAAAGGTGTCTTGACGAGGGACAGCGTGCTGCATCCCGACACTCTGGTCGGCACCGATTCGCACACGACTATGATCAACGGGCTTGGCGTCGTGGGCTGGGGAGTCGGTGGGATCGAGGCCGAGGCCGCGATGCTCGGCCAACCGATTTACATGCTCCTGCCTGATGTCGTCGGGGTACACCTCCACGGCCGCTTGCGTGAGGGCGTTACCGCGACCGATCTCGTCTTGCGAATCACCGAGATCCTGCGGCAAGCGCACGTCGTCGGGAAGTTCGTTGAGTTCCACGGCGAGGGCGCGGCAAGCTTGTCCGTACCGGACCGGGCGACGCTTGGGAACATGGCGCCGGAATATGGCGCGACGATCGGTTTCTTTCCTGTTGACGAGCAGACCTGCCGGTACCTGCAAGCGACCGGTCGAAGCGACGAGCACGTCGAGACGGTCCGTCGCTACTTTCAGGCGCAAGGGCTCTTCGGCGTGCCCGGCCGCGATCAGTGCGACTATACGACCGTGATCGATCTTGACCTTGCCACTGTCGAGCCCTCGGTCGCCGGCCCCAGGCGGCCGCAGGACCGAATCGCGCTCGGCCGTCTCAAGGAGCAATTCCTCGCGTTGCTCACCAATCCCGATGGCTACGGCAAATCAGCCACCGAAGTCGCTCGTCCCGTCGCGGTGCGGCTTGGAGAATCGAGCGAGCCGCACCCCGGCGGCGGCGAACAGGCGAACGACACGCTTCCCGACCGGCATGCGAGCAACACGAATGCCTACACCGAGGCCGAAATGATGAACAACCGGCCGACGCCGAACCGGTTCGATCTGGTGCGCCCACCCTCCGGTCGGACGTCGACCTTCGATCTTGCTCATGGCAACGTGGTCATCGCGGCGATCACATCCTGCACGAACACTTCGAATCCGACGGTCATGCTGGCTGCGGGATTGTTGGCGAAGAAAGCGGTCGAGCTGGGGCTCGGCGTCAAGCCGTGGGTGAAAACCTCGCTGGCGCCCGGCTCGCGGGTCGTGAGTGAGTACCTCACCAAGACGGGGCTACAGCCATTCCTCGACCGGCTAGGCTTCAATCTGGTCGCCTTCGGATGCACGACGTGCATCGGCAGCTCGGGACCGCTCGATCGCGAGCTGGAAGACGCGCTGACAACAGCCGACATCGTCAGCGCCAGCGTTCTGTCAGGGAATCGCAACTTTGAAGCGCGCATCCATCAAAGCGTAAAGGCCAACTTTCTCATGAGCCCACCGCTCGTGGTCGCCTTCGCCATCGCCGGACGGATAGACATCGATCTCACGCGTGAGGCCCTTGCTACCGTGGACGGGACGGAGATCTACCTGCGCGACCTGTGGCCGTCGATGCAGGACATCGACGTGCTCATCGGGAGCGCCTTTGATCCCGACGAGTACCGGCGCGTCTACACCGACTTTGCCAAACAGAATCCGATGTGGAACGCGATCCCCGTCGAATCTGGACTGCTGTACGAGTGGGAGCCATCGTCGCTGTACATTCGAGAGCCACCGTACTTCGATCCTTCAATGGCCGGTGCTTCGTCTGCCGATATTTCACGTGCGCGTGCACTCGCCATTTTCGGGGACTCGATAACGACGGACCATATCAGTCCGGCCGGCGCAATCGGTCCGACCTCGCCGGCCGGTGCCTACCTACGAGATCACGGGGTTCCACTTGAGGAATTCAATAGCTATGGCGCGCGCCGCGGCAACCACGAGGTAATGGTTCGCGGGACGTTCGCGAACATCCGTATTCGCAACCTGATGGTACCGGGGATCGAAGGCCCCATCACCCGGCACCAACCCGACGGCGAGCACATGGGCATCTTCGACGCGGCCGAGCGTTATGCGGTCGAGCGGGTGCCGCTGGTCGTGATCGCTGGACAAGACTACGGCGCCGGCAGCTCGCGTGACTGGGCCGCTAAAGGCACTCGTCTGCTCGGCGTACGGGCGGTCATCGCTCGAGGTTTCGAGCGAATCCACCGCTCCAATCTGATCGGCATGGGTGTGTTGCCCTGCGAGCTTCCCGCGGGGGTCAGCGCGCTGACGCTCGGACTCGATGGTACGGAGACCTTCGGTGTAGATACCGATGCGGCCCTGCGTCCGCGACAGCCTGCAACGCTGCGCATCCAGCGCCTTGACGGTCGGCACGAATCGGTGCCGCTCAGGCTTCGTATCGATACACCGATCGAGGCCGCGTATTTTTCGGCGGGCGGAATTCTACCCTACATGCTCGAGCGCCTGCTCGCCGAAGGTGCTCGCGAGGAGGTGACGCCATGATCCGCATCAAGCGCACTTACGAGCCTGCAGCGCACGGAGACGGGTGGCGAGTCCTCGTGGAGCGCCTCTGGCCGCGAGGCATGAAAAAGGAAGCCCTCGTGGCTGACGCGTGGATGAAGGAGGTTGCACCTAGCACGAAGCTGCGAAAGTGGTTCGACCATCGGGAAGAGCGTTGGGAGGAGTTTCGGCGGCGATATCGGGACGAGCTGAACGCCAACCCTGATGCGTGGAAAACGATCCTCGACGCCAGCAGCCGCCGCACAGTAACCCTGCTCTACAGCGCCCACGATACCCTTCACAATGGCGCCTTGGTCTTGCGCGACTATTTGATGAAGCGAGTCACCCGCGCTGGAAAGCGATCGCCTTGAACACAACACGCTTCACCGCCAGGATCGGTCGTCGTCGTTGGAGGGCTGCTGAACCCGCCGTGCACAGCACCCTCACACTTTGATCTCCAGGAAGGAGTCGTCATGCCGACTCGCAATGCACACGCACGCCGTAAGCAACCTGCCACCCAAATCGTCGCTGTATAGTTCGCAGAACGGTCCGCAGCCCCATCCTTCGCCGCGGAATGACCGTGGTTTAAGCATCCTCCCTGGTTCGAACGGCAGCTCGTGCCAGTGCTGCACGCACGAATCAACGCGCTGACCGCGACACCTGCCTACTGCACTAGCCGACTCGGACGCCCTCGGAACGACTCGACGGCTCGTCAGCATGCCGGGTCGTGCCATGCGTATCAATTCCCACCATGAGCGTCCCGGCTTCCAGCGGTTCTCAGCTGCCGGGCTCGTACTCCCGCACCGGCGTCGACGATCCTAGGATGGGTTGGATGACAGCCCACGCGGCCCCGACCGCGGCCTCGCGCGGTCGAACAGGATCGCGTCGCCCGCCATGGCATCACCGAACAGGCGGTCGGAGGCGTCGATCTCTTCGTCGGCATGGTGGACCAGCTTGAGTTCTTCGGCTCGGTGTCCGACGCGACCACCTCTCGAAGGGGCGAGGTACGCTACTCGACTCGCAGCACTCCCTTCATCGTCAGGTGGAGGGTACAGACGTAGGCGAACTCGCCCTTAGTCTTTGGCGTATAGGTCCATGACTTGTCGGGCAGGATTACGTTCGAGTCGAACCCTCCTGTTCCTGAGGTCGCGGTATGTGGAAACGGGTCCCTGTTGACCCACACAACCGAGTCGCCGGCTTTTACGGTAAGCATTGGAGGCTGGAAACTGGTGCCCTCCATCGTCACCGT
>Ga0157379_10003605_pt1 | contig 13134 bp, 13 predicted proteins | sample S25metaG_FD_121802 | JGI IMG/M metagenome (GOLD analysis project Ga0157379, IMG submission 121802) | Switchgrass rhizosphere microbial communities from Kellogg Biological Station, Michigan, USA - S2-5 metaG | ecosystem: Host-associated > Plants > Roots > Rhizosphere > Soil | place: USA... | reverse complement strand
GTTCGACGATTCCAACGACTCCAGCGCATTGGTCAATGGCGGTTCCGCTACCATCGATGCCCTCTCCGTCAATGTCGCGGGCCAGATCTCCGGCGGCTCCGGAATCACCACCACGCAGGGCATCAATGTCGGCATTTCGCCGATTGACGATCCCTATGCCAATGTGCCGATGCCGACGCCTGGCTCATGCGACTACAACAACAAGACTTACAAGAATACGGACACCATCGACCCCGGCGTGTATTGCAACGGCATCCAGCTCAATGCCGGCGCGGTCGTTACCATGAATCCCGGAATCTATTACATCTTCCGCGGATCGGAGCAGATGGCCGGCGGGGCCACCCTACAAGGCACAGGCGTGACCATCATCTTCACCTCCAGCACAGGCAGCAATTACGCAGATGCGACCATCAATGGCGGCGCCACGCTGGCAATTACGGCACCCACGACAGGGCCAACCGCGGGCATCGCAATGTTCGGCGACCGCAGCATGCCCACCGGCACCACCTTCAAGTTCAATGGCGGCGACAACCAAGTTGTCGGCGGCGCGGTCTATGTTCCCAAGGGCACGTTGCAGTATGCGGGCGGCAACAACGCCAACACAAACTGCACGCAGGTCATCGCTGATACCGTCACATTTGTGGGTAACTCCTTGCTGAAGATCAATTGCGGCGGCTCCGGCACAAGGCCGATCGGCACGTCCGTGTCCAGCTTGGTGGAATAGATTCAGGATCATGGCCCGCAGAAGCCCAGAAATGGCCCAGATCCGGGAAAAGTGGCTTTGGCTCCCATTGTGGGCGATCAGTGGATGGCGGGTTTGTTTATTGCGCCAGGAATGCTTGGCGTCGTGCTGCCGGTGCGGGGAGATTATACAGAGAGAATGCGCATCGTAAAAAAGTTGCGGTCAGATGCCTAAAGGACCCCAAGGCCAGAAGCGCTCTGAGTACGGATGCTGGATTGAAGAGGCTATGGGGCAGGTTTAGGGTCTTTCGATGCCTGAAACCGCCTATGCGGCTTTTATTGAAGATTGCCGCCAAGAGCGGGCGCACCTCTTTGGACTCATCGAGGCCCTAGAAGGCAAACGGATGAATCCCGGTATGCCCCTCGCTATCCCCGGCCCCATGACCGATGCCACTGCCGCGACGCTTGTGGCGTTTCAGAATACCGTCCTCCAGTTGAACACGCTAATCGACGCTTACGACGCTATTTCCAATGCCTAAGGAACCCCAGGCAACTCAGAGCGCTTTTTTTGTTTGTACGGTTCCATTCGTCAGCGGCACCTTGCCTGAGCCAGGGCGTTCCCTGACTGGGGCGGTGGGCGAAAGAGGTTGCTATGAATTTCCCTCTGCCTCAAGAATTTGGTTCCCGCGTCGTGATCCCGATGGGAGACGAACCGCTCCGCCGATATGTGGAGGCTCATGGCTTCCATATCGAAAGCAGTGCAGCGGAAACTTATGTCATGTGTCGTGATCTTCATGATGGGACGTTGGTGAAGGGCGCGGAAGACGCCAGGCGCACATGCCCTTTGTCCGCATCACAGATTCGACCTTACCTCGCCTAGTTCGCAATCAAAGGGTCCGCACCACGCGTGGCGCTACGGTCTGCGCTCGCATCGGGATTGGCGCGTCGCTCTTCGGCTCTCTGTTCCGCACCATAGCAGCGGGATAAACCTCTACTCGGGCGCGCCCTTTTTCAGTTTTTCGAGCCGTTTGGAAAGCAGTTGAGCGAGGATCTGATATTTACCGTCCTCAGTCTGTGCATTCAGCATTTCTTGAAAGTGATCATCAGTCTGTTTGGAAATCCAAGTGGCCCAAATCTGTTCTCTGGTCTTTTCCATCATGACTCCTCTCCATCATCTTCGATGGGAGCGCGCGGCCCGCATGGCAGGCTCTCATGTCTCTCAAGCGGGGCCTGATGGCCTCGACAAGGGGACGATCCTCCGATCGCCGGCGGGAGTCTGAGCCGGATTGACCATCCGCGAGCCAAGATTTGGCCTATCGTCCGAACTAACGGTGGGCCGCCCGTCCCCTTCTGAGGCTCCCGTGCCCAGCTAACCCGGCAACCTCATCCGCTGCCGGGTTGGTTTTTGCGAACTGGCGCAAGCGAAGCTGACAATGGCAAATCTAAGGAACCAAACAATCTCAACAAGTATTAACAGTGCACACCCACAGCGGATAGTCTTGCCGATGACGAATGATGACGATGCTTGCGCTTACAGCGCCGAGCGCCGCACTCTCTATCGCGTCTCGTTGGTTGCCGCAGGCTTGATAGTGGCCGGTCTGTCTCTTGGAGCTTGGGAGGAAAAGCAGGACGCGCGTTCGCACCTTCCCCACAGGATCGTGGCCGATTAAAACGGGTAACCGCCCGCGTGCACGTTCCGCGCGGGCCGGTTTGCGGGCGGCGCTCCAAACTCGACTTTAGCGCCCCGGGGCGTTAGCTCTCCTGCAACCAATCCCCCTTTGGGGGAGTTCATGTCTGGACGCTCTTGGGGGGCTGTCGATGCCAAAGCACTTACCCAAGTCAGATTGGTTTGCGTCAAAGGCGACTGGGATTGTTGTTTTCATTGTACTTCTCCCCTTCGCGATACTTGGCCTGAGTTGGGCGTTTGACTTCGTCTCGAAGAGGATGTGAGCGCGCCCGCATGCGCTGTTAAATATGAGCGAATTTGACCATAAATCTGTGCTATCTCGCGCCACTATGGCTGGATGGCCTTCTTTAAATCGGTGTCATCATTGGAGCTTGTGTCTCTCCGCGAGATAGCAACGGGCATCTTTCACCAATCGATTCCCGAGGCACATACATCGCGGCTTGTAGAGCTTGGGCTGGCTTGCCGGCAGCTTGGGAACGTTCAAATCACCCGCGCCGGCCGGGCGCTAGTTTTGAGCGTTCCCCGGCAATTCCAGATCAAGAACTAACAGTGCCCGAAGCCAAGCATATCGCTTTCGGTCCTTTCAATATTATCGCGACTTCAATTTCGAGCATGGCCGCGAAAGGTTCTCCGTCCTAACTCCATTGCCGCTCTTGCGATGCGCGCCCAGCGGTGGAAATTGAACATGTCGCCAAGGTCATAGGCTTGCCGCGAGCGACGCGCTGCCTCGGCGTCAGCATCTCTTGGGTGACGCCGGATCAGCTGATTGGCAGCACGATATATTTCCAGTTCGGAGACGTTTTCCGGTGAGCGATTGACCAAGGTTTGGACCGTTTGCTCGGCTGTTGCGGCCTTGATGGCGAGCCTCTCCCAACGGTGGGCAAGTCGAAGAAGTTCGACGCGAAGTTCCGGTGTTGGGGCCAGGTTGGCCCGGGCGACAAGCCTGGCAGCCTGCTCCCAATAGTAGGCTGCGCCCTTCGGCTCTTCCTGCTCCATCCTGCCCCCCGACAGATTTGCCTGTTGTCCAGGCATAGTGACAAATTATCAGATTCGAGGGATTGTGGTATTACGGATACGTAAGAAGCGCTACGGGGGAGCCTGCAGCATGGAACCGGATAAACATGCCCTGTCCGATCAACCGCCTGATTCATTCCTAACCAAAGCAAGCATCGCGTTTGAGTCCCTGTTTAAGCCGCCGAATGGAGCTTGGAGCTATGTGTTTTGGGCTGCATTCGGTGCGATATGTTTGTCTTTCTTTGGCTTGCTGATTGTTGCGCTGTTGAGGTCAAGCGGCTGAGCGAGGCTTAGCAGCAGGATAAAGTTCTATTGTGGCGCCCCCTTTTTTGGTTTTTCGAGCCGTTTGGAAAGCAGTTGAGCGAGGACCTGATATTCACCGTCCTAATCTCGCAACTCCGAAAAAGCGAAGGCGAAAACAAAGGAGCCCGACTGTTTCCAATCGGGCCCCGGGCCGGTGCAGAGTGGGGGAGGAGCGCACCGGGTAATTGCTAGAGCGTGACCCAGACGCCGCCGCGCCAGTAGCCACGGCCTTCATGATATTCCCGCCAATGGTGTTCGCGGTCACCTTCCCAATGGCGATGGAAGTACCAATCGTCGGGGTGAGATTCGAATGTCACGCCGGGCACCCTCACGCGGGCCTCAGTGTGCCAGCAATCGCCTTCACGATTGCAAACGACGTAAGCGCTCGCGCCGGTTGTCGCGGCACCCAAAGCCGCAATGGCACTAGCAGCAAGAACGATCCTATATTTCATGAACCTTGCTCCATTTTGCGCGCCCTGGAAAACCGAACGTTGTCGAGTAATTGGTGGTTCCCGATTGCTGCATTACGCTTCTGTAAGCGAGATTGCTCACCGCAACTGGGGAGATTCTCGAGCAAGTCGCCGCGCTCGTCTGCTCTAAGCTGGTCCCTACCGAGCATCTATGCTGGACTGGCGGCTGCTTTCGCCAGCCAGCGCCCTCGATTATTTTCACCGATACCAAACAGGACACCGGGTCATGAGTATGCATCTAATACCGCCCGCCCTGGCCGACATAGGTCGGACACTATTCGGCGAAAACTGGAGGACGCCGTTGGCCAATTCTCTTGAAGTGACGGAAGATCAGATAACTGCCTGGCTGCAAGACCCCGCCAGTATGCCCACTGATCTCGAGGCGCGCTTCGAAAAAATTGGCAGGACGCGCATAGAGGATATTTCGTTCATGCTCGGTCAGATGGCCAATACCGGCCTGGACCGCAGCAGCAAATGAGATTTACGAGGGCGACTGATGGCAAAGATCGACATGGCCTTTTTCCCCTCGGTCGATGGCTCCATGACCAGCGAGGAGCCCGGTAGCGACACGACGCATCGTGGCCACAGAAAAGAGGATCCGGAATGAAAATTCTCGCAATCCTATTTTTCTTAGCTGCCCTGTTTGCCGCTTGGTGGCAATTTGGCGGCGGGGCCGTAAATCACCCAGACCTATTCGGGCTGATGCCGGGATATAGAAATAAAGGCGCAGACGAAGCCATGGCACAATACAACCTCGCCAAGCAGCAAGGCGATAAAGCGAAAGTTTGCGAGCAAGCAGGGGTGGTCGCAGCGGCATTTCTGCGGGCGCAGGATCAAAACGGTTACAATCAATGGAAGGCAATAGAGGCAGTCGATTGCAGTGCTGCGGGAGCGCCTCGCTAACTGACATGGCGGCCGGGGCCAGGCCGAACGGCCCAAGTGCACTCAACTGACGCATCTTCGGGGGGACAAATGGCAAAGATCGACATGGCGTTCTTCCCTACCGTGGAAGGCTCAATGACCAGCGAGGACGGCCACACCTTCATGCTGCATGTAAAGCGGCCGACCGGCGGCGATCTCATGCTGGGCTTTCCCCACTCGGAGATCCCGAATATCGTGAAGAATGCCGCCGTCCAGGCCGCTCATGGACGTGATGCAGCCGGGCAAAAGACAATCGCGGCCTTCAAGGCCTCATCATTCAAGCTAAGCCGCGGGCCGGCCGGCGAGCCAGTCCTGACGATGATTGTTGGCCATGCGGGAGCGAACAGCTTCCTGTTGCCCGGCGACATGCCGGGACAGCTGAGCGAGGCACTGCAGAAGCTGGCGAACTAGGCGCCAGATTCAACGCGGGCCATACGCCGCTGGTGTAAACACCGTTTACATTATTAACCGTATTTCTGGACGCATCATTGATTTTAAAAAGTAAATGGGTTCGGCACGGTAAATGCTTGACCGCTACTCAAAGCGATTCCGAGAGGGGTACCGCTATGAAAACGCGCTTGGGTCTTTTCGTAGGAGTTTTAGGCGCCGCATTGCTTGCGGCTTCTGGCGCAAACGCTGCGGCGATTCTGTCGGGCACGATGACCGTCGACGACGCCTTTTTCGCTTATGTCAGCAACGACGACACAACGCGAGGAACGTTGATCGGGCAAGGTACGAGCTGGCCGTCCTCCTACAACGTTCTGTCTGGGTCACTAGGGTCGGGAACCTGGTATTTGCATATTGAGGCGATTGACCAAGTGGCGCCTGCCGGCTTTAGCGGCGTTTTTAACTTGAGCGGCACTGGCCTATTCGCAAACGGTACGACAACGCTTACGACCGATCCGGCCAACCTCCAGTATTGGAAGGGCCTCTATAACAATTCGAACAGCAGCAACGTTGAGCAACCGTGGGTCCAACCGACCGGAGCGGTTTTTCAAGATACGGACTATCCCTGGGGCCCCGTTGCGGGCACGTCGAACTGGATTTGGGCAACAGACGCCTTGTCTCACCCAAGTGGGACGTGCGGCTTCTGCACGGTAGATTTTTCGGCGCAGTTCACGGTGACGGGAGGCGAGACCCGCATACCCGAACCGCTGACAATCACTCTCTTCGGCGCGGGTCTTGCTGGACTGGCAGCTATGCGCCGTCGCAGGAAGGCTTGATCTAACTCAACGGAAACAATCGCGGCGCCTTCGGGCGCCGTTTTTGTTAATCAGGCCCCTGTTGCCCGATCAAATGCCGGGTCAGCTGAGCGAGACGCTGCAGAAGCTGGCGAACTGACCCGCCTCCAAAAGCAGGATGCCGTCACGGGACTCACAGCAGCGGCAGGGAGTTGATCCCGGCTCATCCCGGTGTGTGGGGCCGGATTTTTGAACGCGAGTCTGTGGGGCACTCTAAAGCCCTATGGCGGCACTCCACGGACGGGTTCGGAATGGCGCGAAATCGCTCCGGGTGCTTACCTTGTGCTTACCCCGCAAAAAAGGCCGCACCCGGCGGTAGGGGGCATTCCTTTAAGTCCATGATTTATTTGGAGAAATCTTGGAGCGGGCGAGGCGAATCGAACGCCCGACCCTAACCTTGGCAAGGTTATGCTCTACCCCTGAGCTACGCCCGCGTTCCAAGAGCGGGGGTTATGGCCTTTTCCGGCAGGGGATTCAAGCAGCAATGCCGAGGTTTCTGTTGCACCAAAGTATGCGATTTCCGAACAATCCTTTCCGGCTAAAAGGGGGGCATGACGGTGGATCGCGGGCGGAACTTGGGCAGAGGCTATCGCCTTCTCGCGCCCACGCTTGCGGTGATGGGTTTGGGCCTGGCCGCGCCATTGTTGCTGATGGCGGTCACCAGCCTGAAAAGCCAGAACGGAATTTCCCTCACCGAAGGTTGGACCCTGGCCCAGTATGGCGCGGTGCTGGGCCGGGCCAGCTATCGCAGCCTGTTCTTGCGTTCGGTGCTGATATCGGGCGCCGTCACCATCGTGACTGTCGGCCTGGCTTATCCGATTGCCTATTACGTCGCCTTTCATGCCCGCCACAAATTCATCTGGCTGGTGGCGCTGACCATCCCCTTCTGGACATCCTATCTGCTGCGCGTCTTCGCCTGGAAAATCATCCTGGGTTTCAATGGCGTGATCAATTCCGCCCTGATGCGGCTTCACCTCATTGGCCAGCCATTGGAATTCCTGCTCTACAATCCTTTCGCCGTGGTGGTGACCTTGGCCCATGCCTGGGCGGCATTCGCCATCCTGCCCATCTATGTCAGCCTGGAAAAAATCGACCGCTCGCTGCTGGAAGCTGCCGGCGACTTGGGTGACAGCCGGCTTCGCCGCTTCCTGCGCGTCACCTTGCCGCTTTCCATGCCGGGCGTGATCGGCGCCGCCATCTTGATCTTCGTGCCAACCACCGGCGATTTCGTCACGCCGCAACTGGTGGGCGGCACCAAAGGCATCATGATCGCCAACCTGATCGAGGCCCAGTTCAACGGCGTGGGCAACTGGCCGCTGGGCGCCGCTCTGTCCCTGGTCAGCATGGCGTTGGTAGGCGTGCTCGCCGGCTTGTTCGTGGCCTCGGCACGGGCGGCAACAAGAGCCGCAAGATGAAGCATCGCGCCCTGTCCATTTATGCCTTTGCCTACCTGGCCTTTCTGTATGTGCCGGTCCTGGTGCTGCCGGTTTTCTCCTTCAACAATTCCGAATTCATCGCCTTTCCCCTGTCGGGCTTCACCACCCGCTGGTATGCGGGCCTGGCGGACGACAGCGCCATGCTGCACGCCCTGGCAAACAGCCTGAAGGTCGCAACGGTGACGGCCCTGCTCTCCACCATGCTGGGGCTCAGCGCCGCCAAGGCCGTGACGCACAATCGCCTGAAAGGCGCCGGCGCGGCTTTGGGCTTCATTTCGCTTCCCCTCTTCATCCCCGACATTGTGCTGGGCATCTCGCTGCTGCTGCTGCTGGGCGCCACGGGCCTGCCGCTGTCGCTGGCGGCAGTGGTGCTGGGGCACTTGCTGGTCTGTGTGCCCTTTGCCTTGACCGTCCTGATTGCGCGTTTTGAAGGCTTCGACCGCAACCTGGAAGAGGCCAGTACCGACCTTGGCGAAAATGGCTGGATGACGTTTTGGCGCGTCACTTTCCCGCTGATGCTTCCGGGCATTGTCGCCAGCCTGCTTTTGACCTTCATCACCTCCTTCGATGAATTCCTGATCGCCTATTTCCTGTCCGGCACCGAAGCCACTTTGCCGATCTACATCTGGGGACAGCTGCGCTTTCCCGAGCGCCTGCCCATGGTGCTGGCCTTGGGCGCGCTTATCCTGACCGCTTCGGTGGGACTGGTGATCCTGGCCGAATATCTTCGCAACCTGGGGGCCAAAAAGCCCATGGTGGGCGCATGAGTTTCCTGACGCTATCCCAGGTCGGCAAAAGCTTCGGCGGCCCGCCTGTGGTGGACCAGGTCAGCCTGGAGGTGCCGCGCGGCGAATTCTTCTCGCTCCTGGGGCCATCGGGTTGCGGCAAGACCACCTTGCTGAGGATGATCGCGGGGTTTGAAACCCCGGACAGCGGCACCATCGCGATCGACGGCGAGGTCATGAATCGCGTGCCGCCACACTTGCGGCCCACCAATATGGTGTTCCAGTCTTATGCGATTTTTCCCCACCTCAATGTGTTCGACAATATCGCCTACGGGTTGCGCAAGCTGAAGCTGCCCAAAGATTCGTTGCGGGCAAGGATCGATTCCATGCTGGCCACGGTGCGGCTGGAAGGACTGGGGCAGCGCGCCGCCGATCAATTGTCCGGCGGCCAGCGCCAGCGAGTCGCCCTGGCCCGCGCTTTGGTGCGCGAGCCGAAAATTCTTTTGCTGGATGAGCCGCTGGGTGCGCTGGACAAGCGCCTGCGCGAAGCGATGCAGATCGAATTGCGCGCGCTTCAACGCAAAGTCGGCATCACCTTCGTGCTGGTCACCCATGACCAGGAGGAAGCCCTGTCCCTCTCCGACCGGGTGGGTGTGATGGAAGGCGGGAAAATCCTGCAAATCGCCGCGCCGCGCGAGCTGTACGAACGTCCCGCCTGCCGGGCCGTGGCCGATTTCATCGGCGAAATCAACTTTTTCCACGCCACCCTGCGCGAAATCGGCGGCGAAAGTTTCACGGTCAATGCCGGCGTGCTGGGGATTCTCCAATTGCCGGTCGCCAATCTTGCGCCCGGCATCGAGCCAGGCGATCACATCCTGCTCGCCATCCGGCCCGAGCATGTTGTCTTCGCGCGCGAAGGCCTGGCCGGCGAAATCGCAGCGGCGACTTTTTTGGGTGAGCGCAGCCACTTTCATGTCCGGATTTCCGGCCGGAACGAACCGGTGGCCGTGAGCAGTGCCGCGCCACCCTCAGGGACCGTACATCTGCAATTTCCGCCGGAACACATGGTGGGATTGCCGATCGATACCTGATTCTCATCGATACCCAATTCTCACCATGGCCGGCCTTGGTGAGTAGGTCCTGAGCGACAGCGAGGGACGCGTACGAACGCCATCCAACTTTCTAGGCAGAGGTTCACCCCACCCGCAATAAGTGCGGGCTCGTCGCCCGGCCATGACGCGTTAGGTCGCCATCAGCCGATGGAAGATGGCGCGCGTCGCCGCCTGCAATTCCGCCAACCGCGCCTGGGTGTCGGCGAAGCTGCCCGCCCGGGCGGCCCGGGCCAGCAAAGCCTTCAACCCGGTCGTGGCCTCCTCGATGTCCGGTGTGTGATCCAAGGCGATACGCAGAACCTGGGTCAAAGCCTGCTGCATCTGTGCGCTTGCGATCAGCACCTCGGCATCGGGCACCGCCAGCAAACCCGCGTCGCGCAATTTTTCAAGCGCCATTATGGTGTTGGTATCCAGGATGTCGGGGCGCGCCGGCGCGTGAATCAACTGCAGGCTCTGGACGATGAATTCGATGTCGACCAACCCGCCGGGCGCGTGCTTGAGGTCCCAGCTGTTGCGGCCCGGAAACGTCTCAGCCATGCGCGTTCGCATGTCGCGGGCGTCGGCAATGATGGCATCCGCCGCGCGCAACTGCGTCAGCCTGTTGCGGATTTCCCCGGCCACCAGGGCGGCAAGCCTCGATGGTCCGGCAATCAGCCGCGCCCGGGTGAGCGCCATATGCTCCCAGGTCCAGCTTTCGCGCGCGTGATATTCGCTGAAGCCTTTCAGGGACACGGCCACCGGGCCTTTGTTTCCGGTGGGGCGCAGCCGCATGTCCACGTCATACAAGGCGCCCGCCGCGGTGGGCGTGGTCAGCGCGGCAATCAATCGCTGCGCCAGGCGCGCGAAATAGAGCGGCGGCGGCAGCGGCTTTGGTCCATCCGAGGCTTCGATCCCCGGGGGCACGTCATAGACGAACACCAGGTCGAGATCGGAACTGGCGGTCATTTCGCGGCCGCCCAGCCTGCCCATCGCCACCACCACGAATCCCGCGCCGGGGATGCGGCCCACAGTCGCCGCCATCCCGTCTTCCACCTTGGGCAAAAGGCCCGCGATCACGCTCTCGGCAATGGCGGCCAGCGCCGGTCCCGCTTCATCCGCCTTGGCCACACCTTCCACGATCTGCACGCCGACGCGAAACACCGCTTCCCGGGCGAAGCGCCGCGCGCCATCCAGCACCTCCTCATAGCTTTTGCCCATCGCGCCGGCGAACCCCTTGTCGAGTTCGGGCCGGGAGGGCAAGCGGCTCAGGAATTCCGCATCCAGCAGCGCGTCCATGATGACGGGATGACGCGCCAGATAGGTCGCAAGCCTGGGCGCGGACCCCACGATCTTGGCCAGCAAGTCCAGAAAATGCGGCCGCGCCAGAAACAGCGAGAACAGTTGCACGCCGGACGGCAAGTTGGACAGGAAGCGGTCGAACTGCGTGAAGGCCACATCCGGGTCGGCGGTGCTGGCCAAGGCCTTGAGGATGGAAGGCGCCAGTTTGGTCAAAAGCTCGCGGGCGCGCTGGCTGCGCATCGCGCGAACGCGGCCATGATGCCAGCCGCGGATCGCCGCCGAGACATGCGCCGCTTGGCCAAAGCCCATGTTCGACAGGGTTTTCAGGGTCTCCGGGTCTTCTTCCACACCGGTGAAGACAAGGTTTCCTTCCGCGCTGGCAAGGTCCGACGCGCTTTCGAACAGCCGGGCGTAATGACCCTGCACATTTTCCAGCACTTCGGTCAGCCCGGCACGAAAATCCGCCGGCGTTTCATAGCCCATGAAGCAGGCAATATGGGCGATGCCCGCTTCGCTGTCGGGCAGCGCATGGGTCTGCTGGTCCTCGACCATCTGGAGCCGATGCTCCAATGTCCGCAAGAATCGATAGTCGCGTTTGAGGTCTTCGCCCACCCACGCCTCGACCCGGCCTTCGGCCACCAGCGCATCCAGCGCATCCTGGGTTGCGGGCTGGCGCAGGCCGGGATGGCGGCCGCCCAAAATCAGCTGCTGGGTCTGGGCGAAAAATTCGATTTCGCGGATCCCGCCGCGGCCCAGCTTGATGTTGTGGCCCTGGACCTTGATCTCGCCATGGCCGGCATGGGCATGGATCTGGCGCTTGATGGACTGGATATCCTCGATGGCGGCGAAATCCAGGTGGCGCCGCCAGATAAAGGGCTTCAGGCCATCCAGGAATTGCCCGGCGATTCCGGGATCGCCGGCGCAGGCGCGCGCCTTGATCATGGCGGCGCGCTCCCAGTTCTGCCCCATGGCTTCGTAATAGTCCAACGCCGCATCGGTCGAGATGGCGACCTGGGTTGCTCCCGCATCGGGCCTCAGCCGCAGGTCGACGCGAAAGACATAGCCCTCCCGCGTCGTTTCGGACAGCAGCCGGACCAGTCCGCGCACAATGTCCACGGCGGCGCCGCGCGCATCGCCGCGCTTGGAAAAGGGAAATTTGGCGGCGTCGTAGAACACGACCAGGTCGATGTCGCTGGAATAGTTGAGTTCGAAAGCGCCGTATTTTCCCATCGCCAGCACGGCGAGGCCGCAGTCTTCCTCGCGCACCTCGTCCATGCCGGCGCGGGTGCTTTCGGCGCGCAACAGGTGGCGCAGGGCCGCGCCGACACAGGCATCGGCAAAGCGGGTCAGTTCGGCGGTGACCTTGTTGACGTCCCAGGCGCCGGCAATGTCGGCCATGGCGATGGCCAGCGCGGCGCGGCGCTTGGCGGTGCGCAGTTCTGCCATGGCCTGGGCTTCGCCGTCGGCGCGCGCGGCGGCGCGCGCCAGCAGTATGGCGGCGTTCAACACCGTCTCCGGCCCCGCCGCCAGATATTCGCCCAACGCGCCGGCCTCGCGTTGCGCCAACCGTCCCAGATAAGGGCTGTTGCCGAACACCGAATCCAGCAGCGCTTCCTTGCTGGAGAACCCCAGTTCGGCGAGCGCTTGCTTCACCCGCAGCGCGCGGGCGGAATCGAATGGCCTGGGCGGCGTATGGGGAATGCGAAGCATTCCGCTTTATAGACCATCTCCCAGTCGTTTCAGGAACAACTACTCTGCGGCGCTCCTGAGCTGGACGCCGGCGGGCGAACGCAGCGCGGTCCTGGGGAATCGCAGCACCGCCTTGAGTCCTGCCGGCACATTGTCTTCCAGCAGCAGTTCGGCATTGTGGAAATGCGCCACCGCCGCGACCAGCGACAGGCCAAGCCCGGTGCCTGGCGAATTGCGGCTGGCTTCCAACCGCACAAAGCGCTCAATCACGCGCGGCCGGTCGGCTTCCGGAATGCCGGGACCGCTATCGGCAACCGACAATTCCACGCCGTCGCTGGTGGTGACGGCCCGGATGCGGACCGTTCCGCCCATGGGCGTGTATTTGATGGCATTGTCGACCAGGTTGGCCAGGGCTTGGGCAATCAGGCTGCGATTGCCTTCGATGACGACCGGCGGTCCGGGCATCAGGCTCAGCCCCACCTTTCTTTCCTCGGCCAGCGGCTCATACAATTCCACGACATCGGCGGCCACTTCGCCCAGGACCAAGGCCGACATGGCGGCGCGGGTGGTGCCGGCG
>Ga0157379_10003604_pt1 | contig 13137 bp, 16 predicted proteins | sample S25metaG_FD_121802 | JGI IMG/M metagenome (GOLD analysis project Ga0157379, IMG submission 121802) | Switchgrass rhizosphere microbial communities from Kellogg Biological Station, Michigan, USA - S2-5 metaG | ecosystem: Host-associated > Plants > Roots > Rhizosphere > Soil | place: USA... | reverse complement strand
GGGCGGGGACTTCGATAGGAACCATATCGTCTTCATCTTCATCTTCGTCCTCATTAGGTAACTCATTGACAAGCCTCGTAATATCATCTTCCTCCAAGTCGCCATCATCTACCTCGCCGTCCGCATCCTCGATTCCATCCAATATCATATTCTCATAGTCATCATCTGCCGGAGGAGGTGGAGCTGCTTTCTCCTTTCCTTTCTTCTTGCCTTTACCTTTTGGTTCGGCTTTGGGAGCCTTGGATTTGGCTTTAGGTGCAGATGTAGAGGGCGGAGTGGCGACTGGAGGGGTAGCAGATGGGACGGGGCGCGAGGGTTTTCCGGCCGTCTTGGGATGGCTCATGTTTACCGCTGCTTCAATCTTCTCTAGTCTAAACGTCTGTATAATTAATTGAGGATGAGTGTTGCAATTGTGAGACCGCGATGAAGAGACGCACGCCATTGACATCACAAATAATGACGCATTCCCATTCCTTGGAAGGTTGCTCGACTCCGTTGAAGATGACTGATCCGCCCTGAAACGGAATAAATGAGATGAATCCCCAAACTAAAAGACAATAAAACATACCTGAGTGTTAGGCCTCTCCAGCTCATACGTCCTTGCATCATTTGGGTTGTCCCGCGGTCTAGGAGTCAACGACCCAGCCCCAGCAGGATCCAACGACTCAGGTTTGAACGCATCTACACACGACATTAAGCACATTTTCTTAATTTTCCAAACATAATATTCTCCACTCACATCGTATCGAATAATACTCCGGCTCGGGGTAGTCCCTCTTCCGCTTAACCACTTTCCCATTTCGTTGGTTCCACGCCCTAGTAAAGGACTGTCCGAGCTCGACAGCATGACGACCTGTAAAGTTCTCTAATCCTGAAGCCATTCCAGGGCTCGGTGTCGTTGTAGTGGGGTTGAAGAAGACTCCGAGACGTGGACGGCGACAACACCAAGCTGGCGCACTTCCAAAAATGGAAATACAGGTGACTTGGTGATTATGTAACAAAAACAAAACAAAAAGAAGAATAATTGGTCTACTCTAATCCTCTCCGTCTCCCTTGTCTTTCTTTTTCTTCTTCTTTTTTGAGCCTTCACCCGTTTCTGCATTGCCTTCTGCCTCTCCTTCCCTCTCCTTCCGCTTCTTTTTCCGTTTCTCCTCGATTGTGGGCTCTGCTTCCTCCGCTGGCGCGACGTATTTCTCTGCACGTTCCGCATGTCGCCTTTTGGCTGCTTCGGCTTGCTGTAAATATATTATTAAACATGTTAAATGCGGCAAAATGGATTAGACTAACCTTTTCCCTGCGTTCTGCGTTCTCGCGTGCAGCCTTCTCTCGTGGTTTGAGGAAGTATTCTCCAGACTCCAATTGGAGGTCCACCTGACAGAGAAGCCTGTCAAAAACCTAATCACAACTTTCTCATCCCGACATACCTTCCGGGGTAACTGCGGCGGCGGGAATGGTGTATACACCTTCTTTTTGGGCTTGTCTTCTGGCTTTTCGCCATTCGTCCCTGGAACAGTCGTCGTTCCTGCTGCTTGTGCAGCCTCTTGTCGTGCAGTCTGCTTCTCCGCTATACGTTCATTCTTCTTGGCTGTCTTTTGCGACGTGCTGAGATGGTTCCTGCGGAATTGGGGAAGGAAACGATCCCATGATTCTGTAGCGAGTTTGGGATCTTTGGCGAGTTCACGACGGATCATGAGTTCCTAGACTTGGCGTAAGACAGGCTTTGAAAATATAGGACAGGCTTATCTCACCTTTATTCGATAAATAGGGTGGATATTTTTCATGCAGTCTAGGACTATCCGACGAACTTCTTTCAGGGACTTGTAAGGCCCCATAACACTGACAGTGCTCCCCTGAACCAAGACATAGCATTGCGTTAACAGCTCAATGGCCTGCAAACGAAGTTAGCAAAATAAGCAACCATTTGAATAACCTACACACACCTTCAGCGTACTCCCATCAGGTCCAATGATCCTCTGTCGCCGTTTCACAAAACGCTCTTTATTCCGCACAATATTGCCAATTTTGATAATATCACAAGCCATACCATCCTCCAAGATTTTCACCGCTTGCCCAATAGCAACACCTCTTGCTAACAACTTGATCATATCTCGCGCTTTGAAGATGATATACGGGTCATATGTTTTACGGGTGGTTTTGACAGCCATAGAACCGTTGATCAAGTCGAGCGTGCAGGCGATACCCTGGAAGGCTGTCAGATACCCCATGAAGGCTATAGGCTTGACTTACATGTGACTCCAAAGCTTTTGTTACAGCACCCCATACTTCTCTGAGGTATTTTTCTCGGTACTTGGGGAATAAAGTGGCGAAGGATGATTCAGTTGCGAATGGACCAGCAACGTTGTCTTCTGGCTTGAATGGATCGACTTTCCACTGAAAAAGTATGTCAATATTCAAGCATAATAATACTCGAGTTAGATATTCGTGTACACTATCATTGAGTGGTCAGAACGGCTCCAAACAGAAGGAGTCAAACTTACTCACTGGTCAATGTCGTCTGTATCCCATGCTATCATAAAATAAATACGAAAGCCCTCCTTTCATAGCAAAAAGACATACGTTTCTCCTTCCTAAACCTCTTATTCTTATTCACAATAGGCGCAGCGTTTTCCTCTCCTTCTGACATAGAATCGACTAAAAAGGGCAAGAAAAGGAAATGAAGCTGTTTGAGCGGTGGCGCTCTAACAAGATCGGAACCTGAATTTCACCCCAACATCCTTACCTCCGTGATATTTGCTTCTATATCCCTCTTCTATTTATCTCGAAATAATGGACGACGAAAACCCATACGGTCAAGGCCTCTCGTACGACGACGATGTGCCATATGAAGCTCAAGTCGACGAGGACGTTGAAGTCACGGAAACGTCAGAAATGAACGGCTCCGGACTTGATCTCAAGAAACGTATTGGCAAGAGAATATACGTAATTGAAGATTCGTTAGCGAAGAAGGTTTGTTTATCTTACAGCTTTCGGTTTTTGGGTTGTTCTGACATGTTATACCTGCCCTTTCAGCGTAAACACGAAGACCTTGAGAACCAGCCGGAGGAAGATGATCTTCCAGGAAACGATGCAGGTCGGAACTTTGTGCATATCCCGTCCTGCCTGCGGGAGTGATGACACATTCGCCATCTCAACGCTTTTTGCGTTTGTTTTATCCAGATTTACCATACCGCCCCAATGCTCTCCTTCTTCAAGGACCAACCATTGCGCAACTACCAACGAAGCGTGTCTTTGCGTATGCTGTCCATTTTGATGCACATCCTATAGGTGAATTTGAACTAGTTTCTCTAAGATAAATGACTGACGAGATCCCATTCTTTCATAGGTCTTGAATGGGTCGATGATACAACCTGCATCCTCGTTTTCAACAGTAGAAAGGCTGCACTTCATGCCTGGACTGCACTTCGAAAACCTTCACCAGGTGCCAAACCAGACGAATCGTCGAGGATGGATATGGATGAACCCGAGCTCGTATTTATCCTCGCCCATTCCCTCCCTATGGCCCTATATCCCATTGAGGAACGAATAAACTCTGTTCTAGGCTAGTTATTCCACCCTACACAAAGAAGTATTCAACTTACGCTCTTGTAGGTACTAAGAAGTCAGAAGACCTCAAACAAGCCATCCAAATGCGCTGGGCTCTCAAATCTGATGTCAAGGCTCGCGACGCAAAGAGCAAAAGTCAGTTCTATAAGCGTTTCGGTGAAACTGCAGGGAAACCAGGGGACACAGGAGATGGCTCTTCAGGGAGAAGGCGGATGGACGATGTCTCGCGAGAACAGCTGGATGCTGAATTGGATGGGTTTTCGCACGAGGAACAACGCGGAGAAGGTGCTCTTGGTTCTCGACTTACCGGCCGTCAATCTACTGGATGGTCACAGACCGATGAAGATAAACGTAGATTGTTGGACGCCGAACTAGACGCATTTCTCGCAGGGGGAGAGGACACTGGCTTAGATCTTCTATCAGCGGATCAAGACACGCGAGTGGGATCTTCGCAATCGCTGCTAGCAAGAACACGCCCCCGGTCATCCAGATCTAGGTCACCCCGCCGTTCATCACTTCTGGAGAGGACACGGTCTCAGTCTCCAGTACGACGTGACGGTAGAGGTCGTCGAGAGCGTCCATCGACGAAGTATGAGGTGGGAGAGGATGGAAGGTGGCTTCATAATGCAGAGGTTGTGGAAAGACGACGTCGTGTGGAGAAGTTTGATTCACGGAGGTTTGGGATGAGAGCCTGGAATGACGAAATTTCTCAGAGATCACCCAAGATTCAGAATCCTCGCAAAACTCAGGAAGACCTGGACAGAGAATTAGAGGAGTTTGGTCGACAGGCGGATTAGTACTCCTTTACAATAAGAACTCTGCCACGTCTGAATCTTATATTATCGAGATATCGACCATGTGTATCTGAACTAGAGTTTCGTGCATTGGTCTTTCAATTTATTATGCTTGTATAATATTTACCGAAATCTGTTTGGCCCAGATGAGAATTGAGATTGCATCGCGGGAATGACAACCTCAACCTCGGTTCCTGTGTTCAATATAAAGTCTTTAGATAAGTCAATAGATGCGTCTATCTATATAGACCTAGGTGGTGTACCTACTCGATCCGTACGACCCGATGTCACCCCGTGAGACAATGGATAAATATTATATGCCACCTTTGTAAATCGTTAATAATTATACTTCATAATAAAAATTGAAATATCATTATCGACGAAAGGAGTGACTAGGGTACGATGGTCCTTGAGATGGGGTAATGTCGTGGGAGGTAAGGATAATAATTGTGGAGGGTAGCTGGTTGGAGAGGTACATCTGAACATACCTTGTCAAACCCTCCTGACATCTGAGAGACCGATGCGAACACCCCAAAGCGGCGAGGATCGGGCAGAAGATTGGCACACCAAGCGTGAGATGCCGAGTCGTACTCATCAATTGAAGCCTCAAGTTGACTCCACTTCAATGTTACAACTACCGACAATGGCCGCCGAAACAGGTCAGCAGCAGATAGAGCAATCTAAATCTCATGTCGACGGAGAAGGTGAAATAACTGGCGGCGTGCGATTCCTGGGTGGCGGTTTCTTGGCGAAATTAGCGCCGCATCGAGTAGAACATTGAGGAGACTTCTTAAACTCTAGGTTCGTGTATTTTAAACAAGCCAGCGAACTCCACGCCATTTGTTGTCCGGCCGCTCTCAAACCAGTTCATTGCACGGTTGCCTTTGTCGTCGTTGACTTTATTTTTAGAACAAACTACTCGCCAAACGTTGAGCGCCTTTCGCTAGCATCTTTCGTGATATTTACCTCTCGTTCACTCAAGGAAAAGAGGTCATAATGGAACCGGAGGAACATTCGGGAACCAAGAGACGACATGAAGATGATCAGGATGAGGAGGAACTGTCAGACGATGCCGGATCCCCAAACACGAACAACAAAGACGACAGAAAACGAAACTCTAGAGGTAAATACGCTATTCTTCATTGCCGTATCATAATTGCTTGCTTATCAGTGTTTGCTTGACGCAGCTTGTGATCCGTGTAGGAGAGCGAAGGTATCATAAGGCGTCCTCAAATCAATATCATATTGATGAACTTTTTGGTGGTTAGAGTCGATGTGAACCTTCATTAGATGATGGACCATGTAAAGGCTGTATATTTTCTGGCACTGGTATGTTTCTTACTGTAGTCATTAACTGAACGTGTTGCCCACAAAACCACAGAATGCACCTTTCAGGGTAAGCATATTCGAGATCTGGTACTCTTCTGAGTTATCACCGACATTCCATGGATTGAACACCAGGCCCTGCACAAAAAAGAGGTCCGCCGAAAGGGTATGGAATCCACAAAGTTACCTGACACTCATAATCATTGTTCACTTTGCAGTTATATCAACGCTATGGAGTCCCGCCTTCACGAAGCGGAGGCTCTCATTGGAGCCTTAATCGCCTTTCCTCGTGCTTCGAATCTAATTTCTTCATTATGCAAAGATCCGTTGGCAGATAAGATAATTACTCGTGTCAACAAGAGCGTTTTTGGACCAGCTGGACGCCCTCGTTCAGAAGAGGCAGCTAATCCTCGTAGGCGAGGGCGTCGAAGACCAGACAAAGAGCGACAACGAATGTCGACTAGCGAAGTTGTGTACTCCAGAGAGAGTGGTAAGACTCGACTCATTTTTCATTGTAAATCCACCCTATTCACTGGCACTCCAATATGTGCCTGCAGGCAATCCTATCTATACGAGTCCTTCATATGCCTGGCAAGATCACCTTGTACAGCGATTGTCAGCTGAGCATGAACAAGTAACGACCTCGTCTCAGACATCTTCCTCTACACAAGCACAAGCACAAGCACAAGCACAAGCACAAGACACAGCCAACAAAAATGATTCTTACTGGGATGATGCCCGTCGTGTCAAACAGCGACGGCTAGATGAATCGTCATTGAATATGCCCAGTGGCGGACAGAATATGTATTATCCGACATCCGCGAATAGTAAATGAGACCTTATGATCCTTGTCCTCCTATACACTCACCACCCTCCTTTGCGATAGATTTGGAACCGGCTGCGCCAGACTATGCAGCTACGGGGCAACTTACCCTACATCGTAACCTACAAGTAATTCATAAACATTGGAGACAGTTGAAATGCTAAATATGCCTTTTAGATCAGATACTTTGGAGAAACGAGTGGTCTTCCCCTATTGTCTCGATGTCCTCGGCTTGATTCACTCTATTTGCAACAGCTTTGGTAAGTCTATCCTTGCAAGGACGGTATCTACTCACCTTTCATCGATTCCAGGAGAATTGCAGAGATACCAAACAATGTCACAGCATCCAAAGCAGCCCGTATGCTTTTCGATGAAGTTGATGGACAGATATATCTGCCGCCGAAGCCTGTCCAAGAGCATCTTCTCCAGCAGTACTTCCATTACATTCACCCCGTGCTACCGATTGTGAATAAGGATCATTTCTGGGAAGATTGGACAGCTATGTCAGTTCCTCTTAAAAGAATCAAATGCACTTGTACTAAGGTTCTTTCCAGGCATAAAGGAACCTCGATAGGTCCAGCAAAACTACTGTTGCTGGCCATTTTTGCTCTCACTGTCAAATACACAGATGTGGAAGAAGCGAAGACTCTTCATGAGATCGAATATTCACGACGGGCCGTGGCATTAGCAGGTGATTCAATCTCAATGAATATAAACTTACCTTTTGTGTTTCTAATGCTACCTGTTTAAGGTGTCTCTCCAAGTGAATTATCCACTTGTCAAACATTGTTATTACTCAGTTACGGTGCAATCGGGAACGGTAAAAACAATTAATTCCCATTTCTGCACGTCCTCACGTCAATTTTTCAAAGACGGCATTAGCGATGCTCAGACGCTCTTCGGTAAGGTTTTTTGTTTTGTTTTGAATTTTCGGCCGTTAGCTTATATTGGTACTCCATAGCAACCGGTATTCAAATGGTTTGACCGAGTGAAATAATGTCCATAAACTAATTTAACAGTTTGGAAATTCTAGGCCTTTGACCTCGGTCTGAACCAACTTCCCGATCAATGGACTTCCGGGGGTACATATGTATTTCCCGAGAATGTCACGAGAGTTCGTAAAGCAGTATGGAATGGATATTTGTTTTTGGACGCGTGCGTATTCTTTTTACAATCCCCATATTTTGATGATAGCCCATTTTCTCAGATTTATTGCGGTACAATTTGGTGAGGGACACGGAACGACTAATCTGACGCATTACCGATGTCCGTTAATTTCTCAGGGCGACCTCCGCGAATTCGAAGGGAAGACTACGACTGTCTTCTCGTCGAAGTGGATTCGGTACGTAACAGCGTACCTCAATCCCTCTTATCCGTTGCCAACAATAAGAGTCCACCCTCTTCTTCTCCTGATATGCAGCAGGAAGACGTTCAATTATGGATGCCTCACAAGGTTCTGTCATCAAATCAAGAATACACCCCATTGCCTGGACGCATCACGAATTGCTTTAGGTTATTGGGATTACTTGGTATATCTTTCCCTCCACGTACATGCGTATTTACTTATACCACCTTTCAGCGGAATTCACGTCAGCTGTAATCCAGCGGCTCTACCCCGTAAGATCAGAAAAGAGTTTTGCGCAGCGCAATTCTGAAGCCTTTGAGTTGGACCAAAAATTACAACGGTGGTACGTTGAGCTTCCTGAGGGGTTAAGAATCACGACGACCTCCATTGCTCCACCGCAAATCTTATGCCTTCACATGATGTATTGGTGCACTGTACTGCTTGTGCATAGATCATTGTGCGTAACCTCACTTGAGATAAGTTTAAGTTTTAACATCCATGCTCTTAGTTTGTCGCGGCAAGGATCTAGCGTACAAACTTCAGATCGGTATGTATAATGGTTGGCACATTCGACGTTCTGACAATGGTTCCTTTCCTAGTGGCGGTCAATTTGAGCTGCATAGAGCCCTTGACCTTGGTGCAACTGCTGCAACGAATCTGACAAACCTGAGTACGCCTTCCAATTTATTTGGTCTATTGTTTATTCATTGATCTGGCCAAAGTTCGTTCCTTCGACATGGGCTTTGGTTTGCAACGTGCTCCTCCACTTATACCATATTATCTCATGATTTCGGGGTAAGTTATCACAACCTCGGACAGGAAATTATACCGACTATGAACCTTCCCGCCCAGAGCTACTCATATAGCAGTTCGTAAGCAATTGACTCCCCCTTCCCTATTCAATGTTCTTATACTGTGCATAGTCCAGGTACATGTAGACGACATTCAGGCGAAGATGGGCTTGACACAGTGCCTTGATTTCTTGACGGACATCAAGGTTAGTGAAAAAGAATTTCGGCACCCACTTATCTTAATCCTTTCCCTCAGAAAATATGGCCAGCCGCCGCCATCTTTTACGATCTTTTGCATGGCGCTCGAGTTGATAAAACTATACCGCCTCTCCAACGCCACGCCGACTCTTTAGGTCGAAAAAAGTTGCAAGACGGCACGCCCGACGTCTCGTTCCGTACGCCCAGTTCCAGTTCTTCAGAACATCCGGGTCCTTCTTTGCATAGTCCCGTTGATGGCACGCGACCTTCACCATTCGCAACATTAACATATTCTCTGGGCTTGGACCCCAACGCCTTAAACAACGTTTTCGTACCGGCCTACGATGGCTGGCCGTCCAAGGATATTCTCTATGGTGTACCGGATGAACCTATCAATTAAAGTATGGTTACCCCCAACGATCATCAATTGAACCTGCCCAACACCTGCCACGGCAACAATAATTGGTCCAGAGACTGTCATCTAGGCAAATACCCAACTTCTTTCAGAAGGCGAAACTCCATTTCCTATTAATCCATCCCCTATATCTTTACCTCGCATCGGAGGACATTTTCCGTTACATTTTGCTGTTTTTGCTATATGTAGTAATGGTGATATACTCCATTACATAGTCTCATCTGTATCTGGTTTGCTCGTTTTTGTTTCGCTGTTCATGCTCATCTGTAAAAATAGTCTCAAGATCGATTCCTCCTTTACAATCACGAAGTAAACTCTTTTGTGGTAAACTGTAAACTCGTACATGTAGGCGGGTACGGTGTGTAATATCTAATGTGCGCCGCAGTGGGCTAATCTAATACGATATCGAGATAAATAACCCTTAAGATATTTGAAGTAAAGAAAATACAGAAAATCACAACTCCTTCACTTTCGTCCCTACTTTGTTCTCAGCCAACTTCTTTTTAATCCAGTGGAAAGCATTATCCATGACGTGCTCCACGGGTTTATCGAACAGATAAGGGAGAATGGGAACGACAGCAAGGCCAGTGAGTGTTGGACCCCATGTCTTGACGCGAACATTCTTTACGTTGGCGAATGCTTTCGTTGTTTGACGGACGACGGTGTGGATTGTGAAAGCAGGGAGAGCCCTATTATGATAATTACTTTTAGGATCATTAACAAAGTGGGTACGAATAAACTCGCATGGATGCAATGGCTTGGAAAAGACCACGCTCTACAACAACAAGTCCTATACGGCTTGGTTCACTGAGTGTTGCTGCTTCTAATGGGGTTGGCCCTCTTCTATGTGCTTTATATGCTTCATAGGAAACGTCCCTATCGACTTATCGTAAGTCGCCCGAAAGACCGAGGATGAAGATACGTACCCAACTAGATATGCCCATGAAACTCCGTAAGCCGCGGTCACGATTTTTGGGTTAACTACAGGGCGGAAAGCCTCCCCAATGTCGCTTGTCTATAGACCCAATGATGAAATGGAACAAAGTTGAAGGTGTGTAGATATACTACTCACATATGCAACATATCGCGTCCCTGCACGCAGAGCCGTCCGAAGACGAGACGCATACGCCATGTATCGTACTTCTGACTCTGTGGAATCGACATCCTTATCGGCGAGCTTGTCCAGGGATGATTGTGCTGCTTGTGCAGTGTCGGTAATGGTTTCGGTGGCCATCTTGACTGGTTGTTGGGAGGGAAAAGTTACTATCGCTACGTCTACGGGTTATGGATGAACTTCAACTGGTCGAACGTGAGCTACACGGCTTATCAACTCTAGTCAAGTGATAGAATGTACCCTTCATGCAGTAAAAAAACGGATCTTTTTACAATTCAGCAACTCTAGGGTGGATATTGTAAAGAAAAGAATATGTCCGTTTCTTTCCGAGACGGAGTGCCGCCAAAAGACGTGTATATGTGGTGGCTATGTGCCGATGAAGATGATGTCCAGCTGATCGATACTCAGGCTCAGGCTCAAGCCACATTTTGTAAGGCAAAATTTGTAGCTATATTTTAGTCCGCTTTCGAGTGTTGTACATATACCAGTCCAATATTCTTGTCCATTACAAAATCACAGTCAAAAAACATAAATGAACCTCTTCATGCAACGTTTGACGAACTTTATGCTCAATAGTCATTGTCGCGGTCAGACCCAGACTAGAGAAGATGGTGTATGAGGTTAGCATTTGACTGAAGTGTAGTGGAATGTTGTTGAGATGTCAACTGACCTTCTTCCCTATGAAGTCCTTAGCGGCACCAATCGCAACGTTCTTGAGCTTATCCGCAAGTCCATCGCCAGAGGTGTTCTTCGACGAGGCGTACGAGTCGTTATCACCGGATCCGTAGGTATTGGACGAACCATAGGTGTCGTTAGAATCACCTTTGGATCCGTAGGAATCCTTCTTTGATCCATAAGAATCACCTTGGGATCCATAGGAATCACCGGTGCGACCAGAGGAACCATAGGAGTCGTCCTTACGGCCAGAGGAACCATAGGAGTCATCCTTGCGGCCAGAGGAACCGTATGAGTCGTCCTTGCGGCCAGAGGAACCGTACGAGTCGTCCTTACGGTCGGACGAACCATAGGTGTCGGAGGATCCATAAGTGTCTCCCTTGCTGTCGGAGGACCCGTAGGAGTCATTCTTACGGCCGGAAGACCCATAAGAATCGTCGTTACGGCCCGAGGACCCATAGGAGTCTCCTTTGCGATCGGATGAACCGTACGATTTGTTGTCGTCAGAACCATAGGTGTTTGAGGAGTCAAGTCCACCACTGGTTGTTGTTGTGGAAGAGCCATAGGTGTCAGATTTGCCATACGAGTCGGTGTCATCACGCCCAGAACCATAGGTATCCTTCTTGGGCTTACCATGCGAGTCATCTGTGTTAGAGGAACCGTAGGTATCCTTCTTTGGCTTGCCATACGAATCGTCTGTGTTGGAGGAACCATAGGTATCAGTGGTATCACGGCCAGATCCGTAAGTGTCCTTCTTGTCCTTAGACCCGTAGGAATCGTCATTACGCGAACCATAGCTATCATTGTTGTTACTGGATCCATAACTATCATTGTTGTTGCTGGATCCATAGCTATCATTGTTGTTGCTGGATCCATAGGTGTCAGTCTTGTTGGATCCATACGAATCGTCGTTATCGCGCTTGGACCCATAGGAATCCCCACCTGAACCATAGGTGTTGTCACGTCCTGAAAGGTTTGGTCAATATCTACTCTGGGTCAATATATACAATTCTTACCTCCAGAATTTCCAGAGCCGTAGTTATCACCTGAATAGGAACAGGTAAGTATGGAAGACTAGTTCATCAATATAGAGTATTGCGAACCATCATTGTCACGACCACCTACAGTTGGGGTGAACAGCTATTCGGCAACCAGAAAACAAATTACATACCGCTGTAATTGTCGTTGTCGTTGTCGCGTTTACCGTAGGACATATTAGAAACAACTGAGGAGGTTGCTGGAAAGAATGTACTCAAAAGGGCGAGTGAAGGAAAATATTGGAATACCCTGGGCCTTTATAAGGAGCAGCAGCGCCATGATGTCGATGGGCGGAAGTCTAAGCTAAGATGACATCAGAGAGGGGCGTAATATACCAACAATTCGGCTTGGGCGCTAAAGGAACTCATCACCTCAACCCAGGGAACCACGTTGATGTCTCTGATTCGCCAGACCCTTGGACGCCTCATTGCAGTTTGAATCTAACTGGTTAAGAAGTGTCCCTGACCCTTCGAAATGCATTCAGTAGTAAGTCAGAGGACTCCGTACGCATCATGAAAGTTGTCAGGATGCATGCCTAGACTTTGACATACATTGATCGTGGCTATGTGTTTTTGGAAGCCTCCCCCGACGAAAGGCGAAGTCGCAATCAATGTTATCGATTATCGATTGTGTCTTTCAATTGAGAGGACATCGCCAACGATTGACTAAGTCAAATATACCCTAGTCATATGGTGTTCTGATCCAAGTCTTGGAGTGGCATCAAAGTGAATTGTGAACAAACATCTTATCTTGAAGAGGGAAGAAGAGCTAGTCTCACTCCAGGGATGGAGGACTTAAAGGCCACGGAGGCTCATTTACAGTAGGTAAAGAAAACATATGAGATAGACGAGGGTTGAGAATAGTCCTAAGACTAAGCGTTAACTCCTGTGTCTAATTGACGCGACCATCCAATGAAACCTTTCTGTGGCCTGCTGCGGGATCGGAACACATTCTACACAGCTTCTTTCGGGGTTTTCTTTGAGATCCTGAAGCTTATTTTGGGCAGGAAAAAGGAGCGATTTAGAATGGTGAAGCCTCGCTCGCTTCCGGGTCT
>Ga0157379_10003603_pt1 | contig 13138 bp, 11 predicted proteins | sample S25metaG_FD_121802 | JGI IMG/M metagenome (GOLD analysis project Ga0157379, IMG submission 121802) | Switchgrass rhizosphere microbial communities from Kellogg Biological Station, Michigan, USA - S2-5 metaG | ecosystem: Host-associated > Plants > Roots > Rhizosphere > Soil | place: USA... | reverse complement strand
CGAGCGCGCACAGCGGCGTCTTCTCGGACGGCTTCCACAGCACCGTGTTGCCGCACACCAGCGCCAGGGCCGCATTCCAGGCCCAGACCGCCATCGGAAAGTTGAAGGCCGTGATAATTCCGACCGGCCCCAAGGGGTGCCAGCGCTCGAGCAGGTGGTGCCCGGGACGCTCGGAGGCGATCGTCAGGCCATACAGCTGGCGCGAGAGCCCGACCGCGAAGTCGCAGATGTCGATGACTTCCTGAACCTCGCCCAAACCCTCGGTCAGGATCTTGCCGGACTCGAGCGATATCAGGCGGCCGAGCGGCTCCTTCTCGCGTCGCACGCGCTCGGCGAAACGCCGCACCAGCTCGCCGCGAGTCGGTGCCGGCACCGCGCGCCAGTTGAGGAAGGCGCGCGCGGCGGCCTGGATCTTGGCCTCGATGGCCTCCGCACTGTCGACGTCAACCCAGGTCAGCACCGAGCCATCGATAGGCGTGTGCGCCTCGATGCCCCCGGCCGTCTGTGTGCCGAGTGCGACCCCGGCCTGCTTGAGAACGCTTTGAAAGTTCACGCCGCGTCCGCCTCGATGGCCGTGCGCGCACGGGGCGCGTAGACCTTACCAAAGCGATTGGCGAGGAAGTCGGCGAGCGGCACGTCTTCCTGACGCACGAAGCCCTGCTGCGGCAGACGCCCCTCGGCGAGCAGGTCGAGCACGCCGCAGATGCCGGCGGCGGTGGTCACCTGGATCGCACTGCGCTCGACGCCGTTGACCGGCTGGCCGTAGATCTTGTTGGCGTAGGTTTCCTGCACCAGCTGGCCTTTCTTCTTGCCTGTCACGGTGACAAACACTATGACCACGTCCTGGAGCGTCGTGGGCAGCGCGTGCTCAAGTATATCCTTGAGTACCTCGCGCCGGTCGCGGAGCCTCAGGTCCTGCAGCAGCGCCTTCATGATGGCGACGTGCCCCGGGTAGCGGATGGTGCGGTAGTTGAGGTTGCGAACCTTGCCGCGCAGCGTCTCGCACAGGGTGCCGACGCCGCCTGAGGTGTTGAAGGCCTCGTAGGTGATCCCGTCGAGCGAGAATTCCTCACGCTCCTCGAGGGCGGGGGCCGCGACCAGCTCGCCGTTGGCGATTTCCTCGCAGGGCTCGCAGTACTCGTTGATGACCCCGTCGGTGCTCCAGGTCAGGTTGTAGTTGAGCGCGTTCGAGGGGTACTGGGGCAAGGCGCCCACGCGCAGCCGTACGTCCCGAAGCTCGTCAAACTTGCGTGCCAGGTCATAGCCGACGATGGTGATGAACCCGGGCGCCAGACCGCACTGCGGGATGAACGCGCTCTTGGCCGTGGCTGCCAGCTGGCGCACCCGGCGGGTATTGGCCACATCCTCGGTCAGGTCCAGGTAATGCACGCCGGCCTGCGCCGCAGCCTCTGCGATCTTGCCCGTGACCTGGAACGGCGCCGCGCTGAGCACCGCAAAGCGCCCGCTGAGCGCCTTGGCCACCGCGTTGGCGTCGTTGACGTCGATCGCCAGGCACTCGACCGGCGTGGCGGCATTGAGCCGCTGCAGCTGTTCAGCCGACTTATCGATCACGGCGACCTGGTAATCGCCGCTGCTGCCGAGCATTTCCGCGATCATCTGGCCGATCTTGCCGGCGCCCACAATGGCTATGCGTTTCATAGATACCTCGCTCAAAATTTGGCGCCTATGATCTACGGTCGCTGATCAAAAAGCAGCCCCGATAGTGACAATATGACGAGCTTTTTTCGTCGATTAGAGGTAGTATTTCGTCACTATGGCGATAGATTCGACCGATCGGGAGATACTGGCGCTGCTGCGCGAGGACGGGCGGGCATCCACCGCCCTTTTAGGCCGCCGGCTGGGCCTTTCGCGCACCACCGTGCACAGCCGGATCGAAAGGCTGCTGGCGCGGCGTGTCATCACCGGGTTTACGGTCCGGATGGGGGCCGACCAGGAGCGTGAGCAGATCCAGGCTCACGTGCTGATCACGGTGACGCCAAAGCTGCAGTCGCGCGCGGAAGCGGCGCTACGCAGGCTTCCCGAGGTGCGCAAGCTCTATGCGGTGAGCGGGCAGCACGATTCGATCGCGATCGTGGTCACCGACACCGTGGCGGAAATGGACCGGGTGCTCGATCAGATGGGATCGCTCGACGGGATCGACCGCACGGTGTCCTTTATCGTGCTCTCGACCCGCATCGATCGCTAGGCACGCGAGCGGCTAGTTGGGCTGCACGCCCTCGTTCTTGAGGGCCGCGAGGCCCGCAACGTCGACGTCGTTCAGGGCGCTCTTGAGGCCATCGATGTTGGCAGCGTTCCCTTCCACCTTGACCATGAACCGGTCGGCCACCACGGCGCTGTACTCGCCCTGGCTGCTGGAGTTGTCCCAGCGCTCATGGACTAGGTTGCCGCCCTGGTGATAAGTCTTGACATAGCCGGTGCCGGTCTGCCGGTCCTCTTCCATGTTGCTGTGGTTGGCGAGCGCCAGCACGCCCTTGGCACCGCCCATGTCGGTGATCTCGAGCTTGAGCGTATGGCCGCTGCTGTCATCCCCGTAGCGCGCCGTGGCGGTCGCGACCTGCATGCCCAGCGCGCCGTTGCGCTCCGAGCCCGCCTCGGTGCGCTTGAGTCCCCCGAGCGTTTCGGGCAGGAAGGTCTTCAGACGATCTGGCGCCAGCGCTTCCACTTTCTGGCCGCCCGAGACGGCACTGGTCATCATCTGGCCGGCCGCTTCAGCCGCGGCCGCGGTATCGCCCGACTTCTGTGCGGCCTCCAACTTCTTGCCCGCCTCGGCGACGCCCTGCGCCCATTGGCCGAGCTTCCCGCCGGCGCTGCTGTTATCAAAGGTGGCGTGGGTGCCGGTCATGCTGCCCATGCCCATACCGTTGCGCAGTCCCAGGACCGAACCCAGCACCCAGAACAGCAGCACGCTGAGAATTATGGCGCAGATGATGGTGACCACCGTGTAGCCGGCGGCCTTTTCCTGGGGGCACTTCATGGTCGGAGGCAAACCCAGGTACAGCAGATAGAAGCCGTAGATCATGCCGGCAAGCATGATCAGAGTGCCCAGGGCCGGCAGCAGCACCGCGATCCCCGCGACCCACGAGGCCGTATAGGAATAGGCGGTGGCCTTTAGGGCCTGGACCATGTCTTTCTGGCCGCCGAAAGTCGGCGCCAGTGCATTGATGATCAGTGCCACGATGAAGCAGCCGATCAGCGAACCAATGTAGATCCTGATTGCCATGCTCAGCGCGAAGCCCGCGCCCACGTGCATGGTGCCGAGGAAGGGGACGCTGTAGCCGAAGACCGCGAGCTTGAGGTACTGGCAGAGGGTAGGGACGGCGGCCAGTATCAGGATGTATCCGGTGTAGATGCTGGCCGTGCTCGCCGGTTCGGCGGCGATCACCGGCCATTCCGTCTTGGGCGTGAGCAATATGTTCTTGACCCTGGCTAGCAGGCGACTGAAATCCATGGCGTCCTCCTGGTGATTATTGTTCTAGAGCCCGGAAACGCAGTTTGACACAGCATCGCGGGCGCTGTCAGGTCGCGCTTTTTCAGGCCAGTGTGTGGAACACCCGCTGCACGTCTTCGTCCTGCTCAAGCAGGTCGATCAGCTCCAGAACTTCTGCTGCCTGCGCCTCGGGAAGTTCGGTGGGCTGCACGCAGATGTACTCGTGCTCGGCCGAGAGGGGCGCCACCCCGCGCGCTTCCAGCGCCAGCTGCAAGCGACCGAAGTCGGCAAAGTCGCAGCGCAGCACCAGCTGCGGCTCGCCCTTCTCGCCGCTGCTCTCACCCATCTCCTGCAGGCCGTGATCGATCATGTCCAGTTCGAGCGGATCCTGGTCGATCCCGCTCGGGTCCAGCCGGAATACGCCCATCTTGCGAAACTGGAATGCGACGCTCCCCGTGGTGCCCAGATTCCCGCCGTGCTTGGTGATGATGTTGCGCACGTGCGCTACGGTGCGGGTGGGATTGTCGGTCGCGGTCTCGACCATCATCGCCACCCCGTGCGGCGCGTACGCCTCGTAGACCGCCTCGTGGTAATTGGCCGCATCGCGCCCGCTGGCGCGCTTGATGGCCGCCTCCACCTTGTCCTTGGGCATATTGACCGCGCGCGCGTTCTGGATCACGCGGCGCAGGGCCGGGTTCGAGGTCGGATCCGGCCCGCCCGATTTGACCGTCATCGCGATGTCTTTGGCGATGCGCGCAAACTGCTTGGCCATGCGGTTCCAGCGCGCAAACATCGCGTGCTTGCGAACCTCGAAAATGCGTCCCATGCCGGCGGCTTCTTAAATTAAGGTGGCGAGCGTCGTTCGTCTTGAGGCTTACGGGGCCGGGCGCACCGGGATCGGCGCGTTGCACAGATCGATGTAGCCCGCCTTGTTTATGTACCAGGTATCAGTCCGGTTGCGCCGCGCCTCGACCACCTCCTGGAAGGTCTTGGAATCGGTACGCAATACCTGCAGCCGAGTGCGCTCTGCGGCGGGCAGGTCACCGGCCATCACCACGCGGCTGATGGGCACATTCTCGCTCGGCTTGGCGTAGTAGCCCAGAGCTTCAGTGCCGCGCGGAAGCGTAGCCAGCAGTTCCATGCCCTGGCGTACGCGCCCGACTACCGTGACATTACGATCCAGCTGACGTGGCGCGTGACCGATGACGGCGTAGAGCTCTGCGCCGTTGCCGGTGGCTGGATCATTGTCGCGGCCGATGCCCACCGCACCGTAACAGTGCGCCAACCACATGCGGCCGGCCTTCGGGTCGCGCGCGGCCGCAAAGCCATCAACAAATCCGACCTCGGGCGCGAAGCCGTCGCGGTCGGGTAGAACCGTGAATGGAGCCGCGCCGATTGGCGCCGTGAACTCGGGCGCGAGCGTCAGCATCGAATCGGGCAGCTTCCGAGTCGTGTCCGGGTTGACCCACTGAGCGACGAAATTGTCCTGCACGCGCACCACGGCGGCGTTGTCAAAGTAGTGCATGCGCACCAGCGCCTCGATGGCTGCCACCGCGTGGGGAGAGAGCGCAGGATCCATTTCGATGATCACTCGTCCGGCCGGCAGCTGCAGGTACATGGTGTGTTCGTCCATGAGCGCTCGCCAGTCGCCGGCGGGGGAGGCGGCCAGGATCTCGGCCATGCCGGGCGGGGCCTTGGGCGCCGGTGGATCGGCGGCAAACAATTGGCTTGCAGCGCACAGCAGGGCGCAGCTCGCTATCCGGGCCATACGGCGATCGGTCATCATGCGACTCTCCTAGCAGGGGGCCAAAGCGCGTCGGGATGCTAGCAGCCGCGACGCATTTGCGCCTATCTTTGAGCTTGGGGAGGCATGGGATGAAAAATTCGCAGGGCCGCGAGGTCCGCTGGTACACCTCGTTGTACGTGCAGGTGTTGATCGGTGCAGCGCTCGGCGTGCTGCTTGGGTGCTTGACCCCGCATCTGGCGGTGAGCCTCAAGCCCCTGGGCGATGGATTCATCAAACTGATCAAGATGATCATCGCCCCGGTGATCTTCTGCACCGTGGCCAGTGGCATCGGTGGTGTGAGCAGCCTGCAGCGCGTCGGCCGCGTGGGCCTGAAGGCGCTCGGCTACTTCATCGTGGTCTCGACGCTGGCGTTGCTTTTGGGACTTGCCATCGCCAACCTGGTGCAGCCCGGGGCCGGCTTCAATGTCGATCCGAAACTTCTGGATGCCGGCGCGGTCTCCAGCTACCAGAGCCAGGCCCAGAGCCGCACGGTCACTGAGTTCCTGCTGCACGTGATTCCCGAGACGATCGGCGCTGCCTTTACCTCGGGAGATATCCTGCAGGTGCTGCTGGTGTCGATCTTGTTCGGCTTCGGGCTGGCGCTCGCCGGGGAGCGCGCGCGCTCCTTGCATCGTGGCATTGATTCCTTGAGTGAAGTGGTGTTCCGTATCGTCCACCTGATCATGCGTACTGCGCCCATCGGCGCCTTAGGCTCGATGGCCTACACCGTCGGACAGTTCGGGATCGGCGCACTCGCGCACCTGGGCGGCCTGATGCTGTGCTTCTATGCCACCAGTGCGGCGTTCGTGTTCGGCGTGCTGGGGCTGATCGCGCGGGCGAGCGGCTTCTCGCTGCTGCGGCTGCTGCGCTACATCCGTCGCGAGCTGCTGCTGGTGCTGGCGACCAGTTCCTCCGAGGCGGCCCTGCCGCTGCTGATCGACAAGCTCGTGTATGCGGGCGCTTCGCGCTCGGTCGTGGGTCTGGTGGTGCCCGCCGGTTATTCCTTCAATCTCGACGGCACCAACATCTACATGACCATGGCGGCGCTGTTCATTGCGCAGGCCACCAACGTCCATCTGCCGCTGGGCGATCAGCTGTTGCTGCTGCTGGTGGCGATCGTCAGTTCCAAGGGCGCTGCCGGTGTTACCGGTTCCGGATTTATCACGCTGGCGGCCACGCTCGCGGTAGTGCCTTCGGTGCCGATCGCCGGGCTGGTGCTGATTCAGGGCGTGGACCGCTTCATGAGTGAGTGTCGCTCGCTTACCAATTTCATCGGCAACTCGGTGGCGGCACTGGTGATTGCACGCTGGGAAGGCGAGCTCGATGCGTCGCAGCTCAAGCGCGCGCTGGAGGAACCGTGATGATTTACGAGGCCGATCTGGGTGCGGTATTTCGCCTGTACGGCCGGGCACTCAGCCGCTGCTGGCTCCCCAGTCTGCTGCTGGCGCTGGCCTGGGGCTGGATGGCCACGCTCCTTGATCGGAGGCTCGGCAGCAGCGATGACGTATTCGCGTGGATCGCCCAGGTGCAGCTTTTGACCTGGTCGGGGTATTTCTGGTGGCTCACCTGCGCCGTGACTGCGGTGTCCACGTATTTTTACAGCGCGATGGTGGCGGATATTTACGCCGTGGCCACGGGCGGGGCGAGCCCACTGCTGGCGGGTCTGTACTCGGCCTTGGGAAGGCTCCCCGCTGCGCTGGTAGCCTCGATCGTGTTTATTTTTGTAACCACGCTCGGATCGATGTTTTTTCTGGTCCCGGGCGTATATTTGTGGGGTATGTGGCAGTTGTGGCTGGTGGTGCTCGTGGTCGAGAAATGCGGACCCTTGCAGTCCTTGAGTCGCAGTTGGCAGCTTATGAGCGGCAGCTGGTGGCGCATCTCAACTCTGGTCACTGTCGTGAGCATCATCTCATTCCTGCCCATCCTCGTGTACGACGCACTGGTGGGAGCGCTGCACCTGAGCACGGGCTCATCGGCCCTGCACGCCTCGCCCGTCATAACCGGCATTGGCGTCGCGCTGCTGGTGTTGCTGTTGCCGATGATCCCCGCGGCACTAGTGGCCGCCTACCTCGATCGGCAGCGGGCCCCGGTGGTGCGTGGCTAGGATAAGCGCGCACTGGCTGCTGCCTCTGGCGCTCGCGCCTTTCCTGCTTTGTGGGTGCGCCACCACCGCGCCGGCCCCAGCGCAGGCATCGCCGGCCATGGACGTGCAGCCGGTCCAAGTTACGACCACCTACATTGCCGCGCGCGTTCCACGTTTCAGGCGCGGACAGTACGCGATCGTCGAGATTTGCATCACTCCGGAAGGCGCCATCGACACCACACGCGTCACGCAGACATCGGCCGACAAGGGGTTCGATGCGGCCGCGATGCTCTGGGCGCGCCAGGCGCGCTATCGGCCAAGGCTCGAGGACGGGCGGCCGGTGTACGGATGCGAGGAAGTGCGCGTGGAGATCAACCGTAACCCGGGCTCGCACCTTGCCACCGAAGCAGACAGCGCGCTGGGCTGAAGCTCTTAGCGCGGCTGCATCCGGATCGCGCCATCGAGGCGGATCGTCTCGCCATTGAGCATGGTGATTTCGCAGATCGCCTGCACCAGGCGCGCGAACTCGTCCGGGCGGCCGAGGCGGGCCGGGAAGGGCACTTGGCGGCCCAGGGACTCCTGCACTTCAGGCGGGAGCGCGGCCAGCATCGGTGTGTGAAATATCCCCGGCGCGATCGACATGACCCGGATCCCTAAGTTGGCGAACTCGCGCGCCAGCGGCAAGGTCATGCCCACGACCCCGGCCTTGGTGGCCGAGTAGGCGGCTTGGCCGATCTGCCCTTCGAAAGCGGCCACCGAGGAGGTGTGGACGATCACGCCGCGCTCGCCCTCGGCGTTGGGCGTGTTGAGCTGCATGATCGCCGCGGCCGCCTTGTCGCACAGAAACGTGCCGACCAGATTGATGCGGATGACCTTTTCATACTGCTCGCCGGGCATCGGGCCGGCCTTGCCAAGCACGCGGGCTGAGCCCGTGATGCCCGCGCAGTTGACGAGCAGGTTGATGCTGCCGAGCGCGCTGCGGGCCGCGGCCATCGTCTCGTTGACTGCCGCCTCGGAGGTGACATCACAGTTGAAGTAGTGAGCGTGCGCGCCCAAGTCCCCGGCGGCTTTTTCTCCCGCCGCCTGCTGCACGTCCAAAAGCGCCACGTGCCCGCCCTGTGCGATCAGATGGCTGGCCACCGCATTCCCGAGTCCCGAGGCGCCGCCGGTCACGACCGCGCGCACTTCCGCCATCTTCATGCCGTCTCTCCTGGAGCAGTCTTCTTTGGGTGTTCGCGCGCTTCTAGAGCAGTTCGATCGCCACGGCCGTCGCCTCGCCACCGCCAATGCACAGGGCAGCCACTCCGCGCCGCCCGCCGCGCTTTTGCAGGGCATGGATCAGCGTGGTGATGATGCGTGCGCCAGTGGCGCCGATCGGATGGCCGAGCGCGCAGGCGCCGCCGTTGACGTTCAAGCGCTGATGGTCGATTTTAAGATCGTGCATCGCCGCCATGGCCACGACCGCGAAGGCCTCATTGATTTCAAACAGGTCCACGTCCGCGACGCTCCAACCGGCGGTCTTCAGCACCTTATTCACCGCCGCCACCGGCGCGATCGTAAACCACTCAGGGGCGAGTGCGCTGCTCGCCCAGGCGACCAGTCGCGCCACGGGTTTGAGCCCTTTGTCCTTCGCCGCTTCCGCACTCGAAAGCACCAGTGCTGCGGCGCCGTCCGAGATCGAGGAGGAGGATGCGGCGGTCACGGTGCCGTTGGCCGCGAAGGCCGGCTTGAGCTGCGGGATCCTCGAGATGTCGCAAGTGCCAGGCGTTTCATCGCGTGCCACGACCGTCACGCCCTTGCGACCCTTGACCTCGATAGGCGCGACTTCGGCATCGAACTCGCCGGCCTCGAGCGCGCGCAGCGCACGCCGCACCGACTCGGCAGCGAAGGCATCCTGCGCGGCGCGCGTGAAAGCGTACTTCTCGGCCGTGGCATCGGCGAAGCAACCCATGAGCTTGCCGTCCCAGGGGCTCTGCAGGCCGTCGTAGAACATGTGATCGAGCAGTTCGCCGTGTCCCATGCGATACCCGACCCGCGCCTTCGGAAGCAGATAGGGCGCATTGCTCATCGACTCAAGTCCACCGGCCACCACCAGCCCTGCATGGCCGGCACTGATCTGGTCGGCGCCGATCATGATGGCCTTCATGCCCGAGCCGCACATCTTATTTACGGTTGTGGCAGGCACTGCGATCGGCACGCCGGCGCCCAAGGCGGCCTGGCGTGCCGGTGCCTGCCCTAAGCCCGCGGGCAGCACGCAGCCCATGATCGTTTCATCGAGCGCGGCCGCCTCGATGCCCGAGGCCGCGATCGCGGCGCGAATCGCCACGGCGCCCAGCTGCGGGGCGCTCATCGGTGCGAGCGCGCCCTGGAAGGCGCCGACTGGCGTGCGCTTGGCGCTTAGGATCATGACGGCATCGGACATGGCGTTATTCCTTTAACGAGATTCTTGCGGCGGGCAGGCCGCCAGCGGGTCACTCGGCGCGTGGCCGCAAACCGCGCTCGAACAGAGCGACGAAGGCGTCCGCGATCTGCGTGGCCGACTGCGACTGGCGGTCGCGATACCAGTGCGCGATCCAATTGAGTGCCCCGGCCAGCGCAAAGGCGGTCATCTTCGGGTCGCACTCTCCGATCGAGCCATCACTGATGCCCTCGCGCAGCAACCGTCTTATGCCCTGGTCGATCTCGGACTTGAGTGACTTGACGTGGGCGCGCATCTGCGCGCTTAAGTCCTGGTCCTCGGCGCGCACCATGCACCAGCCAAATTCGGAGGCGATGGCTTGTGCATAGCGCAACAGCACCAGGCGCAGCCGGTCGCGCGCCGGACTGCCGCTCGCGCGTGCATCGTCGAATGCCGCGCGGATCGGCGCGAGCCCGGCGCAGAAGCAGGCAAACAACAGCTGCTCCTTATTCTCTACGTAGTAGTAAATTGTCGGTTTGGTCACTTCCAGGGCCGAGGCGATGTCATCGAGCGAAGTGTTGTGATAGCCGCGCTCGTTGAATGCCCGGGCGGCCGCGTGGATCACGGCCTCGCGCTTGAGTCCCCTATCGCTCCGCGCCTTGCGGCGGCTGCGCCAGGGAGAAGGGGCGGTGCTGGGGGTATGGTTGACGGTCATGGCGCTTAAGATCATACTCTCCGGTAACATTTGTTGGAAGTACCTATGAGTGTCCGTCCCTCAGCACCTGCGCCCGTGGAGCGCGATGCGCCGGCCGTGGCGGTGAACGCTCCGCCGCTGCGTTTCGTCAGCGCCGCCTCGCTCTTCGACGGCCACGATGCCGCGATCAACATGATCCGCAGGCTCCTGCAGGCGCACGGCGCGGAAGTCGTGCACCTGGGCCACAACCGCAGCGTCGCGGACATCGTGCGTGCGGCCATCCAGGAAGATGCCGACGGCATCGCGGTGAGCTCCTACCAGGGTGGCCACAACGAATACTTCGCGTACATGGTCGACATGCTGCGCGAATTGAACGCCAGCCACATACGCGTAATCGTCGGCGGCGGGGGCACCATTTCGCCGCAGGAGATCGCCGCGCTCGAGGCGCACGGCGTCGAGAAGATCTACACCCCGGAGGACGGCCGCCGCCTTGGACTCAACGGCATGATCGATGACGTGTTCGCGCGGGTACGCGCCGCGCAGCGTCCGGCTTATGCCTTCGGGCCCCTGAACGCCCGCGATCATGCGCACATTGCCCGCAGCATCACCGCGCTTGAAGGCGGGCATGGCGATGAGCGCGCGGCCGAGCAGATCCGCCAGGCGCTCGCTCGCAGCACGCGCTCCGCGCCGGTCATCGGCATCACCGGCACCGGCGGGGCGGGCAAGAGCTCGCTGACCGACGAGCTGCTGCAGCGCTTCGTGCGCGCCTTCCCCGACCGCCAGATCGCGGTGGTGGCGATGGACCCGACGCGTCGCCGCTCGGGTGGCGCACTGCTCGGGGATCGCATCCGCATGAACTCCTTAAGCGCACCCACGGTGTTCATGCGCTCCTTGGCGACGCGGCGCGAGCACCTGGCGACCTCCGCGGTGCTGCAGGATGTCATCAATCTCTACAGCCATGCCGGCTTCGACCTGGTGCTGGTGGAAACCGCGGGCATCGGCCAGAGCGACAGCGAAATTTCGGACCTGGTCGATCTGCCCCTCTACGTGATGACCAGCGAGTACGGCGCGCCGAGCCAGCTCGAGAAGATCGACATGCTCGATTACGCCGAGCTGGTGGCGCTCAATAAATTCGAGAAGCGCGGCGCGCAGGATGCGCTGCGCGACGTGCGCAAGCAGTGGCGCCGCAATCACCCCGAGCGCGCCAAGCTTGCCGACGCCGAGCTGCCCATCTTTCCAACCATCGCGAGCCGCTTCAATGATCCGGGCGTCAACAGCCTGTTTGCCGCCGTGCTCACAAGCCTGGAGGCCAAGGGCATCGGGCGATTGAGCTGGCAGGCCGAGACAAAATCTGTCCCCGGAGCCACCGACACGATCGGGCGCGATGCGCTGATCCCGGGCGAGCGCAGCCGTTATCTTGCGGAAATCGCCGGCGGCGGCCGGCGAGTGCGCGAGCGCTTGGAACGGGCGGTGGAGAGTGCGCGGCTTGCCTATTCCCTCTACGAGTCGCTCGCCAGCCTCAAGGATGGCGCGCTGCCCGCGCCGCAGGATCACTACCTGGCAAGCGCGCTTGCCGATGGGGCAGCGGATGACACGCGCCTGGCGCTGCGCCGCGCCTACAACGCCGCGCTCGATGCGATCGGGGCGGAGGGTGTGCGGCTGCTTAAGGCCTGGCCCGCGCGCCTGGCTGCCGCCCAGGCCGACAGCTACCAGTTCTCAGTGCGCGGACGCACGGTTTCGGTAGAGAACTACACCGAGACCATGAGCCGCAACCGCGTGCCCAAGCTCGCCGTGCCAGTGCTCAAGGACTGGGGCGAGATATTGCATTTCCTCGGCACCGAGAATTTGCCGGGCGCCTATCCCTACACCTGCGGCGTCTACCCGTTCAGGCGCGAAGCAGAAGATCCGATCCGAATGTTCGCGGGCGAAGGGCCGCCCGAGCGCACCAATCGGCGCTTCCACCTGCTGGCGCGCGGGCATGCCGCGACGCGCCTGTCCACGGCCTTCGATTCGACCACGCTGTACGGCGAGGATCCGGACACGCGCCCGGACATCTACGGGCGCACCGGCAATTCGGGCGTTTCGGTGGCGACGCTCGATGACATGAAGAAGCTCTATTCGGGCTTCGACCTGTGCCAGCCGAGTACCTCGGTGTCGATGACGATCAACGGGCCGGCGCCGATGATCCTGGCGATGTTCATGAACACCGCCATCGATCAGCGCATCGAGCGGTTCCTTAAGGCGAGCGAGCGCTGGGGCGCGGCGCAACAGCGCATCGAGGCGCTGCAGGCCGAGCGGCGCGCACGCGGGCTGCCGCTGCCGAAATACCACGGCGAGCTTCCCGCAGGCCACGATGGCAGCGGCCTCGCGCTGCTTGGCATCGCCGGCGAGCAGCTGATCGCCCCGGGCGTCCTGAGTGCGGAGGAGTACGCGCGCGTGCGCGCCGAGGCGCTCTCGATGGTGCGCGGCACGGTGCAGGCCGATATCCTCAAGGAGGATCAGGCGCAGAACACCTGCATATTCTCGACCGAGTTTGCGATGCGCATGATGGGCGATGTGCAGCAGTACTTTATCGATCACAAGGTGCGCAACTTCTACTCGGTGTCGATCTCCGGCTATCACATCGCCGAGGCCGGCGCCAACCCCATCAGCCAGCTGGCCTTCACGCTCGCGAATGGCTTTACGATCGTGGAGTATTACTTGGCGCGCGGCATGCACATCGATGAGTT
>Ga0157379_10003602_pt1 | contig 13138 bp, 11 predicted proteins | sample S25metaG_FD_121802 | JGI IMG/M metagenome (GOLD analysis project Ga0157379, IMG submission 121802) | Switchgrass rhizosphere microbial communities from Kellogg Biological Station, Michigan, USA - S2-5 metaG | ecosystem: Host-associated > Plants > Roots > Rhizosphere > Soil | place: USA... | reverse complement strand
TAGAATGCGAGATTCAGTCTCCAATCCTACTCATATGCCGATAAGGATAGTACTCGACAGAATTTAACGGAGACATACGCTTCTTTAACGTTGGCACAATAGTCTCATCCCAAGACGGGTTCAAAGCCGGTTGAGGATTTGCCATAGTAAGTGTCGCCATTGGTATCGCCCACGCCGCAAGGGGTACTGGACGACACCTCCAGGTTAGAACAAGACAGAATCTCTACTGGTTGCTCGAGAAACCAACGAAGGCAAATAGGAGTTAGAGAACAGTCGAGCGGAATATTGGCGAGCGCCCAAAGAAGGCGGAAGCAAATCACGTATTAGGAAGGTCAGGGACACCGTACTACGACAACAAATAAATATCTACGAATTAGTTTCCTATAAAGTCTGTATTTTCTCTTTAATAACCTCTCCACTCTGCATATGAGCCGATCGCCGTCGGACACGAGCACCATCGCTTTTGAGACTCAGTCGGCGAGATTCGCGATCATGGGAATCGCGCGTCTTGCTCTTTGGTGGTCCAGATAATGCCCAGCTAATCTCAACACCTCTCTTAATACTCCACAGCCATACGGAAACGAAGATACTTGCGCTAACGAGAACATTGAGGACAGGGAAGAGATCTGGATATCGAGCTGGAGGGGTTATGAGCGCCTCGGCGAGATGAAGCACTAATATTGCTGAATATGCATACTAAAGGAAGGATAAGTAAGGGAAGATGGGATATAATAAACGACATACAAGAGACAATGCTCGCACAATGAAGCCAGACTTCAAGTCAAATGGGTTATAGCCGAGGGCGCAATTCCACAGCGCCGTAAGCGAGACGTACTGCAATGCCAGCCCATCCTTCTTTAGTAAAGGCCACATGCTGTATGGGATAAGTAATTAACTCCAATTGGGCGCTTTGGTACGAGGGAATTGTTTACCTGAAAACGGCGACGTTATTGAATAAGATCCCCCATTCCCGGTCTTCCCCAGTACCACTCTCGGCACCGATTAAGAGAAGTGTCGCGGGAAGTAATGGCAGAAGAATAGACTTTTCGTGGACTTGGAAGGAAAACAGGAAGAAGGAAAGAGAGGAAGTAAGAAGTGCGTATGGCAATAGTGCCAGCGTCGGACAGGGAGTTCCATTTGAGCTTGACTTACTTCCACCCTTCGTCGATGACATCCATCCGCCGTATAGTAGACCCCATACGGCAGGCGCAAACCCGGTTGCAGTCAGGATAGTCGACAGTCGAACCAGGTTCGCAGGAGATAGCCATCGTCGCCACTTCATGATAACATCACTCGAACACCAGAAATTTGCAACCTTGTCTTCAAAAAGGCCTCGAGTGAACGGGAAAATTCGAGTAATGGGATTCAAAATGGCAGAAGGACTCAGCCACGGAAGGAAAAGGAGCAATAATGAGGCAACGGTGACTAAACCGAGTCTGATGAATAGTTGCCAGCTGAAATCAAGACATATTCATCATCATGCTGTGAAATTCAGAAAGGCCAGGGACGTACCCATGAAGCGGACCTAAGAAGATACATTTACTTAGCAGGTATGAACCAATGGCAGGGGCGTAATAGAGGCCCATTTGCTTGAATCCCAGACTCATGACGAAAAACACGGCAGCCAGGAGATCGGACGATCTTGTCAAGTAATCGAGGCATAAAAGAGTGAAGCCCAGCATGACCGAATTATATTGGAAGTGTCCAGAATCAATCAGGATGAGGGCAGGTTGTAATAAGATGCTGATAAGAGCGACATGCTACGGAAAGTCTATGAGATTATTAAGTGGTGAAGACGAATGAATGAGTTTACCTGTGTTCGACCGGATCGGTGCCCTAAGCATCTTCTAGCAAACAAATATACGGCAGGGAAATATACCAAAAGATCGGAAATTAGAACGGTCGCGCGCATGAATACTTTGCTCCCTTCAGTTTCGATACCCCTGGAGGAATCCAGAACGAACCACGAGGGTTCTACCCAAGAACCACTAGAGCGAGAATATAAATAAGAGAATATAAATAAGAATCAGGTTCATACAATTTCCCAAGTATCCAAGAATGATAGGCCGTCAAAGGAGGATAATCTAATCCCCAATACAGAAGATCATAAGTATACCACTTCCGCGTTGGGAGGTTGATGGTAATTTCCAACCAGTGGCGCTGTGCCTCAAAGTCACCAAACATCGGCGGCGTATTATATCCTAATAGAAAGAAAAGCTCAATTAGCATTCAAAGATCTATAGAACGCGTGACATTAACCTGAATAGCCTCCCAATCCCACTACCCACTTTATCCACGACGCTGCTAACATAGTGACAGGAAGCACCCAACCACGCATCGAATTCCGATGCATCCACCGTACCCACTGTCGTGCCCACCCACTCACTTCTTCCTCTCGGTGTTTGTACGGGTTCTTTTCCTCCATAAGAGCTGAGAAGCTCGCCATTTGGCGAGGACGAGCACCAGGTGATACTGGGCGGGATGAAGTTGGTGATATATCGGGCGTATGCAGCCATTGTGACTCGTTTTGTTGAAGGAGGTGATGTCGTCTGGGAACAGGAGCGTGGATTTCTGAGGTTTCCGAGCTGGAGGTATGGCTAAACGTGAGCCGAATCGCCCACGACATAGCCCCCAAAATCGACTCACTCTGCTCGGCTTTGTATACTTATTGTTGAATTCCTAGATGGAATACGTTGACGTGTATATGGACCGAAAGATGTTGAACCAGAGTCTTCAGCTCTGAGGCTGGTCCGACGTGCTTGACTAAAGGTCTGAGGATGTCCAGGGTCGATTGGGAAGTCGACCATTTCGTGAGGAGCGACTTCAAATATAGGAAGATCTGAAATTGACTCTGGCTATGTTGACTATGGGGGAGCTGTCTGAGAGGAATTCGTGGCAGGTACCGGTCATTCACGGGCGTTTTGCTTCCGCGACAATGCACATATCCTTTTTGGGAGAGTTGACTTCAAACCTCCGTCAACTGTTACAGTATTGAATGAACGAGAGGTCAAAATATATAGTAATTTTATAGTTGTCGGGAGGATTAATAGATTTAACCTCCACATATAAAATTCTTGTCTTTACCACTTTTGAGTAATTTGCCTTCGGTTTTTTCTCTGAGTTAGGTCAAGGTTAGGTCAGAAACCTAGGTAGAGAGCACCGGAAGACCTTCTCCTATACATTTAGATGAGCAAATGTCGGAAGTTTTGGAACGAATACATATGCGAGTTAGTTTGTGCTACACATTAAGCTCACAAATCAATACGAACCATACATTTATGTAATTCAATCCTCAAATGGTATACAGCCAGAGCCTTCGTACGGAGGCAATAAGAGCGTTGTTTAATGGATATCGGAGAGTAGATCTATTCCTCAGATAAGTCTTCCCCTTCTATGACTGTTTCGCCATCTTCTGAAAATGTGACATTTTTCTGGTTTGAAGATGTAAGATGAAGTATTCGTAAGACAACAAGATAGATATATACCGGATGGTTGTGGCTCTTGCCAACAAATTTGGTATGGTCTGGAGAAACAATGAATATGAAAATTATCGAGAAATTCGAAAAGTATACTGACGGCCAAAAGCAACTAAATCACCCTGAGTATTAGTGAATTCTACCCTTGTGTAAGCAAGCGATCGTCCTTTGGGAGTATTCAGTATTGAAGTTCTGTGGTATATTAATCACCAAGAAGACTGCCACATACCTAGGCCTACCACCAATGCCTTGGCTAAGATAGTATCGCCTGTCGTGCCTGCTGCTTTAACAAAGGATGTCCCAATATCCGTTGATACGCCTGAGGAAGGGAAGACAAGAAGTAAGTTGAATTCGCTCGTTGGAGATGGACGTCATTGCTCACCTGTCATAAAATGACCTTTGCTCGCTGGTGGCACAGATTTAGTGCGGAAAGAACGATGAATAGAGCTTTCATAAGATGTTTATATAGAAAAAATCACTCACCAATGGCAAGGGAGCCAAGGGTATCCGTTAGAGAGGCAATTAAGCCGCCGTGGACAGTCTGTATACGTAGATAATATCTAGTGATCGCCAGAATAATATAGAGGCGAAATGCTTACCTTCACTCTATTTACTGGATTCCACGCCGACCATTAGAAATTCCTTCAATAATCATCGAGAAATTGGAGTGACAGAACGTACAGTTATAATCCTCTACTTTGAAAGACGCATGGATGGTTCCGGGTACCGCCTTCTCAATATTGAGCTAACATAATTGAGAAAATTATTGAGGCAATATCTCCTATTCATACCTGAGGAAAGCATGTTGCATCGTGTCCTTGAGATATTCCGTGAGAATACCACTTGGGTTTCAGTATTAGACCTCAACCACACCTTTATTGTCTATAAACGACTTCCAAACCTAACTACACGTTTAAGTATTCAGTATTCAAGAAACTGGAACCAAAAGAACTCAACGCGGCGGGTAAACCTCAAACATGCCGCCATGACCTCAATAGTCAGAAAGCCGTGACAAGAACCACGTGACGGGCGTGACGTCGGATTATTTTCTCCTAGACTTGCATTGGGGCCATGGCAGTCTCCAAGAAGACTCCCGTTCTTATCGATGATCACGTATCAGTTGAACAATGTCAAAAAGCCGTTACTGCTCTCCTCAAGCATGCCAGAGCCAACAAAGAAAAGGACGACGAAGCATCGCTGTTACCTGGAAAAGACCAGCAAGTGTGGCTTGTGACGACTGTTAAGAGGATGAATCCTAATAAGAACCTCAAGCCTCAACGAATGTATGTTTTGAAGCTTCTTCTCGTTTATTTTATTTACCAATTGGAATTTATAGACCCTTGGAACACCCATTAGTTGACCCCCGAATGACCTCCGTTTGCCTCATCACAAAAGACCCGCAGCGGGAATACAAAGATCTCCTCGAGGTCAAGAACGTCAAGTTTATTTCTCGTGTGGTTGGACTTGAGAAGTTGAAGGGGAAGTTTAAAGGATTTGATGCTCGACGACTGCTTTTGCGGGAGAATGGGCTCTTTTTGGCGGATGATCGAGTTCTTCCTCTTTTACCGAAGTTGTTGGGCAAGGAATGGTTTAAGGCAAAGAAGTGCGTTTATATGTTTTTATTCTATTATATTTATTTGACATTAGGATCCAGGCAACCTATACCCGTTTCTTTGGCGAAGAAGGACCTTAAGGCCGAATTAGAGAAGGCCATCTCGTCAACTTATTTCCACCAAAATCAAGGCACTTGCGCGTGAGTTAGAGCTTATATGTAACTGCTAATTAAGATCTTTTACTGATATTTGACATTAGTTCGGTCAAAGTTGCAAACATTTCACACAAAGATTCCCAAGTCCTCGCCAACGTAAAATCGGCCATCCCTGCTGTTGTTGCCAAAATCGAAGGCGGTTGGGACAATATCCAAAGCTTGAACGTCAAAACCTCCGCTAGTGTCAGTTTACCGATTTGGACATGTCCTCTTGGAAGTGAGCAACCTGGTAGTCGATGGGATGGGATGGACGTGGACGTGGACGTGGACGTGGACGTGGACGCTGTTGATGAAGAATGGGGAGGAATGGGCGGCGAAAATTCTGAGTCCGAGCCTGAACCTGAGGTGGAGGAGGTGGAGAAGTCTAAGGGGAAGACGAAGAGGAAGGATGCAGAGGAGGAACCTGTGAAGGCAACCAAGGAGAAGAAATCGGCAAGCAAAGCGCCCAAGAAAGCAAATCCTTCGCCCGCACCTTCACCTGTCCCTGCGACAAAGGCTAGCAAGAAACGTACTGTTGATGAGGTAGCGGATGAGGATGCAGAGACTGATGATGGTGGAAAGATAAAGAAGAAGAAGAAAGCTACTAAAGAGGCGGGGGTGAAGGAGAAGAAAGCTGCAAACCCGTCGATGTCAGTATCAAACCCCGAGAAGAAGGCTACCAAGAAGAAGTCTTCAAATCCCGCTGCCGAAAAGGAGGCTCCAGCTGCGAAGAAGGCGGAGAAAGCCCCAGTTGCCGGGAAGGCACCTACTGCAGAGAAAGCACCCACTGCAGAGAAAACATCCACTCCAAAGAAGCAAAAGCAGACTCCTACTGAAAAAGCTCTCCTAACTGAGAAGAAGGCTTCCGCTGAGAAGAAGGCTCCCGTTGAAAAGACGGCCCCAACTGAGCCTGCGCCAGCACCATCGGACAAGAAGGACAAGAAGAAGCAAAAGAAGACCGAGGCTGAACCTGAAGTTGTGGCGAAGCTAGCAGAAAAGGCTACAAAACCCAAAGTCGACCTTGCTGTAGAAACTATTTCACGCAAAGAGTTGAAGGAGAAGAAGGCGGTGTTAGGTGACGCGAAAGTGGAGAAGAAGAAGGCCAAGTTAAAGGAGACGGATAAATCAAGTCGGAAGAAGAATCCAAAGGAGCAGTTGGTAGGACGCGGGTTGATGTAATTCTTTTTCTCTCATTTATTTACATTGGTTTCTTTGTTACTATCGCTTTGCAATGCCTTGACTTTTGATTTCCTGAATTTTGAGTGTGACATGCGTAACAGAGCGTGATTTGGTTCCTTCACATTCTTCCCGAGGTCTGTTCCTTTCTCAGCCTTTTATGTTCAAACTTCAATGGTGTCTTTCGAAGACTTGTCAGGGACCATGTTTTTCTCTATATTGCTTGGACACAGGACCTCAGCTGGCATCACAGGGCTAGCAAATTGTCAAAGCCCTCCGAAGACAATTTCGGAACTCCCCCAGCAGGAACGACACGGATAGCAAGGCATCCATGTAGTTGTTTATCTGTAGGTCGAACAGGCATCTCGCAGACAGTAGGCAACTATGCACATTGCGACTCCACGGTCGCTGCTTCCACCCGCCAGACTTAACGTGTTTCGGCCTTCTTCAATGCACCTTCGTCTATCCAATACAATCTCGCCAACTTGCCTTGCATAGCTGTACCGGAATTAAATTGTTCTAAACAAGAGAAGTAGACGAGTTCCACTAAGGCACTTTGGACTCTGGTTCACCTTCAGCTGAGACCAACTTCACCGTCAGGTATGTGTTCACTAGAATCTCGTAACTCAATCTACTCTATTAACGCCACAACTGTGATCTGCAGCGGGGTATGTGCCCGATTTGATTGTCATTTAAGAAGTCAAATGCGCCTGCACATGGTTTTAATTTACGACTTCTGAAGATGCACCAAGATGGCCACTGTAACATCAACCAGAGCAACCATCTATTTGTGAATGGATACTTAACGCTATCTAAGGATCAAGTCCGAAGATGTTATTTCTTTCTGCAGAATGTGCCGCTGTTCAATAGGCAATGCTTTATCGGTGATTGACCGAAGTCGGCCAGTCCCATGGCTTTTCCTCCAGAATCCCCTGACGACTGCTAACAATGATATCCGATGCATATGGATGTCTATGTATACTATGTTGACCTCAAGATGGCCTTCATAACTGTCTGTCACCATTGCTCATCACATCACATGTGATTGATGCCATCTCTTGCAATGGTTGACCAGGCCCAGGGTTGGCCAACCTCTTCTGGGAATGTCTAATGAAGACGTTCATTTCACAGCCTCAGGTAATGTGACATTTTGTTACTCTACTTGGCTTGATGTTCGTTATCGGGTTCGAAAATATCTCGTCAATATATCCCCTTGTCTCTCGACAGCTAGAGTTTAGGAACGTGGTTTTGAGCTCTCTCTCGTGGCAGAAGTGTCACCATTAAAAAGGACATGCCCTTTGAGAATATGCCAGAGCTGAAACTTTACCCAGGTAGCTGGGACATGGCAACTGCAGCCGACTGCGGTGTTCTGAGGCATTTTCCTTGGGGCACTGCACTCTGAGCTGGACTCCGAAGTGTTTCAACGACAGTGGTTTTTTTTTTGACAACAATATTTATAACAAAGGCTGTAGTACAGTACTGTGCCAACACTTTTCTAATCGGCTATATTCGATTTTAAAACGATCAACACATCTGAGAGTAAATTAGAAGCTCAAGGTTTCTCAGGGTCAACCCGGTCGTGAGCTGGGGCCACAGGCGCCGAGCATCCCACATCCTCCTCTTCTCTTCAACGACCATGGCGGCGACAGCCCGCATGTACCAGCAGCCGTTGCAGGGCAACATGCACAATGGATTCGTCGACCAGGTCCCTTTTGGGCAGCCTAACTATCTCACTGGTGTCTTTTGCAGGGCTCTCTATGATTACGATTCCACCGATGCGTCCTCGCTTTCATTTCGGAGAGGAGACATAATAGAAGTCCTTACGCGACTTGAATCCGGGTGGTGGGATGGGCTGTTGAATGATGAGCGAGGGTGGTTTCCTAGCAATTATGTCGCTATCATGTCCGAGCAGGAACTCGAACAAGAGGATCTTTTACGGGTAGGCAGTATTGAACACCAGGGGCAGGAATGGGTTCAAGAGGTTCGTCAGGAAGTATCGGGGCCTACCAGTGATTTTTGGGTCCCTCGAGTACATCCCAGCGGCCGCGTAAGTCACTCCTCGTCTCACCAACGAACCTCTGACTGAGCTGGTGCAGATTTTCTACGTGAACACGCAAACTGGGGAGCAATCCAATGAGTTGCCTACTGATGCTGCGATAGACTCAGACGTCGAGCCACTGATGAATGTGACGGTTAATAATAGGTCAGACTCGACAACGACCGTATCTTCCACTGCCTACTCATCCGTCAGTTCGGCACCAACCACTGTTGCTGGAGGAGATTCGCAAGCTGGATTTGGTCTGCCCAAGCGATCTGGAACTCCTGAACCATGGGTCAAGCGTCTTGCAGACGACGGCATGTCCTATTATTATTACAATACTGCCGATGGTACGAGTCGTTGGACGGCACCTTCGCCAACGCACGGAGCACGTCAGCCTGCACCTGCACCTGCCTACGCAAACGGCAGAGCTCGAGCAGAATCTGCAGCTACTCGCCAAGCTGACCGCCTCAGTGTATACAGCGACGACTCAGATGTCAATCCGCTAGGGATTCTCGGACGTGCAGCAGCTCACGCCCATACCGCGTCTCAAACCGTCGTCAATGAACCTATCCCTCGATCACAACTTGACGAGGCCCCGGAATTGACCACTGCCAAGGTCCTCCAGTCTTCTCTTGAAGAGCGTTTTCCGCTCGTGCCTGACTCATTGGATGATCTCGCAGAAGCTGCAAGAGCTGCCATAGCTGATTTGGTCGACATTGCCCTTGCTCGCAACAATACTTCCCTTATTAAGGATGCTATCAAACGGACTACGGACTCTGTCAGGAATCTTATCTATGCCAGTTCTACTCTGATTGGTCCGATGAATGCCCTTCCTCGCCCATATGCATCCACGACCGGATTCACTGACACTGCTGAACTGAAGACCTTCCATCGCAAGGTTACGGCTAGCATGGTCAAACTTGTTACCGCTATACGTGCGTCCATGGGCTCAGATATTGTCAGCCCTGATATGTCGGCGCGATTCGAAAATGATGCTACAGAGCTTGGTCGAGCAATTACAACGTTTGTGGAGGAAGTCCTCCAGAGACGTCCCGCGGATGACAGTGCGAGACTCGTTCGAGCCGTCTTGCACAGTGAAAGTGGGTCTCGAGGAGTCGGGAGCGATCTCTTCGGAGCAGGCGCTGCTGGGTCTTGGAAAGGCTTTGGGTTTGTGGGCTCTGTCACAGGCAAACCTCTTAGCGCTGAGATGCTTGACAACATCCAGCAACATAGGGATAATGTTGACAGTGTCCTTGGAATGCTCGAGAGCATAATACCAACGGGAGAAGGTATGTCTACAAGTATTACGTCTGAATATCCTTTAATATTGGGCAGTATCGGATGTTACACAAATTGGCCGACAAGCCCTTCAACGTCTCGTCTTATTCCTTGGCCTCGTGGCAGATATGAACGTAGCCAGCACCCTGGACGTCGACTCCGAGAACATGGATGCCGCCTACACCCAAAGTGTAAATCGAGCAAAAGAGTTACTCCGTTCACTCGAGTTTAGCGTGCAGGCTGCCTTCGAAGATGGTGCGGTCCTCTTAAATATGATCCAGTCAGCTAATTCCCGGTCTCCAATATGGAAAGTCTTTGCCATGGCGGTCCCAGCCCTCCGTGGAAACATCTCCGACGTTTGCAGCCACATCACCGAACTTACCCAGATATCCCAGTCTCAAAGCGACGCGTGTTCTCAATCAGGTTTACCAGGAATGATTGGTGTTAGAAATGCGTCGAAATACCCTGGTCGTTCTGACCGTGATACCATCGTATACTCTCCCGATAACAACAACATGGGTGGTGCTGAAGGTGAGGAAGACATGGTTCAATTCGGTGATGTCCTTGGTGGATCATCATGGGGTGAACGCGATACGGGACGAACGACAGATGCTGGAGTGTATGCGAGGTTTGGTCGAGAGGATTCTAATCCAGAGCTCGAGAAACCTACGCCTGGTCAGGCTCCTGATGTAAACGGAAGAGGAAGAGGCTACAGTGATACTGGTGCCTTATCCGACGATCCCTCGAAGACGCTGTCGCCTGTTGCGGAAGTTCCAATGCCTAACGGATCCGGATCCTCCACTGGAACGGACACCTTGTTAGGGGATGATGATGACGATGACTTAGACGACGGTTAGTACACTTCCTCGGCTACTCCTGACTTTTCTAAGTCGCAACATTTATGTCTTCAGAGATCCTTGGCCGCCCCTCACGAACGCCTAAGAGGTCTGCCCGTGCCATTAAAATCAAGGATCTCTTGGGTCCAGATGCTCCAGATGCCTACATTCAGAATGCCAATGCCGACGATAAGCCTTGGTATCTTCGTGCTGAGCATGGCCCTGAAGAGATTTGGCTTAATCCAGAAGGAGGTGTCAGAGGTGGTACTCTTCCTGCTCTTATTGAGCGATTGACGTCTCATGATAACCGAGGTATGATTGACACTATTATTAGACGATGGGGTTTAAATGCTTGCCTGCAGATAATGGTTTTAATAGCACGTTCTTGTTAACATACAAGAGCTTCACTACATTGAACGAGTTATTCGATGGTCTAGTGAAGAGGTTCTATATCAAGGCCCCAGATGGTCTCAAAGCAGAGGAGCTTCAAGAATGGTCTACAAAGAAGCAACAAGTGGTTCGCTTCCGGTGAGTTTATTGTTTTTATATCTTCAGCATTGCCTTGAGACATAATTTGCAGTGTGATAAACATCATGAAATCAATGCTCACCGACGAGAACTTCCTCGAGAAAGAAGACATGTACATTCTTGAACGTATCAAAGAGTTTGCAGCAACCGTGGATAGAGAGATCACACCTCCAATTCCTGCTGCAAGACAACTCGCAGATTTAGTCGATCGAGCTGTAAGTTCGCTACATTATGTGAGGCAAGCACTAGAGCTGACACGCCTAGCAAAATGGCACCGATGCCATGATCAAACGGATGCAAATGGTGCCCGCATACACACCCGCACCTCTCATTCCCAAGTCTACAAAGCAATTGAAATTGGTCGATATCGATCCACTTGAGCTGGCACGGCAACTGACTATAATGGAGAACAAATTGTTCTCGAAGATTCGGCCTATGGAGTGCTTGAATCGCGGAAGGGATGTCAAACCCTCGGATTCTGATGATAATATTTCTGCGATTATTGATACGAGTAATAAGGTGAGATTTGGGTTTTATCTCAGACAGTTTGTTTATTAATTATTTGGTCAACAGGTCGCTGAATGGGTCGCAGATGTTATTCTCAGTAAGGATGACTCTAAAAAGCGGGCGAATATGATTAAACAATTCATTGCCGTTGCGGATGTGAGTCAGAATGAACTCTCAATTATTATCATTTTGCTGATGATTATTTCCAGCGTTGTCGCCTTCTCCAGAACTTCTCCACAATGGCCGCTCTCGTCGCCGGCTTGAATTCCCCTCCCATCCGCCGTCTCAAGCGTACCTGGGATCAAGTCAACCAACGTAGCAAGACCCAGCTCCAAGAAGCGGAGCGCACCATGGATACCAACAAGAACTTCACCAACTATCGTGCCATTCTCAAGGCCGCACAGCTGCCCTGTGTTCCATTCTTTGGTATGTTCCCCTGGCAGTAAACTGATTAACTCCCATCACTGATTCTTGTTTTTGTTCGTTTCCCAGGTGTCTACCTCAGCGTCCTAACATTCATCCAAGACGGCAACAAAAACCTTATCAAAGGCGACCTTGTCAACTTTAGCAAGCGCGAAAAGTTCGCAGAAGTCGTTCGCGAAATCCAGCATTATCAGTCCAAGCCTTACAACCTCACTCCTATACCCGCCATTCAGGATTTCATCAACGAGCAATTGAGTGCATTGGGCAATTCGGCGGATGTGAGTGATCGGGCGTGGAATTTGAGTTTGGAGAGAGAACCGAGGGAGAGGGAGGATGAGAAGATGGCGAGATTGTTGCAGGAGAGTGGGTTCATATAAATGTGAATTTTTTTATGTTTATGTGGACTTTTGGATGGGTTTTGCGTTCTTGTGATTGCTTATTTTTTTCTCTTCGTCTTTCTGTGTGCATTCGTTTTATGCCTTGTGTTTCCCTTTTCCCCATGTACTCGGACTTCCGAGTGGTTTTTCTTCTCTTTTTTACCTTGTAATTATGAAATGAATTGAATATCAAATAACTGAATCATATCGGTCTCAGATGACAATATCAATTTTTTATTTCGGAGAATAGATACAATAATAGATTCTAAGAAAGAAAATACTTGATCTTGGGTTGAGTTGGTACGTTACAATTACATCAATTGTCATGATTGGGAGTCGGGTAAGAGGAGAGATCAAAGTAGGGGCGACCAAGTCAAGAAGAGATGTGAGACGAGAAAATCCAACGAAAAGAAACCAAAGAAAATATGAAAAAGCAGAAAGGAGCCATTCCTGCGTGCACGCGTAGGCCATGATGTGCATGCTACACAACCAAACTTTTGAAAATGTAAACACAATCCATCCCACCATTCACCCCTACCCTCCACCCTTCCTTACTCACTCCTCCCTTCCGAAATAATACTCCCAATACTCAACGGGTTCTTCTTCCCCCCATTTCCATTCCCGTTCCCGTTCCCATTCCTATCATCCTGTCCCTCAGGCGGACGAGGGTATCTCGGATACGTAGGGTAGGCGTATGCTTGGCCCGTTGGAGGGGGTGGGGCGTGTTGTTGGTGTTGGGGTTGTTGGGG
>Ga0157379_10003601_pt1 | contig 13138 bp, 11 predicted proteins | sample S25metaG_FD_121802 | JGI IMG/M metagenome (GOLD analysis project Ga0157379, IMG submission 121802) | Switchgrass rhizosphere microbial communities from Kellogg Biological Station, Michigan, USA - S2-5 metaG | ecosystem: Host-associated > Plants > Roots > Rhizosphere > Soil | place: USA... | reverse complement strand
CGCCGCCGTCAAGCCACCGAACCAGCCGGTGGATTTCCAGTTCTGCAACCGGCTGGAGCCGAAACCGTGAATCAGCAGGATCGCGGGTCCTTCGCCGTGCCGTTCAAAGGCAAGCTGCACGCCATCTTCAGCCGTCGCGAATTCCACCATGACGTTTTTGTCACCTCGCTACCTGTCCGCTTATAGACAGCAGGCCCGCGCTTTGCGAGTTTGCTGTATGCGGAAATGGCTTTTCATCGCCGCTGTCACCGGCGCCCTGGCGGTTCTGCTGGCCGCGTTCGGCGAGCACGCGCTCAGCAGCCGGCTTGACGCCCGATCGCTGGCCGCCTTCGCCACGGCTGGGCGCTATCAGATGTTTCATGCGCTGGCGATAGGCCTTGCAGCATTGGCGGCACGCGGTCCGGCCGCAGCCCGCGCGCAAGGCGCTGCCCTGCTGTTCTTCACCGGCACCCTGCTTTTTTCCGGCTCGCTCTATGGCCTGGCATTGACCGGCATCCGTATTCTTGGCTTTGTCACCCCCCTGGGTGGCGTGGCGCTGATCGCCGGCTGGGTCCTTCTCGCACTGGCCGCCCTCAAACTGGAGGAGGCATGAAAAAAATTCTGCTCCCGATACTGCTGGCCGCCAGCCCGGCCTTTGCCCATGCCGGCCTGAAATCCTCGGACCCGGCCGCCAATGCCAGCGTGAAATCACCCAACCTGATCCGGCTGACTTTCACCGAAACATTGGAGCCCAGATTCAGCGGCGCCGAACTGGCGGATGGAACCGGCAAGGTCCTACCCATTTCAAAATCGGTGGGCGGCACCAGCATCACCCTGATGCCGCTGGGATTGAAGCCGGGCAGTTACAAAGTAACCTGGCACGGTGTGGGTCATGACACGCATCGCATCAGCGGCAGTTTCTCCTTCAAGGTCGTTCCTTGAATGATGCTGCCGGCATTTCGCGGACTGTATTTTGCCGCGGTGATGATCCTGTTCGGCGATCTCGCCTTTACCACCCTATTGCGCGCCAAACTGCCCATCATCCTGCCGCCGAGAAATAGCGCCCTGCGCTGGATCGGGCTGGGCATGGGCGCGGCCGCGGGTTGCGGCTGGCTTGTCGCCGCGGCGGCTCAGATGGCAGGGACGCTGGACCGGCAGGCGGTGGTTCAGACGGTCACGACCACCTTTTTCGGACAGATCTTTCTTCTGCGCATGTTGGCCCTGTGTGGCGCGGCGCTGGCGCTGGCGGCGCGCCATGGCGCCAAACTCGCGGCGCCGCTGGTGGCCTTGGCCCTGGTCCTGCCCGCCGCGACCAGCCATGCCGCCGCATCCAGCCCGGCGGGATTTGCCATCCTGGGCGCCACTTTGGACGGCGTTCATCTGTTGACCGCGGGCTTCTGGATTGGCGGACTTGTGGTGCTGGCGGTGCTGTTCCGGCGCGGCGAGCCCAATATGCTGCTGGCCCTGTCGTTATTCTCCGACTGGGCCATGGTCGCGGTGTTGTTGCTGGTGATGACCGGACTGATCGACGCCGCTTCGATCCTGCTGGGCGACAAGGGCACCCCGTCGGTTCTTTATCTTACCGTCCTGGGCGCCAAGCTTGCGCTGGTCGGCGCCATGCTGGGTCTGGCGGCGTTCAATCGCCTGCGCTGGATGCCCAAAGGCCGCGAGGAAAAGATCGCCCGCAATGTCCTGCTGGAATTGGCGGCGGGCGTTATTGCCGTGTTGCTGGCGGGCGCGCTGGGGCAGCTTCAGCCGGTGACTTGACGGGCTGACTTTTGAAATCCTGGTCTGTTGCGCCGGCGCTTTTGCGGTCGGGAGCGCTCAAGGCGCGCAAGAACTTGTCGCCCCATTTGGAAATATCGTTGCGCAGGAGCGCGTCATAAAGTTCGGTGTGGCGGGCCTTGCGTTCGTGTTGCGGCATGGCCATGGCGCGCGCGATGGCCGCGCCCACCGCATCGGGGTCATAGGGATTGACCAGAAGCGCGTCGCGGAATTCATCCGCGGCGCCTGCGAAGCGCGACAGGATCAGCACGCCGGGATCCTCCGGGTCCTGGGCCGCGACATATTCCTTGGCCACCAGGTTCATGCCGTCACGCATCGGCGTCACCAGCCCGACATGGGCGGCGGAATAAAGCCCGGCCAGCACGGTCCGGCTGTAGGGGCGGTTGACATAGCGTACCGGCGACCAGTTGGCCTCGCTATAGCTGCCGTTGATGCGGCCGGCAGCGCTGTTCACCGCCGCTTCCATCTCGGAATATTCCTTGATGGCGCTGCGGCTTTTGGGCGTGATCTGCAGATAGGTGATCTTGCCATGCCATTGCGGATGCGCCGCCAGGAAACGCTCATAGGCTTCCAGCCTCAAGGTGATGCCCTTGGAATAATCCAGCCGGTCCACCCCGATCATCAGCGATCCCGGAACCGACGCGATCACCTGCTGGACAAAGGGCGTCTTGATCGCCCGCCGCGCCAGGCGGGTGAATTCGCGCGTCTCGATCCCTACCGGGAACGTGCCGATCCGCATCGCCCGGTCGCCGGTGCCCAGCCGGAGCGAGATATGCGACGGCGTGCCCAGCTCCTTGGCCAGATAGCGGGCAAAATTGGCGGCATCGCCGTCGGTCTGAAATCCCACCAGATCGTAATCGCCCAACAGCGGGATCAGCCGCTCATGGTTGGGCATGGCGGTGAGGATCTCAGGCGGCGGCAACGGGATGTGCAGGAAAAAACCGATGCGATTGTTGAGGTCTCGCGCCCTCAGCGCCTTGGCCAATGGAATAAGGTGATAATCATGCACCCAGACGATGTCGTCGGGCAGCAACACCTTGGCCAGCTCATCGGCGAAATGCTCATTGACGCGCAGATAACCCGAGAGGTCGCGGCGGGAGAATTCCGCCAGATCCAGCCGGTAGTGGAAGATCGGCCACAGCACGCGGTTGGCGAAGCCATTGTAATATTCGTCGAAGTCCTCCGGCTTGAGGTCGGTGACGATATAGCTGTTGTTGCGCTGGGTGATGGTACGGGTGCGGGGCTTTTCGTGCACCTCACCGCTCCAGCCCAGCCACACACAAGTGTGCTTGCGCAGAGTCGCCTTGAGCGCCACTTCCAGGCCGCCGGGATTTCCGCCGGCACCGGGGATCGCCACCCGGTTAGAGATTATGAAGATGCGCGCCAATAGCGGTCCTCCCAGCTTTGGCTCAGCCGCATGGCGCTGAGGATGACACCGGCCATGGAGTAGGTCTGGGGAAAATTGCCCCAGAGGGCGCCGGTTTGAGGATGGATATCTTCAGCCAACAGGCCATAGGAGTTGCGCAGCGCCAGCGCATCCTGATAGCGCTCGCGTGCCTCCTCGCGGCGGCCCAGCGCCGCCAGCGCATCGATCAGCCAGAAGCGGCAAACCAGGAATTCGGTCTCCGGCATGCCGAAATCATCCTCCGCGGCATAGCGCATCACATGGCGGCCGCGCACCAGGTCATGCTCAATGGCCGCGACGGTAGACGCAAATCGCGGATCGTGCGCTTCGATCAGGCCCAGTTCGGGCAGCAGCAGAACGCTGGCGTCCATGTCGTCCACGCCCTCGGCGGCAGCAAAGGCCTGCCGCTTCTCGTTCCATACCCGCCGGAGCAACACTTCCCCGATACTGTCGCTCAAGGCATGCCAATGACGCGCGCGGTCCTCAAGGCCGATCCGCGCGGCGATGGCGGCGGTACGGCTGATGCCGGCCCAGCACATGGCGCCGGAATGGGTGTGGATGCGCTTCCTGCCGCGGAACTCCCAAATCCCGGCATCCGGCTCCAGCGCCAGGTCGACGCAGCGTTGCGCCAGCTTTTCCAGCAGCCGGAACAGGCTTTCTTCGCCGGGATGGGGCAGCCGGCGGTCGAAGAACATCGGTGTCGCCGCCAGAATGACGCTGCCATAGGCATCGTGCTGAACCTGCCCCACCGCGGCATTGCCGATCCGCACCGGACCATGCCCCTCGAAACCTTTGAGATCGGGCGCGATCCATTCGGTGAGATCGTCGGACGGGACGATGCCATAGCAAGGCGCGAGGACATCGCTGTTGCCGGCGATGGAGAGGATATAGGCGATATAATCCTCCATCGCGCGGGTGGCGCCGATGGCGTTCAGCGCCTTGACCACGAAATAGGCGTCCCTCAGCCAGCAATAGCGATAGTCCCAGTTGCGCCCGGAATGAGGCGCTTCCGGCAGCGAGGTGGTGAGGGCAGCGACGATGCCGCCCGTCTCTTCAAAGGCCGTGAGCTTGAGGGTGATGGCGGCGCGGATGCTGGCTTCCTGCCATTCATAGGCGATGGAGAGCCGGCGCACCCATTCGCGCCAATAGTCGCGGGTGCGCTCGTTGAAATCACGCACGGTGGAGGAGATGTCGCCCATGAAGGGCTCGTCCGGACCGAACACCATGTGCAACGGGCGGGTCAGGGCGAACGGCGTTTCACGCTGGATATAAGAGAGCGGCGCATCGGTTGTCAGCCGCACCAGCGAGGGTTCTCCATAAGTGATGTGGCTGGAGCCCGCGACCTGCCGCTTTACCGGATTGCCGTAGAACTGGGTCGGGCGCGCGCGGATCGCGATACGGGGCAGGCCCGCGATGGGTTCGATGATCCGCATCAGCTGGGGTGGACGCAGCAAGCGGTCGAAGTTGCGCAGGCGCGGGGCGAAATCGGTGATCTTGACCTGCGCGCCATCGTCTGCCGTCAGGATGGTGACCACCGTGGCGGTGTTGCGCTCATATTGCGACTGCACGCCAACCTGGCGATCCAGCAACACGTCGCAAAAGCCTTTTTCCTCGTCGCCCGCAATCAGGCGGCAAAACACCGGATCGCTGTCGAAGCGCGGAAAGCACCACCACACGATTTGTCCCCGATTGTTGATCAGGGCGGCGACGCGGCCATTGCCGACCACGGCGAGATCCACGGGCCCGGTCATGAAATGGTCCTCATCGCGCTTCCATTTCCGCCATACGGGCAAGCCATTGGCGCACGGCGCGGGGAGACTCAAAGACATGCTCGGCGCCGGGAAAGCGCCGCCCCACCGAAAAGCCGCGTCCGCCCAGGCGCGGCAGGATGCGAAACACATCGAGGTCGGTGGTGTCGTCGCCGCCGAACAGGATGGAGCGGCCGGCAAAAGGCTTCTGTTTGGCGAGCATCGTGACCGCCGTGCCCTTGTCCACACCGATCCGCCGGGCCTCGATCACAGCCTTGCCGTGAAGGATATGCACCTTCTCGCTCTCGAAAAGCCTGGCGTGCTTTTCCATCGCCGATGTCAGGACCGGGCGCGCCTCGGGTGCCAAGCGGTAGTGCAGTGCCAGCGCCGATCTTTTATCTTCCAGCAGCAGACCGGGGATGTTGCGGGCAAGCCCGGTGAATATTTCCACCACATTTTCGGGCAAAGGTTGACTCCGGGCCACCTCGCCATTCGCGCTGCGCATCTCTCCGCCATGCGCACCGATGGCGGCAGGCTTGAAGGGCGAAAAAACCTTGTCGATGCTTTCCAGCGAACGCCCGCTGACGAAAGCCAACGCTCCCGAAAGGCGTGCGCTCAACCGTTCCAGCGCACGTGACAATTCGTGCGGCACCTTCACACGATCCGGCGTTCGCGCCAGATCCAGAAGGGTACCGTCTATATCCAGGAACAAGGCCGTATTGTCGGTAACCGGCGGCATCATCAGGCTTTCCGCGCTCTCGTATTTCAATGACGAAATGAATTTGTTTCCAATGGAAACAAAACGCCCAACCCACACAATGGGTTCCCTGGAAGCGCGTTGCTTTAAGGACGGAAAATATCCTGCTGGGATACCGCTCTATCTGCGGAAATGCCCTGACCAAGCAAAAGCTCCACCTTCCATGCCGGCATCGTTGGAGACAAGCCTGACATTTCGAGGCAGCTTGAAGTTCACGCAACGGGAATTGCCGCCGCCCAGATACAGATGATCGTAGGCGAATACTGTATCCAGAACGCCGATCAGCTTCTTGACCCGGCGGTTCCAATGGGCATTGCCGATTTTTCGCCGTGTCTTGTCGCCGATATAAATATCGAAATCATCCTTCTTGCGCGTCACCAGATGCGCCAAGTCCATGTGCGGCAACAACTCGCCGTCACGGAACCAAGCGGTACCGAAGCCCGTGCCCAGGGTGCAGACCAGCTCCAGTCCCTTGCCCTTGATCGCCGCCAGCCCTTGCACATCAGCATCATTGAGCACCTTGACCGGCCTGCCGAACTTCCTGGCCATTGCCGCCGCCAGATCGAAGCCTTTCCAAGCCTTGGTGCCGAAGGCGGGCGCGGAAATCACCTTGCCGCTGCGGACCATGCCGGGAAAGCCGACGGTGACATGATCGAAGCTTCCCAAAGGAGCCGCCAGATCAGCCAGCGCCTCGACCATCTGGGCAGGCTTGCGGCGCTTGGGTGTTCTCACCCGCACGCGCTTGACCAGGTAATTGCCTTTGGGAGAGATCACCGCGGCCTTCAGCCCGGTGCCGCCCACATCGATGCAAAGAATGCGCTTAGCGGCCGGCACGGCGGGCAACCCTCTTTTCTTTTTTATGTTCCCCCATCATCAGATTGATGGCGGTGTTGATCAAGGCCACATGCGAGAAGGCCTGGGGGAAGTTGCCCAGCATGCGGCGGGCCACCGGATCATATTCCTCGGCGTAAAGCCCCACGTCATTGGCCAGCCGGCGCAGCCTGCCGAACAGCTTCAGAGCGTCGCGGCGGCGGCCCATGAGTGTGTAATTGTCGGCCAGCCAGAAACTGCAGGCCAGGAAGGCGCCCTCGCCAGGCGGCAGGCCGTCGACCCCTGTGCCGGTCTCATAGCGGCGTACCAGGCCGTTGGAGATCAGCCGCTTTTCGATCCAGCGTACCGTCTTCTTGATGCGGGGATCGGAGGCCGGCAAGAAGCCCACCAGCGGCAGCAGCAACAGGCTCGCATCCATCTGGTCGGAGCCGTAATATTGCACAAAGCAGCCGCGTTTGCCGTCCATGCCCTTCTTGCAGATGTCGGCATGGATGAGGCGCGCCATCTTCTTCCAGTGCGCCTTTTGTTGCGGCGAGGAATCAGGGGTGCGGGAGGCACGGTCGAACGCCACCCAGCACATCACCTTGGAATGCACAAAGTGACGGGGTTCGCCGCGTATCTCCCAGATACCCTCGTCCGGCTCGTGCCAGATTTTTTCCAGATGCTGCATGACCACAGCACGCAATTCCTTGCCACGCGGGCTTTGCGGCAGGCCGCCGGCGCGCCCTTGGGCGCTCACATCGGCCAGCTCGCCATAGATGTCCAATTGCAGCTGGGTGTGCGCGGCATTGCCGATGCGTGCGGGCCGGGAATTCTCATAGCCCGGCAGAAAGCCCAGCTCGATCTCGGTCAGCCGTTTCTCGCCCAGCACATTGTATATGGTCTGAATCTGGTCGGGCGCGCCGGCGATCACGCGCATCAACCAGTCCTGCCACACCTTGGCTTCCTCGGTATAGCCGGCATTGAGGAAGGCGAGCAGCGTGAAGGTGGCGTCGCGCAGCCAGCAATAGCGATAGTCCCAGTTGCGGGTACTGCCGATCTTCTCCGGCAGCGAGGTAGTGGCCGCCGCAACGATGCCGCCGGTTGGGGCATAGGACAGGCCCTTGAGTGTCAGGAGCGAACGCATGATGGCATTGCGCCATTTGCCCTTCACCTTGCAGATGGCGGCCCAGCGCTGCCAATAGCGTTCGGTCTCATCCAGCCCGATATGGGCATCGATGGATTGGGGCAGCGGCCCGAATGACTGGCCATAGGCCAGCACGAAGGAATAGGCCGTACCCTTGGACACCGTGAAGTCCGCCACCGAATGCATGTTCTCGCCGCGGACTTCCGCGCGGGTGCGGAAGGTCAGGAGATGTGGACCGGCCACCGCCGTCAAGGTGCGCGTGTCGCGCCGCGACACCCAGGGAATGGTCACGCCGTAATCGAAACGGATCGCCAGTTCGGTGCGCATGTCGACATGGCCTTCCAGCGCCTCGACGATGCGCACGATGCAGCTTTCCGGGGTGCCGGGCGGCATGAAGTCGGTCACCCGCGCCTTGCCGGTCGCGGTGGTGAAAATCGTCTCCAGGATCAGGCTGTCGCCGCGATAGCGCCGGCGGGAGGTGAATTTCTTCGCTGCCGGTTCGATCAGCCAGCGGCCATTGTCCTTGGTCCCCAGAAGGGCGGCGAAGACAGCCTCGGAATCGAAGCGCGGGACGCAGTACCAGTCGATCGAGCCGCTGCGGCAGATGATCGCCGCCGTGCGGCAATCCCCGATCATGGCGTAATCTTCAATCCGCGCGGTCATCAACCCTCAGAATCCGTAGCCCTGGTCGTCCTCCCCCGCCGCCGCCCGGTCCACCAGCCATAACACTTCGCCCTGCGGTTTGATCCCGCCCGCGGGCCCGATGCCGGCCCGCGCCTGGGCCAGGGCATCGCGTTTTTCCATACCGCTGACCAGGAAAAGGATCAGTTCGCTGGCCTCCAGGGCCGGATAGGTCAGGGTGATGCGCGGCTCCGAACGGCCCTTGAGGACTGGGGCGGCCCAGCGCTCCCGTTCTTTCAACACGGGCTGGTCGGGCAGAAGCGATGCGGTGTGGCCGTCATCGCCCAGTCCCAGCAATGTGAGGTGGAACAGCGGCACGCCGCGTTCCAGCGTGCTGGCGCCATATTGCTCCCGCAGCACGCCATCATAGCGGTCGGCGGCGCTTTGCGGCGTGCCGTCGGTGGGAATGGCCAGCAGCTTGCGCGGCTGCACCCGCCCCCCGGCCAGCAGCGATTCCCGCACCATGCGGTAGTTGGAATCCTTGTGGTCCGGCGGCACGAAACGCTCGTCGCCGAAGAACAGTTCGGCGCAGTCCCAGTCCACCTCCTGGCCGGCCAGAAGCTGATAGGTGGCGCGCGGCGTCGAGCCGCCCGACAGCACCATGCGAAAAGGATAACGGGCGATGCGCAGCCGCCCGGCGATGATCTCCGCCGCGCGCGCCGCAAGCCCTTCGGCATCGCGCACCACTTCCAAGGTCCCGGCGATCCCGCTTTCAGCCCCTGTGCTCAATTGATGCGCCTCCAGGAACGGCCGTCACGCGCCAGCAGGTCGTTGGCGGCGCTGGGACCTTCGCTGCCGGCCGCATAATTGGGGAAATGCCGCGGATTGGTGCCGGCCCAGCCTTCCAGCACCGGCGCCACCAGACCCCAGGCGGCTTCCACCTGATCGGCGCGCTGGAACAGGGTGGCGTCGCCGATCAGACAGTCATAGATCAGGGTCTCATAGCCCACCGCCGGCGCCTGGCGGAAATAATCCTTGTACTTGAACTCCATCGCCACGCTTTCCAGCGCCATGGCGGGGCCCGGGCGCTTGGCATTGAAGCGCAGGCGGATGCCCTCCTCGGGCTGGATGCGCATGATCAGCCAGTCGGCATCCAGTTCTTCCACCGGGGTTTCGCGGAACAGCGCATAGGGCGCGCGCTTGAAGCGGATGGCAATCTCGGTATAGCGCTTGGTCAGCCGCTTGCCGGTGCGCAGATAAAAAGGCACGCCGGCCCAGCGCCAATTGTCTATGGCGAGCCGCATGGCGACATAGGTTTCCACCGTGGACTCGGGAGAGACATTGGCCTCGGCGCGATAGGCCTGGGCCCGCTGGTCGCCGACGATGCCGCCGTCATACTGGCCGCGCACCACGTCGCTCAAGGTGAGCGGATGAATGGCCTTGAACATTTCCGCCTTCTTGGCCCGGATGTCCTCGGCGTCGAAGGAGACCGGCGGCTCCATCGCGGTCATCGCCACCAGCTGGAACAGGTGATTGGGCACCATGTCGCGCAGGGCGCCGGTGGCTTCATAGAATTTGCCGCGCGTCTCCACACCGATGCTCTCGGCCACCGTAATCTGGACATGGTCGATGCGGTCGCGATTCCAGATCGGCTCGAACAGACCGTTGGCGAAGCGCAACGCCATGATGTTCTGCACTGTCTCCTTCCCCAGGAAGTGATCGATGCGGTAGATCTGCTCTTCCTTGAGATATTTCAGCAGGCAGGCATTGAGCGATTTGGCCGAGGCCAGGTCATGGCCGAAGGGCTTTTCCACAATCAGGCGGCGGAAACCGTTGCCATCCGCCTTGACCAGGCCCGCCTCGCCCAGCTTGCCGGCAATGGTGGCGAAGAAGCGGTCCGCCACCGCCATATAGAACAGCACATTGCCGCCCAACCCATGCTGTTCGTCCAGTTCGGCCAGCAAATCCTTCAACTGCGCATAAGTCTCGGGCTTCTCGAAATCGCCGCTGAGGAAGGTCATGGAGCGGGCGACCTGCTGCCACAAACTCTCGTCCACTTCCTCATTGTTCTTGGTCAGGGTCTCGGCCAGGAAATCCTTGAGCTGGCCTTTCCATTCCTCACTGGTCTTTTTGTTATGGTCCACACCCACAAGGGCCAGGCTGGGCGGCAAAAGCTTGGTCCGGGCCAGATTGTAAAGAGCCGGAATGATCAGGCGCTTGGTGAGATCGCCATTGGCCCCGAAGATCACGATGGCGCATGGCGGCGGCGGCGCTTTGTGGGAGAGCACGCTCACTTGTCCTCGTCCTTGGCCTTATGGACGGGAATGGTGCTCTCGATATGGCCGCCGAACTCCTTGCGCATCGCCGACAGCAGCTTTTCGCCGAAGGTATTGTCGCTGCGGGAACGGAAGCGGGCAAAAAGAGCGGAGGTGATCACGGGAGCGGCCACCGCTTCGTCCACCGCCGCCTGGACGGTCCAGCGGCCTTCACCGCTGTCGTCCACCTTGCCACTGAATTCGTCCAGGGTCGATGATTTGGCCAGCGCGATTGCGGTGAGATCCAAGAGCCATGAGGCCACTACGCTGCCCCGCCGCCACACCTCCGCGACATCGGCGGCATTGATGTCGAAGCGTTCCTCTTCCGGCAGCTTGTCGCTGTTCCTGCCGCGCAGGATGTCGAAGCCTTCGGCATAGGCCTGCATCAACCCATATTCGATACCGTTATGCACCATCTTGACGAAATGGCCCGAACCCGCTGGCCCCACATGCATATAGCCTTCGGTGACGCGGGGATCGCTTTTTTCCCGGTTGGGGGTGAGGGGAATAGCGCCCTTGCCCGGTGCCAGCGCCTTGAAGATGGGGTCAAGCCGATCCACCTCTTTCTTGTCGCCCCCAATCATCATGCAATAGCCGCGTTCCAGCCCCCAGACACCGCCCGAAGTCCCGACATCCAGGTAAGCAATGCCCTTTTCCCGCAAGACGTGGGCGCGGCGGACATCGTCTTTGAAAAACGTGTTGCCGCCATCGATGATGACGTCGCCTCGGGATAGAAGCGTGCCGAGGTGTTCGATCGCCTCTTCGGTGATCTTGCCGGCCGGCAGCATCACCCAGACGGCGCGGGGTGGCTCCAGTTTCTGCACCAGATCTTCCAGCGAGGCGGCTCCGGAAGCGCCTTCCAGCGCCTTCACGGCGCCGGGATTTGCGTCATAGCCGACAATGGCATGGCCGGCCTTCATCAACCGCCGGCCGATATTGGCCCCCATGCGGCCCAGTCCGATAATCCCCAACTGCATGAAATCTCCTCGGCCGCCCAAGGCGGCGGCGTAATCGGTGCGCAATATCAGTCGAATTTGCTGTCTTGAACAACCTCTTGAACCGATCCGTCCCAGCCTATCGCGGCAACGTCCCTTTCTTGCCCCAGTTCCGGCAAAATCCCCGGAAAAGGGCCCAAAAACAGCAGGGAGAGATTGATTTTACCCCCTGGGACCTGCCAATACCCGGCTGCCGCATATCAGGTCTGTCATGGACGACGATTTCCGCAAAAGTGCGCTTGCCTATCACCGCTTACCGCGCCCCGGCAAATTGTCGGTGGAAGCGACCAAGCGCATGGCCAACCAGCGCGACCTGGCGCTGGCCTATTCGCCCGGGGTGGCGGCACCCTGCGAGGCCATCGCCGCCGATCCGCAAGCGGCGCGCGAATATACCGCACGCGGCAATCTGGTCGCGGTGATCACCAACGGTACCGCCGTGCTGGGGCTGGGCAATATCGGGGCGCTGGCCTCCAAGCCGGTGATGGAGGGCAAGGCCGTCCTGTTCAAGAAATTCGCCGGGATCGATGTGTTCGACCTGGAAGTGGACGAAACCGACATTGACCGCTTCGTCGACATCGTAGCGTCGCTGGAGCCCACTTTCGGCGGCATCAATCTGGAAGACATCAAGGCGCCCGAATGCTTCGTTATCGAGAAGAAACTGCGCGAGCGCATGAAGATTCCGGTCTTCCATGACGACCAGCATGGCACGGCCATCGTCTGCGCCGCCGCCATCCGCAACGGGCTGGTGCTGCAGGGCAAGACCCTGTCAGACGTGAAGCTGGTGACCAGCGGCGCCGGTGCCGCTGCGCTGGCCTGCGTCGACCTGCTGGTGGCCATGGGCCTGCCGGTGGACAATATCACCCTCACCGACATCAAAGGCGTGGTCCACAAGGACCGGGGCGACGAGATGCCGCCCAACATGGCGCGCTATGCCCGGAAGACCGATGCGCGAACCCTGGGCGATGTGCTGGTGGGCGCCGATGTCTTCCTGGGCCTTTCCGCGCCCAATGTGCTCAAGCCCGAATGGCTGCCGCAGATGGCGGCAAAACCCCTGATCCTGGCGCTGGCCAATCCCGATCCCGAGATCCTGCCCGAGCTGGCCAAGAAGGCGCGGCCCGACGCCATTATCGCCACCGGCCGCTCCGATTACGCCAACCAGGTCAACAACGTCCTGTGCTTTCCCTTCGTCTTCCGCGGCGCGCTGGACGTGGATGCCACCACCATCAACGAGCCCATGAAGGTCGCCGCAGTGGAAGCCATCGCGGCCCTGGCCCGGGCCGAGGCCAGCGATGTGGTGGCCAATGCCTATGGCGGAAGCCTCAGCGGTTTCGGCCCCGATCACATCATTCCCAAGCCTTTCGATCCGCGCCTGATCCTGCATATCGCGCCCGCCGTGGCCCGCGCCGCCATGGAGTCGGGCGTGGCGCGCCAGCCGATCGCCGATTTCGAGGCCTACGAAAACGAGCTGGAGAAATTCGTCTACCGCTCCGGCCAGTTGATGCGCCCGGTGTTCGATGTGGCGCGCCAGTCGCCCAAGCGCGTGGTCTATGCCGAAGGCGAGGAAGAGCGCACCTTG
>Ga0157379_10003600_pt1 | contig 13138 bp, 9 predicted proteins | sample S25metaG_FD_121802 | JGI IMG/M metagenome (GOLD analysis project Ga0157379, IMG submission 121802) | Switchgrass rhizosphere microbial communities from Kellogg Biological Station, Michigan, USA - S2-5 metaG | ecosystem: Host-associated > Plants > Roots > Rhizosphere > Soil | place: USA: Michigan... | reverse complement strand
TCCGCTCTGCGGCGTTCGAGTTCTGGACCTGACCAGGGTTCTGGCGGGCCCGACCTGCGCGCGAACCTTGGCTCAGTATGGCGCCGACGCCATGGTGATCTCCTCGCCCAACTTGCCGTCGGTGCCCTATTTCGTCACCGACACGGGCCACGGCAAGCTTGCCGCGTTCGTTGACCTCGCAACCGACGATGGCCGGGCGCGGCTGCGTGAACTGGTTCGCCAGGGCGATGTCTTCAGCCAGGGCTATCGCCAAGGTGCCTTGGAACGACACGGTTTCGGCCCCATCGAACTTGCCCAATTGCGTCCAGGCATCATTTGCACCGCCATCAATTGCTACGGCCACGAGGGTCCCTGGCGCGGCAGGCCCGGATGGGAACAGCTGGGACAGACCGTCACCGGCATGGCTGTCGTTCATGGCGGTGACGAAGGTCCCAAGCTTCAGCCCGGTGCCGTTACCGACTACACGACGGGGTTTCTCGCCGCCTTCGGCACGCTGGTGGCGCTGCAGCGCCGGGCGCGCTATGGCGGTTCGTATCTGGTGCGCGTTTCGCTCGCGCAAACGGCAGTGTGGCTGCGCTCGCTGGGTCTGGCCGGCGAAGAGCGGCTGACTCAGGCCCGCATGCCCGGCAGCGACGAAATCAAATCCTTCTCGATCCACAGCGAAACTGGCTTTGGCGGGATGACGCATCTGCGTCCACCGGTGCACCTGTCGCGCACGCCCGCGCAATGGCGGCGGGCAGTGGTGCCGCTCGGCAGCAACGAACCCGTGTGGCCAGCGCGAACCTGATCCGCTCAGCGCGAAGCAAGAGTCAGCGTGTGGTTCTTGATCGGCAACTCGCGAACGCGAATCTTCGTGGCTGCGAAAATCGCATTCGCCAGGGCGGGCGCGACGGGCGGGACACCCGGCTCGCCGGCGCCGCCAATCGGCGCATCGCTTTCGTGCAGATGCACCTCGATCTGCGGGCAGGATTGCAGGCGAACCACCTCGTAGTCGGGAAAGTTCGCCTGGACTACGGCACCTTTGTCGATCGTGATCTCGCCGTTCAGCGCCGCTGACAAACCATAGATGATAGCGCCTTCGATCTGCGCCTTGATGCCGTCGGGATTGACCACCATGCCGGGATCGGCCGCGGCGACGATGCGGTCCACCTTCAGCGATCCATCCTTGGCAATCGTTATGTCGACAACTTGGGCGACAACGGTGCCGAAGCTTTCGACCATCGCGATGCCACGGCCCTTGCCCTCGGCGAGGGGCGTGCCCCAGCCCGCTTTTTCGGCGGCGAGATTGAGCGTCGCCAAGTGGCGCGGCGAACCGGCGAGCAGTGCTCTGCGATATTCCAGCGGGTCTTTCTTTGCAGCGAGCGCGAGCTCATCGACGAACGATTCGATAAAGAAGCCGTGCCACGAGGACTCGACGCTGCGCCAATATCCGATTGGCACGTGCGTTGCCACCTTGGCGGTACGATAGGCCTGATTTGGGACTGCCCCTTTGTAGACGATGTGTGCCTCGGCGTTCGCGCCTGTATCGGTCGTGTAGTCGCTGATCCAGGCGGCGGGCATACCGTCCTTGGCGAGCGTGGCGCGCAGGCGGTTCGTGACATTGGGGCGGTAAAAGTCGTGCTGCATATCCTGTTCGCGCGAATAGATCAGCTTGACCGGTGTGCCCGGCATCGCCATCGCCGTGCGCGTCGCATGCTCGAGATAGTTGAACGCCCCCGGCAGGCGGCGCCCGAATCCGCCACCCATCGGGAGCAGATGAAACGTTACCTTCTCCATATCCAGATTTGCGGTCTTGGCGATGAACGCACGCGCGCCCAGCCCGTCTTGCGTTCCCGCCCACACTTCGAGCTTCCCGTCCTTGAAGACGGCGGTCGCGTTCATCGGCTCCATGGGGGCGTGCGCCAGATACGGCACCGCATAGCTCGCCTCGATCACCTGGCCCGCGGTGAGCGCGTCCGCTCCCGTACCTGTCGACATGTCCTTCTTGAGATCGCCGCTCTTGAGCGCCGCGGTATGGCGCGCGGCGATCTGACCCGAGGTGACCGTGGCGTCGGCCCCATTGTCGAATACCGGGTTAAGCGCTGCCACTGCGTCACGGGCACGCCAGTAGCGATCGGCGACCACCACGACCGCGTCTGAAAGCTGGACGACCTTCGTGATGCCGGGGCGTCCAACCACGCCGCTCGTGTCGACAGATTTCAGCTTGCCGCCGAACACGGGCGAGATCTTGATCGCCGCGAACTGCATGTTCGGCACCTTGATATCGATGCCATATAATGTTGTGCCATCGACCTTCTTGGGTATGTCCACGCGGGCGATGGGCTTGCCCACCAACGTGTATTTGCTCTTCGGCTTTAACGGCGGGTTGGAGGACGGCGAATAGGTTGCGGCTTCGGCGACGAGTTCGCCGTAGCGGAGATTTCTGCCACTCGCCGAGTGCCAGACGCGGTTGTTCGACGTGGTGCAGTCCGCAGCTGCGACGTTCCAGCGTGCCGCGGCTGCCTTTACCAGCATCTCGCGTGCTGCAGCACCCGCAATGCGCATGCCATAGACCCCGGTTGCGCGCACCGCGGATGATCCGCCGGTGATCTGCAAATTCATGTAGCCGGCAACGGTACGGAAGGTGTTGGCCACGGTTCCCCGAAGCACGGTCGGAATCTGTTCGGGGTCTACGTTCTGGGACGAAAGAATAAATCCTTCTGCCAACGGCCCGTTGGCAAAGAGCGCATCCGGCGGTGCTGCCTCGACCTTGATCTTGTTCCAATCAGCGTCGAGTTCCTCCGCTGCCATCTGCGGCAATGCGGTGAAGATTCCCGTACCCATATCGCAATGCGGTACGATGATAGTCACCGTGTCATCCGAAGCGATCTTGATCCAATTGTTGATGAACTGTTCGCCCGGCTTGGCCGCCAGTGCGTTCGCCCGCTCGAGGCGATGGCTGGGCCACCACGCGTAACCGACGACCAAGGCGCCGGCGGTGCCAAGACCGCCAAGCAGGACCATTCTTCGCGTCGACGCCATAGGTTTAAACCTTCTCGACAGTGAGCGCGCGAACGGCTTCGCGAATCCGTGGATACGTTCCGCAGCGGCAAATGTTGGTCACGGCGGCAGCGAGATCGTCCTGCGTCGGATGGGGATTGGTCTTCAGCAGCGCGGAAACCGCCATGATCATGCCCGATTGGCAATAGCCGCATTGTGGCACCTGATAATCGATCCAGGCCTGCTGCACGGGGCTGAGTCCGTTGGCACCCAGACCTTCGATCGTCGTGATGTTCGCGCCGACAACCGTGCTGACCGGCGTTACACAGCTGCGCTGCGCGCTGCCGTTCACGTGCACCGTGCAGGCACCGCACTGCGCGATGCCGCAGCCGAATTTTGTTCCGGTCAGTCCGATCTCATCGCGGATCACCCATAAGAGCGGTGCGTCCGGTTCGACATCCAGATCGTGAAGCGTACCGTTGACTTTCAATTGTATGGACATGGATGCCTCCCAGCTCCGGGCTGTGCCGAGTCATAGCACAGATGACCCCAGCGTCACGATCTGCGGCCGCTGGAAAGAACGACGTACCTCGTCACTAGGCGCCAAAACGCTCTAGAATCCAGGGCACAACCGTGTCCATCACTTTTTCGATGTCCGGCGCGTCCTTCTGTCCGAACGGCGGATTGAAGTAGTGCTGGGCATCGGGAAACTCGACATAGGTCTGGTCCTTGGCGGCGACGGCAGCGAACATCGGTTTGGCGTCGGTTTGCGGGAAAATTTCCTGATCCTTGCCGGCGTTGATGAAAAGTGTCGGCGCGGTGATCTTAGGCAGATCCAGCATCTGGTTGGCATGCGACGACAAGCCCGACCAGGTCGAGAGCCACGCATGCGGCGTTGCATAGCGACCGAAGCCCAGAAACTTCCAGTTCATCAGATCCGGGCGCGGCGAAAAGATCGAGCCATAGTCGCGCGGCGATGGATCGAGGTGGCGATCGACATAGTGTAGGTTCGCCATGGTGCGATAGATCGTCATTACCGGCTCGAAGGCCTCACGGCGCAGGATGTCGCGTTGTCGGTCCTGCGGCATTTTCTGGAAATCGGGATCGGCGTGCAGCTGCTCGGCGCGCTCGTTTTCGGCAATCAGCGCCCGCGCCAGCGCGTCGATCCGGGCCACGCGCGCCAATTGGGCGGCGCGAAAGCGCTTTACGAACTCAGGCGCATACTCACTCCATTGCGCGTCCGAACCGTCGAGCGCGCGCGGCGGGCGAAAGCCGTTCGATTCGTTGTACATGTCGAGTGCGGAATCGCTCAAATGGGGATTGCTCTCATCCACCACTGCTGGATCGATGATCTCATTCATGATCATCCCCTCGCCCTTGTGGGCGGCAATGTAGATCATGGCGTCCGCGGGGATCATTTCGACTTGATTGAGCCGCGTCGGTCGGCCGCCGGGCGTTGTGGCCAAGCGCGCACCCTTTCCCGCCATAGCCTGCGCTTGATAGAAACCATTGAGTGCCCCGCCGCCGGAATTTCCGATCAGTACGATATTGCTCACGCCGCGGGCGTTTTTCAGGTGCGACACGCATGACGCCACATCGAGCACGATCTCCTCGTGCACCGTCGTCGTGTCGTTGTTGGGATTGCGTGTCGTCGCGGCAAGTACCGCTATTCCCGCCTCCACCAGCCGCGGGATGACATAATGGTGCTGGAAGTCGCCGCGGGGATGCATGACGACGGCGCCGGTCCTCGGCTTCGGGTTCTTCCGCGAGGTCCAGAGCAGACCGCGATGTTCCCGGCCATCGGGCGCCTTGAGAAGCAGGCTTTCCACGGCATAATCGTCGGGCAGGCGGCGCATGTTAAAGGGTGTGCCGGCCCAGTATGTCTTTGAAACCAGGTTCATGTCGTGCGCCTCTGGCCTGCCGCGTCACACTGTGAGGAGAGTGCGCCCGATGATCAAGCTGACCTTTTGCCTGCATCGCCTGCCCAGCCTGAGCCGCGAAGCGTTTCAGAAATACTGGTACGAAAACCACGCGCCGCTCGTCGCCAAGCATCGCGAAGTTCTGCGCATCCGTCGTTATGTGCAAATGCACTCGACCACCCATGTCGCGAACGACGGCATCCGCGCAACACGTCAGGGACCGGAAATGTACGACGGAGTTGCCGAGCTCTGGTGGGACTCGATCGACGATGTACTCGCCGATCCCTCGCCTGCGCGTCAGGCCGCGGGCCTTGAGCTTTTGGAAGACGAACGCAAGTTCATCGATCTGCCCCGCTCCCCGCTGTGGTTTGGCGTGGAGCGAACGATTTTCGGCTAGATGTCCGCGTAACAGCGTACTTCCTCTTCGGCTCCTGGCGTCGTCACGGCGCCGTCGCGCGCGGGGCCGACGTTCTTGGCGTAGCGGGCGAGCACGCCCGTCTTGAACGCCGGCGCTTTCGGCTTCCAGGTTTTTCGACGCTCGGCAAGTTGGGTGGCGGAAAGTTCCACATCCATCGTTCCCTTGTCGGCGTCGATGGCGATGACATCGCCGTCCTGCAACAAGCCGATGGGACCGCCGTCCATCGCTTCCGGGCCGACATGGCCAACGCACAGCCCGCGGGTTGCGCCTGAGAAGCGACCATCGGTGACAAGCGCGATGTTCTCGACGCCCTGCCCGTACAATGCCGCTGTGGTCGAGAGCATCTCGCGCATTCCGGGACCGCCTTTGGGTCCTTCGTAGCGGATCACGAGCACATCGCCTTCCTTGTATTCGCGGCGTTGCACGGCCGCAAATGCATCCTCTTCGCAATCGAAGACGCGTGCGGGACCGCGATGTTTCGTATGTTTGAGTCCGGCGACCTTCACGATCGCACCCTCGGGCGCGAGATTGCCCTTGAGTCCGACGACGCCACCGCTCGGCGCCAGCGGATTTTTCGTATCGCGCATGACCTTTTGTGCCGGATTGAATGTCACGCCGGCGAGATTTTCGGCGACGGTTCTGCCCGTGACCGTCATGCAATCGCCGTGCAGATAGCCGCCATCGAGCAGGGCGCGCATCAGCATCGGCACGCCACCGGCTTCCCACATGTCCTTGGCGACAAATTGGCCGCCGGGCTTGAGCGAAGCGAGATAAGGCGTCTTGCGGAAGATTTCAGCGACATCGAACAGGTCAAACCGGATGCCCGCCTCGTTCGCCATCGCGGGCAGATGCAGCGCCGCATTGGTCGAGCCTCCGGTTGCCGCCACCACCATCGCGGCGTTTTCGAACGCTTGGCGCGTTGCGATGTCGCGCGGCCGAATGTTCTTCGCGAGCAGATCCATCACGGCCTGGCCCGCTTTCAAGGCGAAATCATCACGTTCCAGGATGACCGCCGGCGGTCCGGACGAATAGGGCAGAGCCAGCCCGATCGCTTCGGCCACGCATGCCATCGTGTTCGCCGTGAACTGGCCGCCGCAGGCGCCGGCACCGGGACAGGCGTGACGCTCAAGTTCGTCGAGATCGCATGCCGGCATCTTGCCCGCGGAGAACTGGCCCACGCCTTCGAAGATATCGACGACGGTGACATCCCTGCCCTTGAACTTGCCGGGCATGATCGAACCACCATACAGAAACACGCTCGGCACGTTCAGCCGCAACATGGACATCATGATGCCGGGCAGCGACTTGTCGCATCCTGCGATGCCGACCAAGCCATCGTAACAGTGGCCGCGCATCGTCAGCTCGACGGAATCGGCGATGACCTCACGCGATACGAGTGAGGACTTCATGCCCTCGTGACCCATCGCGATACCATCGGTGACCGTGATCGTGCAGAACTCGCGCGGCGTGCCGCCGGCTTCCTTGACACCGCGCTTCGCGGACTGCGCCTGGCGCATCAGCGCGATGTTGCAGGGCGCCGCTTCGTTCCAGCACGAGACGACGCCGACGAACGGCTGATGGATCTCGGTCTCGCTCAGGCCCATCGCATAGTAGTAGGAGCGATGCGGCGCGCGCTGCGGGCCTTCGGTCACATGGCGCGACGGCAGTTTGGCTTTATCGAATTTGGTCATTTGATTCTCTTATGGTCAGTTCTCTGGCAACAAAATTGTTCGTCGACTTTCACGGTTTTTCCCATTCGCACGATAAAGCCGAATGAGTTCAGTGGCATAATCCAGACATAGATAGGATTTTTTTCACCGTAACGAAGAGCCCGGAAATACTTATTCCGTATTTTCTTGCCCGCCAAATCGGCTCGCGACCCTAGCCCAAGCGGGTGATGGCGTCCCTAAGCCGCAACGCCGTCGCGACCGCCTCTTCGCGCTTCTCGCGTTGTTCGCTCAGCACGTCTTCAGGTGCCCGCGATACGAACTGCACGTTGGACAATTTCGAATCGAACCGGGCGACTTCGTCATTGGCCCGCTTCAGATCCTTCTCGAGCCGCGCCCGCTCCTTGGCGAAATCGATAACGTCACCCAACGGCAGTCCGACGGTCGCCTCGCCCAGAACGAACTGCGCCGAACCTTGCGGTAACACGTCGTTCGGCTGCGCGCTCGATAGTCTCGCAAGCTGCAGGATGACGTCGCGGTGGCGCGCCAGCAGTTCGCGCGAGCGCGCGCTCGCGTCTTTCAATACGAGGTCGATCTTGGCGGACGGCGGCACATTCATCTCGGCACGAACCGAGCGAACGCCGGAGACGAGCGCGATCACCCAGTTCATTTCAGCGCTTGCGGAACTGTCTTGCAGCGGCGCAAGGACGCTCGGCCAGTTGGATTCGATCAGCAACCTGTCGCGGGGCGTGCTGGCATCTGCGGTGCGCTTCCAGAGTTCTTCGGTGATGAACGGCATGAACGGATGCAGCATCGTCAGGATTTGGTCGCGCGCCCATGCCGCCGCAGCGCGGGTCTCGGTCTTGGCGACTTCATCAGTGCCGGAAAAAATCGGCTTTGCGATTTCCAGGTACCAGTCGCAGAACACATCATAGATGAAGTGATAAGCGGCGCCGGCGGCTTCGTTGAAGCGCAGGGCCGCGATGTTGCGCGTCACGTCGGTAATGGCTTGCGCCATCTCGGCGACGATCCATTGGTTGACGGTCAGCGAAACTTTCGCGGGATCGAAGTCCGCGCGAGTTACACAGCCGTTCATCTCGCAGAAGCGCGCCGCGTTCCACAGCTTGGTGGCGAAGTTGCGGTTCACTTCGACGCGTGACGGGCCGATGCGCATGTCACGGGTCTGGCCGGCCGCCAGCGCGAGAGTGAAGCGCAGCGCGTCCGCGCCGAACTCGTCGATCAGCTCCAGCGGGTCGACGACGTTGCCCTTCGTCTTCGACATTTTCGAGCCCTTCTCGTCAAGGACGCGGGTGTGAATGAAGACCGTGTGGAAGGGAATTTCGTCGCGGAACCACAGACCCATCATCATCATGCGGGCTACCCAGAAGAAGATGATGTCGAAACCGGTCACCAGAATGGAGGTCGGATAGTATCGCTTCAATTCAGCCGTCTCTTCGGGCCAGCCCAAGGTCGAGAACGGCCACAGCGCCGAGGAGAACCACGTGTCGAGAACGTCCGGGTCGCGGCGCAGCTTCTTGTCGCCCGCCAGGCGTTGTGCCTCCGACTCGGACTCCGCCACATAGATCTTGCCCTCCTCGTCATACCAGGCGGGTATTTGGTGTCCCCACCAGAGCTGTCGCGAGATGCACCAGGGATGAATGTTACGCATCCAGTTGAAGTAGACCGCACTCCAGTTCTCCGGCACGAACTTGGTGCGGCCATCCTCGACCGCTTGGATCGCCTTTGCGGCGAGCGGGCCGACGTTCAAATACCATTGCTCGGTCATGAACGGTTCGATCACGACGGTCTTTGTCTTTTCGTCGTGCGGCACGGCATGGGTGATCGGTTCCGTGCGATCGATCAGTTCGAGCGCGTCCAGATCGGCGACGATGTTTTGTCGCGCCACATCGCGGTCGAGGCCACGATAGGCCGGCGGCACGTTTTCGTTGAGCGTTCCGTCCTTGTTGAAGATATTGATGAGCGGCAAATTGTGGCGCTTGCCAACCTCGAAATCGTCGAAGTCGTGTCCGGGCGTGATCTTGACCGCGCCGGTGCCTTTTTCCGGGTCGCAGTGCGCGTCTGCCACAATCGGAATGACGCGATGCGCCAGCGGCAGCATCACATTGTGACCGATCAGCTCCTTGTAGCGCGCATCGTCGGGATGCACGGCCACCGCCGTATCGCCCAGCATGGTTTCCGGCCGTGACGTGGCGACCGTGATGAAGCGACCCGGTTGGTTCTCGATCGGATAGTTGATGTACCAGAGGTGACCTTTCACCTCGATGCTTTCGACTTCCAGATCGCTGACCGCGGTCTGCAGGCGCGGGTCCCAGTTCACCAGCCGCGTATCCTTGTAGATGAGACCCTGGCGGTGCAATTCGACGAACGTCTTGCGGACGGCGCGAGACAGCCCCTCGTCCATCGTGAAGCGTTCGCGCGACCAGTCAGCCGAGGCGCCCAACCGGCGTAACTGCTGAACAATGGCGCCGCCGGATTCGTCTTTCCATTGCCAGACCGCTGCGAGAAACTTTTCCCGTCCCATCGCAACCCGGCTTTGCTGGCGCTCGGCAAGCTGGCGCTCGACAATCAGCTGGGTGGCGATGCCGGCATGGTCGGTGCCGACCTGCCAGAGCACATCCTTGCCGCGCATCCGCTCGAAGCGCGCCAGGATGTCCTGCAAGGTGTTGTTGAGCGCGTGGCCGATGTGCAGGCGCCCCGTGATGTTGGGCGGCGGAATCATGATGCAGAACGGCTCGGCGTCGGGCCTGTGCCCGGCCCGGAATGCGCCCGACGCTTCCCATTGGGCGTAGATGCGCCCCTCAACGTCCTTGGGATTGAATGTCTTGTCGAGCATGAAAACCTCTTGAACGCCGGTTTTGATGAGCCGGAGCGGTCGGGTCAAGCCCGGACCGCTTGTCAGGAGGTTGGTCCGGGGGCGATCCGGACCAGATGGGACGGAATCAGCGCTTGTTGCCGCGTGATTTTACGACACGCTCTACTTCGTTGCGTACGGCGCCTTCGAGCAGCGCAGGAAAATGCTCGTCCATCCATTCGCGAATGAGCGGCTTGACCGCGCCGAGGAGGTCGGACTTGTTCTTGTCCATCCATTGATGGAGTACCGGATCAAAGGCGTTGGTCACTGCCCGTTCAAATACGGACTCGACTGAACCGCCATCGGTTGCCGTTGTCTCCGGTGACACGCCACGAGGCATCGTCCGGCTCGGCATCGCTTCGGGGATTTTTGCGAACGTATCGTCGAGCGCCTTGCGCGTCTTGTCCGAAAAAATGTCGTCAGGTGCGGCGGATGCGGCCACGGTCTGCTCCTCAGTGGTCTGGAACACTACGTCATTGTCTGCTTTGGGCGTCGGCACCGATCGCGCTGCGGCCGGCGGCGGCGTCAGTTCTTCCGGCAGTTCCTGAGTCAGTTCGAGCACGTCAGCTTCGAGCAACGGAGCAGCTGGTGCGGCCGGTGCGGCAGGCGCCGCCGCGGCTGGGGCGGGCGAAGTCTCCGTCGAATCCTCAGATATGATCTTGCGGATGGAGGCCAGGATTTCCTCCATCGTCGGTTCATGCTGTGGGCTCGATGCCATGTCAAAGACTCCACGATTCGCGCGGCTTGGCTGCGGCAAGACCCTAGGACACTGCGGGTCAGAAGGCAAAAAAGAAGTTAACGTCGCGAGGGACAGTTAGTCGCCAAGTCCGATCCAGCGCGCCGCGTCGGAGTCGTAGTGTTCCAGCGGATCGTACAATTTCACCTTCAGGCCGAGATTTTTGGCGGTGAGCGCACCGCTGGCTGCAAGGACCTGAAAGGCTGCAACCTCTGCATTGCGTTTGGCGCTGACGAGTGCAACTGACGCGTTCAATAGTTCCTGCTCCGCGTTCAGGACATCGAGAATTGTCCGGCCGCCCACCTGCTGTTCCTTGGTGACGCCCTCGAACGCGATCTCGTTGGCGCGCTGGGCCGCTTCGTTCGAGGCAATTGAAGCTTCAGCCGCCTCGAATTGCGCCCATGCGGTGGCCACAGCGTCGTGCACCTGCAAGTTGGATACCGCGACGTTCAGCTGTGCCTGGGCATGCAATTCCTTGGCCTGGCGGACTACGGCCTCCTCTGCCCCCGCCTGGTAGATCGGAACGTTGAGCTGTCCCGTAACGGTAAGCGCATGACTGGTGCCGCCGCCGAGATTGGTCGTGCCGAAGGGCGAGACGAGCGAACCTTGCGAGAGGCCATATTGTCCTTGCACGGACAAAGTCGGCAGCATCGCTCCGAAGGCGTCATTCACCGCGTAATCGGCCGCGATCTCGGTTTCGCGGGCCGAGACGATCGCCGGATTCTGCTTGAGGGCCAAGGTGATGGAGTCATCCACGCTCGTCGGCAGCGCAGGCGGCAGGGCCGGCTCAACCTCCAGCGTCTCGGGCGGGCGACCGATCACCTGCATGAAATTGGCGCGGCTGATCGCGAGCTGGCTCTGCGCCGCGGTCAAGTCGGATTGCGCTGCCGCAAGACGCGCCTGCGACTGCGCCACGTCGGTGCGGGTGAGCGAGCCGGCATTGAATTGCGCCTGGGTTGCTTCGGCCTGTTTCTTCAGCAATTCGACATTGTGCTGACGCAGCCCAAGGATCGCGCTGTCGCGCACCACATCCATGTAATAAGTCGCGGCACTGAGCAGCACCGTCTGTTCCGCGGCGAGCAGCTGGGCCCGCCCGACCCGTACCAGCGCCTTCGCGCGGCCGATTTGGGCATAGGTCCGACCCCCGCGCAAAATCGGCTGGGTCACCGTTATGGCGGCCTGCACGGGATGGGCCGACACACTTGATACCGTACCGAATCCCGGAACGACGACCGGGCTGAAAAAGAACTGCTGATAGGCATATGTCCCGCCGGCTGAAATTGTCGGCCGCCAACCGGCATTGGCGATAGCAACGCCTTCATCGGTGGCGCGCAAAGCCGCCTGCTGCGCCGCAAGCTGGGGATTGGTTTCGTAGGCGACGGCCAGCGCCTCGTTCAGGGAGAGGCTGGGCGCTGCTTCCGGTACCGGCGTGGCCAGCGGCGCTTGCGGTGCCGGCGTGGCGGCCGCGATCTTGGGCGCACGGTGATGCCGCGCCGCCGCCGGAACGGCGAGCCCAATGGCCAGCAGGCAAATGGCTGTCAGTCGCAACGTCAATTTCATCGCAAATCCCCTTCTCCACCCATCACATGGGGACTTCAAAAGACAAATCCAACCACCTTGCGAAAGCCGGCCAACAACGGCACGGCCGAGTCGAAATCGGCGCGGCTGCCGACGCGACCCCTTTCACGCACATAGACGTAGGCGCGCCCCTGGACCTCTTGGCGGACTATTGCGACCAATTTCCCTCCATCGGCGAGCTGATTCAAAAGCGCGTCGGGCACGGTTTCGACTGCCCCGTTGATGACGATGACGTTGAACGGAGCCTTGATCTTGCAGCCCTCGGTCAGGCCGCCCTGCACCACCGACGCATTCGACGCGCCGCTGGCTGGCACCAAATCGGCCGCGAGGCGCACCAGATCTGCATCCTGCTCGAGGGCAGTCACGGCCCGTGCCAGCCGGGCAATCACAACGGTTGAATAGCCCGTGGCACAGGCCACATCGAGCACCGAGTCGGTCGGCTGGATGTCGGCAAGTTGCAGGAGTTTGGCAAAGGTACGCGGGTCGGCCAGATAGCGCCCCGGCGCCACCTCCACCGGGAGATCCGCATAGGCCAGCGCGCGTTTCGAGGTAGGAACAAAGCGCTCGCGCGGGATTGCTGACATCGCAGCCAGAAGCCGCGGATCGGTCACATCGTTGGTGCGGACCTGGGTCTCGACCATGTTGAAGCGTTGGACGGCATAGTCGGACATCGCGATTCGGACCACGTTGGGCGCAGGCTTATTAGGGCCCTGGCCCCGTGCTGACAACGCGCAGCCTGTCACGGCGTGTTGTCGCCAGGCGCATGCATCTGATATAGGCCGCGCCTGCCGCCAAATCCGGGTTGATCCGGCTTGGACGAAACGACGAGGCCACGTGGCGGAGTGGTGACGCAGCGGACTGCAAATCCGCGAACCCCGGTTCAATTCCGGGCGTGGCCTCCATCTACTGGGACCGTCCGATCCGTTCTGTCTGCGTGCACCCCATTAAGCGTGCTGAACCGCCTCGGTG
>Ga0157379_10003599_pt1 | contig 13139 bp, 17 predicted proteins | sample S25metaG_FD_121802 | JGI IMG/M metagenome (GOLD analysis project Ga0157379, IMG submission 121802) | Switchgrass rhizosphere microbial communities from Kellogg Biological Station, Michigan, USA - S2-5 metaG | ecosystem: Host-associated > Plants > Roots > Rhizosphere > Soil | place: USA... | reverse complement strand
TTTGCTCGTTACAGGCCAAGTCACACCCCAGGCGGAGCACCCATAAACTCCCGGGAGCCTGTGACACTGTAAGGATACCCGAATCCTTACATTCTGCTTCAACTGATTTGGGGCATGACGTGTACATTGGTCGGCTACCTGAGATTGATCGTATACCGGAACAATGGACTCGGTGAGTGATATAGCCTTCTTGTGGGGAGATGCATATAATGACCCACCCATCCAGGCAAGACCTTCTTCCTCTGATATACCCTCATTCGCTTGATCAAGAGAGGCCAGCCAGTTGCTTTCACGACGGCCAAACAAGTGTATCTTTTCTACGACAACCGCGTATGGTTCACAGCTGCGGACACCAGCAATGTTTTTTTCCCTCTTGGAAAACCTGTGACAGATTACACAGAACACAGGCCGTTCTTATTTGTGCTCATCGATCATGATAACTCAACATCAGGCCCAATCCCTCAATTATATGACGGAAGGAGTTATCTTCGCTATAAAAGCATCATCTCCCAACCTCAACCACCTCCGATTGTGGGCCAAGATTCGAGGTGCTGCTGTGTGGGGTCTCCTTCTATGGGACGAGACTGAGCTAAACAATGTGTATGTATTTATATCATCATGACACAGGTGTATCGCTGATCAATGACGGTTAGGCTTCGCCTTCAGTCCCAGTATCAGGGATTTAAAGCATCCCTAGAACCCTTCCTGACATACTCCGAGAGAAGCGAGACCCCAAACCGGAATTTCAGGCAGCACTAGACATGTTGGATCAGTGGAAAGAGAAGAAAGCGCGTCTTTTCCGTGAACTAAAGATCGACGAAGGTCCACTGAAACCGCAACAGAAGTTGAAGAAGAGGAAGATAAAATATTCCAGGCCGATATGACGACGATTGACGGTGCCTTTGAGGTACTGGCTCACGCCGCAGTGCAAGATTTGGGTCCAATAGCGAGGGGTGTGTTCAAAGCCATCTTCCGGCCGGATTTGGTCTACAGGAATCGGGATGAGGCTGTCGCAACCGTCACTTATGTGCACCTTCAAGAGCTCAGTGAAACCTTCCGGAAAGACACTGTTTTCCTCAGCAAACGATATCGCACTGTATTATAGCCGTGGTCCCTGTTGCACCCGCAGACGAACTGAAATACGCTTATCAATGTGACGAGGGCCAATGGACAATCCATTATCAGAGTGTCCAGACCGCTTGCAGGATGTCTGAGAAACTGGACAAGGAAGAGGATGAACGGTTCATTGGCTTGTTTACATTTTCCCGGAGCTCCGCGCAGTTGAGCGCGGGACCATGAGCATATCGCAAACCGCAAATTGCGCGAAAGAAACTTGTCCTGGTCAAGATGCGTGGTAATTTGACCCCACCCTTGCTTCATACCCACTATTTCAGTTTTCTCCTCATTGCTTTTGTATTTATGCTAGCACCGGTTTGAGCACGGCCCAATTGGTTCGCGCAAGAGTGTGGGCGTCGCAAATATTATATTATTTTACTCGCCCAATCGTGACGAAGAGGCTTAGAAATATAATTTCGCCTACTTTATCTGTGATTTTCTTTTGCGATTTTTATCGAGATTTTCGTCTCTCACCCATTTAACTGTAATATTTAAATCCAACTGTCTTTAGATACGGCGAGGAGACATACAAACGCCCGAACGTTCTGTTATTTCGGGGGATGCGCGTACACAACAGTTCCAACAATTATTTAATACACCGAAAAATGTCCAATGATACAGATAATGTCAAGCTAGAGCTGGGTTCCGACTGACCCCTTGTTGACTGTAATGTGACTGTTCAGCTTGTATCCGATGGCCAAATGGGAGAGCCTCGCGTCAATGACGAACTGTCGAAGAATAAGCCAAGAAGGGTCATTTCAGATAGGGACTTACTCCTTTATCTGAGTACTCTGCCAAAAAGTCTCAGTATAAGGCTACTGGAAGATAAAATTGCTTACCATGAAGTTTATCATACAGTTTGTCAAGCTCAACTACTACTGGCTTTATAAACTCTCCAGGCTCAAGAACTTGCTTGGGTAGCGTGTTGTAATCCTCCACGGGGACTCGTACAGTCACCAGCTTCATGTTCGCAGTTGACATGCCTGGAGAATTAACCTAATCAGCTCAAGTTGTATATTCTGTTGCAGAAAACCGTAGAGAAAGATGCGGACCAGGGTCGCTGACCATCAAATCAGAGGAATCGATGACTGCGTCAGCAACGAATCCAGTCTCTTCTTGAAGTTCACGAGTGGCTGCATCCTCTGGACTCTCGCCCGCATCGATCAAGCCTAGAAATAATGAAATAAATTCTGCCACTAATTCCTTGAGGATTCCATACCTGCGGGGAATTCTGTTTTGATGTGTGAACGCATCCTCATGTTTGGACATAATATTCCTCACCAATAACAAACTTATCAACTGGTGGACGGTACTGTTCAATAATGACCGTGGCCGGTGGTAAATCCTTGTTCTTTGGAGTCAAGATCGCCATAATTGCCACTGCTATAAATGCGACCCTATCAACTAAAACGCGTCACAACCTCCAACATCAAATAAGCGCACCATCTATCCCAGTCTTGCCTCTCGTCTTCCTCTCAGCAGCCTCCCAGAGCCTCTACACGACAAACAACCTTATTAGCAACACCAATATGTCCCCGATCGCCATCGCATTACTTCTTGTCCTGTCTGGTCACTCCACTTGATCTTGGTCAATGTCACCCATCTGGCATCTGAAGCGGGGAGCTCTTCTTTCGAAATGATATGTGGTGCTTGAGACATGGCACGACTAGCGCAGAAGAATGAACGCGTAAATTGAGGTAAAGGTAGACGACAGAGCAAGAACAAGCCCGGTCTGGCTAAGAGCATAGCCTGAAATCGACTCAAGTCTAGCGCCGGACTCAACTCGGAAGTCACAATCTTGGAGATATTCGAAAATATTCTAAATACTCTATAGAATTTATAAAATTTATTCCGAGTAGTTGTTGGACTAGAGTCCTATCAGTGAAGAAACAATAAATGAAGAAAATCAACAGTATTCGTTATTATTATGTCAGCCACACCTCTTTTTGATATTCTCTGAACGACTCAGGCTCACACGCAGGCACGTCTAAATCCAATGTCCCGCCACTAAATCGAATCCCTATACAATCCGCCTACACATCCCGCGTAGCATCGCCTCAAATGGCTCTAAACAGCGAGCTCGCCATCCGCCGTGCAACAGGCCGAATCCTCGAGCTCCTTCAGCCTGAGCTTCACTCTGCGCAAATCACCATCGAAACTCTGAAGAAGGAACGAGATATCGCACAAGCACATGTCGTCAAGTTAGGTGCGGAGGCGGAAAGATATAGGTTGCAAGCTGAACGGTACAAGGCTGAAGCGGAGAATCTGCGTGGACAGTTGATGAAGACGAAGGCGAAGTTTACTATGACGCTTGTGCCGGTGCTAGACGGTATGTTGTATGCTTTGAATTATATAGAAACAAGTAAAACTGAATATGAAGGACATTGATATTTTCCACATATTCCTTCTGCTTCGTATCTCTGATATGCTTGCAGACTCTTATGACGAAAGCAGGCCAAAGAATGACCCTAATGGTTTCTTTAATTGTACGTTGTACCGGGTTTGCACTCTTTATTAATTTATCTTCACAGTTTCAGTTGGTGCTAAAAAGAAAAGGAAACGCTTTTCAACGGCAATAACCAAACCTCTCCTACCATCCTCTTCCAGCAATTCGTTATCAACACCCAAAGGTGATGTCATATTACCCGTACCATGTTCGTCATTCACTCACATCTTCTCCATTCGCTGATCTACAGACGGGCCTTTCCCAGCCATCTCTTCTTCCCCCCTCCGCAACGAAGATCCCATCCCACTCAAGACATCTACTCTTTCTCTCCCTAACACACAGAATACCCAAAATACCCCGTCTCGGTCTCCTTCACGAAAAAACGAAGTCTACGACCCATTTAAGCGGTGGTGTTATTGCGATAATGTTGAATATGGCGATGTTTGTTTCTACATTTTCCTGTGACTACTTCCATGAACTAATCTTGACATCTAATACTCAGATGGTCGCTTGCAGCAGTTCCAACTGTCCCAAAGAATGGGTGTGTCGCTTCCATCCCATCCCCCATCACACCTCCTAATTCACATCATGTTCTCGCAGTTCCATATACCTTGTACAGGCCTCGAGCAAGTCCCAGAAGGTGACTGGCTTTGTAACTACTGCATAGGCGCTTCATCCCTAATAGCGGCCAAACCGCATGCAAGATACCTTCCCAGTTAACGTTTTTTTATGTACAGTATGTTCCCCTATGCTGCTCTAGTGGCTCTCGCCTTCAAGTAGATGGTAGGGTGTACTTCTATCTACGTAACATATTGACTGCGAATCGTTCTTTAAACGATCGCATTGTACTCCTACTCCCACTTCATTTGAGACGCATTAGATACGTGCATTCTATAGATCATTCAAATCAAACTAAACCAATAAAATTATATACAACTGAAACTCCACTCCTTCTCATATCAGGCATTAGACGACACACCCGCCATCCGTTTTAACGTCGCAAACTCTGTCTTCCCCGTCGCTTTGCACAACGCATAGAATCGCGAGCTTGGGTTGGAGAGGAGATTGGCTGGGGTGTCGAACTCGACGATGCGACCTTCGTCGAGGAGCATCACCTGGAAACACAGAAATGTTGAATAGATCTGAGTGTTGTGTTGGGAGAAGAATCACATACCCGGTTGTAGTCAACTACGGTCCGGAGACGGTGTGCGATTGTTAAGATCGTGCTATCGGCGAATTCCCTATGAAATAATACGTGAATAGAGAGTAGAAATAGTTGATATGGACATACTGCCGGATAGTCTTGCCGATAAGTTCATCCGTAGCATAATCCACACTTCGATTTGTCTGTCAGAAAGTGAATCCCTAAGGAACATTTCACTCTTACCTCGCAGTCGCCTCATCCATCACCAACACTTTCGCACGCTTAAGAATCGCTCGCGCCATACAAATAAGCTGCTTCTCTCTGCACACAAACCGATCAACATTACCGCAAATACAAGCACGAGGAGAATTGGAATCTTACCCTGTCGAGAAATTTTCACCACCCTCTGAAACTGATGCATCCAGATTACGGAAGACGTTCTCATTCACTGTTGAAGGGTCTTCTTCGGATGCACCACCAGATGGGATTAGGTGGACGCGACGAAGAGCTTCGAACTGGGAAGCCCATATCAAAACGTATTCGTCAACAATGCGGCGACCCACTTACGATTTCAGCATCCTCATATTCCTCGAAGACGTCTAATGTTGACCGGAGCGTCCCACTGAGAATGGTCGGATCCTCTGCAATATACATTGAGAATATGTCACTGATACTTAGTTTGCCGACTTACGGGGAATGATCGTGAGACGACTTCGTAGGTCCGTCAGACCAATCTTTGAAATATCGACGCCATCGATGGTAATCTGTCCTTGAGAAGCTTCTACAAAGCGGAAGAAAGACAGGGCTACAATGCCTGATATCAGCCATTCAGAACACATCCACACTGATCGGTCTTACCAAGTGTGGATTTGCCACATCCTGTCCTTCCGAGGATACCTACGCGCTCACCGGCGTGAAGGCTAAAGGTCAGGTTGTGCAGAACGTTAGGAAGTTCCGGCTAAAGAAGAACCGACATATGAGCTTTCGTGCAGAGAATACCTCATGGAGCACACATACTGCATATCGAATGCATAAGTCATCGACGACGATTTCACCTTTCGAGGGCCATTCAGCCGGAGGCCTGGGTTCAAGGAACTCGGGAGGTTCACGAGGCAGATCCGAGAACTCTTTGACACGTTCGACTGCAACCTAGAGAACGAATGAGATGCGAATTCACGATAGTTGCAGATCCGAGCTGACTCACCAAACTTTGCTCCAGACCGACGAATCGACGGACCATAAACAAGAGCTGTGAAACACGTCAGTAATGTCGGTGTGTAATTGATAAAACCGCATTACTTCGCCAGTAATGCTTGACACGAATGCGAGTGCAAATCCAGCCAACGAAGCATCAATGCCTGGTGTCAACAAGACAATGACACCAGTAACACCAACAATCGCAGCGCTAGTCAAGTTGAACCGAACCGACAGCCATCTGTTAACTCCCCACCTATGCCCTTAACGTTAATAATCTATTAGACTATAGTGTAATAGTGAAAAGACTAACATCCAGAAATACGGGTTGGTGTTGGTATCTACGTTGCGTAGCATATCACGAAGGAACTTGGAGCCAGCGCCAAAAGCACGGAGGATAGTCACTCCAGAAATGGTTTCTCCATAGAGTGAATAAAGAGGGGATCGTGTAACGGAGTCCAATCGGCGCATGTCACGGGAGGTTTGTCCATAAACCTTCGCAACTGTTTCTTTTATTAATAACCGGTAAAAAGGAATATAATGAGCCATACCATTGTAATAAACATAGCCCAAGGCGAGAATGGCGAGCAAGAACGGTGCTCCCCCTACATATGTAACGGCCATGATGGTCGTCACAACACCCAATGCGTTGACGACGGTTCGTCCAAAGTTGTCCGACAAGGAGCTGTCAATACCTTCAAAGTCTTTACCGAAGCGATTCAGAAGGCGTCCTCGAGAGATCGTATCGTGGAATCGGATATGGGCGAAGAGAACAGCTTCCAGCAAACCTATACACAATCGTCAATGGTATGTCAGCTGAGACGAAAGAATCGTATATATACGTTGATAGAGCACGGTAGATGCTTTGATGGAACCATAGTCTGAACAAGGATGAGCAGGGGTTGTTCTAATATTGGTTCGCCTGACTTACAGAGGACAAACCATCGCAAGGTAGAGAAGATAAGACCAACGCCGGTAACCTGTGAAATTACTTCAAGTTACCGTAGCGAAAGCTGAAAGAAATGGAGGTACTGACCGCTGCATAAACGCTGATATAAAAGACGGTACTTCGCTCCATTTCACCCTTTTCAACAGCCCCAGACCAAACCCTGAAATGGTGTCAGACAATCGTACCATTAAGTACATAAGAGCCTTACTTGAGCCATCCATTCTCCAACACTGGTGATGCAGCAGCCAATATCATAGCCACCAAGAACGCCGTCCAATAGAGACCACCACCACATGCCAGAATGTATGTCTTCCAGATCTCCCTTCCAATCCTTCCGACAGCTCTTTTTTCTTCCTCGATCAACTTTCTAGGTGCTTTCTTCTTCTCTTGAGATGCTTTCGTGTCTTCGTCTGTGGTTGGCGCTACTGTCGAGCTAGATTCCGATTCAGGTTCGTTCTCCTCACCCAAGGCTTTCGCTATCTCGCTATCCTGTACTTGCTCAATAGCGGGAGGGTCGACTTCTTTTGATTCGGCCTGATCAGACTGAACGAGACCATCCATGATTCCAGAAGCTCGGAAGGTTTGACTGTCTCCAGCGAAGGACACTTTACCGTTGTCCAAAGCAACAACGTAGGCGGCTCCAGGAGAACAAAGTTGGACGTGGTGAGAAACGAGGATGATGGTACGTCCACGGAGTAAGTCTCCTTGCAAACATTCTTCGTAGAGATGGTGGGCCGTATGAGCGTCGACTGCGGACAATACATCGTCTAGGAGAAGGATGGAAGCTCTAGAGTAAACAGCTCGTGCCAGGGAAACTATAAAAGAGTCAATATCAGCAGGTCATTAAAAATTCAACTTTTACCTCGAGCCTTTTGGCCTCCTGACAAATTTACACCACGTTCACCAATCTCCGAATCGTCGCCATCCTCCAAGATCTTGAGATCGCTAACCAGAGCACAGACCTAGACACGACATCGGCATCTCGATGATACATATAACATAGTGGTTCATACCTCGAGAGTCTTCTCGTATCTTTCTTTGACGTACGGAAGGTTGAATAGGATATTATCTGAGATAGCCAAAGTTAATACATGCGACACTTCTGTGTGCGGAGTCACCTACCCTTGATGGATGCGTTTCGTAACCAAGCTGCTTGTGGAACATATGCACAGAGACCTGGCACGATCCAGTCCTCAAGATCAGGGATGATGCCAGAGAACGAGGCGATAGCATTTGGTGGAGATCTTGGGCATCGGATTTGACCGCTCAGGAGATCAGCTTCACCCAATAGCGCTTTTCAATTGCGATATGAGTAACGGTTGGTTTAAGTAGAAGCAGGAACGTACACAGAAGGAGAAGTGTCTTGCCAGAGCCCAGCTGCAGAACAATGTTTTAAATCATGCTCCAGATAACCCATAATGGACAATACGTACCCTTCCGCAAATCAGCGACATCTTGCCCTCCGGGAACCTAAGTGTCAAATCGATAAGAACAAATTTATTCTTCGGGGTCGATGCAACACTGGATGCGCTGCTTCCTCCGCCTCGATCCTGAGGCCAAGTTACAGTGGCATTGTTAAATGCGATGGTTAGATCTTGCTCTTCCAATGGTGGGACGGACGATACTTCGGCAGAACCAAGGTATTTCTCGATGCGACGGACTGAAACAAGAGACTAGCGATCCAAGATGAGACTATGAATAAGTTGAATTCAGGAAGACATACTTGAAGCATGTTGATGAATGTTTCTGGAAGAGCGTTGAGAGCGAATTTCATTTCAGTGAACACTGTTGCCGGGATTAGTTTACTTTACAATGTAACACATCTCCGGTTACTTGCCTGCAATCTATAAAAGCTGATTTCACTCTAATTACCATTAACAAACTTCCAACTTACCGAAGTGAAAGCGATCGAAGGGGTCAATGTTTGTCCGCGTACAACGGCGAAATGCCAGAATGAAACCAGTGTGACGACAACGGGTGATGCATTCCTGAATGATAAATTCAGTTAGAGGGGGATACAGGGTAAAGTGACGAAATCCCTAACCAGATCACGTTGAACAGAACCTAAAATAATATTTCAGACATACGGTTACAACTGATGGAACGGAAAATACCTCAATAATGTAATTCCTCCTCTGGAAGTATAATTCCTTCTCACGAATCTTCAGAACCCTTTTCTCGAAACTGCGTTCCCAAGCCATGAACTATACAAAAATTATTAATCCAGAATTTAGATAAAGAGCTGGAAATGGACCTTCAACATGCGAATTGCTCCCAAGATCTCGTTCATAAGAGCAACACGCTCATCACGAGCTTTCATAAGACTGTCTTGTGCAACCACAACAACCTTGCCAGCATAATGGTTCATAGGCAAGAAAAGACAGGTGACAGCAAGACCAATGAAACAAGATACGCCTAAAAGACCTTAGTAATGCCAGTTTTTGACACCTTAGAAATACTCACCCAAAAGCTTATACAAGAATAATGATCCAATAACGATTTCGATAGGAGAGTCTATAAGGGATAAGGATCATAGAAAAATTCTATAAATCTAATACTCACCAACAAGTGAGAAGATATGCCACGAGAATTCGCTAACACGGTCCACATCCGTTGTCATCAAGGTCATGATTTGCGCTTTGCTCGAGAATTCTTCTTCTTCAACCTTTTTGGCAATTTGTCCTTCAGCCGTCACCAACGGATCTGAAGTAGCACCAGAACCTTCAGTTGGGTTATCAGGGTTATGTCCAGGTTGGACAGCGGCGGAGGGTTGAGCAGCAGCTGAAGAAGCGACGTCTTTTCGGACTAGCGTCTTGGCGAAAAGAATTGAATTTAATTGGACACGAATTCGGACCTGTGGATGATGGTGTGAATAAAATGCCAACCGAACTATGAGGAGCGACAAACCTGAAGAGTTGTCGTACTGATACTCCACTACAAAAAATATTAGGAGAAACTCTCCGAAGCAACAAGACTCATCTTACAAGCTGACCAGTAACTGGAAATTTTCTCCATTAGTATTGGTTTGGGTAAGAGTCGATAACAACTCACTCAAGAAACTAATCGCATTCGACAGGAACAGGCCAACGCAATAAACCCAACCCCACTGTATATCCTTAACTTCGCCCGTCTTGCTGACCTCCAAAAACCGCACAAGTCTTTGCAAAAAGTACGCAGGTGCATAGAATAACAACGCGCTGACCACCGCGAGGCAAACCTGGGCAATCAATGGAACGCTGTTCACTCTCATTAACCGATACATAAGCATCCAGCCTGATCCTGGTGAGGGTGTCCATCGAATGCCATCGCGAGATGCAATTAAAAATCCAGGGACAATTGTGAAGGCACGATTCTTGATCGTACGCATCGCGTTACGCATTCGAAAGAAGAGCGTCGTGGCCCGCATGTTGGCGGTCACGATGGGGAGATCACCGATTTCTAACGACTCGGAGGTCACACCAAGCATGATAACCTTGGTGGTATAAGAGAAAAGAAGGAAGTCCCATACGGATGCATCTACGCAAGCTCAGCTTCTTAGTTGGAATGAGGCCTGAAAAACTCACCAGAGATACCACAAACATTGGCATAATCATGAGTCGTTGAAGTTTCTAGTGTCTTTTCTGAATATATGTTCTCAGATGGGAAATGCAGCTTCGGTCCTCTTGGTATCGTTATAGCCCTCATCATTGCTAGAAGGGTCAACGCCAGATTTGTATACCACAATCCCACAAGAACACGAGAAGCTTCGGTCTCTTCAAACAATTGCGATTGGACGTCCGGAGTTGAAGGTAATAAAGATGATATAAATGAAGCACCAAATGCTAATCCGACAAGGGAGGAGATGTGAAGGACCGTGACCCAGTGGTGAGGAACTTCAACATCTTGCAGCGTGAGTATCGCAAGGAGAAGGAGATAGATATCAAAAAGACCCCTGAGGATGAAGGAAATTGTAGTAGAATTGACGGGCCCTGTTGCCAGTGTATATCCCATAGCAGTTGCATCCACAGCGACCAAGGCCGCAAACAGTATGATTAGAATCAACTTATGAACGCGTGCCTACATAAAGAAAAGGCGTTCAGTATTTCTCTATTTGGAAATAACACGTTCTCAGCACTACAGCCGCGTCGACTGTCGTACCGGACGTCTGGCACTTGTCACTCACCGTGGCCCAAAACCTAGTATCCTCAATGGGTATTCCGTCTACAAAGTCCTCGGGTTCCGTAACAGCGATAAAAGGATCATCCTCGCCTGCAAGCTCGGGCTCAAATTCGTCATCGGACTCGATGCTCGAGATAGGTAGTTGAATCTTGGCCAGCCGACCTGAAGGTGACGATAGCCAGAAGAATAACAGGGCACTGAAGAGTGCACTAGCCGCAAGAACAACGGAAATGGCCAACTGAAATCGTGCCATCCTCTAAACCGACCAGGACGACGTGTAGATTGACTTCCCTGCTTGAAGTTCGCTGTCAACTTATAAATTGTTTTCCTTGTTTACGTCCACACGGTCCCGCGGGCGTCTAACGGCCAGCCTTGACTCTGCTCCGGAGTCCCTGTTGCATATGGAGCTTCGGCTTCTTCACTTTTTACCCTCCTATCTTCCGGGGGATTCAAGAAAATAGTCTCTTGTACATTCACTTTTCTCGTTATTCTAGACTGATATATTGTTTGTGCAGCAGAAATGTCGCGATGTCCTTGAGACCCACATCCTATTCATAGCGATATCTTATCAAACGGTCCCGCCCGATCCTTTGCATAAATGACGAATTTTCCGGACCGTCGATAGTCCAAGATGGATCCAAATCCAGTTTACTTCGGAATCCTATGAATACGTAGAGGGAGATAAGATGACACATTGCAATGGGGGCTCTTCATATTACTGTCTACAGCGCTGCCTAAAATATTCAAGTTCAAGTAAAAAACCTTCCTAACGGTGACAATATCCCCGGATCTAGAATCCGCCTAAGTCACAGTGAAAGGTGTGAGTGAGTGCCGCTGACCCTTGGGCCATCGCTGTCTGTTTAATGGAAGCTTTTCAGCATATCGACAGTCTAGCCATAAACTCGCACGGAGTGATGGGACATTAACGGCAACGAATTGGATTATTACAGGAAATAGGGGGAGAAGTTTTCTAAAGAATCAGCCACATCGCTTCTGGGTTTGATAGGAATCCTTCATCCAGCGATCCTTTGCCTTGGACAACGCGTATGACTAGGAGTATATTTACTTTGCTCTTCCAGAACCCGGTATATGATTGACGACCACCTCAACCTCTGGCCGATGTAATATTTCTATATTTTGAACTATTTGGCTCACAGAAGATAAATCGAGGAACGTTAAATGTACCGATGCTACAAGTATAAGGATCCTCGTCTGGAGTGGATATGCTTTGGGCGACCTCCCCACTTGGAGTTGACAGACTCGGTGATTTTTTTTGTCCAGTTTCTTCAAGTCATCCATGACGAATCTCTCACCTCATTTCTCCCGTTCAATATTTTTCTATTCTCGCAGCTTCTCTGACTTTGGCTTTTGAATATCTTTTCGGACAGGTCCTCAGCGATTCCCATATTTGACTCGAACATATCAGATATGAATCGGAAGACAACGTCATGGTCGTCATCTGTGGAGAAAGAAGGCAAAGCGGATTGCCAATATACTGATTTCTCGCAGTGAAGTTATACATTTTCAATAACTTAGAATAAGACGGATTCAGGTGGGTTAGGATGAAAAGGAGAGCAAGTTCCTTTCTTGAACTTGGTTTTGACAATAGTATGTTCGGACATAAGGATATTTACAATGATATTGGTATCTGAATAAACTGGATCGTTCTTTCTATCTGAACCAATTTTTCTGTATCTTCGGGTTTGCGGCTCATTGTTTCTCGAGCTATTTACTAGGGACGGGAGGTCAGAATGGAACAAACATGCAAGCTACAGAGAATAATTGGCCCATCATACACCTCGTCATCCAGTGAGAGAAAGATGAAATGCCTGTTGGACTTGAAATCAGAACGACATATGGGGACTCTGGAAAAATTCCTAGCTCTCCCCCGGTAACTCCTTACGTAAGCTTTCCCGCGCCTGTCGCTTAGGGGCTCTCCCGCCGCTCCCCGCCCACCAAGTCAACAACTCCGGAAAAAAATTAGTTAAGCTTGGGAAAAATCGTAATAAATCATATAAATATTGTATCTTTTAGAATAAAAACATATTACAGTGAAATATTCCATTTACACCAATACAGCTCAATTAATTCAGCAAAAATCCAAAAAGAAATCGAAAAATGTAGTATAATAT
>Ga0157379_10003598_pt1 | contig 13142 bp, 14 predicted proteins | sample S25metaG_FD_121802 | JGI IMG/M metagenome (GOLD analysis project Ga0157379, IMG submission 121802) | Switchgrass rhizosphere microbial communities from Kellogg Biological Station, Michigan, USA - S2-5 metaG | ecosystem: Host-associated > Plants > Roots > Rhizosphere > Soil | place: USA... | reverse complement strand
GCGCCGAAGCCGCGCAACTCCACACGATGTCCGTCCGCCAAAGCCTTGCTGATGGAATCCAACACGGTCGTCACGATGCGTTCGACATCGCGGTGATACAGGTGCGGATAGCGAGCGGTGAGCTTTGCAACCAGTTCTGACTTGATCATCCCCAGCCCCTTTGAGGGACACGCCGCCGGGTTAAGCCCCAGGACTGGGGATAAAATGTCATGGGTTGTTCCCGCCCGTCAACGGGAAGCATCTGAAAAACCAGACTTTTTTCGCTTCACCCCCCGTTTTTGTCCGTAGGCGACGCATTTTGGCGCTTTCCTGCCCATTCCGGATGCGGCTTGCACCCTTCCGGCGCTCAAGAGAAAGTCCCCCGATAACCATAAGTGCTGGGAGCGGGACATGAGAATTCGTCATTTTGCGGTGATCGCGGCCTTGATTCTGGGGACCACCCCGGCCGCCATGGCCAAGGACAACTGGCTGGGCGCCTGGGGATTTGCCGTGGTGCCGCCGCCCCCCGGCATTGTTACCCCTGTCACGCCGCCTGCCCTTGTGCCGCTGGCGACGCCACCGGCTGCTGCCGCCGCGCAACCGATTCTGGTGGAAAATCCCGGCAACGTTCCCATTGCCACGCTCAACAGCGATCCCGCCGACGTCACCATCCGCCAGCTGGTGCGGGTTTCCGCCGCCGGCAAACGCATCCGCCTGCGCTTCACCAACGAAGGCGGCAGCGATGTGTTGACGCTGGGCGCGGTGCATGTGGGATTGGCCGGGCCCGATGGCAGCGTGGTGCCGGGCAGTGACAGGGTCGTGACCTTCGACGGCCATGGCGCCATCATCATTCCGGCGGGCGCGCCCCTGCTGACCGATCCGGTGGACCTTCCCGTCAAGGCGCTCGACCGGCTGGTGATCTCCAGCTACCTGCCCGGCGCCGCGGCGCGAGCGGGCCACAGCCTGCTGCAATATATGACGTCCGGCGATCAGAGCGCCGCCGCCCAGCTTCCCGGGCAGAAGCTTGCGCGGCTCACCGCACTGGTCAGCGAAGTCGATGTCGATGCCACCACCGCAAACAGCGTGGTCGTCTGCCTGGGCGATTCCATCACCGACGGCGCCACCTCCACCAGTAACGCGTTCCGCAGCTATCCCGACCGGCTGGCGGAGCGGCTGGCACCCGCAGGCAAATGGGCGGTGGTCAATGTCGGCATCGGCGGCAACAAGCTGCTGCGCTACGGCACCGGCCCCAATGCCCTGGCGCGGCTGGACCGCGACGTGCTGGGCGTGCCCGGGGTCAAGGCCATCATCCTGTTGGAAGGCATCAACGATATCGGCCGCAGTTTCCAGACCACCGGCGTCGCGGATCCGGTGACCTTGGAGGCGCTGATCGCCGCCGACAAGCAGATCATCCAGCGCGCCCATGACCATGGCATCAAGGTGATCGGCGCTCTGCTCACGCCCTATCAGGGCGCGGGCTATGCCTCACCGGCGGGTGAAGAAGTGCGCACCGGCCTGAACAACTGGATCAAGACCGGCGGCGCTTTCGACGGGGTGGTGGATTTTTCCACCGCCACCTCCGACCCGGCCAATCCGCTGGCCTTCCGCGCCGACTTCAACATCCGCGACAAGCTCCATCCCAACGACGCGGGATACAAGGCCATGGCGGATGCCGTCGACCTCGGCATGTTTAAATAAGTGGAAAATCCATGTCGCACGACCCCGCGTTGGAAGCCCATGAGCATACGGAGCATGCCGAGCATGCGGCGCACGCCCGCGACCCCTTTGTCGCCAAAGTCTCCATCACCGTCGCCGTCCTGGCGGTGATGGCGGCGACGGCGGGATCGCTGGAGACGGTGGAGGCCGGCCGTGCCATCAGCCAATCCAGCGAAGCGGTTCTGGCCCAGGACAAGGCCACCGACAGCTGGAACGAATACCAGGCCGACAGCCTCAAGCGGCATATGTATGAGATCGCCTCCTCCAATGGCGGGCCCAAGGTGGAGGAATACCGCAACGACATCACCAGCGAGCGCCAGAGCCAGGACAAGGCGCGCGACAAGGCCAAGGAAGCGGAGCAGGAACGCGATGTGAAACTCAAGAGCAGCGCCCTGCACGAAGAACGTCACCACTGGCTGACGGGCGCCGCCACCTTGGTGGAAATCGGTATCGCGCTTTCCACCGTCGCGATCATCACCGCGCGCAAGCCTTTCTGGTTCTCCGCCATCGCGCTGGGCTGCGCCGGGACCGCGCTGTTTGCGGTGGCCTATCTCGCGGCCTAGAGCGCAATCTGAGAAAATCGGAATCGATTTTCCGGTAAATTGCGCGACAACCAAGAATCTTGAGCACGATCCTTTTTAAATGGGATCGTGCTCAAGACGCAGCCTTAAGCCACCAGGACCTTGAGATCGCCCTGCTGGATCAGCACGCTGGCGGTGTCGAAGAAGCCCTGGTGCTCGATGATCTTCCCGTCCTTGACCGTCCAGCGGATGATGACGTCGGAACGCACATAGCGCGCGCTGGGCTGGTGCAGCGCTTCGACATCGAACAGGCCCCAGACCTGGTCACCCTTGGCGGAGACCACCTTGGGCGCGAAGCGCGTGAAGTGATAACGCGAAAACAAGAGCGCGGTATATTCCTTCATGCCGGTAAAGCCGCGATGGGTGCCGCCGAAGCGGAAGAACTCCTTGGGCGCCGTGGCTTTCCACACGATCTCCGGACTTAAAGCCGCGAACAGCGGTTCGAGATTGCCCGCCTTGAACGCGCCGACTACGTCGAGCATCAGATTTCTATTCAACACTTCCTGTGACATCAGACGAATCAAGCCTCATTCACGGCCCTTACGGCCAGATGGATTGGGGAAAATGCAAAATGTGAAATGTCTGCAGGCTGCGCGCCGAACGCCTCACAGCCGCTATAAATCGGAGGCGGTGCGTATAGTCGTGCGACTTCGCTGTCAACACATAGCAGCGGACACGAGGCCGCATGGCAGAGACATTTCAGAAACGGAATGCGCGCCTATTTATCGCCACAAATCATGTGCCGTCGGCGAATGCGAGCGAGCAATGCCCATTCGACGGTGCGGCGGGAAGATGCGCCTCGCTCCGTATGAACATCATCGATTCAAGAGTTCGATCGATCCGTACGCGCAACCATCGATCTGATGTTCAATAGAGTCGCCGCGACTTCCACCGTCACGCGCAGCAGACCAGCTCTCACAATAAACGCGCATGCCTCCCTCTATGACAATTGTAGGAATCATAGGCCGGCAAGTCGGAACTAGAACCAATGCGGCGTTGCACAATGTCGCCCGCGACATTCTCGCGACATCTTGCCTGTATACGAAACTTGCCGCTGGCCGGTGGGGCACTTACGGTCAGCCAACAAATCCAGGGAATTTCAGGGAAACTCCGAGAAAATGCGTCCTATCGACCGTAGAATGATGCTGGCCGGATCGTCGGCCGCGGCACTGCTGGCGCACTTGCCCGCTTTCGCGCAAACCGCGCCGCGTGACACCGACTGGCTGCACTATGCCAATGATCTTTCCAGCACGCGCTATTCGCCGCTGGACCAGATCAATGCCTCCAACTTCGACAGGCTGGAGCTGGCATGGCGGTTCAGCACCAACGCCTTCGGCCCGCGCCTGGACGCGGACTATCAATCCACGCCGCTGGTGGTGAAGGGGCGCATCTACGTCACCGCCGGTTTCCGCCGCGATGTGGTGTGCCTCGATGCAGGCACCGGCGAAATCCTCTGGATGCACACCTATGACGAAGGTGAGCGCATCGGCTCGCGCGGCGGACCGGGCCTGGGCGTCGGCTATTGGACCGACGGCACCAGCGAGCGTGTCGTCTATGTGACGCGCGGCTACAACATGTTCTCGCTGGACGCCAAGACCGGCCTGCCCGATCCCAATTTCGGGAATGGTGGCCGGGTGGATCTGCGCCTGGACGACGACCAGGAGATGGACCCGGTCAAAGGCATCATCGGCCTGCATGCGCCGCCATTTGTGGTGCGGGACACCGTGGTGGTCGGTGCGGCTCCCACCCTGGCCTCGAAGGGCTATGTGCGCGGCTTCGATATCAAGACCGGCAAGCGCAAATGGATATTCCACACCATCCCGAAGAAGGGTGAGTTCGGGTATGAGACCTGGACCACCCCCGGCCAGGCGGAAACCAGCGGCAATATGGGCGTATGGGCGCCCATGTCGGCCGATCCGGAGTTGGGCCTCGTTTATGTCGGTGTGGAGTCGCCGCAGACCGACTTGTTGGGCGTCAGCCGCACAGGTCCTCACCTGTTCGCCGAAAGCCTGGTGGCGCTGGACATCGAGACCGGTGAGCGCAAATGGCACTACCAGATGATCCATCACGGCATCTGGGACCGCGACGTCTCCTGCGCCGGGGTGATTTGCGACATCCCCCACAATGGCAAAACCATCAAGGCGATCGCGCAGCCCACCAAGCAAGGCTTCGTCTATGTGCTGGATCGCACCAACGGCAAACCGGTCTGGCCGATCCCGGAAAAGAAGGTCGCCAAGGGCAATGTGCCGGGCGAATGGTATTCGCCGACCCAGCCCTTCCCCAGCGCCCCACCGCCTTTCGCCAAGCAGGGAACCTCGGTCGACGACTTGGTGGACTGGACGCCGCAGATCAAGGCACGCGCTTTGGAGATCGCCAGCCACTATCACCTGGGTCCGCTTTACGATCCCCCGCCATTGGTCAATGACAAGATTTTCGGCATGCTCAACCTGCCGGGCCTGCAGGGCGGCATCAACTGGCCGGGAGCGTCCTACGATCCCGAAACCCACCTGCTTTACTGTTATGCCAAGAACCAGTTCGAGGTCAGCGGCGTGGTGCAGGGTGCGGATGGCAAGGTCGTGCAACGCGGCGGACAACCGGCCGCAGGTAGCGCGGATGCCGATGGCGGCGCGTTCGGCGGCATTGCTAGCCTGAAAGGCGCGGTCGGTCCGGGGCGCGGCTCGGTCCGGCGCGACGGCCTGACCGATCCCATCGTGCCGGGCATGATCTCGATCGAAGGCATTCCGCTGATGAAGCCGCCTTACGGCACCATCACGGCGCTCGATCTCGGCAAGGGCACTCTGGCATGGCAGATCGTGCATGGCGAAACGCCGGATGCGATCAAGAACCATCGTCTGCTCAAGGGCGTCACCATTCCCCGCACCGGCCAGTCCGGTATCCTGGGAACGCTCACGACAAAGACTTTGATCATCTGCGGTGATTGCGGCCTCTTCACCGACGAAAAGGGCCGAAAGGGTGCGCGGCTGCGCGCCTACGACAAGGCCACCGGCGAGCAGAAGGGCGCGGTGTTCATGGACAAGGTGCAGACCGGCGCCACCATGACCTACATGCACCAGGGCAAGCAGTATCTGGTTTGCGCCCAGGGCGGTTCTCATGGCGCCGATCTGGTCGCTTATTGCCTGCCCGGCGAAGCGCCGCCGCCGCCGCGACCCGAGGAGCGCTAGTTAGGAAGCCAGCGGGCCAGTTCCATCCTGCGCCTGGCATAAACCATCGATAGGCAGCCGATGCTGGCGCAGGAATCCCGCGCCGCCAGCCATTCCTGCTGCTGGTCGAAAAGTTGCGAACTGTCGATGGCGTTGGCGCGTGCGCGGCGATAGAGGTTCGCCAACTGCACATCCTGCGCCGCCAGATTCTCGTTGCTGCAGATGATCCTCAACGCCAGCCCTTTCGCCTGGCTGCAATCGAAGCTGGTGGCGAATACCGGCGGCGCCTCGGCGGGCGCCGCCGCTTCAAGCGGCCCGGCATTGTTGGATGCGGCTTCCATGACCGGTGCGCCCTCAGGCGGATTGGCGGCTTGCGGTTTGACGCCGGCGGCCTGTGGCGCAGCCGCTTGAACCGGCGTGGTTTCGCGGTGGCGCGGCAGCGCAAACAGCAGCACGACCGCCACCACGACAACCGCCAAAAGCACACCTACCAGTTTTGCGGACATGCCCGAGCCGTTGGTGGCGCTTTTTCCCATCAAGCCCGACTTGAGATTCTGGAATTCGGAATCGCTCAGCACGCCGCTCGCCCGCAGCGCTTCGAGCTTTTCGAGTTGCGTGACAACCGGGATGCTTTCGCTATCGCTCATGAAGAGCCCCCGCCCAACCGCGTTTATTCCATCATCGCGGACCATGACGGTCAACAGAGCTCCGCTCGAATTGCGGCGGCGCAATAAGAGATTGAAGAGGTTGCGAATCTGCGCTGCTATCCGTTCCGCAAATCGCTTGGAGGCAGGTTGATGAGGATTTTTCTGCTTTTGGCCGCCCTGGCGGCTGCCGGTCCGGCGCTGGCCCAAAGCGCGCCCCTGCCCGACCCTTTTGGCCCGCCACAACGTCAATGGGCCAAGCTGCCGGACGGCCATGCCTGGGGTACCACCGCTGGAATCGAGATCGGGCCGCATGGCGAGATCTGGGCGATCGACCGCTGTGGAGGAACAAGCTGCGACGGCTCCAACCGCGCGGCGGTACATCAGATCGATCCCAAGACCGGCAAACCCATCCGCAGCATCGGCGTCGGCCTGTTCGCCCTGCCGCACGGCTTGCATGTCGACCGCGACGGCAATGTCTGGGTGACGGATGCCGCGGTGTCCAAGGACGGCAAAAAAGGCGAACAGGTGATCAAGCTGTCGCCCGAAGGCAAGGTGCTGCTGCGGCTGGGAACGGCAGGCGTTTCCGCCGGCGGGCCCACCCACTTCCACGATCCGGGCGATGTCACCACCGCGCCCAATGGCGACATCTACGTGGCCGACGGCCATGGCACGGTGGCGCCCGACTTGCCGCCCGACACCGTCACCCGCATCATCAAATTCTCGCCCCAGGGCAAGTTCATCAAGGCTTGGGGCAGCCTGGGCTCCAAGCCCAGCCAGTTCCGCAATCCGCACGCTTTGGTATTCGACTCCCAGGGCCGCTTGCTGGTGGCGGACCGCGTCAATGGCCGCATCCAGGTCTTCGACCAGGACGGCAAGTATCTGACCGAGTATCGGCAGTTCAACCATCCCAGCGGGCTGTTCATCACCAAGGACGACACGCTCTATGCCACCGACTACAACAGCGAAGGCCAGAAAGGTACCTATATCGGCAGCGCCCGGACTGGGAAGGTCTTTGCTTTTGTGCCCGACACCGAAGCCGGTGAAGGCATCGCGCTAGGCGCCGACGGCGTGCTCTATGCCGCCACGCCAAGCGGTATCACCCGTTTCCTGCCGAAGAAATAGAAGGAGCGCATCACGTTGCAGTGCACACAGCATTCCGCTGCTGTGCGCGGAGGTGTAGACTTGGCCAAAAGAAAAAGGGAAACGCCATGCTCCATCGCCGTCACTTCCTGGTTTCCAGCGCAGCTTTGGTGGCGACGGCTTCGCCCGCCTTTGCGGGGCTCGATCCCACCAATCCCGACATCAAGTTCGGCACCACCGGCTCGATCTTCGGCGCCTGGAATGGCGCGGACGGCGCCATGAAGATGTCCACCAACATGCCGATGATGCTCAAGGACGTGAAGCATTACGGCCTGGAGGGCTTTGAGCCCTATTCCGCCCAGGTGGTGCAGTTCCTGGACGATCCCAAGGCTTTCGCGAAGCTGCTGAAGGAAAACGGCGTGCAGATCGCCAGCGTCGGCGATCTGCCGCGCCGCCCGGGCACCGCGCCGCGCGCGAGCAAAACACCTGCCTATCCTTGGCTGGGCGGCGAAGGCAAAGCGCAGTTGATCGCCGACATGGAAGCTTGTGCCCGCGACTTCCTGCAACCTTTGGGCGTCGACCATTGGAAGAACAATATGGGTCCCCGGCCGCCGGGCGGTCCCAGCGAAGACCAGCTCAAGGGCCTGTCCGAGGTCGCCAACGAGATCGGCATGCGCACCAAGAAATACGGTGTACGGCTGTCGCTGCATCCGCATATGTGGGGCCCGATGGAGCGCGAGCATGACTTCCGCTACGTGATGGCACACACCGATCCCAACTATGTCCATCTGATCATGGACACCGGCCACAATGTGTTGGGCGGCATGGATGTGGTGAAAATGACGGACGAATTCTTCTCCCGCATCACCGAATTCCACTTGAAGGACACTTTCCCGCAATATCGCGGCAACAAGGCCGGCCCGACGCCGGAACAGCACAAGCAGAAAAGCGTCTATGCCTCGGTGGGCCAGGGCAAAGGCGTGGACTTCCCAGGCGTCTTCGCGGTGATGCGCAAGAAACATTTCAAGGGCTGGGCGGTGTTCGACATCGACGCGCCGCGTCCCGGCGACGGCACCGGCAGCGTCGACGACAATATCGCCGCCAGCGTGAACTACATGCGCACGGGACTCGGTGTGAAACTACCGCCGGCCGATGGCAAGACCGGACTGTTCACCGAAGCCTGAGGTGGCTTAGGGCGCGCGGACGAAAAGGCCGATCGTCAAGGCGATGCCGATCAGTACAGCGGCAACCCGAAGCACTTTTTGATTGACCCTGCTCACCATGTGACCGCCGATCAGGCCGCCCATGGCGGCGCCGGCACAGGCGATGCCGGCTTGCAACCAGTGCACCTGGGGCGAGAAGACGAATATCGCCACGGCGCTCGCATTCATCACGCCCGCCAGCACATTCTTGGTGGCATTGGCGTTGCGGATGGCAAGCCCGGCCGCGGTCAGGGCCGCCAGCATCAAAAAACCGATACCGCCGCCGAAATAGCCGCCATAGATGGCGATGCAGAACTGGGCGGCGCCGGCGCCCGCCTTGCCCAGTACCGGCGGCCGGTCGGCCTTGCGCGGCACGAAACTGCCATAGGCGAAGACACTGGTGGCGAACAGCACCAGCCAGGGCACCAGTGCCTTAAAGATATTGGACGGCGTCACCAGCAGCAGGATGGCGCCCACAATGCCGCCCACCAGCGAGATCGCCACCAGCGCCCGGAAGGACAATCCGCCTACACCGGCGACATGTTCGCGACCGCTCCAGCTCGAGGTCACCTGTCCGGGAAACAAAGCGACAGTGGAGGTGATATTGGCGGACAGTGCCGTCATACCGGTGAACATCAGCGCCGGCAGGGTGAGGAAAGTGCCCCCGCCCGCCAGCGCATTCTGGATGCCCGCCCAGACCGCGACAAAGAAAAGGATCACCAGCGCCGTCATGGTCCCGCTGTGGCACAAGCGGGAGAGGCGGACAATAGTTCAATCCGGGGAACTCGAATGCTCACGGCGCTCGGCACGGCTGGGGATCAACTTGGCGCGGCGCACTGCTTCGCCCAGATAGCCGGGCGGCTCGCGCCATTCTTGATGTGAAAATGCCTGCTGTGAGCCGTCCGGATTCTTCCGTTGTCCCTGATCTTTTTCATTCATCCGAAAGCACGCCGGCATCTGATTCCCCGTTCCCTGGCCGGTATAATCCGAACCGGGGCAGGTCTGTTCCGACGAAAGATGGTGAACGAAGTATGGGTGATATTAGGTCGCAGCTCAGCCCCAGACTCAGCCGAAGGTAAACGCGAAGGCCTGCACACCACTGTCCAGAAACTGAATCGTGAAGGTGTGGTCGCCGCTTCCGTGCTTAAGCCCCACGAGCTGATAGAGCCGCCGTTCACCCACCGTACCGCTGCCTTGGGCATCGGTATCCATGCCGTGACTCTCGCCCGCCGGCTGGCCATCCAACGTTACCTGGAACCGCACCGGCGTTCCATCCGCGCCGGGCCCCACAAGTTAACTCGGGGCCGAGCCGGGTTACCGAGCGATCCCGCCTTTGCCCTGGGTCCGTCATGCGGCCTTTGCGCATCGCCCGGACCAGGAAGGCAATATAGTTCCTGTCTGCGGGATTCGGCATGAAGGCTCATCTTTCCTGGCGCGACGCGCTTCTGGCGCTGGCGATCGTCTTTGTCTGGGGCACCAATTTCGTGGTGATCCGGGTGGGGCTGAACGCGCTGCCGCCTTTGTTCTTCGCCACCCTGCGCTTTGTCTTTGTGTTTGCACCGGCGGCTCTGTTCCTGCGCAAACCGAAAGTAGCCTGGAGCAATCTGGCGCTTTACGGCGTCTGCATCGGCCTGTTTCAGTTCGGGCTGCTGTTCATCGCCATGAAGGGTCATATCTCGCCGGGCCTGGCGTCGCTGGTGATACAGATGCAGGTCTTCTTCACCATTGCGCTTGCGATGATACGCACCGGCGAAAGACTGAAGCCCCATCAGATGGCCGCTTTCGCGCTGGCGATAGCCGGCATGGGTGTGATCGCCGCCCACAATGGCCAGGGCACCAGCATTCTGGGCGTTGCGCTGGTGCTGCTGGCGGCGATGGGCTGGGCGCTGGGCAACCAGGCCAGCCGCGAGGCGGGCCAGGGAGCGACCGGCAACCCGGAGCGGTCGCTAGCGACAGCGTGGCGACGAGGGCCTGCCGGCGCGACCAAACAAATCAACATGCTGGCCTATGTGGTCTGGGCGGCGCTGTTCTCGGTGCCGCCGCTGCTGATCCTGTCGCTGCTGATGGAAGGCCCGACGGCAATTCTTGACGGCATCCATCGCGCCACGCCGATCACCTGGGCCGCGGTGCTATGGCAATCGGCCGGCAACACCATGTTCGGCTATGCCTGCTGGGGCTGGCTGCTGTCGCGCTATCCCGCCGCCACGGTGGCGCCCGTATCCTTGCTGGTACCGGTGTTCGGCTTTGGCGCCAGCGCGGCGATCCTGCATGAGCCCCTGCCCGCATGGAAGATCGGCGCCACCCTGCTGATCATGGCAGGGCTGGCGGTCAATTTGCTCTGGCGCCCGCGCCGTGAGGCCATCGCCGGAGAGGCCAGCTAAACCTAAGCGGTCTTTTTCTCGCCCACCTTGCCCGCCGTGTTCTTGCCGGTGGCCTTCTGTTCCTGAATCTGCTGGCGGACATAATCCTCGAAGTCATCGCGCAGCAGATCCATCGGGCACCAGATGGGATAGGTGATCTCATGGGTGCCCAGATAGGCGGCGCGGTGATGTACGTCGCACAGCACCCAGAGATTGTCCTCGCTGTGATCGACCCAGTCGGCCACGTCCTGCGCATCAAAGGCATCTTTGCGGTAGTTCGGATTCTGGGGATGGCGCACTTTCAGGTGGGGCAGAATGATCTTGTTGAACTTGGCGGGGTCGATGGCATTGGCCAGCGACCATTCGATCACATGATGATGGGTTTCCATCTGTTTCGCGCCATAGCGGTTCTGCGCCTTGTCCTTGAGGGTCGAGTTCTTCACCCCGCAGACCAGGCAAGGCAGGTCCAAGGTCTTGGTCAGATGGTCATGCGCCTTTTTATAAGCCGCGGTTTCCAGCCGCTTGTCGTGGGCGGGATAGAAGGCCCGCTCTTTCAGCACACGGGTATTTTCATGAATCTCCTGCGCCTTGCGAAAGACCGAGCGTTGGTCCTTGAGCCGCTGGACCATGCCCCGGTCCTGCTTGGCCGCCGGGGCCTTGGAAGATTTTTTTGCCGCCATATCGCTTACTCCGAGTCTGCCGGAGCAAATTGTCGGCCCGATTTGTGACGTTACTTGTGGGTTTTAAAGGCGATGAAGCGGATGCGCTGGCCCGGCGCCACTTTCATCTGGTGCGGGGTTCCGGCCGGCACGAAGAAATAATCGCCCGGACGCATGGTCATGGTCGCGCCGCCCTTGATGGCGGTGCCGCGCTGTTCGCCCGGTGCCGTCACCTTGGCATCCACAGCAGTGCCGCCGGTGACGAAGTTGGCCTCGCCTTCCTGGACAAAGAGATTGTCGTTCCAGTCGGCATGGATCTCGGCCTGGCCGTCCTTGTCGCGGATGGTGTTGATGATCTGATAGGCGTCATGCTTGGACAAAAGTATCTGGGAGTAGAAGGCGCCCGGGGTCATGCCTTTCTTCATGGTGTCACCCAGTTCCTGGCCGCTGAGGCGGCGGACGGTGTTTTCCGGCGCCAGCCTCTCCACCGCGGTGAAAGGGGTCTTGGCCGTGGTTGTTGATGTCTGGGCCAGGGCCGGAAGCGATACCAACACGGCGGCAGCGATCACAAAACGCATGTCAGAGACCCTCCGAAGATCAGGCATGAACCTTGGTGACGAAATAGCGGAAATCACCCTTGGGCCTGGTCATCAGGTGCGGCACGCCGGCGGGAACCTGCACATAGTCGCCGGCATGCAGCACCAAGGTGGTGCCGTCGGTGATGGTGCCGCCATGGCTTTCGCCATTGGCGTCGACCGTATTGCCCGACAGCTTGCCGCCATAGGTCAGGGTGATCTCGCCCTGCAACATCACCATCACGTCGATCCAGTTGCCATGCTGCTCCGGCGTGCCGTCGGCGGTCCGATGGGCAAACATGGTGATGTGGCTGCCCGTGGTGGTGATGATGGAGGAAACGGCAGCGCCCGGCTTTGCCGGGGGCACATCGAGCCGCGCCGCGACGTCCTTGGCCGGGACGATCAGGACGCCGCCGGATGGCGCGGCGGTTTGGGCCAGGGCCGGAAGCGATACCAGAATGGCGGCGGCGATCAACAGATTGCGCATATGTCTCAAACCTTTTGCTTGAAGATCAGGTAGGTGAAAGTGTGGCCGGGCGTGGCGGTAAAGATGTGGGGCATGCCCGGCGGGATCACCAGCCGGTCACCGGGATGCAGCAACTGGAGTTTGCCACCCACCAGTTTGCCGCCGCGCATTTCGCCCGCGCCGGCGTCGGTGGCGCCATCCTGGGTGCCGCCATAGGTAATACTGCCCTCCCCGTCCAGCACATGGATATAGTCGTACCAGTGGTTATGAGCTTCGGCGTTGGTGTTGATCACCCTTGTCACATATTCGATGAAGTAATTCTCATGATCGATCACGATCTTGGACTGGGGCTTGCCGTCGGTGCGGTGGGTCAGCGCCTGCACTTCGGCCGCGGGCTGATAGACAAAGGCGTCATTGGGCGTGGTGTGCGGTGCGGGCGGCGCGGTGGGCTGGGCTGCAGCCAGGCCAGGTAAGGCAGCCAGAACGGCGGCGGCCAGAATGCGATGGAATGCCATGCGCTCCCTCCCTTGTTGTTTTCCGGCAACTCTAGCGGCGCGGAGGCCAAAAGGAAGGGGCAAAAGAAAAGGCGCCTTCCGGGGAAAGCGCCTTTTCATGTCGCGATAGCGAACTGCCGCGCCAAGCTGCGCTTGGCTTGGCGGTTCGGCGGGCCGAAGCTCCACTGGAGCTTCGGCTAATCCGCCTCACCTCTTCGCCTT
>Ga0157379_10003597_pt1 | contig 13143 bp, 8 predicted proteins | sample S25metaG_FD_121802 | JGI IMG/M metagenome (GOLD analysis project Ga0157379, IMG submission 121802) | Switchgrass rhizosphere microbial communities from Kellogg Biological Station, Michigan, USA - S2-5 metaG | ecosystem: Host-associated > Plants > Roots > Rhizosphere > Soil | place: USA: Michigan... | reverse complement strand
TTCGATGACCGCTTCGGCGAAGGCCTGGGGCGCTTCCTGCGGAAGGTTATGGCCCACACCTCCTGTGATGACCCGGTGCGTGTACCTGCCGGTAAACTTTTTCGCGTAGGCGGCCGCGTCCGGGTGGGGCGCGCCGTTGGCGTCCCCTTCGAGCGTGATCGTGGGCACGGAGATGGCCGGCGCCTCAGCGAGGCGCCGCTCCTGCTCGTCGTAGCGTTTCTCGCCTTCCGCCAGACCGAGCCTCCACCGGTAGTTGTGGATCACGATATTGACGTGATCCGGATTGTCGAGAGAGGCCATGCTCCGTTCGAACGTCGCGTCATCGAAGTTCCATTTCGGAGACGCGCTCTCCCAGATCAGCCTCGAGAACTCTCGACGGTATTTGTCATAACCGGCACGACCGCGGTCCGTAGCGAAGTAGTACTGGTACCACCATTGATACTCCGCTTTGGGGGGCAAGGGATTCTTGTTGGCCGCCTGGCTGCCGATCAGGTAGCCGCTTACGGAGACGAGCGCCTTGCAGCGCTCCGCCCAGAGCGCCGCGACGATGCAGGCCGTTCGGGCCCCCCAATCGAAACCGGCGAGAATCGCCTTACGGATCCCGAGCGCATCCATCAGACCGACCGCATCCACGGCGATCGCCGCCTGCTGCCCATTCCGAGGCGTCGCGCTCGAAAGGAATCGCGTCGTGCCGTACCCGCGCAAGTGCGGGACGATCACCCGATATCCCTTGGCCGCGAGAAGCGGGGTGACATCGGCGTAGCTTTGGATGTCGTAAGGCCAGCCATGGAGAAGTAAAACGGGCGGACCATCCGGCGGGCCAGCCTCTACGTAGCCCACGCTCAGGTCCCCGGCGTCGACTTGGCGCACGGGCCCCAAGGGCTTGCTCCCTGCAGCCTTGGCCGGTTGCTTGGCCGACGGCTTGGCGGCTTCGACAGCCTCGGCCTGTGAAGCATCCGCGTAACCCAGCCTACCGAGCTGGGCCCCGACGAGGACCATCGCGGCGCCACCGAGGAATCGGCGGCGATCGACGTCCGTCCCGTTACTCATGTCTCCCCTCAGGGGCGAGGACTGAACGCGAACAGCATAAACCGGACCTCGAATAGCGTGCTACGAGACAGCACGTTGGCTCAATTGGACGATGGTATCGATTTCGCTGTGGTCTTCAGAACGCCCGTACAAAAGGACTGGCCCCCTAACGCGCGGAAGCGCATGCTCTTGTCTTCAACCCGAAAGAAGGAGTCGATGTTGAACCGCGCTCATCTCGACTCAGAACACACAGTCCAAGTCTCGGCACACGCTGCCGTGCGCGCAGGACTCTCGACCGCGGCTCCACGCCGTGAGCGGTTCCGGCTGTGCACGGAGTCCCTCGTCCACTACCTCGATGCGGCGGCCGTCCGAATCTGGCTCGTGGCGAACGGCGGCCGTACCCTCGTGTTGCAGGCAAGCTCGGAAGCAAGGGTGACACCGGGCGGCTTGAGATCCCACATTCCGGTCGCGAGTCCCGCGCTCGCTCGCATCATCGAAACGGCCTCGCCGTACGTCGCCCACGATGTGGTGAGCGATCCACACCTCAAGGGACTGAAGTGGCCCCCGGGCTCGAGGATGGCCTACGCCGGGTATCCGCTCCTGGCGGACACTCGAGCGATCGGCGTGCTGGCGATGTTCTCGCGCGCCCCCATCCGCCACGACATCCTCGAGACACTCCGCACAACCGCGGACGTGATCGCCCAAACGGTCCGCACGCGACTCCACGAGAGCACCTACCGCGGCGATGTATCGGTCTCCGAAAACAAGCGCCTCGATTCGTTGCTGGGAGCCGTGCAGCACGTGATCGCCCAACGACGCTTCCCGCTCGAGCGGGTGGCGGATCTGCAGGTCCTCCGAGAGCGGTACACACTCTTGAGCCGCCGTGAACGCGAAGTCATGACACTGGTTGTCGGCGGCGCCTTGAACAAGCAGGTTGGCGATCGGCTCGGAATCAGCGAGATCACCGTCAAGGCTCACCGCGGCCAAGTCATGCGGAAGATGAAGGCCTACTCCCTGGCCGATCTCGTGAAGATCGCCGTGCTCCTACAGCTCACGGCTTGGGCATAGCCGGATCGGGGCATACCTGCTCGGTCCGGATCCCCACCCCGATCAGGCCCACACGATCCGTTGGCGCCTACGGTGAACCACCGCGGATGTCCCTCGCGGTTTGGGCGAAGCACTCGTGGCGAGTACGGTGCCGGCCACGGCCAGGACGAGCGCTTTCTCGAGCGGACTCATTTCCGTCCCCCCTCAATCTGCGCCCTGGCATCTTCCGATCCGAGCGCGGGCATCTCCCCGTCGATGCGCAGGCTCTGCTCCATGGCGTAACACTGGTCCCAGACGAACACGTCGAACCCCGCCAGCTTGGCGGACCACTTGGGGGTGAGGCGGTTCACGCACTGCACGCACACTCGATCGATGTAGTTGTCGAACACGGCCCAGGGGTTGGACCGATCACGAGGATCGAGCCCTTCGCCGGCCTTGGTGGTGCGGAGGGCCTCGCCCGCGGCTGCCTTGAGGTCGCCCATGAATTCGCCCTGGCGTTGCACGTCCTCCCGAGTGCCGACCCGGGCGACGTGCCCCGCGACCAGGGTCTGGAATGGGAGCTTCTTGATCCGCTCCACCAAGTCGAAATACCCAGCCATGTCCTGGGCCAGCGCCAGCCTCCGCCACGGCATCCAGCCCGGGAAGATGACGTCCACGACCATCAGTGTCTTCTGGGCCGGCGCGTAGATGACAATGTTCCCGGGCTCATGGGCATTGCCGTAGTAGGAGAGCTCCAGAACCTGGCGGCCGACGTTCAAGGTGTAGTGATCCGTGAAGGTCACCGAGGGCAATGGACGATTCGGATCGTTCGCGCGTTCGAGCAGCCTCTTGGTTTCCTCCTGGGCGATGATGACCGGGTGTCCACCCAGACCCTTGGCGCCACCGATGTGATCGATGTGCGAGTGGCTGTAGACGAGGTGCGTGATCGGCTTCGGGGTCACTTCGGCGATGGCGTCCGGGATGTGCTGCGCGAACGAGGGCGGAGCGTCCACCACCACGACCCCGTCTTCGTAGACGAGGAACATGGACTGGTAGACGTTGTCAGTGATCAGGTACAAGCCGTCACCGAGCTTCTGGATTCGATATCCCTTCGCCGGGTCGATGGCCGGACCCTTGGCGGATTCCGGAATATCCATGTACTTGTCGATTCGAACGCCGATCGGAGCGATCGATGGCATGTCGGGATACGGCGCGCCGGCAGAGCCCGGACTCGACGCGGCCGCGGGGTGGACCGAGGACAACGCGGACAACAGCGTCATGGCCAAAACGATCTTGAGTTGCATGGCGAGTTCCTCCTTTCGTCGATGAATGGGGGGCGGCGCGCACAAGGCGCGCCGCCCCGATAGGCTACTTCGACGCCCGCTCAATCGGCCGGAGCGACCGGAACGCCGCTCGCACTTCCGACGTGAACAGTTCCGGCTGCTCCCACGCCGCGAAGTGGCCACCTTTCTCCGGACGGTTGTAGTAGATCAGCTGGGGGTACGCTCGCGCGGCCCAGCTCCGCGGGACCTGGCAGACCTCGTCGGGGAAGGCGCTCACCGCGACCGGGATCGTCACGCCTTTCGGCGCGAAGAAGGCGTCCTTGTTCTCCCAGTAGATCCGCGCGGAGGAAACCGCGGTATTCGTCACCCAGTAGAGCGTGATGTTGTCGAGGACGTCGTCTCGCGTGAGCCCTTCTCGCCCGCCGTCAAAGACGCGCGCGATGAGCGCGTGACTCAGCGCATCGTGGTCGAGCAGCCACGCGGCGAGTCCGACCGGCGAATCCCCCATCCCGTAGATCGTCTGGGGACGGTTGGCCATTTCCAGCGCATAGCCCACCCCATGTTTGTAGAAGGAGCCCAGCTGGTCGCAGGCCCGTCGTTCGTCGACGGAGAGGTCGGCCGGCAGGGCGCCGCCCGTCTGGATCGCCTTGTCGATCTCAGGCGGAACCGCGAAGACCCAATTGAGGTGGATGCCGAGCAATTCAGGAGGCGCCTGCTTCCCCATCAGGTCCGCGACCATCCCCCCCCAGTCGCCGCCCTGCGCGACGAAGCGCGTGTATCCGAGGCGCTTCATCAGCACGGTCCAGGCTCGGGCGATGTGGTCCGGGCCCCAACCGGTCGCGGTCGGCTTGCCCGAGAACCCGTAGCCCGGCAACGACGGGATCACGACGTCGAACGCGTCCGAGGCGCTTCCGCCATGTGCCGTCGGATTCGTCAGCGGATCGATGACCTTCAGGAGCTCGATGACCGAACCGGGCCATCCGTGCGTGATGATCACGGGGAGCGCGTTCGGGTTCTTGGACCGGACGTGGATGAAATGGATATCGACCCCGTCGATCCGGGTCACGAACTGCGGCAGCGCATTCAGTCTCGCCTCGGCCTTGCGCCAGTCGTACTCGGTCGCCCAGTAGTTCGCCAGCTTCTGGATCGTCGCCAGCTGCACCCCCTGCGACTGGTCCGCGACGGTCTCCTTGTCGGGCCAGCGGGTCGCCTGGATCCGGCGGCGAAGATCTGCCAGCGCCTCGTCCGAGACGTGGACGTGGAAGGGGCGGATGGCGTCGGCGGCGGTGTTCTGCGACATCTCGAGCGGAGCGGTTTGAGTATTCATCGTGGTCTCCCCCTTCCGGGTCATCTCCTGTGAAGCGGTGGCGGCCGCGACCGGCGGAAGCGCCGCGAGGACCGCCGTGACGAGTGCTGCGAACAACCAACCCATGCGTTTCACAACTTTCCTCCCCTGACGAGCCCCGACGACGGGGTGGTGGTCCGGACTCATCGACTCCGTCACTCCCACCGAGGCGGCTCATCGGGGCTGCGAGGCCGCCCTGTCCCTTCGCGTGAAAGGATGGGTGAGTGGGACGGTCAGTCGCGCCCGTCAGGCGACTGAGAAATGACTGCCGATCGGAGGGATGCTCCGCCGCGTAGGGCGGGCCGCGGGAAAAGCGCCGACTAGGACTGGCTTTGCAGGGCGGCGCGCAGGTGGGACCGCGCCGTGATTCCGAGCTTGGGGAAGATCCTGTAGAGGTGGGAGCCGACCGTGCGATGCGAGAGGAAGAGCTGCTGACCGATCTCCTTGTTGCTCAGACCGGACGCGGCGAGCTGGGCAATCTGCAGCTCCTGGGGCGACAGGGCGTCGGCCAGGGCGTGGGTCCGTCGGCGACTCGTCTCGCCCGAGGCGCGTAGCTCCTTGCGGGCACGTTCGCCCCAGGGCGCCGCCCCGAGGGCGTCGAACGTTTCGCGCGCCTCCCGTAACGGAGCCCTGGCATCCACATGCCTGCGCTGACGCCGGAGCCAGAGGCCGTACGCAAGCTGCAGACGAGCCCGAGCAAAGGGCCAACCCGCGAGTCCCGATGCCAAGGCGGCCTGGAACGTCGCCTCCGTGCTGGGAGTCAAGACCGGACGGGCGACCTCCAGGGACGCCTCGAGTAACGGTGAGTGCGTCCTCGAGGCGATCCGCTGGAGCTCCTCCACGAAGCCCACGGCCTCATCCTCGTGTCCTGAATGCACCGCGGCGTCAACCAGGTCGATCAACGCCCAGCTCCGCACATGAGGGTGGTAGGCGTTGTCCGACGAATCGAAGATTCTCCTGAGGTGCTGATAGGCCTCGTCGTAGCGACCATCGGCCAGCGCGGCTGCGCCTCGCGGGCACTGCACCAAAGCGAGGTGCGGGTCGGCATCCCGAGGCATGAACACCTCTTCGCCGGCCAACGAGAACGTCTCGGCATTGGCAAGGTCACCACGGTAGGCGGCGATCATCGCGGTGGCGAGTTCCGAGAGCGCCCGCACCTCCCGTTGCCCGGTCTCCTCGGCCAATCGCGCCCCCTCGCTGGCCAGGGAGGCTGCCTGCTTCCAGTCGCCGCGATGAATCTTGACCCAGGCCTGAAACGCGAAAGCCAGGGAGAGCGCTCCCAGCAAGCCACGAGTACGGCAGTGGAGGATGTGCGCCTCGAGGATCAACTCGGCGCGGGCAAAGTCGCCCAGGCCCAGCGCGGCAAGACCGAGCAACTGGGACTCCTTGAGGTCGATGACGCCGTGAAGCTCTCCCCAGCGTTGAGACAAGCGTTCGAGGGCGGTGGCCCCGCGCTCCACGGGGGCGACCAGAGCCAACACGAAGGTGATGCCCGTGTGGTGCTCCCGCGCTGTGAATTGCTCGGCGACGGCGATGATTCGTGCACGCGCTTCTTCGTCCAGGTTGGTCCACCAACATCGGTTCGCGATATTCGTGAGAACTCGATACCCACCTTCGACGTCGCCTTCGATTCGCATCTGGTCGGCGCTCTCGGCGATGGCCACGATCTGCGTGGCGCCGCTCCAGGTCCCGAGGTGATTCGCGTTTCGCAGCCAGGCGACCTGGGGCCGCTCCAGGGGTCCCAGCGCCGAGTCGTCGATGGCGCCCAGCAGGCGAACCACATCGTCATGCCGACCGAGGATCATCGCCTGCTGCGCGGCCCGAATTAGCCGACCCCCTCGTCGCGCCGGATCGCCTAGCTGGATCGCCCGCTCCAGAGCCTCCAGCGTAAGACCGACGGCGCCGCGGTGGAACGCGCTGGCGGCGGCCGCATCGAGCTCAGCGGCGATCTCTTCACTTGCGCCCACGGCGGCGGCGGCCCGGTGCCAGAGGCGACGGTTCGGATCGCCCTCGAGCGTGGACGCCAGCGCCATATGGATGGCCTGCCGCCGCTCGAGCGTGATCGACTGGTGAATCGCCGACCGCATTAACGGGTGGCGAAACCGGAGGCGGTCGGTATTGATCTCGATGAAGCCTGCGGCTTCCGTCTCGGCGACCGCTTCGAGGGCGATCGTGCGATCGTCCAGTGTCGACGCCGCGCGCAGGACATCGCGAAGGACACCGGTCGTGTCGACCGCCGCGACGTGGAGGAGGCTACGAGCCCCTGATGTGAGAATGGAGAGGCGATCGGCGAAAGCGCTCTCAAGACGTTCCGTGAGTGGGAGATGGGTCGTCGAGGGTAGCCTTGCGCTGGAAGCGCTCAGAGCCACCGAGAGCTCGGCGAGCGCCAAGGGATTCCCTTCGGACTCTGCAAGGATTCGGTCGCGAAGCGTTGGTGCCAGGTCAGGCGCGAGCCCGGCCAGCAGGGTCCGGGCATCCGAGTCCGAGAGTCGTTCGACGCGCAACTCCGGGAATCGAGCCCTGGTAAAGGGGGTCTCGACTCCGTCCCGGATCGCGGCCAGCAGAATGATGGGATCGTGGTCCAGTCGCCGAGCTACGAACACCAAGACTTCCGCGCTAAGGGCGTCGAGCCACTGCGCATCGTCCACCACCAACAGAAATGGCGACGATTCGGCGCACTCGCTGAGCAGGTGGAGGACCGACAGCGCGGTCAGGTGCAGGCTCGGAGCCGTCTGATTGCCAGGATCCAACGCGCTTCGGATCGTATTGCCGTCGGAAGCCGACAATCGATCGACTTCGTGCAGCACGGGCCAAAGAAGCTGATGCACGCCGGCGAACGGTAGCTGTGACTCGGATTGGATCCCGGTGGTCGCTAGAATCCGAAATCCCGTCGAAGCCGCGTGCAACTTGGCTGTCTCGAGCAAGGAGGACTTTCCGACTCCCGCCGCGCCACGGACCAACAGCGCACCGCCACCCGCGCCCCGTGCCGCATCGATGCGTTCGACAAGCTCTCGCACTTCGCCATCGCGACCGATCAATACGGTCGCCTGTGTGTCTGCATTCCTCATCGCATGACCCGTCGTTCCATACCGGGAATCCGAGGAGTGTTTCCTTTCGCATTATACCGATCCGGGGATCGAGTCTCAGCTTCCCGGATCGTCCTCAGTCTCCCCAATTATCCAGCTTTGTCCATTATCTTCCCCAAGAAGCACTGCGCCCCAAGGAGCCTTGCCTCCTGGGGCGCCTGTATCGTGCTTCGCGGACTTTACTTTCGGGACAGATTCACCGGCGTAGCGTCCTGAATGCAGCCCGCAGTTCGGTGGAGAAGAGCTCCGGCTCCTCCCAGGCGGCGAAGTGCCCGCCCCTGTCGGCCACGTTGAAGTAGGCGAGGCTGGGATAGACCGCCTCGACCCAACTGCGTGGGGATGCCCAGATCTCGCCGGGGAACGTCGTGAACCCGACCGGAACGGAGACCGCGGGAGGGGCCTGGCCGGACGCAAGCGCTGCGGCCAGCGCCCGTCCATCCTCCCAGTACGAACGGGCCGCTGACGCTGCGGTTCGGGTCAGCCAGTACAGCATGATGTTGTCGACGATGGTGTCCCGGGTGAGATTGCCCACAGGCTTGCCGTCGACGAACGCACGGGAGATCTTGTAATAGCTGTCCGTGTCGTGGTCGAGCAACCAGGCCGCAAGCGCGACGGGTGAATCCAGCAGGGCGTAGCTGATCGTCTGGGGCCGCGTTGCCATCTCGAGGAAGTAGCCGAAGCCGTCCTCCTTGAACGTCGCGAGCGCCTTGGCTGCCGCGCGTTCCTGTTCGGATTTCCTGGGCAGGTGGTCCCCGATTGCGAGCACAGCCGTGAGCAGGTTCAGGTGATAGCCGACCAACCCCTCGACCGCCTGGCGACCCATCAGGTCCGTGACGAGGGCACCCACGTCGCCACCCTGGGCGACGTAGCGGGTGTAGCCAAGGCGGTGCATCAGCTCCGCCCACGCGCGGGCGGTGCGGCCGGCATCCCAGCCTAGCTCGGTCGGCTCGCCCGAGAAGCCGTAGCCGGGCAAGGACGGCAGCACCAGGTGGAAGGCGTCCTCGGGGGTGCCTCCATGCGCCGTCGGGTCGGTCAGCGGCCCGACGGTTTCGAGCAGCTCGATGACCGATCCGGGCCACCCATGCGTCATGATCAGCGGCAACGCGTTCTCATGCCGCGACCTGACGTGGATGAAATGGATCTCGACCCCGTCGATCTCCGTCGTGAACTGTGGAAGCGCGTTCAGTCTCGCCTCGCACTTGCGCCAGCTGTACTCGGTCGTCCAATAGCGAGCGAGCGCCTGCAATGTTGTTAGCTGCACGCCCTGCGACCGATCCTCGACGAGCTCCTTGGTGGGCCAGCGTGTTCCCGCGATGCGCCGGCGCAAGTCGTCGATCTGTTCTTCTGGCACCTCGATTTGGAACGACCGAATTTCGCTCGCGGTTTGGAGACTGGTGCTCATGACACCTCCACTTCGTTGTTTCACTGGAGCTTGGCCGAACGAGCTTGATGGAACGGTGGTCGGCCCTGCCCCTTCTAGTATGGAGCGTCCTAACGGAAGTGATCCGGCTGGCGCCGACCAGGCGCGGCCGATACCTTCTCTCAACTTTCCCTCACCAGGAATTTGCCCGTCTATTACACCTTGGTATTGAGTACGGAGTCGTACCGTTGTGTCGGGTCACACCCAGAGCTCGGCATCTACCGCGGATCGCCGTGGACCCTCGGGAACTTCATCCGCTCGATGAGGGACGCGTAGCGCGGATCGGAAGCTACGTCACGCCACAGGAAACGCCGCGCCTGCAGTACGTACGCCATCGTCGGAGAGCGCAGCTCCCATCCTCTGTCCAGCTCCTGGAACATGGCATCGTAATGGCGCATGGAGTAGTGGATGTCCGCGATCGCGAAGGGGTCCACGTAGGTTGTTCTCGACTTTGCCTGGAGCCGCGCGAGCGTCGCGTCCGCCCGCTCGTGTCGCCCTGCTCTCATCTCGATGCCGGCCAGCCACGCCTGCACCAGGGGTGACCCATCCTGACTGCCGAGCAGCTCGTCAGCGCGACGCACACATCCCATGGACAGTTCGTGTGCTCCGGCCAGGGCGTGGGCCATGCCTAGCTTGATGTTCCCCCAGATCCAGTTCGGATTGAGGTCGATAGCCCTGTGGAATTCGGCTGCCGCTTCATCAAGGCGTCCGATGGCCAGCAGCTCGTAGCCAAGCTCATGTGTGGCGTTGACCGAGAGAGGATCGAGCGCCTGCGCTCTGCGTGCCTCCTCGAGCCCCTCCCCGAACCGGCCCGTCAGTGAGAGGAGGCTCGCGTATTCGCGGTGCGCGATGTCGCTCCCCGGCTCGAGCGCGATCGCCTTGCGGAAGTCCTCTTCTGCCCCCAGCCAGTCGTATTCGAAGTACATCCGGACCTGACCGGACAGCACGCATGCCTCGCTCAGCTGATCGTCGAGCGCCAAGGCGCGTGCCAGCGCGGCCCGCGCCTTGCTCACCGTCTCCTCGCGATCGCGCGAACTGAGCCATGTCTGGAGCACGTAGGACTCCCCCAGACCGGCATAGGCCGACGCGAACGTCGGCGCCCGCTCGATGGCGCGGCGGAACATCTCCTGCGCGCGGGCGGGCCCGTCGTCGCTGGAGCTGAGCAGGTAGCGCCCCCGCAGATAGAGCTCGTACGCCTCGGGATCGCCGCGCCGGCCCCGGACGGCGGCGGCGACTTCGGCCCGGGCCTGTCCGCTCTCCTCCGAGTCCGTGCCTTCGGCCAGCAGCGTCCGCCGCAGCTCCTTCACGACCGCCTGCGCGATGTCGTCCTGCACGGCGAAGACGTCATCGAGCATGCGGTCGTAGGTTTCCGACCAGAGATGCTGTCCATCCGCGACCTTCACGAGCTGCACTGAGATGCGGACCCGGTTCCCAGCCTTGCGGACGCTGCCGTCCAGGACGGTGGCGACGTTGAGGGACCTGCCCACCTCGGCGATCCGGACGTCCTTGCCTTTGAAGTAAAAGGAGGAGGCGCGCGCCGAGACTCGTATGCCCTTGATCTTGAGCAGCACGTTCAGCAGCTCGTCGGCGAGGCCGTCGGAGAAATATTCGTCCTCGACGCTCTGGCTCCGATTCACGAAGGGCAACACCGCGATGGAGGCGACGCTCGCCGACGCCGGTATCTCCGACGCTCCCCCCTCACGGATCTGCCGCAGGGCGCGAAGCTCGTTCGACACGTCGAGAGCGGTCTGGACACGCTCCCGAGGATTCTTGGCCAGGCAGCGGCTCACGATGCGGTCGAGATCGCCCGGGAGCTCGGCACGAACCCGGGCGAGCGGTTCCGGAGTGTCGCGAAGGATCGAGGAGCTCACGTCGGCTGCGCTCGCTCCCGTGAACGGCCGGCGGCCGGTGGCGAGCTCATACAACATGATCCCCAGAGAAAAGAGATCGCTCCGCGCGTCCACGGCTTCGGCCCGCAGCTGCTCCGGCGCCATGTACGGCAGCGTGCCCATTACTTGCCCGTCGGTCGATAGGGGGGATTCGGCGGTCGCGCCGAGGGTCTCACCGTGGGACGGCCCATTGGCGCCAGCGACCTTCGCCAGGCCGAAGTCGAGCACCTTGACCCTGCCCTCGCGCGTCACCATCACGTTCCCGGGCTTCAGGTCACGATGGACGACACCATGCTCATGGGCCGCTGAAAGCGCATCGGCCAGCGGGATCGAGAGCGCGAGGATCCGCGCCAGTGGGAGCCCGCCGGGAACGACCAGCGAGGAAAGCGTCTGTCCCACGACGAGCTCCATCGTGAGAAATCGGATACCGCCCTCGTCCTCAACCGAATACAGCGTGACGATGTTGGGGTGATTCAGCCCCGCCACCGTTCGCGCCTCGCGTTCGAATCGGGCCAGGCGATCGGAGGAAGACGCCACATTCGTCGGCAGCACCTTGACCGCCACCTCGCGACCGAGCCGGAGGTCCTTGGCGCGATACACTTCGCCCATGCCGCCGGCCCCGAGGGGGCCGAGGATCTCGTAGGTGCCGAGGTGAGTGCCTGGTGTGAGTACCACTGAAGGTCGATCTCCTGAGCTAACGGCTCATGATGAAGCAGTAGAGAAACTTAGCACACGCACCTGCCCCAAGCGCAGGTGCTCTCACTCAAGAGCCTGTCACACTGCGGCGTTTCACGTGGGCGAGCACGCCATCCAGCGGCGCCGGCACGCGGTCGAGGTCGAGCGCGTCGATGAGCGCCGCGGCATAGCGAACCTTCCTGTTGTGCAACCACCCGTGCAGCTGTGCCTCCAGCGGTAGCAAGCGTTTGTCCGGCTGCTTCTGGTAGGTTCGAAACGCCTCGATCTCGCCCCACGTCTCGACCAGCTGGATCATCCTCTCCGCTCCGATGGCGCGTACGAGCTCACCCTCGAGGTCAGGGTCACACGCATAGAAGCCGTCGAGGGTGAAGCCGGCACGCTGGAGCGCACCCCGCACCGACGCTTCCTCGCCTCGGTCGTAGAGGCCCGCGATGCGCTCGACTTCGTGCGTGCGGAGCGCACGCTCGAGCGCGTGGGCGCCGCCGACCGCAACAACCGCGATCCCCTCGGCCGCAAGGTCGCGACCCCGGCGGGCCGCGAGTCTCGCAACCGCAATCCGATCGCTCTCGCCCTCGACGAAGAGCACGGCTTTCGGCCTGCTTCCTTCCACGGGCATCCCGGGAGTATACGTTTGGTCGAGCGCCGATCCGCGGCTAGACTCCCTCGCCATGCCCCTTCCGGTACAAGGACCGACCTTCGACGACCGCTGGGCCGAGGGACCCGCCCGCGACGCGGACGAGCTGACCCAGCTCGTCTACCTCTCGAACCTCATCGGGCAAGAGCCCCGCCTGGTGCAGCCCGGCGGCGGCAACACGTCGATCAAGGTCGGCGATGCCTTGGTGGTCAAGGGAAGCGGGACCGACCTGCGCACGGTCGGTCGGGAAGGATTCACTCGGTTGTCGCTCGCGGCACTGGCCGCGCTGCGCGATACCAAGACGATGTCGGACGCCGACATGATGCGGTTCATGACCCGCGCGATGCTGTCGGACGGCCCGGCGCCAAGCGTCGAAACCCCGCTCCACTCGCTCCTACCCCACCCCGTCATCGCGCACACGCACGACGTCCCGACCATGAGCCTCACCAACGTGAGCGACGCCGTTGCGGAGCGGCTCATTGCGGAGCTGTTCGCCGGCGAGATCATCTACGTGCCCTACGTTCGCCCGGGGTTTCCGCTCGCGCAGGCAGTGGGCGCCATGGTGGATCGGTTGCCCCCCGAGGCGGTCGGGCTCGCTCTGGCGCATCACGGCCTCGTGGTCTGGGGACAGGATCCCCGCGAGTGCTACGAACGATTGCTGCGCGCGGTAAATGCGATCGAGGACTACCTGACCGAGGCCCGAGGCCGTGCGGTACCAGTGAGCGTCTGCGTCTC
>Ga0157379_10003593_pt1 | contig 13146 bp, 12 predicted proteins | sample S25metaG_FD_121802 | JGI IMG/M metagenome (GOLD analysis project Ga0157379, IMG submission 121802) | Switchgrass rhizosphere microbial communities from Kellogg Biological Station, Michigan, USA - S2-5 metaG | ecosystem: Host-associated > Plants > Roots > Rhizosphere > Soil | place: USA... | reverse complement strand
TATGAGGAACTCTGCAGCGCGGGCGCGGCGCGCATCATCACGACCAACACGATCGTGCACCCAACCAATGCTATTGACGTGTGCCAGCTGCTGGCAGGTGGTATTCGCGAGGTCGCCCACTGATGCGTATTACATTCCTGGGCGCGGCCGGCACGGTGACCGGCTCCAAGTATCTTCTCGATACCGGGCGACATAGGATTCTTGTCGACTGTGGCCTTTTTCAAGGGTTCAAGCAGCTGCGATTGCGCAACTGGGCGCGACTGCCGGTCGATGTCAAAACCATCGATGCCGTCGTGCTGACGCACGCCCATCTCGATCATTCCGGTTACCTGCCGCTGCTGGTGCGAAACGGCTTCAAGGGCAGGGTATACTGCACGCGCGCGACCCGCGATTTGTGCAGCATTCTTCTGCCCGACGCCGGACGGCTGGAAGAGCAGGCCGCAGAATCCGCCAACCGTCACCAATACTCCAAGCATCATCCGGCACTGGCCCTTTTCACCGAGGACGATGCGAACAGGGCACTGGGCCGTTTGAAGCCGCTTGCGTTCGGCGAGCCACATGATTTTGGCGGAGGGCTCTCACTCCAGTTTTGCTATGCCGGCCACATATTGGGGGCGGCGATGGCCCAATTCTCGTTCCAAGGCGAGACGGTCCTGTTTTCCGGCGACCTGGGCCGGCCGAACGATCCGATCATGCGTTCGCCCGAGGTTATTACCGAGGCCGATCATCTCGTCGTCGAGTCGACTTACGGAAACCGCAAGCACTCTGCGGCAAACGTGCAGGATGTCTTGACGGAGATCATCACCAGGACGCAGGCGACGGGCGGATCGGTCGTCATTCCGGCCTTCACTGTGGGTCGCGCGCAATTGGTCCTGTACCACCTGTATCACCTGAAAGCGACAAAACGGATTTCGGACTTACCGATTTTTCTCGATAGCCCGATGGCGATAGACGCCGGCAACATCTTCCGCGCCCATCCAAACGATCATCGCCTTAGCGCAACAGAGGCCAGCGACATTTGTGCGGTCGCGCGCCAGACCCAAACCTCCATTGAATCGAAAGCCATCGACCACGCTCATGTTCCGTCGGTCATTCTATCGGCCAGCGGCATGGCGACCGGCGGGCGTGTGCTGCATCACTTGCGCGTCTTCGCACCTGATCCGCGTAGCACGATCCTGTTCACCGGCTTTCAGGCGGGCGGCACTCGGGGCGCGGCACTGGTTGCCGGCGCCAAGACGATCAGGATATTCGGCGACGACATTCCAGTGCGGGCGCGCGTGCAAAATCTCGACATGCTCTCGGCGCATGCCGATGCCGACGAGATCTTGACTTGGCTCAAATACTTTAAGCGGCCGCCCAAAACGACGTTTGTCACCCATGGTGAACCCGAGGCTTCGGATGCGCTGCGCAAGCGAATCGAAGATGAGCTCAAATGGAGCTGCGTTGTTCCGGCTTATCGCGATGAGCTCGAACTCGGCAACTGACTCAATGACAGAGAAAAACCGGTAGCGGCGCGCTCTGAAGCACGCGACGTGTAAAGCCGCCTAAGATCAACTCGCGCGCCCGACTGTGTCCGTATCCACCCATCACCAGTAGGCCACCATGCAGCTTGGTTTCAGCGGCCTCGAGCAGCACGTCGCAGGCATTGTGCGCGCCGGACCGCAAATGGCCGGCCTGCGGTTTCAGGCCATGCCAGCGCAGATGCTCTGCGAGTCGCTCAACCGACGCGATGCTGGATTGAACGTCGCGGTCATGCTCCGCGATCGTGAGAATGTGTATGGTCTGAGCTTTAGCGAGCAGCGGCATGGCCGCGGCGACGGCGTGGACCGAAGTTGCAGTCTCCTTCCACGCTATGACGACGGTCGACAGAGTATTGGCGCAGCGGCGGGAGGGTGCCAAGAGCAGCGGACGTCCACAACCCGCGAGCATATCGCCGACACCGTTTGATGACAGGTCATCTGGCGGAGTGGGCCGACCAAACACAACCAGGTCCTTGTAGAGCGCCTGGCCAAGTGTCTGCTCGCGACTGTTGCCTTCCACTTCGACCCATTCCGCCGTGACGCGCCGCGATATGCCGTCTAGGCTTTCCGTCTTGCAGAACTCATCAAAAGTCTTGCGAGAGCGCGCCGCAAATGTCTTGTCGCCTTCCACGATGGCTTCCCAGACTTGTCCGGAATGCAGGCCGGATTGGGCGTCGACAGAACTGGTATAGCGGGCAAGTTCACGGACATCGGGGTGTACGTGCAAGCCAACGATGTGTCCATCGAAGAGATGCGCAATTTGGAGACTGAGCCTCAAAGCGTTCGGACCTCCTGGCGCGCCAATGTTGGGCACGAGAATTGTCTTCATCATGATGCGTATCCCTTTGCGACCACCGCGCTTCGCTAGCGCGATCTCGAAGAATCGATCTTGATCGGGGTCAATTTGGGCCTAAAGGGGCAGTAGTCTAACGCCGCGGCGTCCGCGAACGAATGCGGTCGAAGCCCTGCTTGATCGAAGCGAAGCGTGCCTCGACTGCCGGTTCGAATTCGTTGTCCGTGAAGATGTATGGCCAGTCGTTCTCGATGCCCTCGCGTACCAACTCGCCGACATAGAGCGGATCAATTCCCTGCGCGATGCGGTCCCTGACCATGTTGATGATCTCTGTCGTCGGGGCATCCTGCGGCGGCCCTTCAACTTTTCCGGCAAATCGTTGCGGAAGATTACGACCGGAATCCATGATGTGAGTCCGGATGAAGCCAGGACACAGGACAGAGACGCCTATGCCGCGCGACGCGAGCGAAACACGCAAGCCTTCGGAAAGCGCTACGACACCATACTTGGTGACATTGTAGGGAATTGTGCCGCCGCCAGAGATCAGCCCCGCAATCGATGCGGTCGAAACAATCTGACCGCCCTCGCCATGTTTCTCGATCAGCGGGCCGAAGATTTCAATGCCCCAAATCACCGACATCAGATTGACGCCGATGGTCCAGTTCCAACTTGCGTCGGACCACCGGCCATACCCGCCGCCTCCGCCGACGCCGGCGTTGTTGACCAGAATGTGGACCTTGCCGTAGCGCGCGATCGTTGCGTCGGCGGCGGTCTGAAGCTCGGCCTTTAGCGACACATCGGCCTTAACGCCGTCTACGTCCACATTCGTGCGTCTAAGACCTTCAAGCGCTGTTTTGAGTGCGGACTCTTCAATGTCACAGAGCATAACCTTCACGCCGGCCTGCGCGAGCGCGGTTGCAATGCCAAGGCCGATTCCGGACGCCGCGCCGGTCACAAATGCAGTCTTGCCGGCCAAGTGCTTCATGCAACATCTCCATCATAATTTACAGGCTCAAGCCGTAGCGCATTTCTGTGCTCCCCTACGCTTTCCCCATACTTTGTCTTTAGAAGCCGCATGCGGCGAGGTCCATAGAGTACTTGCGGAGCGCGTGTCCGCCGTTGCCCGTCAGCTGGCGGCTGCTGGCGCCCAAACAAGTGGCGCGAAGTGATTCGCGGACATCAGAGACCATCTGCTGGACGCACCAACGGGCGTAGAAATCGCCGGCCAAGATGCCCAGTACGCGGCCGTTGCTTGACGTGGTGGTTTTCATTTACGGCCTGATCCACAGTGGAGTGTACGGCTGGTTTGTGTCTGTTACCTTTGTGTTCTTCTATAGCCTCTGGCCACAGTTTATCGGCTGAAACCGCCGGTGCCATCGTGAACCACGAAGCGGTTTTTCGCCTATTAATTGGAGGGACCAAACCGCAGAGTTTTGTCACGCTTCGTAAAGGCTCACTCACACTTCGGAACCATCCCGACTATTCGCGAGCGTTCGCCGAAATTCGGAGTTTGATTGCGGACGAAATTGTGGACTGGAATGTCCGATTGCGATTAATGCATTGATCGATTTGAAGTATTGCGACGACCTAATCAGACACCCCATCCGCCACCATCTATTTATCTATCTTAGAAATTGTCCGTTCCCACAAAAATACCCACGAACAAGGACGAGGAAAGCGCGCCGCCGACATTTGTGAGGCGTAAGCCCGACAGACGGATTCGCGCTACACCATATTCCCGAACGATTTCGATCCTGCCCTACGCACTCACAACCTCCCTGTCGGCTACGTATTTCCACGTATCAGGGCCGCCTCCTTGGCAGCATATTAACCGGATCAACCGATGGTGTGCGGGCTACCTGTCCGTGATGCACTCCATGCTCTTCAAGCCAGCTAGAACTCAATCAGCGGCAACAATCAATCAGCCGACTTACCCAATTGATGAAGTCGAAAACCCAATCGTGAAATCAGCTGTTTCATATTGGCAATTGGTCAGGGCGCAACGTCGATTCCCGGCGCGAGCCGACCTGACGCTTCGAGGCATGGCGAGCTTTCTCCCGTATACGCTCATCGTTTCGGTCGTCGATAACGGAACCGACTACGAATATCGTTTCGTCGGCGAAGCCGAGCGGCAGGCCTTCAGGCGAAATTTCAAAGACATGCGCGTCTCGCAGGTCGAGAGGATCGCGCCGAAGCTTGGAGAAATCATTCGCGCGACTTATGACCGAGTGAGGTCAACCGGATCGCCGTTCGCCGTGCGCGGACTAGCCGATCATGTCAAAGCAAACGAGTATATCCCACATCACGAGACAGCCTTTCTTCCGCTCGGCGCTGTGGACGGAGTGGTCGATCATATCTTGGCCGTTGGCGTGAGCATCGAGCGCCCTGTTTCGCGATCCGGTGGTTAAAGCGGCACGCGGCGATCATAATCCCGCGCTATCACCCACGCTCGAAGTCTTGGCTCCGAGCAACTTCGCATCGGACCGCGCCCCGGCTAGGGTGATCATTCAGCGCCCATATAGTCGGCCACGTTCAGAATGTGGTCGACCGCCTGGACACCCAACGGCAGGTAGATGCTCTCATATCTACGATGGCCGCGCTCGACATGGTGGAGAGAGCCCCTGAGGACGACTGGCTCTCCGGTGGAACGAACGCGATCGCATAGACGGCGCATGAAATCTCCATAACCCTGGACCAAAGAGTCCAGCTGGCTTACATGCCAATGAATGGGATTGGTACCATGCTCTTCGATCGTGCGTTCTCCCACAATACGAAACTCATAGTCCGCACCGTCAGCCAAAACACGTATCAGTGTGACGTTGGGCAGCAGAGCCTTAATTTGAGATGGCTCGATATCGGAACGGGCGGGATAGCGACGAGTTCCACGTTTGCGATACCAATAGTCCAGCCCGGACCGGACCTTGACGAATGAAACGTCCTCGATATCGACGAAGGATACGCTTCGCTCTGCGGTGCTCGACTTCATTCCGGCATCCTCAAATCGCATGGCTTGGCTTGCCGGCGTGTCATCGACCCTCAGTGTCGCGTAGGATTGGCTAATGCTTCGCTAAAATGAAATCGCGGCGCCACCTGGGCTCATCCCTGGTGGCCGTGACCGAAAGACCACAATCGACTTTGAGCGGAATTGGACACCGCAGGTGCTGACCAAGCCAGTTGGCTCTCACCGTAAGCGTTTCACTTGTCGGCGCAAAGAACCGTTGCTCGTCATGATCCAATTTGCGCAAGCAAGGTCTGCCTCACGGCGCTCAGTCTCGGTCGCTTTATGATTACTGGAGAGATAACGAGCCAGCGGAGCCCATCTCGAAACCATTTCTTTGCCAATCGAGTCTAGTTTGCGGGGTCGTTCGAAGCGGACTTCTGCGACCATTTTTGGCGAGTGCGATGACCTTCGACTTCCAGTCAATTGCCAATCGTCTTGCGATCCCGGCCATGAGTCTGGATCCGGAGGGCGTGATTGGGTCCGCCAACGCGGCCATGGCAGAATGCGTCGGACGAGGCGCAAACGCGTTGATCGGCGGAAAGCTCTCCGACTGCGTCGTCGATCAAGTCGCCCTGGCGGAATTTCTGTCGTCCAACGATTTGGGTCCGTGCGAATTCCGTCTGCGCGGAGATGACACTCCCGTCCGGGTCGTCGCGTTCTCGGTTGCGTTGCGCGATGCGCGCGGCATTTTACTGACGGCCTTCAATCTGACATCGCTGCGGGCTGAAGAGCGGGAGCTCCGGGAGACCTGCGACCGCTATCTGGACATGGCGACAGCCGGGTCCGACGCCCTGCACGAGGTGGAGCTGCCCCCCAACGAAGCGCGCGGCGCGGTTCGGATTATCAGTGTCAGGCGTGTCAACGACAAGCCGGTGTTTCGGGAGGCGGTACAGAACTGGCCGGACGACGTCATCGACATGTCGTTCGATCCCGAAGGAATGGAGCGGTATTTTGCGACGGTCCGCGCGGGCAAGCCCTATCAGGATATCGTCTGGCGCATGCGCCGCGACGACCACCGCGAGGTGTATGTGCGCACAAGTGCGGTCCCCTATAGGGGTCCCGACGGCGAAGTTCGCGGCTATCGCGGCATCGGCGTCAATGTCACCGGGCAGGTGCTTGCCGAACGCGCGTTCAAGGAAAGCCAGAAAAAGCTCGCCTGGAGCCAGGAGCATCTGGCCCGCGCCCAGCACGTCGCCCGAGCGGGCAGCATCGAACGCGACTTCACGACCGGCGCTGTCAGCTGGTCGGACGGCTTCCATCGACTGCTTGGCACGGACCCGAGCCAGTTCGAACCAGGCGATGCCAACCTCTTCTCGTTGATTCATGAAGAGGATCGCAACTATCTCAGGCAGATTCTCGACAATGCACTCAAGGGAATCGCGCCCGAACCGGGAGAACTGCGCGTCGTTCGACCCGACGGCACCATCGCCACGCTCTGTTTCGAGGCAGAGCTCGTTTGCGACGAGAATGGCAAGCCCCTTCGCCTCCTGTCGATCGTCAAGGACGTCACGGAGCTTCGCGCCCGCATCCTCGAGCTGGAGGAAGCACGCGAACACCTGCAGCGTCAGCGCAGGGAGCTGGAAATTGCGGCCGCCAATCTAATGGAGGCGCGCGACTCCGCCGAGCAAGCGAGTCAGTCCAAATCAGCCTTCCTCGCCAACATGAGCCACGAGCTGCGCACGCCACTCAACGCTATTATCGGTTTTTCCGAAATGATCAGCGGCGGATATTTCGGCGAGGTCGGCGCACGCTACAAAAGTTATGCGATCGATATTCATACGAGCGGGCATCTCCTCCTTGAGTTGATTAATCAGATCCTTGATCTTTCCAAGGTGGAGGCGGGACGGATGGAGCTGCAGGAAAGCCTGTTCGCACCCGGCGAAGCCGTTGCGAGCTGCTATCGGCTGCTCGGCGAGCGCGCAGATTTTGCTGGTGTGACGCTGCTGACGGAGATTTCGCCCGCTCTGCCGCAATTGCGGGCCGACGAGCTTAAGTTCAAGCAGATCGTGTTGAACTTGATTTCCAACGCCATCAAGTTCACGCCGGCTGGGGGAAAGGTCCGCGTCGCGATGGAGACCTGCGCGAGCGGTCTTACCGTGCGTGTCAGCGACACGGGTGTGGGGATGAGTGCCGAGGACATTCCGCACGCACTGGAGCCATTCCGCCAGGTGGGCGACGATCGCCGCAGGAAGCAGCAAGGGACCGGCCTTGGCCTTCCGCTCGCGAAGGCGTTCGTCGAACTTCATGGAGGTTGCTTTGACATCGCAAGTGAACTCCACAAGGGAACGACCGTGACCGTCGTATTTCCTGCGGACCGCCTTGGTCGCGTTGCCGCCATGGCGTCTTTCCGATAGTACGCAATGATGCTGATGGGCACCGCTCAGTGCGGATCCGAGAATGTCTGGGTCCAGTTGAGCTTGTCGCGCGTGTCGACCTCCAGAAAGCCCAGGCGATAGTAGCCGCGGGCTTCACACTGGCGACGGCCCGGAATTGTAAATTTCATGAACACGGTGACACAGAAGTTCTTGGGTCCGGACCAGATACCGAATTGTTCGTCAGTGGCGTACAGATAGTAGTAGCGCGCGTTCAGCCGCCCTGCGACGAGCTCGACACATCGTTTTGGCGCGACCATCCACCAGCCCTTGCTTCCCCACTGCGCACCATCGAAAGAGCCGAGCGCCACACGCATCGGGTGAATGCTTTGGTTGCACGCCGACAGGCCGGCGTTCGCCGGGCCTGTGATAGCGATAAGGAGTAAAAGAGCGAGCAGCCAACGCATGGAGGGACACGCTGTCGCGCACGTTCGATTCTGTCAATGCGCGCCAGATCGCGCAGCGGCACCAGCGATCCAATTGAAATACAGAATAAGTTATCGCGCTGACTATTGCTTCGATTCTAGCTCCGTTATATTGGTTTTGAGCCAAGTACGTCTTCGCGAATTCAATAGAAACTTGCAATACTTGCACGAGCGTCCGCAAATTGTCGAAAGATCGTTTGATGAACAAAATGACTCTCTTGGCGTGTGTCGGCGTCGCGTGCTCGTGCTTGTCGATAGCTCACGCTGCGGAAAATGCTGGAGCGACGCCCACCGCACCAAACGACAAATCAACGATGGTCTGTGTGCAGCAACCCGCACCTACGGGTTCGCATCTTGGTGCCCATAAGGAATGCATGACCCGGGCTGACTGGGATGCGGTCCACGCTGCCACGCGCGATGGATTGGATGAAGCGAACCGACGCCAACTGCAGGGCAATACGCTGCCTGGGCGAGGTGGCTGAACCGGGATTTTCGCGGCTTCTCTCATTAGTCGCGCAACTCAGTGACGGGCGTTCAGCGGTTCCAGTCGTCGCGTTGAGCGTTCTGTCCGCTTCGACTAGAGTGCCGCCTGATCTCGTGCTTGATTCGGCTGGATGATTCAAAAAGCCAGAACCTTGGCGGCCGCAACGTCGCTCGCTGCGCTTGCGGCGGCGTGCACCACCGGCCCCGGCGATAATGGCGTCACCGTGCCGCCCAATGCGGGCGTCTACAAGGTGGGGGCGCCCTATCAGGTGGCCGACACATGGTACTATCCGCGCGAGCAACCCGACTATGACGAAACCGGGATCGCCTCCTGGTATGGCGCAACCTTTCATGGGCGCGCCACTGCCAATGGCGAGCGTTTCGATTCCAATGCGTTGACGGGAGCGCATCGCACCTTACCCATGCCCGTCAATGTTCGCGTCACCAATTTGGACAACGGCAAGTCTCTCGTCGTTCGGATCAACGACCGCGGACCCTTCGCCAAGGGCCGCATCATCGATTTGTCGGAGCGTGCGGCGAGCTTGCTCGGCTATAAGTCCCAAGGGACTGCGCGCGTTCGCGTGACTTTTGTCGGCCAGGCGGACCTGCCGGGAGGACGCGCAGCACATCCCGAGACTCCCCCGGACATCGCGTCCGCGGTGCCGGCTGCCCCGACGGACCGCATCGCGTCGGCGACACTGGCGCCTGTTCCGGGCACCGCGTCGGCGCCGGACGTGCAAGTCGATGCGCTGCCGCCACCGCCGGTTCCTACCGCGGATGCGGCGGTCGCGGTGCAACCGACAGGCATCGTGACGACCGTCCCCGTTCCGGTGGCCACGCACCTTTATGTCCAGGCAGGGGCGTTCACCTCCTACCAGAATGCACTCAGACTCCAGGCACATCTCGGCGCCGGCATGAAGATTTCCAGCATCGTCCAGAATGGCCAGACGCACTATCGCGTCCGTCTGGGTCCGTTCGATGAAATCGGCGAGGCTGATCGGGCGTTGGCCCGCGTCTCCGGTCTTGGTAGTAACGACGCCAGAATCGTCGTCGACCAGTAACGAACAATCGACAGGAGCCCGTTCATGCTTCATCGCCTCATGGGCGTTGTACTCGCCACGCTTGCGGGTTTTGGCCTGGCAGATGCGCAGGCCGCCATCGCCACGTCGGCCAACCATGCCTTGTTGATGGATGCGCAGTCGGGCGAAGTCCTTTGGCAGAAAGACGCCTTCACGCCCATGCCCCCGGCATCGATGAGCAAGCTTATGACTGTCGATCTGCTATTCCAAAGGATCAAGGACGGCCGCATGAAGCTGACGGACACCTTGCCGGTTTCCGAGCGCGCCTGGCGCGAACGCAGTGGCTCGGAAATGTTCGTCCGCGTTGGCGACAGGATATCGGTTGAGAACCTCATCCGCGGCATCGTCATTCAGTCCGGCAATGATGCGTGCGTCGTCGTTGCGGAAGCCATTGGCGGCACTGTCGAGGGTTTTGTCGCCATGATGAATGCGCGCGCGCGGGAGTTGGGATTGAAGCGGTCGCACTTCGTCAATCCCGATGGGCTGCCCGACCCACCGGGCCAGATGATGTCGGCCTACGACCTGGCGATGCTGGCGCGGCATGTGATCTACACCTATCCCGGCCTTTATCATTACTTCGGCGAAAAAGACTTTGTCTGGAGCAACATCCACCAGCCCAATCGCAATCCGCTGCTCTTCAATACCCCGGGCGCTGACGGGCTCAAGACCGGCCATATCGACATTTCAGGTTATGGGTTGATCGGTTCGGCGATCCGCGACGGTCGCCGCATTATCGTCGTTGCCAACGGACTTGCGTCGGAAAAGGACCGCGCCGACGAAGGCGCCAGGCTGGTCGAGATAGGATTTCGCGAATTTCGTCGCTATGAGCTGTTCAAACCGGGCGCAACTGTCATCGACGCCGCGGTCTTTGGCGGCGCTGAGCCGGCGGTGCCGCTCACGGCCAAGGAGCCTGTCGACGTCACGTTGCAAGTGGACTCGCGTCCAGGCATGAAAGTTTCCGTGCATTATGTCGGGCCATTGCGCGCGCCAATTCTCGAAGGTCAGCGGGTAGGTACACTGACGGTCACTGCGCCCGACTTTCCGGGCTTGGCGGTGCCCCTATATGCGGCGCGCAATGTTGCGCAGGTCGGCATTTTCGGCCGGCTGATGCTCGGACTGCGCGGACTCGTCGGCGGCAACTCGTGAAGTCTCCGGCACGCTTCATCACGCTGGAAGGCGGTGAGGGCACGGGAAAGTCCACGCAGGCCAAAAAACTCGTAGCCGCACTGAAAAAAGCGGGCGTCGCGTCAATTGCAACCCGCGAGCCCGGCGGTTCGCCGGGGGCCGAGGAAATTCGTAATCTAATCGTGCATGGAGCGCCAAATCGCTGGGACACGCTGACCGAGACGCTGTTGCTCTTTGCCGCGCGCGCCGATCATGTGGCGCACACGATCAAGCCGGCTCTGGCCAAGGATAAGTGGGTAATCTGCGATCGGTTTACCGATTCAACATATGCCTACCAGGGCGCAGGTCGCGGCCTGGCCCGCGAAACCATCCGGCGCATGGAAGCCATCGTTCTGGATGATTTTCGCCCCGACCTGACACTCATCTTGGATATGCCGGTTGAGGCCGGTCTGCGCCGAACGCACAGCCGAGGGCAGGGCGCCACCCGCTTTGAAAACTTCGATCTCGCGTTTCACGAGCGGCTGCGCCAATCATTTCTGGGCATCGCGCGGCGCTCGCGTGACCGTTGCATTGTCGTCGATGCATCGGCAGATGCGGGCAGCGTAGCCACTGCCATCTGGAACGTTGTGGCCAAACGGTTCAAGCTCTGACCATGGCCAAGCGTTCACGAACCGAGGATGCTCCGCAGACCGATCGCATCGAGGGGTTTGCGCATCCTCGCGAAACCGGACATCTCGTCGGGCAAGACAAGGCTCTGGCGCGGGTTTCTCGTGCAATCCGCAGTGGACGGCCGCCGCAGGCCTGGCTGCTCTGCGGTCCGCCCGGCGTCGGCAAGGCCACTCTCGCCTATCGCATGGCGCGTTATCTGCTTGCCTATGGCGCGAGCGCCGCGGGCCCGGAAGATCTCGCGGTACCCGCGAGCGACCCGGCAGCTGTTCAGGTGGCGGCCGCTTCGCATCCCGGACTGCTTGTGTTGAAGCGCGGTCTAAATCCGGAAACCGGCAAGCGAATGAACGTTCTGTCGGTCAACGAAATCCGTCGCCTGGCCGGTTTTTTTGGCATGACATCAGGAGCTGGCGGCTGGCGCGTGGCGATTGTCGATACGGCTGACGATATGAACGAAGCCGCCGCCAATGCATTGTTGAAGATGCTCGAAGAACCCCCGTCGCGCGCGATGGTTCTGGTGTTGAGCCATGTACCGGGCAGACTCTTGCCGACCATTCGGTCACGTTGCCAAACTGTTGCATTGCGTCCGCTCGAAACTGGCAGCGTCGAAACAGAGTTGCGCCGGCTCTTGCCTGATGTCCCGGCCAGCGAGCGTGCATCCCTTGCCCGACTCTCCGGCGGCTCCATTGGCATGGCGTTGCAACTGTCCGACGGGGAGGGTGTCGCGTTGGCCCGCGAGGCAGACCGGCTGCTCGACAACGCCGCAGTCCCCGATATTGCAGCCGTGCTGGCGCTTGGCGACAAGATTGCCCGTCTGACCGATGGTCTGGCGACGTTTGGAATGTTTCTCGTAGGCGCCCTGACTGAGCGTATCCGCTCGCGGGCCGGCACGAGCAGTCTTGATCTCTGGGTCGAGTGCCGCAACCGGCTGGAGAGCAGTTTCCGCCGGTCTTCGGCATTGTACCTTGAACCGCGTCAGACTCTGTGGAGCGCTGCACGTAACTTGGCTGCGACGTCGCGGCGCGCCGGAGCGCTGTGATGCTCGTCGACTCGCATTGTCACCTTGATTTCCCCGAATTTGCGCCCGAGCTCGATGCAGTGGTGTCGCGCGCGTCCGAAGCGGGCGTGAAAGTCTGCGTCAGCATCGGGACACGTTTAGATGGTTTTTCACGAGTGCGCGCGATAGCGGAGAGATTTTCCGACGTGTGGTGTTCCGTTGGCATCCATCCCCACGAAGCTGCGTCGGAACTGCTCGACGGTCCGGGCCCGTTGGTTGAAGCAGCGCGTCATCCCAAAGTCGTGGGAATCGGCGAGACTGGTCTCGACTACTATTATGAGCACAGTCCGCGAACGCAGCAGATCGCCAACTTCCGCACCCATATTGAAGCGGCGCGACAGTGTGACTTGCCCGTTATCGTGCACACCCGCGATGCCGACGACGACACGATTTGTGTCCTCAAAGACGAAATGGCGGCGCGACCGTTCACCGGCCTCATTCATTGCTTTACCGGGACCAGGCTTTTGGCTCATGCCGCGCTCGACCTTGGCCTGTACATCTCGGTTTCCGGCATAGCGACATTCAAGAAATCCGAAGAGCTGCGCGCTGTGCTCAAGGACGTTCCGCTGGACCGGCTGCTGGTCGAAACCGATGCGCCCTATCTGGCACCAACGCCGCATCGCGG